>Ga0210392_10000824_pt1 | contig 17321 bp, 12 predicted proteins | sample IncBWC30OmetaG_FD_161057 | JGI IMG/M metagenome (GOLD analysis project Ga0210392, IMG submission 161057) | Forest soil microbial communities from Barre Woods Harvard Forest LTER site, Petersham, Massachusetts, United States - Inc-BW-C-30-O ...
TACCTCGCCACCGAGCTGGAAGTCATGCAGGCCGTGCTTTAGGACGCGCGAATGGCCGAGTCGACGCTACTCAGGATTGCTCGCAGCTCAACGAGGGCTTAGGCGCTCGCATCGCTGGACGTGAGGCCGCCTTTGCTCCGCGAGCGGAATGTAAAGGTTTTACATTCCACTCGCCTACACCACCCACGAAGTTCGGCTCTTGGCCGTTCGAACGGGGATCTCGCGCTGGAAGTTGCGAGGTCACTGCGGCATCCCTTTCAAGACTTGTACAGATCGTGCTCGTCTGCGTAGGCGAGCACCGCGCTCGGCATGCAGCCCGCGAGCAGTTCGTCGCTCTCTGAGGTGCCGCGCGTGGCCAGCGCTTCGCGAACGCGCGTCGAGGACACGTCGGGGAGGAGCGCAGCGTGAGCGCTCGGGTGCTCAAAACCTGGACGCGCTACGACGTAAGGCGGAGCGAGCTCGCTGATGCGCTCGAAGGCATGCCACTTCGAGGTGTCGGACAACACGTCACTGCCGATTAGAAGCCGCATCGCCCAGTCCGGATGCGCGCTCGACAGGTGCAGGACAGTGCGCAGCGTCAAGCTCGGCGTCTCTAGCTCGCGCTCGACCGGCGATACCTCCACACCCGCGATGCCGGAGAACGACAGCTCACACATGCGCAACCGGTGTTGGAACGGCGTCAGCTGCTTCTGGAAAGCGTGCTCGAACACGGGCACGACCAACACCTGCTCGAAGCCGCCGACCTTGAGCGCGTACACTGCGGCCAGCACATGCGAGATGTGCGGGGGATCGAAACTTCCGCCGTAAATCGCGACCGCTTTTCGCATTCGGTAGCAGAAGTCTATAGTGTTTCCGTGACCGACGCGTCCAGAATCAGACCAGCCAGTGATCCGGTGTCGATCACGCACGACGGCGAACCCGTCACGGTGGAGCGTGGGGAGCTGCTGGCGGCTGGGTTGATCGCGGCGGGCCGAATGCTCCTAGCGCGCAGCCCTAAGCTGCACCGGGCACGCGGTCCGTATTGTTTGCGCGGGGCGTGCGACGGCTGTACCGCGCGCGTCAACGGCGTGCCCAACGTGATGACGTGCCTGACGCCCGCAGCGGACGGCGACCGGATCGAAACTCAAAACGTGCTCGGCTCGCGCGCTGTCGATCTGTACGAGGCCAGCGATCTGCTGTTCCCACAAGGCTTCGATCATCATCGCTTTTTGGCGGGCGCCGGCACCTCGCGCTTGTTGACCAGCTTCGCGCGGCGCATGAGCGGGCTCGGGCAGCTGCCCGAGCAAGTGATGCCCGCAAAAGAAGCCGAAAGGCGCGACGTCGAGGTGCTGATCGTGGGTGGTGGCGCTGCCGGTCTGGCGGCGGCTGCAGTGCTCGGCGCACGCGCGCTGCTCGTCGACGACGCGCTGTCGCTGGGTGGTTCACTCTCGACCCTGGAGCCTGCGCGCGCCGCGCAGCTCGTGCAGCGGGCGCGGGACGCGGGGGCACAGCTCCGCCACGCGACGACCGCGATCTTACTCTCGCGCGAGCCAGAAGATGGAACCAGCCAAATCACCGCGCTGCTCGAAGGCCCGGAGCGGGCCAGCTACGTGCGTTGCAAACGAGTGCTGGTCGCGAGCGGCGCCCACGACGCGACGCCCTCGTTCGGCAACAACGATTTGCCGGGCATATTCTCGGCGCGCGCCGCGCTCAAATTGTGGCGCTCCGGGATCTCGATCGGCAAGCGTGTGGCGTTGGTCGGAGAAGGGCGCTTTTCGCGCGCGTTCGCCGAAGCCCGGCAGCAGCTCGGCGTCTTCCGCTTCGAGCCGGGCCAAGTGGAGCGCGCCAAGGGTCAACACGCCGTGACCCGCATCTTGTATCGAGAAGCCGATAAATCCAGGGAATTAGTAGTTTCCGCGGTTGCCGTGGACGGCCTCGGTGCGCCCGCGGTGGAGCTTTTCGGACAACTGGGCGCCACGTTGCGCTTCGATGCCGCACGCGGTTACTTGCCGGAGCTCAGCTCCGAGGGCATCGCCGTCGAAGGCGTGTATGCCGCGGGCTCATGTGCAGCCAGCGCGTTGCCGAGCGCGGACGACGGAGCCCGCGTCGCCAAGGCGATCAGCACATGACCAGCGCTGCCGCGAGCTTGTCAGAGAGCCCAGTCCAGCCCGAGCTGCGCACGCACGTGCCACGCAGCGTCGAGTTCTTGGCCGTGGGCGGCGTCACTCTGATTCTGTTCCCGGCGCTGTGGTTGCTGCGCAAAGCGCTCGGGCTCGACTCAGCCGAGCTGGCCGTCGGTTTTCTGATGTTCCACGGCGCGCACCTGATCAACGATCCGCATTTCGCCGTCACCTATCTGTTGTTCTACAAAGACGCGAAGCGGCGCGCTTTTGGCGATGCATTCGTCCCGGCGCAGCGCGCACGCTATCTCGTAGCCGGCTTGCTAGTTCCCGTCGCGCTGACAATCTGGCTGATTTGGGCGCTTTCCAGGCCCTCTGCCGGACCCCTGGGCGCCTTGATTCAGCTGATGTTCCTGCTCGTCGGCTGGCACTACGTGAAGCAAGGCTTCGGTGTGCTGAGCGTGCTCGCGGCGCGGCGCGGCGTGCGCTTCAGCGTGCTCGAGCGGCGCGCGATCTTGGCGCATTGCTTCGCTGGCTGGGCGTACGCTTGGGCGAGCCCCGCAACACCCGCCGCACTGGCTGAAGAGAAAGGCGTGATCTACTGGTCATTCGCGCATCCGCCCTGGCTCGAGCGCGTCACGCTGATCGCGTTTGCGCTCAGCACGCTGCTCTTGGCCGCGGCGCTATTCCGAAAGTGGCGGCGCGAACACCGCTTGCCCCCGCTCGCGCCGCTCACGGGGCTCTTGGTGTCGATCTGGGTCTGGTCGGTCTATTCCAGCGCCGACCCGCTGCTCGTGTACGTGATCCCAGCGCTGCACTCGGTGCAGTATCTGTACTTCGTCTGGCTCCTGACGCACAACGAGTCGAAAGCCGCTCAGCGAGAGCCGTATTTCGGCCCCTCGCCCGCGCAACGCTTAGTAGTCCTCGCAGTCTCCTCGATCGCACTCGGCTGGCTGTTCTTTCACGGCGCGCCCGACCTGATCGACGGCGCTCGCCTGACCGAGCATCGCCACAGCCATGAACGCTTCGGCCCCCTCGGCGCAACGCCCTATTTCGCCGCCTTCTTCGCCTTCGTCAACATCCACCACTACTTCATGGACAACGTGATCTGGCGCCGCGAAAACCCGGAGACGCGCTATCTGCAGGATTGATGATCACGCGCCACGAAGCGTTGCGGCACAGCCTTCGGCGTCGCGTGACGGCTCCGCGTGACTCCGCCAGCGGAGTTGCCAACGGCAGGGATGTCGTCGGCCGTGAGCAGGTCGTGTGCCGCTCGCTACCGAGGTCCCCCTTTTCGCAGATCCAATGCTGGGAACTCCCACGATTGACCCCGTTGGGGATGGCTGATTTGCGGCCATAATTGGCCTGTTTTCACGACCAAGGGCTGTCTACTCGAGGCGCACCACCGCGAAGCGTCTACACCGCGCTTCGCGACGCTGCGCGGGGGCCGTGCCGCGCGGGGGGCCGTGCCGCGCGGGGGGCCGTGCCGCGCGGTTAACGTTCGACGAGTGTGCCGAACAGCATGAGCCCACCAGAAATGAAGACGAGATCGAAGACGCCCATCAGCTTGAAGTAGTCGCCCAGCTCGGAGACGGGCGCGCCGTTGAAGAGCTCGCGCGTGGCGGCCACGGCGGACAGAAGCGTCGGGGAAAGCAGGGGGAAGAGCACGACGGCAAGCAGCAAGTCGCGAGCGTGGGTGCGCACGGTCATCGAACCGAAGAGCGTGCCAGAAGCAGCGATGCCTGGAGTCGCAAAGAGCGCGATGCACAGCAGGCCCGGACCGACCACGCTGAGGTCGAGCGCGAACAAGAGCGCTGCGACCGGCATCACCACGCATTCGACGACCACCAGAAACGCGAGCACGCCCAGCGCTTTGCCGGCGAAGATCGCGCTGCGTGACAAGGGCGCCACGAGCAGGCCGTCGAGCGCGGACTCGTCGCGTTCGCGCTGCCAGGTTTTGCCCAACGCCAGCACGGCTGAAAACGCGAGCGACAGCCAGATCACCCCCGAGGCCACGATGCGCCCGCTGGCGGGGCCGCCGAAAAACGCGAGCGAGGCCATGATCACGACCAACAGCGCGAAGAAGCCGCTGGTGATGACCACCTCGCCGGTCGACAGCTCGATCGCGAGATCCTTTTGCAGGATGGCTCGAGCTTGCGAAAGCCAGCTCAGGTGACGGCGCGGCAACGCGCGCGGAGTGCCGCGCGCAATTGCCTCACTGCTCGAACCAAGCGCCATTGATTCGATACTACACCGCCTCCCAGTTGGGCGGGAGCTGGTGTAGCCTGCGCGCATGGCTGAAATCCGCGTCGAACACAGCTTCAAGTGCAGCGAAGAGACCTTTTGGACGAAGGTTTTTTTCGACGACGAGTACAACCGCCGCCTGTTTCTGGAGATTTTGAAATTCCCGGTCTGGCGGGTGGCCAAGAGCGAAGAGCGCGGCGACGAGGTGCACCGCACCATCGAGGCCTCACCGCCAATCGGGGATTTGCCGGCGGCGCTCAAGGCGGTCGTCGGCGACAGCGCGGGCTACGAGGAGCGCGGTGTGTTCAACAAGAAGACGCACCGTTACCGCGTGCAAGTCGTCCCGAACCGCATGAGCGACAAGATCAGTGTCGTGGTCGAGATGTGGACCGAGCCCCTGGGCGACGCCCAGTGCAAGCGCTTCGCGCAGGCCACGGCCACCGCGAAGATCTTCGGCGTCGGCGGCATGCTGGAGAAGAAGCTGCTCAGCGATCTCGAACGCAGCTACGAGAAGAGCGCGAGCTTCACCAACACGTTCGTCGCCGAAAAAGGGCTCTGAGAATGCAAACGAGGCAGCGCGCTTTCGCGGGCTACCTCGTTCTCAACGGCTCGGGGGAAAGCGGAGCGGAGCGCGCTCCGACGTTCACGCCTTGGCGGCAGCTTTTTTTGCGGGAGCTTTGGCGGCCGGCGCCTTGGCGGCCTTCGGCTTCTCGGCCTTGGCTGCTTTGGCCGGCGCGGCCTTCGCGCTCGCTTCGGCGCGCTTGCTCTCGCGCGTTGCCGCGGCATGCAAGTCGAGCAGTTGCGGCAGCGGGTAGGCAGCCAGCTTCGAGGCGAAGCCCTTGTCCTTGTTGCGCTTCTTCAATTCGACGATCGAGCTCACGAGCTTGTCGCGGCTGCCGAAGCGCTTCTTGGCGTCCGTGAGGTTGTCGTGAAGGCGAACGAGCTTGGCGTTCGAAACGCGCCCGAGACCCTTGCCAGAGCTGACACGGTCCAACCACAGGTCGGCGGTGGCGAGCTTCTGCACGGCGGCGACGAGCTTTTCCTTCGACTCGAAGCGCTCTTTAACTAGGCTGACGGGGGTCTTTTTCATAATTCCGGCTCCGGCCCAAGACGGGCCACACGAAGGGCGCGGTTTCTAGCAATTGGCGGGGGGTCTGGCAACCGGAAGTGTAGTTTGGCCGCGAGGCCGGGTGGCTAACTGGGGTGTCGTCGTCGGGCGGGGGAGCTGCGCAAGCTGCCTCGCGACCATTTTGAGCGGTTGAAACAGCAGGCGGCCGGGTTTGCCGGGGCTCGTGGTCTGGTCTCGATCGCAGATCGTGATCTGACGCGCTTCGTGATCCCCGACGGGGGAGTCTTCCAAGACTTTTTGGGTCGTTTTAGTTCCGGGCAGGCTTGCTGTGACCGCCTTCCTTGCCAGACGCGATGACATCAACTCCACCTGAGACTTGGTGACGCCTCAGGCGCGGTGACGCCCAACGGTCTGCGTGCTACCGCCGCGGCCATGACTTTGCGTATGCGCTTTGCCCCTTCGCCGAGCGGCTATCTGCACATTGGGAATGTGCGTTCGACGCTGTTTACCTGGCTGTGGTGCAAAAAGCAGGGCGGGACGTTCGTGCTGCGCGTGGAGGACACCGACCAGGACCGCTCCAGCATCGATAGCGTGCGCGCAGTCCTCGACGACCTGAAGTGGCTCGGCCTGCAATGGGACGAGGGTCCCGAGGTCGAGGGGCCGTTCGCGCCGTACTTCCAGAGCGAGCGCAAGGCGATCTATCGCGCGCACACCGAGCAGCTGATCCGTGAGGGCAAGGCCTATCGCTGTTACTGCACGAAGGAAGAGCTCGACGCGCAACGCGAGGCGCTGAAGGCGGCCAATCCCAAAGCGAACTTCGTTTATCCTGGGACGTGCCGCGATCGCAAAGATCAGCCGGACCTGCCGTTCGTGGTGCGCTTTCGCTCGCCCAGCACGGGCACGACGGATTTTACCGACTTGGTGTTCGGACACATCAGTACGCCGAACTCGGCGCAGCAAGATTTCGTGTTGATGCGCACCGACGGCTACCCGCTGTACAACTTGGCCGCGACCATCGACGACCATTTGATGGAGATCACGCTCGTGGCGCGCGGGCGTGACCACATCGGCAACACGCCGCAGCAGATCTTGCTGTATCGCGCCTTTGGCTGGCAGCCGCCGGAGTTCGCGCATTTGCCCATGATGCTCTCGAGCAAGGGCGAGAAGCTGAGCAAGCGCAACGGCTCGGTCAGCGTCAAAGAGTACCGCGACAAGGGCTACACGCCGATGGGCGTGCTGAACTACCTGGTGCGTTTCGGCTGGTCCGCCGGCGACAAAGAAATCTTTAGTCGCGAAGAGCTGATCCAGCTATTTTCCTGGGATCACGTGAACAAGGGCGACGGTAAATTCGACGACAAGAAGTTCGCCGATGTCGCCTTCGAGCAGCTCAAGCAGCCAACTCTCACGACGCTCGACGAGTACGTCGCCTGGGTGACGCCGTTCCTCGCCCTGCGCGGTCTCGATGACCCCGACGAAGCGCTGCTGCGCCGCGCCATTCCCGGCGTCCGCGAGCGCGCTCGCACGCTGGTCGATGCCGCGCACGACCTCGACTTTTACTTCCGCGAGCCACCCGAGCTCGATGAGAAAGCGCGCCAGAAGTTCCTGACAGCCGCCGCCGCGCCGCATCTGCGGGCATTGGGCAGCTTCATCGATGGCGTCGCGCCGTGGCAGGCCGAGCCGCTCGAAACCGCGTTCAAGAGCTGGGTCGAGAGCTCCGGGTTGACGATGAAGGACGTGGCTCAGCCGGCGCGCGTCGCGCTCACTGGTCGCACCGCCAGCCCACCCCTGTTCGAGGTGATGGAAGTGCTGGGCAAGGCTCGAAGTTTGTCACGCTTGGCAAAAGCCGCCGAAATCGCCCAGGGCTGATGCCGCCCATGCCGATCGCCCGACACTTCAACGCGCCCGTGCACCTGCTGACGACGCACCTCGCGCCGCTGTCGTGGTTCGATTCGTTCCTCGGCTACCCGCCGATCAAGGCGCTCTTGCCGCTGCCGATCATCGCCGCGCTCGCGCCGCTGGTTTGGTTATTCTTCCGCGATACTTGGAAGGAGCTGGACTCCGAGGCGGAGAGAGCGCGCGTCGATGCCGGCGGCCTCGACTACCGCAGACCCGCCGCTTGCCTGCTCATCGTGGCGCTCGTGCTGACGCTGCAGGAGTACTACGGCGGGCGCGGCTTCTACGACACCTGGTTCCGGCCCTGGCTAGCCGAGCTCGAAGCGCATGGGCACCCGCGCATCAACATGGCGAAGTACGACGAGTACTACGGCTACTGTTGGTGGGTCGCGTCGCGTGTTGCCGGCTACGTGCTCATCCCCTTCCCGCTCTGGAAGCTGCTTTTTCCCGAAGACAGCCTGCTGGACATGGGGCTCCGAGGCCGCGGCTTCACCAAGCACGTCTGGATTTACGGGCTGTGCCTGGCTGTCGTGGGCCCCGCGATGCTGCTGGTCTCGTCGCAGCCAGACTTCGGTACCTACTACCCGTTTTACCACCTCGCTTCGCGCAGCTGGTTCGACTTCGGGATGTGGGAAGCGATCTACTGGCTACAGTTCCTGGCGCTGGAACTGTTCTTTCGCGGCTGGATCTTGGGCGCGCTGAGGAAAGCGATGGGGGCCGGCGCCATCTTCGTGATGGCCGTGCCGTACTGCATGATTCACTACGGTAAGCCGTACCTCGAGGCGCACGGCGCGATCGTCGCCGGCATCGTCCTCGGCTCGCTGGCGATGCGCACGCGCAGCATCTACTCGGGCTTCCTGGTTCACATCACCGTGGCGTTTTCCATGGATTTTCTGTCGCTCTGGCGACGCGGCGCGCTGCCCAAAGTCTTTTGGAATTGAGACGCGGCCAATGTGACGGGCTCGCGTCGGAAACCGCCTGAACTTTGGGTCCCGCAGCCCGCCAGTTCCGGCTATATTCCGCCGCAACAAAACACACATGGCACAACACGTCAGTTTTTCGCCACTGCCTCCCGATGCGGAATCCACCCGGCGCTTGAGCCTCGAAGACAACGGCCAAAGCGAGTGGACGACCGAGCGCAGCACTCAGCGCTACCAGATCCAAGGTTGGGGCACGCCGTACTTCGCCGTGAACTCGCGCGGTCACGTGGAAGTGACGCCGAATCCGGATCTCGGTCGCACCATCAACTTGTTCGAGCTGACGCAAGACTTGAAAGCGCGCGGCCTCGAGCTGCCGCTGTTGATCCGCTTCCCCGACATCGTCGGTGACCGCATCAAGCGCATCAACGAAGCGTTTCAAAAAGCGATCGCGGAGTACGAGTACGCGGGCGTGTACCGTGGCGTGTTCCCGGTCAAGGTCAACCAGCAGCGCCACCTCGTCGAAGAGGTCGTGAACAGCGGTCGTCCGTGGAACTTCGGGCTAGAGGCGGGCTCCAAGCCGGAGCTTTTGATCACGCTCGCCGCCATGCAAGACGTCGGCGGGCTCATCATCTGTAACGGCTATAAAGATCAGAGCTACATCGAGACCGCGCTCGTCGCGCAGAAGTTCGACAAGATCGTGATCGTGGTGCTGGAGCGCCTCGAAGAGCTCGACATCGTGCTCAAAGCTTCGGAAAAGCTCGGCATCAAGCCGATGCTCGGCGTGCGCGCCAAGCTCACCACCAAAGGCGTCGGGCGCTGGGCGGATTCCGCGGGCGACCGCGCCAAGTTCGGCCTCACCACCTCCGAGATCATCGAGGTCGTAGATCGCCTGACCGAGCTCAAGATGCTGGACTGCTTACAGCTTCTGCATTTTCACATCGGCAGCCAGATCTCCAGCATCATCCCGATCAAGAATGCGATGCAGGAAGCGTCGAACATCTACGTCGAGCTGGCCAAGCTCGGCTGCAAGATGGGCTACATCGACGTCGGTGGTGGACTCGCCGTCGACTACGACGGATCGAAGACCGATTTTCACGCCTCCAAGAACTACCAGCTCGAAGAATACGCGGCGGACGTCGTCGCGCACGTACAGGCTGCGTGCGCCAAGGCCGTCGTCCCCGTGCCGACCATCGTCAGCGAGAGCGGCCGCGCCATCGCGGCGCATCATTCGATTCTCGTGTTCGAGGTCGTGGGCGCAAATGAAGTGCGCTTCGGTGAGCCCGTCGAGCCCAAGCCCGAAGCACATCGCTTACTGAAAGAGCTGTTCGACACGTATTGCGGCATCCAGCCCAAGAACGTGCAGGAGAGCTATCACGACGCCAGCCAGGCCAAAGAAGAGGCGCAAAGCCTGTTCAAGTACGGCTACCTCGGCCTCCGCGAGCGCGCGCAGGTCGAGCGCCTGTATTGGAACTGTTGCGAGAAGATCCACCACACTCTTCGTCGTTTGCGCTTCGTGCCCGAGGAGCTGCAGCACCTCGAGCAGAACATGTCCGCCATTTACTACTGCAACTTCTCGCTGTTTCAGTCAGCGCCGGACATCTGGGCGATCGATCACCTGTTCCCGATCATGCCCATTCACCGCCTCGAGCAAGAGCCGACAGTGCCCGCGAAGCTCGCTGATCTGACGTGCGACAGCGACGGCATCATCGATCACTTCATCGACGTGGAAGACGTCAAAGGCTCACTCGACCTGCACCGCTTCCACGAGAACGAGCCGTACTACCTGGGCATGTTCCTGAACGGCGCTTACCAAGAAATCCTCGGGGATTTGCACAACCTGTTCGGCGACACGCACGCCGTGCACGTAGCGCTCGGCGAAGAGGGCTACAACATCCGCCACGTGATCAAGGGTGACAGCGTGACTGACGTGCTGCGCTACGTCGAATACGTGCCCGAGAACATGGTCGACGCCGTGCGCGTCCAAGCCGAGCGCGCCGTCAGCGCGGGTCGCCTGACCTTCGAGCAAATGCGCACGCTGATGCAGCACTACGAAGAGTCGCTGCGCAGCTATACCTACCTGACCGGCGACGACTGATTGGCACGGGCTCGCTCCCGACGTTGGGAGCAATTGCCCGGCTGCATCACGCGCGTTCCGCGGGAAGACTCTCGAGGTTGTCGAGCTTCTCGCCCCGAACCGATCCCTGGGCACGACTTCTCCTTTCAAATCGGATGTCGGAAATCCGACATCCGACTGGCACCGCAACCGAAGCCTGGCGCGGCCAAGAGCGGCGGTCCGCCCTCGAGGTACCCCCCCTACCCGCTCCGCACATGCAGGAGCAGTAGGAGTTGTCGCCCCGCCCAGTTATCGTCGGAGCGATGATTCGGGACAGCGCAATTTCTCGCCGCGTACGAGGAACGTTGTCTGCCTGGCGGTCGCCCCCGGCTCTGCTTTCGATCGCGGTGCTCGTTTTCTATTGGCCACTGATCTTTGCGGGCAGATCGTTCTTTCTCAAAGACGCGCAGCTCGTCGTCTACCCGATTCGACTAGCGCTGCGGCAGCGGCTATTGGCGCTCGATCTGCCGCAATGGTTACCCCAACTAGATTTGGGAATGCCGCTGCTCGCCAACCCATCCAACGGCGTTCTGTATCCGTTGAACGCACTCCTGCTGTTGCCAGCGCCCTGGTGCGTCGGGGTGTTCGTGGTGAGCCACTCGGTATTGGCCGCCGTCGGCGCCTTCTATCTGCTGCGTTCGTTGAGGGTGCGGGCGGTCGCGAGCGCGTTGGGTGCGCTGGGCTTTGCCTGTGGCGGCTACATGGTGAGCCTGACCTCGATCTCGAACTACATGATGAGCCTGGCGTGGCTGCCGCTGGTCGGATTTTTTGCAGTGCGCTCGTGGCGGAGCGGGCGCCTGAGTGACGCGGCGCTCACCGGCCTAGTTTGGGCATTTCAGATCTCGTGCGGTGAGCCTCAGGGCGTCGTGTTGACAGGCTGGTTCTTGCTCGCGCTCGGGTTTTCCGTCCCGACCTCTTGGCAGCAGCGCGGTCGCGCTATCGCCATGCTCGGACTGGCTACGGTACTCGCGCTCTGTCTGGCGATGCCACAGATCCTGCCCGCCTTGGAGTTGATCCCGCGCAGTCGACGCGCCGCTGGGATAGACATCGTGGAGGCGTCGCACTGGTCGCTGCACCCATTGCGGCTCCTGGAATTGTTCGCTCCGGGGTTGTTTGGTAGTCCGTTCGACTTCGACCGCTACCTCGGGTTCTTCATGGACGACGAGGGCGGAGCGTATCACCGAGATCCGTGGCTGGCGTCGCCGTACCTGGGCTCACTCGCGATCGCTCTCGTGGTGTTCGCCACCTGCAAACCGCGCGCGCGTCACAAGGGATGGACGCGCGGCTTGACTCTGTTGCTAGCGGTCGCCCTTTGTCTGGCCCTGGGGCGCCACACGCCGCTCTTCGGGCTCTATTTCGACAGCGTGCCTGGTGCACGGCTGTTCCGCTACCCAGCAAAGTTCTTTGGACTCTGTGCCGCGCTCTTGCCGTTGCTTGCCGCGGCGGGTGCGGACGCTTGGCTCGACCAGCCTCGCCTGCGCGGCAAGCACGTTGCTGCAGTCGCTGCGTTGCCCTTGGCATTGGTCGTCGGTTTCGCATGCTCAGGCGTCGCTGGCACGGCCTTGGAACGGCTGCGGCCGGAAGTCACGGCGCTGCACGCGACCGCAACGCTACGCTGGGCGCTCGCGACGGAGCTGTGCCTGTTCGCGCTCAGCGCGCTCGTCCTGTACTGGGTTTACCGCGTTCGCCGGAGCTGGCTACCACTGACGCTGCTTTTGCTCGGCGCGCTGCAAATCGCGCGAGCGAATCTGGGCGCGTATCAGACGGTGCCGAACGACGTCTACGACGAACCTCGGCTGGCCCGAGAGCTGCGCGGCTCGACCCGTGCGGGTGGCGTTACTCGCGTCATGCAAGGCGTCGATCAACTGGGGATCGCAGGTCTGGATTCCGCGCCCGCAGCCGTACGCGCCCGCGCCCTGACCGGTAGCTTGATGATGGACCTCGGCATTGCCCACGGGATTGGCTACGCGCGCGCCTATATTTCTTCCGAAGAGGGGCCCAAATACGCTTTCTGGAGCCAGGTGGGCCCGTTTCAACGGCGAATGCTGGACGTGTTCGGCATTCGCTTCTTGCTGTTACCCAGCTCGCTCGAGATCGCAGCAGATCCGGACTTGCATGAAGTGCCGGGGCACGAGGCACTCGGCGTTCACGTCTTCGAGAACCGAAGTGCGTTGCCCATCGCATACCCGGTGCCGGCGGTTGCGGCCGTCGACACCCTAGATCAGGCGATGTTGGCCGTGCGCGACCCGCGAGTGGCCCGCGGAGAGCTGGCGGTGGTCGACCGCGAAGCTGGGCCACTCGACGCACTCGGCGCGGCCATCACGGACAACGCGCCCATTGCGTCGGGACAGTGCCAGCTCGTCGCGCCGCTATCGGACACCATCGACGTCACCTGCACGTTGACGCGACCTAGCTTCGTCGTCATCAACGTCAGCCATCATCCCAATTGGAGCGCATGGGTCGGCGACAAACCCGTCGCGATCACGCGTAGCAACGCGCTCGTGATGGGCGTGCCAGTTGCCGCGGGCGAGCAGCGCATTCATTTCGAATACGCCGAACCGTCGCTGCCGATTGGGTTCGCGGTGAGCCTGTTCACCTTAGTCATCGTGCTGCTATTGCTGTACCGTGAACGCTTCGCCGGGAGACAACCAGAAGTCGGTCGCCAGTGATTTCGAGCCAAATTTCCGAGGGGGGGCTGCTCGGCAAGAGCGTCGACCGTCCGCGGAGCTCTACGTTTTTTGCGAGCTGGGCTCGCGTCAGAACTTGCCGTCCAGCGTTAGACCGGTGGACGCTCGGCCTGCTTGCAAGTGCACCGCGAGCGACGCCGCAGCATGGTTCTCGGCGAACGCTGGGCTCGCGTGGGACGGGCCTACAGCGTACAGGATCAGCGCCGAAACGGCGGAAGCTGCGCTGATCGCGAACGAGACGTTGGCGAGCGTGTACATCGAACGGACGCTGGCGACTTGGTCGCTCGTGCAGTTCGGGGCGCACAGCGCCTCGAGATCGTGTTTTCTACTTCTACCGACCGCGCCAAAGGCGATGCCCGTGCCGGCGCTCCCGAGAGCCAGCGCCGACAAGCCATAGACGAAGTAGGTTCTGACGGCGCCAGGGGGCGAGCGCGAATCGCGATCCGTGCTCACCGGCGGCAGAGGCTCTTCGCTCACTTTGGCGTTCGTTTCTAGCGCTGGGCCGAAATCGAAGCTCACGTCCTCCGATTGGTGCTCCGTAACGTCGACCGCTCGTTCGATCCGGGTGCCGCTGGATTCGGCGGTAATGGCGTGATGACCGGGGTTCACGCGATAGCCATTCAGCCACGCTTTTCCATCGAGCACAGTGCCGTCCACGGTGAGCTCCGGGGGGCGCAGTCGCACCGGCGTCGCGCTGAAGCGCAAGAGCGGGGTGCGCGCGGCAACGTCCCGTTCCAACTCGGCCGCGGCGGCCCGCGCCTTGCCAAATGCTGGGGGGTCGTCTGGCTCAGCGGGCAGCGACGCGATGCGCCGCAGCGTGGCGTCCGCCTCGACCAGCGTGCCGAGCGCGGCTTGCGTCTTGCCGACTTCGAGCGCGGTAGTCGGCACGTGCATGATGTCGTCGGCCTCTGTGAAGCTCTCCAGGGCCGAGGTTAGATCCCCCTGGTCGCGAGCCTTCCTGCCTTTGGCCATCGACTCGCGCGCCGACTTCTTGGCGTTTTCGTCGGGCTCGGCCGAGCTCTGCGCGCTCGTGACCAGCGTGGTCAAGGCCAGTAGCGACCCGAGTACGCGCGCGCGATGATTCAACGAGTACATACAGTCTTTTCTCCTCACCATGCAGCTAGTTCGAGGGACTGAACATCACGCCCACGTTCGCGGTGGCAAAGCCAATGCGATCGAGCCATGCGCCAGAGCTCCCTTGAAGGGTGACCACAACGGCCGGACTCATTAGTGGGTCTTGTGCGGGATAGTCGCTGTTTTTCCAGGCGCTGCCTGTGGCGGGACCAATGTCGGTTGAGCTCTGCCAAGTAATACCCGGTGGGCTCGAGTCGAGGTGCAGGATGGGCTCCGCGCAAGTCAGCCAAATTTTCGTAAGGACGACAGTTGCCGTACCGCCTGGGGGCGTGTAGTTCTGCTCGTTGACTTTGATGCCGACGACCATCCGGTTGCTGTCGCACAGCAAGTCTTGATGCACGCTCGGCGACGTGTCCGGGTGCGGCGTAAGATCCCGGGAGGCGCCCAGTTGAATCGAATACTGGTAGGGAGTCACATCGGGCGCGGTTGCGAACGTCAGCTGACTGCACACGCCTTGCACTTGATCGACCCACTGACTGACCGCCACCTTGATCCCGGTGAGCACCTCGTCGCCCGCGCACGTGTCAGTAAACTCCGACCCGCCTTGGCTGTCGCCCAAGTTCGCTTGCTTGACGGCCGCGTCCCAGATCAGACTCGAAGGGCAGCCCTCGTCGACGACGCCATTACAGTCGTCGTCTATCCCATTGCATACCTCCGTCGGATCTGGGCTCGGAACGCAGACAGGGGGGATCGTGTTCGGAGCGCCGGAGTCGCCCACTGCACCGCCACCACCCGACGCTCCGCCGCCACCCGACGCTCCGCCAGACGGCATACCACCCGAATCCACGGGAGCTGAACCTGACGAAGCCGGCGTCGAATCACCACCTTGTGGCATCGCTCCATCGGATCCAGCTCCACCGCCAGAACCGCTTGGCGGCCCTTCGCTGAGCGCCTGGAGGTTGTCAACACATGCGGGCATCGTCGCTGCGATGATGCTGCACGTGAGCAGCGACCGCAGAGACGTCCAGCGCTTGGAAGTGTTTTTGGACAGAGTGAGAGTTTGCAACGTGACGTGCTTAGGTGCAACAAGCAGGCCACGCAAAAAATGTCATTTTTTGTCGCCCGAGCACGGGGCGCGCCACCCCAATGTCATGGCGAAACATTCGCGTGTGCGATGAGCGCTCGCCCGGCCGCACAGGTCTCTAGCCGTTTTCATCCCGCGCCTTTCATTGCGGATACGGCCTTCGTCACTGGGCAGGAGCACGATGATCACGTTCACGCTCCGAGCGAGAAACGAGGCACGAGCAACTAGACACCGAGACAACTAATAGTTGACGACCTCGTTTGACACGCACCCTCGCCGCTGTTCGGCAAGGCGACTGACGTGTCACGCTTCAAGCGCGACGCCACGAGCAAGCCCAAGAGCACGGCGAGCTCGAAGAAGCTCCGCCACACGCTCGCGTTCCCGTTCGGAAATTCGAAACCGGCATACGTGAAAGATTCCGATCAGATGGCCAATGGGAATGCGCTGTTTTCTGTGCGTCCGAATCCGTCGGCCCGAGCTCAAGACGATTCAGGGTCCTCGAGCTGGGCCTGGCCTGGTCAGGAGTGCTCAATCTCCCATTGTTTCAGATGTTTATGGCGCCGGTCTGGAGCCCCGCCCGGTGCCTGCAGCAGCAGCGCGCCCCCAGTCCGAACCAGACCCCTCTTTCGCGAAAACGAGCGGAAACGACTGCAAGTGAAGCCCGAAATCCCGTCGCGATGCACATAATGAGATCTCTTCCCGCAGCACTTGCACTTCCAGGTAGACGGTGAGGGCCTCCACCTCTAGGATCAATACCCACGACCGGAAACAAACCCCCAACCAGCGCCCTTTTTCTAGGCTTACGCTAGGCCCAACCCCTTCCCCGTCGCGCTTTTTGATTTCTAGGACAGTATGGAGGAGGGCACCTCAATGAACCAGCTAGTCACCACGATAACGAAGCGCGTGCGGGTCGTTCAGTACCCGAAAACGCGGCTAACGGTGACCGCGGGGCCGGACACTGGGCTCTCCATAGAAATCGCAGGCAACGCCATTCGCATTGGCACCTCCGACGAGAATGATTTGGTGCTCACGGACGAATCCGTGTCGCGTCGTCACTGCGAGATAATCTCTACCCCGAGCGGAGTTCACATCCGCGACGAAGGCTCGACCAACGGCATCGTGGTCGGCTCCTTTTGGGTCAAAGACGCGACGTTCGCGGGCCCGACTCAGATTGAGCTCGGCAACACGGTCATCACGATCACCCCTCTGCAGGAAACGGTGGATCGCGAACAACTGGACGCGGATCGCTTTGGGGACTTGCTTGGAAAGTCCCCCTGCATGCAGGAGCTCTTTGCCGACCTCGAGCGCATCGCGCCGACGGAGCTGAGCTTGCTGATTGAAGGCGAGACGGGCACCGGCAAAGAGCTCGTCGCCGAATCCGTGCACCGCGCGAGCGCGCGAGCCGATGGACCGTTCGTCACGTTCGATTGCAGCTCGGTGACGGCCAGTCTGGCCGAGAGTGAGCTCTTCGGTCACGAACGTGGCGCTTTCACGGGTGCCATTTCCTCGCGCATGGGCGTGTTCGAGCAGGCGAACGGCGGAACGATTTTCCTGGATGAGCTCGGTGAGCTACCGAAGGATTTGCAGCCCAGGCTGCTTCGAGTTTTGGAAAAACGCGAAGTGCGTCGAGTCGGCGGGACTCGCACGATCCCGATCGACGTACGCCTCGTCTCTGCGACCAATCGCAACTTGCGAGCAGAGGTCCAACGCGGAGCATTTAGAGAAGATTTGTACTTTCGCGTCGCCGGCGCGCGCGCGTACGCGCCGCCGCTGCGCGAGCGCATGAGCGATCTTCCGCTGCTGATCGACAGTTTTCTCGCGTCTGCCCGCCCCCCCCGCTCGGTGAGTCAGGTACCGGAGCATCTCTGGGAAATGTTTCGTTCCCATCAGTGGCCGGGCAACGTTCGTGAGTTGAAAAATGCCGTGCAGCGAATGTTGGTCACTCCGGACCGAGTTTTAGAGATCGAAGGGGATCGACCTCAGGCGCCGGTAGTGGCGGCCGGGCCGGAGCTGGCACCACTTCGCGTAGCGCGCCGTGAGGCCGCCGACTCCTTCGAGCAAAACTATTTGAAGACCTTGCTGGCTAAGACGGACGGCAGCGTCACGAGGGCTGCAGCAGTCGCCGAGGTATCGCGGCA
>Ga0210392_10000825_pt1 | contig 17313 bp, 8 predicted proteins | sample IncBWC30OmetaG_FD_161057 | JGI IMG/M metagenome (GOLD analysis project Ga0210392, IMG submission 161057) | Forest soil microbial communities from Barre Woods Harvard Forest LTER site, Petersham, Massachusetts, United States - Inc-BW-C-30-O ...
ACCCGACCAACCTCATCAACCAGCTTGCCCAGGTGGCGGCGCAGGAGGACTCCACGCGGCTCTCCACCGCCGCCGCCAACTCGAGCGACAATGCACCCACCGCCGCCATTTCGCAGGTGATCGCCTTCAACAAATACTACGGCTGGTATGGCGGCGTGGCGACCGACTTCGGTCCCTGGGCGGATAATTTCCATGCGACCTATCCGGCGCGCCCGGTGGGTGTCAGTGAATACGGCGCGGGCGCCAGCATCTATCAGCACAGTGAAGATCCGGTCACGGAACCGGCCAATGCCGGCCCGTATCATCCGGAAGAATATCAGGATCTGTTCCATGAGTCGCATTGGCAGCAGATGAAGGCGCGCCCGTTTCTGTGGGGCACCTTCATCTGGAACCTGTTTGATTTCGCATCGGATGGCCGGAACGAAGGCGATACCCCCGGTCGTAACGACAAGGGCCTGGTGACCTATGACCGGCAGACGCGGAAAGATGCATTCTATTTTTACAAGGCCAACTGGACGACCAACCCGATGGTGTATGTCACCGGCCATACTTTTACCAATCGCCTGACCAATGCGGTTACGGCAAAAGTTTATGCCAATTGCGATTCGGTCGAACTTTTTGTCAATGGCGCGTCACAAGGCGCCGCCACCAGCACCAATTGTATCTTCACCTGGCCCGTGGCCCTGCTTGGCGGTACCAACACCATTCAAGCCACCGGTGCCAAGGGCGGCAGCAATGTCACAGATTCACTCGTCTGGGTCGCGCCCATTGCGCCGCCCGGAGTTGCCATCACCGACCCCGCCACCCCCGTGACGTATCTGCTCAACACCAATGCGGTCTTGTCGTTATCCGCGACCGCCTTCGACTACGAGCCCAATTCAGCGCCGCCGCTGGTCACGGCCTGGAGCTCGGCCGGCGGCCCGGGCGTTGTTCTGTTCGGCGACACCAATGCCCTCAGCACGACGGCGCGGTTCAGCACCAACGGAGTTTACAATCTGGTCTTTCAGGCAAGCAAAGGGGCGCTGAATTCCAGCGTCGGGCTGGTGGTCATTGTTGGCAACGTGCCCTATGGTCCGGCCGTGAAGGTGCGTTTTGCCTTTGATGACGCCGGTCCCGGCACGAATACGCCCAGCGACACCGGCGGTGGCGGTGCCAACATCAATTTGAAGATGTTTAACAGCATCGGCGTTCCCGCCGATTATCACGGGTCCGCAAATTCGGGCGTGGCCGGATTGACCACCGGCAGCCGGGCGTTGAATTTTTCCGGAAATGCCAGCCAAGGCGGCAGCGGCCCGATCGCCGCGGTGACGAACGCCGCCCTGGGTTTCGGCAACGTCTCCAATTTTCTGGCCACGATGTGGTTCAAGCAATCGGTGTTGCTGGCAGGCAACATCGGGCCGCGCATGTTTGTTCTCGGCAACAGCACGAACACGGATTGCGGCACGGCCAACAGCATCGGGATGAAATTTCAGGATGCCAGCGACCTGTATTTTTTTGTCAACGGCAACCAGGCCACGGCCGCATTTGGTTCCAACCTGCCGCTGAACACCTGGATTTTTGTGGCCATGGCTTATGACGGGACCAACGTATCGCTTTACGAAGGCACCGACCTGTCGCCGGCGGCGCTGATCAGCAAGACGGCCATCGCCAACCAGATCGTTCCGCTCGGCGTCGTGGCGTCCCTGGACATCGGTAACCGGCTGAACCGCGACCGTGATTTTGCCGGCTGGATCGATGACTTCCGGTTTTACACCGGGATCGGTGATGCCGGATTCGTCGAGGCCGTTCGCCAGTCAGCGGCGGGCCCGGCGGGTTTGACGGCGGCATCCGGCAACAATCAGGTGTCTTTGACCTGGAACGCCTTGTTTGGAGCGACCAGTTACAACGTTAAGCGGTCCGCCGCCAGCGGCGGGCCGTACACGCTCATTTCCCCGTCGGCGACGGTCGTTGCGACCAATTGGGTCGATGTGACCGCGATCAACGGGACGACATATTACTACGTGGTTTCCGCGGCCACCCCGTTCATTCCGACAGGTGAAACGGCAAATTCACCGACGGAAGCGGCCGTGACTCTGCCCCTGCCACCACCGGCACCGGTGGCAAGCTATAACAGCCCGATGTATGCCGGCATGACGTTGTATCTGACCGCTTCCACCGTTTCGGGGACGACTTACAACTGGACCGGGCCCAATGGATTCACTTCCGCGATCCAAAATCCTGTCCTGCTCAAGGCGGACCAGAATGCCTCCGGCACTTATAGCGTGACAGCGACTTCCAACAACCTGGCTTCATCGCCCGGAAGCGTAGTCGTGACGGTCAATCCGCCGGTGAATTTTTCCGCGCAGGCTTTGTCCGGGAATTTTGTTTTGAACTGGCCCTACGGTACGCTGCAATCCGCCACGAACGTTTCCGGGCCGTGGAACAACGTGAACGGTGCCACCCCGCCGTTCACCAACATACCGGCCGGCCCACAACAATTTTACCGGATCCAGCTGCAATGAAACCATTTTACGACCAGCCATGAAAACAAGGAGAACATCATTTGAACCCGGCGCGCCTGGCCGGTGTGCGGGAAACCGGACGTGGTTTGCTCCCCTCATCGCCGGGATGCTGTTATGGGGCGGCGGGGTTGCCGTTGTTGCCGGGGAACCGGTAAAAGTCGAGATCCTGCAAACGAATGGCGGTTACCAGTTATACGTGGATCACAACCCGTTTTACATCAAAGGGGCGGGCCTGGAATCCGGCAGCCAGGAGGCATTGGTGGAACACGGTGGCAATTCCTTCCGCACATGGGGCACGGACGATAAACGGACCCCCCAATTGCTCGACCGCGCGCTCACGAACCATCTTTACGTCACGTTGGGGTTAAGGGTGGGACTGGAGCGCCAGGGGTTTGATTATAACGACACGGCAGCGGTGGCCCGCCAGCTCGAGAGGATAAAACAGGAGGTTTTAAAATATAAGGATCATCCGGCCGTGATCATCTGGGCCATCGGCAACGAGCTTAATTTGAATGCGAAAAATCCCAAGGTCTGGGACGCGGTCAATGACATCTCCAGGATGATCCACCAGATTGATCCGAATCACCTCACCACCACGCCGTTGTCCGGTTTTAACCGGGAGGTGGTTCAGGCGGTCAAAAAACGCGCGCCGGACCTGGATCTGATCTCCTTTCAGATGTATGCCGACATCGTGAACCTGCCGCATTATCTGCACGAGTCTGACTGGAACGGGCCGTATATGATCACCGAATGGGGCGCGACCGGTCACTGGGAGGTCAAGAAAACCGGCTGGGGTGCGCCCATCGAAAATGACAGCACCACCAAGGCAAACTCTTACCAGAAACGGTTTGAGACGGTGATCGGGGCGGATCGCAGCCAGTGCCTCGGCTCCTATGTTTTTCTCTGGGGCCACAAACAGGAACGGACCCCGACCTGGTACGGAATGTTCCTTGATTCCGGCGAAGTAACGTCCGCGGTTGATGTGATGCAATATCTCTGGACCGGAACCTGGCCGGATGTCCGTTGTCCGCAACTGGGTGGGGCCTGGTTGAACGGCAAGACCGCATACCAGAACATTCATTTGAAATCCGGACAGAGCTATCCCGCCAAGATCCGGGCCTTGGATGGAAAAAATACGCCCCTTACCTTTGTCTGGGATGTGACGGCGGAAAGCACGGATCTGAAAACGGGCGGTGATTTTGAGGCCCGGCCCGAAAGCCTGCCGGGCTTGATCGAAGATGCGGCGGGAGGTGAAATCACATTGCGGGCCCCGGCCAAACCGGGCGCCTACCGTTTGTACGCCTACGTGTTAGATGGCAAAGGTCATGCCGCCCATGTGAACATCCCGTTTTACGTGGACGAAGCCGGAACCTCTCCCATGGCCCAGGCCGGTCAGGTGGCGAATCCCAAGGAATGACCGCCGTGCTGGTGCCGGGCCGGAACCGGGGGGCGTAAAATTATCTCGACTTTATACGCACCCGAAACTGTAATTTGAGCATCAACCAAAAAATAAAAACCACCGGCACTGCGGCGGGCTGTTTTTGGGGGTGTTACCAGCGAACCCTGCGGCTGGCGTTCGCCTTGACCTGGCTTTTTTCAGCGGCCCGCATCCAGGCGCAACCGGCACCGCTTTTGACCAACGCCATGGATGTCATTTCCCTGCCAGCGGAGCAGGCTTCACGTTCCCTGAAAGTGTTGGTGACCGGCGTGGTGACGGTTTCCGACCCCATCTTAAAGGGACGGTTTTTTGTCCAGGATGCCACCGGCGGCGTGTTTGTGGACAATGTGAACGGCACCCGTTTACGGGCCGGCGAACTGGTTGAGATTTCCGGCATCACGTATGCCGGGGCGTATGCCCCCACCATCACCGCTCCGCGGGTGGTCATCAAGGGTTCGGCGCCGCTGCCGCCGGCCAAGCCGGTTTCGGTCGAGGAATTGATGTCCGGCGCCGAAGACAGCCAGCGGATCGAAACCTCCGGCATCGTGCGGGACGCGCGCGTGGATGGTTCACGGCTGACGATCGATCTCGCGGCGGGCGGGTACCGTTTCCTGGCCTACGCAGAGGTCCCCGCCGGTTTCCAATATGAAAAACTGGTCGGTTCGCAGGTGCGGATTCGCGGGACGGCGGCAGAAGCGCACAACCGGTCGTTGCGGCAACTGATCATCGTGGAAGTCTACATTCCGGTGCTGGACGATCTGGTCGTCGAGAAGCCCGAGCCGGCGGATCCCTTTGGGAAGCCGGTCATCCAACTCAACAACCTGGCACAATATCACCGGGACAATTCGCTGGGCCAGCGGGTCCATGTCCGCGGGGTGGTGACGCTGCAGAAGAATGGCGAAAGCCTGTTCCTGCAGGATGAGCTGGGCGGGTTGCAGATCCAAAGCCGGCAATCGGCCGTCTGCCAGCCCGGCGACCTGGTCGAGGCGGCCGGTTTTCCGAGCTTTGAAAATTACCTTCCGGTGTTGCAGGACGCCGTTTTTCGGAAACTGCCGAAGCCGGCCGCACCCATCCAAGCCCGGCCGGTGACCGGCGATGAACTGCAAAAGGGCCTGCACCATGCGGAGTATGTTTCCCTCACGGGCAAATTGATTGAGCGCACGGTCCGGCCGGGCAGCGGCTCAAAACTTCCGTTCTCCTATTCCACCACCGTTTTGGTGCTGCAAGGTTCCAATTTTACGTTCGCCGCCGAGGCCAATTACGCCCCGGGACAGCCGGACCTGGGGCTCATCCAGATCGGCTCCGTATTGCAGGTGAGCGGTGTCTGCCTGACCCAGATCGACAGCGAAGGGAAACTGAAATCGTTCCAGATACTGATCGGAAATCCGGGCGACATCCAGGTCCTGCAGAAGCCCAGCTGGCTCACCCCGCAGCGGCTGCTGATCGGCTTTGCGATCGTCTGTTCCGGACTGATCGTTTTTGCCGGCTGGACGGTCATGGTCTCGCGCAAAAATTCAGTCCTGAATTATCTCATCCGCGAGCGGGAAAAGGCGCAGCTCGCATTGCAACAGGCCAACGACCAGCTGGAGGAAAGGGTCAAGGCGCGGACCGAGCAGCTCAAATTCCAGATCACCGCCCGCAAGGAATCCGAGCTGCAATTCAAGGCCGTTCTCGCCGAGCGCACCCGGCTGGCGCAGGAACTCCACGATACGGTCGAACAAACGCTCACCGGCATTGCCATGGAACTGGATACCGCCCGGAAACTGTATGAAAAACATCCCCAGGACGCGCTGGCGCATCTGGAACTGTCGTGCGATTTGATGTCCCGCAGCCAGCTGGAAGTGCGGCAGTCGGTGTGGGATTTGCGCCGCCTCGTGCAGGAGCAGTTTGACATCTCCAGCGCCCTGCTGGAAAACGCCCGGCAACTGACCGCCGGGTCGGATATCGACGTGGAACTCCAGACCAAGGGGCAGGTCCGGGCGCTGCCGGAGGTCGTGGAGGAAAATTTTCTGCGCATCGGGCGCGAGGCGATCGTCAATGTCATCAAACACGCCCAGGCGAAATCCGTGAGCATCCAGCTGGAGTTTGAACCGCGCCGCGTGGTCTTGAAGATCCGGGACGACGGCCGCGGTTTTGTCCCGGAAAAGGCCGCCGGCCCGGATGAGGGGCACTTCGGGTTGCTCGGCATGTCTGAGCGGGTAAAACGGCTGGGCGGACAGTTCAGCATCACCAGCGCGCCCGGGGCCGGAACCACGGTGTGCGTTGAGATCCTGTTGGAGCCGGTCCAGGAAACGTCGTCGTCCGAAATGGCCGGCCTGCAAAATTCCCATGAAGAATTCAGCGAAAATTCGCATCCTGATAGCTGACGATCACTATGTCGTCCGGATCGGCCTGACCGCGCTTATCAGCGTGGAGCCGGACATGGAGGTGATCGCGATGGCGGTGGATGGCGCGGAGGCGCTGGAGCTTTTTCGCCGCCACCGGCCCGACCTTGTGCTGTTGGACATGCGCATGCCGGTGAAGGACGGCGTGCAGACCACGATGGAGATCCGCGCCCAGTTCCCCGATGCCCGCATCATCATGCTCACCGCCTTCGACGGCGACGAGGAGATCCACAAAGCCCTGCAAGCCGGCGCCGAGGGGTATGTGTTCAAAAATTCCTCCGTGGAAAAACTGGTGCCCGCCTTGCGCGCCGTCGCGGCCGGACAACGTTGGATTCCCAAGGAAGTCGCCAGCCGGCTGGCCTCCCGGAAAACCTTTGAGAACCTGACCTTGCGCGAGGTGCAGGTGTTGCAAGAACTGGCCAAAGGCATGGCGAACAAGGAAATCGCCGACACCCTCGGCATTTCCGAGCACACGGTGAAAACCCACCTAAAAAACATCCTGGGCAAGCTGCGCGCCGCTGACCGCACCGAAGCCGTCACCACGGCGATCCAACGGGGCATCATCCATCTTGAGCCGTCCGGCGGCCGTTTCAAAATCCAATGAGAGGATTGCAACCGCGTCCGAAATCGCAATGGCCGCCGGCAACAACCGGTTGCCGCCAGGGATTTGTTGCCGAACATGGACTGCGCCGGGGTTCAGTTATGCGGGGTTGAAATGGCCCGGACTTGCGCTGCCAATGGCCCGTACGCTTTCCGCAATGATCGCAGGACCGGTTTGGAAAACACGCGGCGCCCAAGATTTAGAAAAGCCAATTTATATCGGCCATGACGTGGATCAAGGAACTGGTTTTATTGTCTGGAACCAACGGGTTGGATTGCAAGCCATCATGACTGATCAGGTCATTGATATAACAAGTGACGGTGAATGTTACCGAGTCGGTAACTGAATAATTAAATTTGACCAGATGCCCCTTTATGTTTGTGCCGCCGTAGTAGCCGAACGGAATGGCCGGGCTGGTTCCCGTCAACTGGTCGCCGGGATAGAAAGCGCCGTTGTCATCATCCACCAACTGGTCATACCACGCGTCCGCCTCGAGGCGCTCGTAGCGGTAGCTGATATCCCAGGTTTTTTTGGTCCCGGACTTGCCAAAGGTCACGCCGACCCAGAAGCCCTGGTTCTTGTTCGCCACGGCCAGGTTCTGCATGAATTCACCGGAGGCCTTGATGGGAAAGGCCCCGTTGTACAGCGGGAAGGAGTCGAGCGTGTAGGTGGCGCTGGCATCCAGGATCACCGGGGCGTAGCTGTATTGCAACGAGTACAGGTCCGCGCCCGTGATCGGGTCCAAGGTAATGGTGCGGGTGTTGCCCTGGTTGATCAACGGCACGTTGGCGGTGGTGAGCTGATCCTGGTTGACGATGTCAAATCCGCCCACACCCAACGTGGTTGACAGTTTGTCCGACCACTTGGCTTTCCACAAAAACTGCCCGCCGTACATGAACGGGTCATGCACCGAGGCCAATTCCTCATCGAGCACAAACGCCCCGCCATTGAGCGACAAGGACTGGTTATCGTTGATGTTCCACGCCGACTGAATCACGGCTCCTTCCGGCGTCAAATCCTGATCCAGGACCATCGGCGTGAACGAGAATGGAATATCCATCTTGCCCACCGTGCCCGACACCAGCCAACCGCCCGAGTTCACCACGGTCCACTTGCCATAAGCCGTATCGATAAAAACATCCTTTTTTGTGAAATTGTCCTGAAACGTACTGCTGTTTGAGAGCGGTGTGGCGGTATTATAGCCTTTTGCGACGTCGCCACTTCCCAAACGGAAGCCCGTCTCCAAATTATCCAGCATGTTCATCGTCAGCCCGAAACGGAGGCGATAGCGTATCCGGGTCCGGTCCGCCATCGCCGAGTTGCCGCTGGAATACTGTTCAAACCGTCCGCGAAAATCGCCGCCCAGCTTGTAACTCGTCACCCAGTCAGGCATGCCCATTTTGGTTTGGAACGCAGTGGTGAAATTCTTGTCCGACTCGTCGCGCAAATCCTCCCCTTCCTTCGCCGTTAAAATTCCTTTGGCGACCAGCTTGTCGATCAGCGCGTCCGCCGATTGGGCGTGGGCCAGGCCGGCCGGCAGCAGGCAGACCGCGCCGAGCAACAAGGTCCGGCCCAAAAAAGTTTTTTGTCCCGTAGATTTTTTCATGAGAAGAATCAAATGTCCGTCAGCCTGGGAGTTCGCCGTTACGCCTGCGCGGCGGACGGGTGACGATGCGGTGACAACCGGCGCCAGCGGCTTGTCCGGTTTATGTCAGCCGAATTTTCTGCCAGGCGGCGGGAACTTTTGGAGAACGTGTGCCTCCCGTCACATTTCGGTTACACCCGTTGGCGGGAGGATGCCTTTTCCCCGCCACGGCAACACAAAGCGTGTGCTGGCATGGTGAAAGCGATTTTCCCCGCCGCTTTCCCGCCCGGCGCAAAACTGCCAGTAGTTGGCTGGAAGCTGGAGGTTGTCCTGTAAGGCATCGCCTAGCATGACTACTCGAAAATTTAACTCTTACAAACCTATGATAAACAAAAAAACAGGATTGATGGTTTTGCTCGCCAGTTTCGCCGTGGGCGAAATCGTGGCCGGCGATCTGACGGCTTATACGCCCGGCGGGGGCGATGTGTTGATTTGCTTCCGCAAGGCCGCTGACATGGTGGTGGATGCCGGTCCGATCAGCACTTACACCGGTTACGGTGTGAATACTTCCCACGTCATATCGGACTACAGCGCCTCGCAGTTTTCCTCGAGTTCACTGGGTTTCGGCAGTCTCAACGGCCTGTTCTGGTCCGCCTTCACCTGGCAGACCGACAACACGCTCTACATGACCGCGCCGCGTCCGGCCACGGCCTTGAATGTCCAGGGCATCCCGTGGGTTCCTTCCACTTCCGATGGCCAGAATCTGACGACCCTCCGCATGGCCAAGATGGTCCTCGGTGCCAAGGCGGAAGCCGACATCGACACCGCGAGCACCTCCTCCGCGATCCTCACGGAAGACAACAGTGTCGACAACCCGAACTTTGGCACCGGCCCCAGCGGCGGCACCAGCTACCGCGATGCCATCCTGGGCCAGACCTCGACGGCCAACTTCAACACCACCTTCCAGGGTGTGCCCGAGCAAAAGACCCCGTCGGGACTGGGTGCGGCCAACAATTTCACCACGGCCGGCAAGGTGCAGCGCTCGGATTTTTACAAGCTCACGCCCGGCGCGGCCTCGGCGGTCTGGCTGGGTTACTTTGAGTTGAACACCAACGGTGTGATGACCTATGTGGCGTATCCGATCTCGACGCCGGCCATCCAGTCTGTCAAACGCGCCGGCAACCAGACTACCATCACCTATACGACCGGGATTTACGGCACCTACACGCTGCGCGCCAATTCCGACCTGATCAGCCTGCCCAAGTTGAGTTGGACCCCGATGGCGACGCTGGCCGGCGGCGATAACACCGTCCACACGGTCACGTTCACCGACACCGCCAATACCAGCTTTTATACCATCACGGCCCAATGACCAACCAACCAAACATTTTAAAAATCAACCAACAATCTCTTAACCAACTAAAAACAACCAATATGAAAAAAACGCTCCTCCTCACCCTGGCACTTGGCCTGGCCAGTGCCGCCACGCTCACTGCGGGCACTGTTGAAGTGTTCATCACCGGCTCCACGGCGTTCCGCGCGAACGTCTATGGCGCGTGCAAGAACCTCTTCGTCACCCCCACGATCTACTACGCCAACGCCGCCAACGGGGGTGCTGACTCCGGCTTCAGCTCCACCACGGCCTCCTGGGTCATGACCGGCACGCCGATCACCGCCCTGACCAATGTCTATGACCCGGGTCACATCAACGCTTTGCCCTCCGGCACCACGCTCATCATCCACGGCCTATTCACCGGTTCCATCCAGGGCCTGGCGACGGTTGAAGGCAAGACCAACCTCACTTTTGCGGTGGCCTCCGGCACGCAAAACGGGCTGACCAGCGCCTATACCACCAACAGCCCGACCATCGGCTTCTCGGACGCCAAAAGCACCTCGACGCCTTTTGCGGTGACGACCGGCTTTAATGAAGAGTCCTGCGCCATCCAGCCGTTCGTGTGGGTTGCCTCACCCGCCGCTTTTGCCGACGGCGTGCAAAACGTCAGCTGGGAACAGGCCCAATACGGCATCCAGACGGGACGCATTCCGCTCGCCTCCTGGACCGGCAAGACCAACGACCTCAACACCTACGTGTATGTGGCCCAGCGCACCCTGGACTCCGGCACCCGCCGCGTCGAGACCGCCATGGCCAACTTCACCTTTAATGACACCGTGGGCTCCTACATCTGGGATGCGAACACCAAGACCAACTGGTACGCGGCCCCCGCGGCCATCACCCAGGGTCTCACGGGCGGTAACAACGTTTCCGTGGTCGGAGCGGCCGGCTTGAACAATGCGAATCTCGCGTGGGGCCCCGGCTATGTCGCTGGCGGTGACCTGCGCGGTGCGGTGATCGATGGCAGCGCGAACAACCTCTCCATCGGTTTGCTCTCCGTAAGCGATGCCAAGTCGGCCAAGGGCGATGGCGTCATCAGCAGCAACGCGAACTGGGGCCTGGTCTGCTCCTTCAACGGCTACTGGCCGACAACGTCGGGCGCCGGTATTCACGCCAATACGGTCACCAACAACTTCTCCCCCGTGACCTCCGGCTTCTTTCCAGCCTGGGCGGAAGAAGTCTTCATCTATTCGACGGCCCAGAACACCATCAGTGATTCCAAGATCACCGACAGCCAGCTTGGCACCGGCGCCACTCCGGGAACGTTCCTCGGCGTGTTCAACGGCCAGAACGCCGCCAGCCCGATTGTCGGCAGCCTGGATAACGAAATCTATGTCAGCGCGCAATCGGTCGCCGGCACCACGGCGGGCACCTACCCCAATACGGCCATCCGCCTCAGTGACATGAAGACGAAGCGTGATGCTGTCGGTGGCGGCATGCACTACTGATCTTGGCGAAATCGACCCCGCAAGACCGGCGCAGGGCAACCTGCGCCGGTTTTTCAATTGATGTGTTTAAGTGGCTGACGTTTTCAGGACAGCCTGCGGCCCCGGTTGTTTCCAAATCGTGACCCAGCTGAAACGTGACAGCCGCAATGCTCCTGCATCCTCGCCACCTTGTTGACCGTGGAACGACATCTGATAATCCAGGAACTGGCATTGCGCCCCTCTGGCGAGTGGAAGCCGGAGGCGCAGGGCTGGACGGTCGTGCGTGTGGCCGAAGGTGCGGGTTATTGCCTGCAAGGGCCTGGTGCGCGGGAGCTTAACCCCGGCGACGCGGTCATCACCGGGCCCGCCAATAACGTGATCTTGCGTGCCAGCCAGTTGGGGATCATGAAGCTGGAATTTTTCCTGGTGCTGCCCCAATACCTGAACGGCCTGCTGACCGTCACCGAATGGCGCCAACTCGAGGATGCCGCCAAGGATGCCGCTCCCCATGTGCTTCATTTCCACGCAAATGAACCGGCCGCGCAAAAATTTACCCGGATCGCCGGCCAAAAGCAGCGCGACTGCCTTTCCTCCCGCTCGGCCATGTTACAACTCTGGGCCTCCTCCATCAACGGCCTGCTTCCGGCCCGTGATCCGGCGGGCGGTGGCGTGCAGTTGCGCGACCGCTTTCGGGAGTTCATCGGCAAGATGTCGGAATCCGAGCTGGCCACCCGCTCGCTGTCGGAACTCGCCGGCCAGTTGCATTGCAGCGAACGGCATTTCAGCCGCCTCTTCCGCGAGGAGTTCAACATCTCGCTGCGTTCACGCCAGACCGAGCTGCGTTTGCAGCGCGCCCGCCAGCTGCTCGCCGCCACGAACGCCAAGATCATCAACGTGGCCTACGAAAGCGGTTACCGGCACCTCGGCCTGTTCAACCAGATGTTCAAGCGCCGCTTCGGCCTGACCCCGAGCGCCTGGCGCCAGAAGAACCTCATGCCGGCGGGGGATGATTTTCCCAACCGGGGCGGTGGCATTGCCATGGCGGTGCTGCTGATTTTGATGCAGGTTTTTTTTTCGACTGATGTAAAGGCCCAAACCGCCGGCACTGCCGCCGTGACCAACACCGCGCCCAAGTTCAAGGTGGAAAAGTATCTTGTCTCCGGCAACACCATCCTGCCGCCGGACAAGCTGGGCTCACTGTTCACAAACATTCCGGAATCCTTTGGCACCAACGTCACTTTTGCCGAAATCCGCACGGCGCTGGGGAATTTGCAGACGGCGTATCGCGAGCGCGGCTTCGTGACCGTGTCGGTGGGCTTGCCACCGCAGAAACTGACCAACGACACGGTGAAAGTCAAAGTCACCGAAGGCCACCTGGCCGTCATCAAGGTGGAGGGCAACAACTGGTTCAGCACGCCCAACGTGTTGCGCTCCCTGCCCAGCCTCCACACGAACATGCTTTTGAATTCGCATGTCTTTCAGCGCGAACTGGACCTGGCCAACGCCAACCGCGACCGCCAGATCTATCCCGTCATCGGCCCCGGCCCCGAGCCCGGCACGAGCGAGCTGACGCTGAAGGTGAAGGATCGCTTTCCCGTCCACTCGCGTGTGGAATACAACAACACGGGCACGGCCGGCACACCGGACGACCGGGTGGCTTTCAACGCGCAGTACGACAACTTGTGGGAGTTGGAGCACCAGATCGGTGTGCAATACACCTTCACGCCGGTCAATTACAAGAACGCGAACCCGTATGGCATCTGGGATCCCGACCTGCCGCTGGTGGACAATTACAGCATTTACTACCGCCTGCCGCTTGGCCGCCTGCAATCCGTGCAGCAGCAGATCGACCAGAGCGACGGCCGTTTTGGCTATAACGAATCCACCCACCAGTTCCAGATGCCGCCGCCGAGCGGCCGGCCGGACCTGACGTTTTACGGCAGCCGGGCCGTTTCCGACACCGGGGTCCTGGTGGATCCGATCACGCCGATCATTGACAGCAGCGGAACCATGCTGGGCCAGCAAACTGTCACCGAAAATGTGTCGTTGAACGAGAGCCTGGGTTACAAGCTTTCCATGCCGCTGCCGGGAATCCGGAATATTTCTTCCGCGGTATCGATGGGCATGGACTACAAACATTATGAGGCGCGAACGGTCCAGGCGGATGTCATCCTCTACTCGGTCGTCACCACCAACGGAACCTCGCCGATCAAATACGGCGATGTCTTTAGCACGGCGCATTTTCCGCCGACCAGCCAGGTGGTGGATTATTTCCCGTTAAATTTCGGCATCAGCGGCTCGGCGCCGGACAGGTGGGGCTCGACCACCTTTAACGCCCAGGCCAATTACAACATCGCCAACATCGGGTCGCTATCGCAGATCGCCTACAGCGCCTCCACCTTCGTGGTCACGTCGAATTCGACCACGCACACCACCCACACCAGCACCAACAACCAGGCGAGCGACAATTATTTCACCCTGCAGGGCGGTGTCACCCGCGACCAGCGGATCTACAAGGACTGGGACATGTTGCTGCGCGTGGATGGCCAGTGGTCCAGCTCGCCGCTGTTCAGCAACGAACAATATGCGATGGGCGGCCTGTCGGGCGTGCGCGGATATTCCGAGGGCCAGGCCTACGGCGACACCGGCTGGCGCACCTCCATCGAACCGCGCACGCCGCTCGTCAACATCGGCATGGTGGACGGCAATGTGCCGTTCTGGCTGCGCGGCTCGGTGTTCATGGATTACGGCGAGATTTACCTGCTGCAGCAGACCTCGGCCACGTCGCGTGACGTCACCCGTTTTTGGGGCGCGGGCGCGGGCCTGACGGCCAACATCGGCAACCATATTGACGCGCGGCTGACGGTCGCCTTCCCGCTGCTCACGGTCGGCAACACATCCGCCGGGGACATGCATGTCTATTTCGCCATCGGTGGGCAACTTTGAAAATCATGAAAACAAAACATATTTTTCAAAAAATCCTGTGCGGCTGCGGCCGCGTGATGCCGGGTTTTGTGTTCCTGCTGCTCGCGCGTGAATCCGGGGCCAACCCGACCGGCTTGACCGTTGTTTCCGGCTCCGCCACCACGCAGGCCAGCGGCACGCAGTTGAACGTCACCGCCTCGCAAAACGCGATGTTGAACTGGTCGTCCTTCAACATCGCGGCCGGGGAACGCACCACCTTCATCCAGCCGTCCGCGACCTCGATCGTGTTCAACCGCATCACGGACCAGAATCCCTCGCAGATCTACGGCAGCCTCCAGGCCAACGGCATCGTCGTGCTCCTGAATTCCTCCGGATTTTATTTCGGGCCGGACTCGTACGTGAGCGCCGCCGGGCTGATGGTTTCCACCGCGAACATGGCGCCGCCGCAAAACGGCGGCGGGGCATGGCAGTTCAACGGGCCGCCGCCGCTCGCAAGCATCGTGAATTTCGGCCAGATCAAGATCGGCCACGGTGGCGACTGTTTTTTTATCGCGGACAAGGTGGAAAACCACGGCAGCGTCGAGGCGCCCGGCGGCAATATCGCCTTCGCCGCCGGCCAGACCGTGACCCTGAGCGAGCGCCCGGACGGCCGCGGCATGAGCATGCAGGTCACGCTGCCGCAGGGCTCGGTGGACAACTACGGCAACGTCATCGCCGATGGCGGCACGATCGCGCTGAATGCGAAGGTCGTGAATCAAAACGGATTCATCCAGGCGAACTCGGTGCAGAACGACCATGGCGTGATCGAACTCGTCGCCTCGGATTCGCTGAATCTCGGCGCGGACTCAAACATTTCCGCGCACGGCGATGATTCGGCGTCCGTGAGCGACGGCGGGACTGTGACCTTGAAATCCGGCAATGTTCTCAGCGACGCCATCGGCAGCCAGATTGTCACGGCGGGCGGCGGCAACGGCGGCAACGGCGGCAACGTGGAGGTGAGCGCGCCCAACATCCAGTCGCTCAATTCCAGCATGGATGCGGGTGCATCGGCGGGTTTCACGGGCGGCGAATTTTTGCTCGATCCGGCCAGCATCGAGCTCGGCTCGGGCAGCGGCACCGTGCCGGCGAACGGCACCGCGCCTTACACCACCCCGGGCACATTGAATCTGAACGTGGGGACCGGCGGCTCGTTCGCGAACAAGAACTTTTCCAACATCAAGCTGCAGGCCACGGGTGACATCACGATGGATGCCGGGGCGGTCTGGGATCTGAGCGGCAGCACGGGCGGCAACGCCGGCCTGGTGACGTTGCAGGCTGGCGGAAACATTTTCCTGAACGACGGCTCGCTGATCACGGACGCCCACAACTGGGCGCTGACCCTGCAGGCCGGATATGATTTCGTCAACAACAAGGTCAAGCTGAACACCGGCAGCATCACGCTGGACGGCAGCAGTGCGATACAACTGGGGGCGGGCGCGATCAATCTCACGGCCGGGCAGGACATCACCGTCAATGACGGTTATGTCATCACAACCGGTGGCGGCAGCATCAGCGCCCACGCGCTTTCCGGCACGATCATCACCGGGGGGGACCCGCAAGGTTATCACATCAACCCCGGCGCCACCACGATCGGTGCGGCCTACGATTTGAGCCATGGCCTCGGCGGCATCAGCACGGCGGCGGGCGGCAGCGTGTCGTTGACCGCGGGTGGTGACGTGAGCAGTTATCTGCCGGCCAAGACGGACACCGGTGACGCGTTGACCGCCGGGGCGGGCGCCTACGGCAAGGATCCCGGCCAAAGCGGAGACGTCACGGTCATCGCCGGCGGGGATGTGACGGGGCATTACCTGGTGGCCAATGGCACGGGCAGCATTTTCGCGGGTGTGCAGATGGACGCAAACGGCAACCCGGTTTCCGTGGCCGGAAAATACGTCCTCGGCGCGAACGGCAATGCAGGCAACGATTTGAACGGGGAAAGCCTGGCCCTGAGCCTCATCACGGGCGGCTGGAATGTGACGGCGGCACAGAACATCAACATGCAAGAGGTCCGCAACCCGAACGGCCTGTTCAACAACACGGTCGGCAGCCCGCTGGCGCACGTTTTTGACTACGCGCAGTCGGATTATGTGAATTTGACCGCCGGGAACCAGGTCCAGCTCGGTGGCAACCAGATGCCGCGGGCGGGTGCCGTGCCGATGATTTATCCGGGCATACTCAATATCATGGCCGGCGCGGGCGGCGTGGTGTTCAACGGTGCCGGTGGCGTCACTTTTGGGAAATTGATCCTGTTTCCTTCGCCGCTCGGCAGCCTGGTCATCGATACGACCGGTGGCGGTGCGCTGGTCGGAAAACTGCCCAAAAGCGGCGGGGTATCGCAGTTGTTCGACCTCGTCATGTCGGACCATTACATCGACCCGTTGAACATAAGCACCTGGCAGTTCAACGTGAGTTCCGGCACCACCTTCGGCGCGGACGACCACGCCATCACGCCAGTGCATTTGGGCAGCGAGCAGCCAGTCCAGTTGAACATCTCCGGCGACATGGATCTCCTGCGTGTCTTCGTGCCGGAGGCCGCGCAGATCAACGTCGTCGGCAGCATGAACAACACGCGGTTTCAGGGTTTGAACTTGGACGACAGCGATGTCACCAGCATCAACGTCGGGCAGGTGGCCAAGGTCAACCTGGAAAACAGCGGCATCCTGAATCCGGCCACGGACGGCAGCCTGGTTGTAACCGGCGACATCCTCAATCCCGTGGCGGGAAATGCCAACGGCTATATCGTGGGCGGCGGCGGCACCTTCCAGATCAACGCGCGCAACATCGACCTGGGCACGACCGCGGGAATCATTTCGTCCGGCGTGGGGCTCTATAATATCAACGGGTATTACCCGCTGGCCCAGTTGTTCAACACCGGCGCGAACTTGGTGGTCAACGCCAGCGGCAATCTCAACCTGGTCTCCTCCAGCATCGCCTCGTTCAACGGCAGCGATATTTATGTCAATGCCGATGGTAATTTAAATGTCGGCACCCCGCTTTCGACCGTTCAAACCTTCGGCCCG
>Ga0210392_10000826_pt1 | contig 17312 bp, 18 predicted proteins | sample IncBWC30OmetaG_FD_161057 | JGI IMG/M metagenome (GOLD analysis project Ga0210392, IMG submission 161057) | Forest soil microbial communities from Barre Woods Harvard Forest LTER site, Petersham, Massachusetts, United States - Inc-BW-C-30-O ...
ATCTTGCCGCGTCCGCCGACTTCTGGCTTAATGCGCGACGCCGATAATTTTAATCATGTCAGCCAAGAAAAAGAAAGAGTCCGGTCAGCCTGAATTGCCCATCGAGGGCGCAACGCCCGCGCCGGTGGAAGCGAAACCAGCAAAGAAGAAGGCCGCCGCCGAAGGCAATGGCGAGCAACACATCGTCGCCGAGGTGGTGGAGGCGGTTGCGCACAAGCCGTTCGATCCCAAAAAAATTGGCGCGGGTCTGCACACGCGCGTGGACCGCGGGTTCCTTGATTACGCGAGCTATGTCATCCGTGACCGCGCGATCCCGAATCTCGCGGACGGCCTGAAGCCGGTGCAACGGCGCATCCTCTGGGCGTTGCACGAGAAGGATGACGGACGTTTCATCAAGGTGGCCAATGTGGTCGGTCACACGATGCAGTATCATCCGCACGGTGACGCATCCATCGGCGATGCGCTCGTGGTGCTGGCGAACAAGCGGTATCTCATCGAGGGGCAGGGGAACTTCGGCAATATTTATACCGGCGACCCGGCGGCCGCCTCGCGTTACATAGAATGCCGGCTGACGGAACTGGCGCGCACGGAAGTCTTCAATGATTCCATCACGGAATTTGTTCCCAGCTACGACGGGCGCAACAAGGAGCCGGTGACGTTGCCGTGCAAATTGCCGCTCACGTTGATGCTCGGCACCGAAGGCATCGCGGTCGGCCTGGCGGCGCGGTTGCTGCCACACAATTTTCCGGAATTGCTCGAGGCGCAGATCGCCATCCTTAAGAAGCAGCCGTTCAAGTGCCTGCCGGATTTTCCGACGGGCGGCCTGATGGACGCGCGCGATTACCAGGATGGCAAGGGCTCGGTAAAAGTTCGCGCCCGCATCAAGGTGAAGGACGAATCCACCGTGCTCATCACGGAGATTCCGCCGACTACGACAACGGATTCGTTGCTGGCTTCGATCGAGGACGCCACGCGCAAGGGCAAGCTCAAGATAAAATCCATCAACGATTTCACTTCCGAAAGCGTCGAGATCGAGATCCGCTGTCCCGCCGGCGTGGATGCCGAGAAGATGGTGGACGCGTTGTATGCCTTCACCGACTGCGAGACGACGATTTCCAGCCGCATCATCGTCATCAAGAACAACCGTCCGGTGGAATTGACCGTCAGCGAGGTGTTGCGTGAGAACACGGAGCAGCTGGTCGCAATCCTCAAGCGCGAACTGGACCTGCGCGAGAAGCAACTGATCGACGAGCTGCATTATCGCACGCTCGAACGCATCTTCATCGAGGAGCGCATCTATAAATTGATCGAGAAGTGCAAAACGAACGAGGCGGTCATGGCGGCGGTCCATGACGGGTTCAAGCCGTTCAAAAAGGAGTTGATCCGCGAGATCGTGGATGCGGACGTGGAAAAATTGCTGCAGGTGCGCATCCGCCGGATTTCGCTGTTCGACATCAACAAGCACCGCGAGGAGATGGAGAAGACCAAGGAGGAACTCGACCAGGTGCGCAAGAATCTCAAGGGCCTGACGAAATATGTCATCGGCCATCTTGAGGCGTTGCTGGAGAAGTACGGCCCGTTGTATCCGCGCCTGACCACGAAGTCCTCGCGCCACGAGGAAGTGGATGCAAAGGCCGTGGCGTTCAAGGCCTTCAAGGTCAGCTACGACCGCGAGACCGGCTATGTGGGCTACAAGGTCAGCGGTGAGGAGTTCAAGGTCGAATGCACCAAGTTTGACAAGATCCTGCTGGTGTTCCGCGACGGCACGTACAAGGTCACCGAGCTGCCGGAGAAATTGTTCGTGGGCCAGGAACTGTTCTATTGCGGACTGCCTGACCGCGAGAAGGTGTTCACCTGCGCCTACACGGATCGCGAGGCGAGCTACCTCAAGCGGTTCACGTTCGGCGGCACCATCCTGAACAAGGCGTATTTGTGCATCCCGGAAAAATCGCGCATCCTGTACTTCGCGCCGGATACGCCGAAAATGTTGTACATCCGCTACAAACCGGCACCGCACCAGAAAATCTCACAGCAGACGTGCGAGCCGGAGCAGATCGAGGTGAAAAACCCGCGCACGCTGGGCCGGCAAATCTCCATCAAGGACATTTCCTCCGTAACCGCCGAGCCGACACGGGGATGGGATGAGAAGGAGACGACGACGAAGATTGTGTTTGCGTAAGCACGGATGGGGAAAGGCCGGGCTGCGGAGAAACGCAAGAGATGCAGAGAACGCGGGGGAACGCGGAGAGAGGAAAGGCGGAAGCGGCCTTGCCTCGAATTGGCGGATACCCATTCGGGCACTCCATTCCGGCAGCCAAGCTTCGCCGCTCAGGGAACTTAGGTGGTGCGACCAAAGCGGTGTTGGGTTCTCCGCCGTAGGGGCTACGCACCCACGCCGCTCTCGTCGCAATGGGCTGGTGCACAGGCTCCATGTGCTTGGTGGCGTTAGAAACGGGCATGCCGGGCGAGGCCAGCGACTGCTGCCAAAAGCAGTTACGATTGGGTCAAGGCGCCCGAATTTCCAGCTTATTGAAAGCAACTACAGCCGATGGCAGATTTTAACTATTGAAATTTTTAACTATTTACAGATGGGTTTTATCGTTTTTAACTATTAAACGTCAGCAATCACATCCTTTGTGGCCCATTGTTCCGCTCAGACGCAATTAACAGTTGAGTTGAGCGTGAATTAGCACTTAATTCTTGTCGAACTAACACTTGATTTGCGTTGGCACGCGATTTGCATCATGGAAAAGGTGCCGGGCAAAGCAATGACGCCAAGCCCAACCCACCAAAAATATGAAAGATTTAAACATTCAAATCGATGGCAACCAAGCTGAATGGGAGCAAGAGTGTTGGCAAAATGCTCAAAACCAGAATCTGTTCGACCTGGTTAATTTCACTCGGGAAATGATTCCAGTGTGTCATGCCATGGCAAAGAAGTACGGCTATGAACTTAAAGCAAATATTCCGCCCACAGAACCCGGGGTTTGTCACTTTATTCCGAGGAATTACGATTTGAGTAACATCACGACTCCGGATGTCTTTTCAGTCAGCCCATAAGATTAATTTACTGGGATCTAACAAGAAAATGCTAGATGCAATTTTTGGAAGCCGCTCGCAGATTCTGAATTTCAAATGGGGAAACGATAAAGTAAAATGCTGACATGAAATTTACATGGGTGACCTGCATTTTCGTTATGCTGTTGGCAGTTGTGACCAGATTGCCTGGGGAGCAAAGTGATGCGGATCGAAAATTGTTCGAAGACATTAAGGTAAAAGCTGAAAATGGTAGTGCCGGTTCGCAATCTTACATTGGGTTCTTATACTATTCTGGCTTGGGTGTTGCGAAAAATACGTCAGAAGCAGTGAAATGGTTTCGCAAGGCGGCAGACCAAGGTGATGTTAGGGCTGAAGATTCCCTGGCTATGTGCTACGAAAAAGGTGAAGGAGTCACGCAAGATTATGCGGAGGCTGTGAAGTGGTATCGCAAGGCCGCTGATCAAGGATATGCCCCAGCACAGAACAGCCTTGGAGATTGCTATCACTTAGGCCAAGGCATCGCTCAAGATAATACTGAAGCCATGAAATGGTTTCGAATGTCTGCAAAACAGGGAAATGACATGGCTCAATTCAATATCGGTAATTTTTATTATGAGGGTAATGCCGTAATCAAAGATGCGGCTGAAGCTGTGAGTTGGTGGAGCAAAGCGGCCAATCAAGGAAATTCAATTGCCCAATACAATCTTGGCGCATCTTATGCCAATGGTGACGGGGTTCCAAAAAACTATATTCAAGCGTATAAGTGGGTTAGCCTTTCAACGGCTCAAGGTTATGCACACGCAAAAAAGTTTTTGGCAGTTATTGAAATGCGTATGACGCCTGAACAAGTGGCTGAAGCGCAAAAAATTTCTGCTGCTTTTGTCCCTCAAAAAGAAATCCAAAATTCTGCCGCTTTTGTTCCTGCGGATGGCCCCAAATTCACCGGTACCGGCTTTTTCATAACTGATGATGGCTATTTAATTTCCAATTATCACGTTGTCAAAGATGCGGCCAAAGTGGGTTTGCTTACCGGCACGGGTTTGATTGATGCGGCAGTGGTGAAGGTGGATGCCGCGAATGATTTGGTTTTGTTAAAAGCGACTGGAGCATCCAAGCCTTTACCCATAACTGCAAGTCGCACGATGAAACTGGGCGGCACAGTGGCGACGGTAGGTTTTCCAGACATCGGATTGCAGGGCTTTGCGCCTAAGCTTGCCAAAGGTGAAATTGCGTCGCTTTCCGGCAGTCAGGATGATCCCCGTTATTTCCAAATCAGCGTGCCGGTGCAGCCGGGCAATTCTGGCGGGGCGCTGGTGGACGCGCGCGGCAACGTGGTGGGCATCGTCGCGGCCAAGCTGGATGCATCGGTGGCACTGGCGGCTACCGGGGTGCTGCCGGAGAATGTCAATTATGCGGTGAAGAGCAGTTTGCTTTTGAGCTTTCTGGAATCGGTGCCGGATGTGGCCGCGAAACTCAAGGAGCCAAACACGAAGGAAGAATCTTTTGAGGATGTGGTGAAATCGGCGCAGGATGCGGCGGTGCTGGTGCTGGTTTATTGAAACTTGGTTGCCTCGCACTTTCTTGGGTGAAACGACTTACGTCGTCGCCTAAAAAGGTTTTGAAGGGTCGTTTTTTAGTTGGAGCCTCGTGACCTCGGCTGCTACGAATCAATTGAAGCGGTTGACGAATTTGACGTGTTTCACGGTTTTATTTTTTCTGAAAGATTTTTTGGGTTGGACAGCCTTTGTCCAACCGGGTGTGTCAGGATGGGCAATAAAGAATGAAGAATTTAGAATTTAGAATTAAGAAGGGGGGCGGGACGAGACTCGGAATCCGCGATGCGGGATGTCGAGGCAGTGCTTGGCGCTCCGGGTTATGCACCGAAATCCGACCATAGGGCGGGCTTTCAGCCCTCGCTCCGGTTTGGGCGCTTTTCCTGGGGCGTTGCCCCAGCTGGGATGGGTGCGGGCCGTTGGCCCTCGGCGACGGGTCCGATGCCGCATCCGTCTTCGCCAAGGGTACTGGCGTACTGCCACCGGGCACAACAGGCCAAAAATGAAATTTATCCGACTGAATCCGACTGAATCCGACTGTTCAATTTTTCAAACCCAATCCAAAGCCATGAATCTGACGCTGCAAGGCAAAAAATCGGGCTGCAAGATACCAGATACGTTGGTTGCGGGGAAGAGCCGGTGCGAGCCGCACCGGCCAGCCCGCTCCGGCTGGACACGCGGGCGGGCCGCCCGCGCTCCGAAGGCAGGGAGCATTCGTGCAAAGCCTTGGGAGTCAAGGTGCGTTGGGCTTTGTTGGGCTTTGTTGGACCCTAGAATTTTTAAAAACTACTTGCGTAGGGTCATCCGCCTTCGTCCAACTTCGGCGCGACAGGCCAACCAACCGCGACAACCATCCAATCCCAGCGTTTCCCATCAAATCCCAGACTTTTTGGATTTTTTTATTTCAACACGCAGGCGAGCCGCCTGCGCTTCCGCCTACGCCGAGGCTACGGCGCGATCCCGCAGTGGCGGGACAGGCAGGCCAATCCGACCGAATCCAAGTAAATCCAACCAAAAATTATGAACCATCGAGGACGAGGACGAGAACGACGACGAGGACGAAGGGGCGGGGTGGTCAAGAAAGACGGGTTTCAGCGACATTTATCGTGAACTGCCTTCAAAACGAGGAAACCGGGTGGTTGACACGCGGTTGTGACATTCGCTTCTTGACCTTTGGACGGGCAGCGGATTTACTTCCAGCGTTAGGCGTTATACACATGCTCGAGCAATTCAAAAGCCTGTTTTCCAATGACATTGGAATAGATCTGGGCACAGCCAACTCCCTTGTCTACGTGCGGGACCGTGGAATCGTCCTGCGCGAGCCTTCCGTGGTGGCCATCCAGGCGGGAACAACGAATGTTCTCGCCGTCGGTGACGAAGCAAAACGGATGCTGGGCCGTACGCCCGGCAACATCGTGGCCATCCGCCCGATGAAAGACGGCGTTATTGCCGACTTCGAGATCACCGAGGCCATGCTGCGGCATTTCATCCAGAAGGTGCATCACCGGAAACTCATCGCCCCCCGAGTAGTGGTCGCGGTGCCTTCCGGCATCACTGAGGTGGAAAAACGGGCCGTGAAAGATTCCGCCACCCACGCCGGCGCGCGTGAGGTGTATTTGATCGAGCAGCCGATGGCTTCCGCCATCGGCGTTGGCCTGCCGGTACATGAACCGGCGGGCAACATGATCGTGGACATCGGCGGGGGGACTTGCGAGATCGCAATCATCTCCCTTGCCGGCATCGTCTTCAGCCGCAGCCTGCGGGTGGGCGGGGACGAACTGGATGCCACGATCATCGCACACATGAAACGCGCCTATAACCTGATGATAGGTGAACGGACCGCTGAAGAAATCAAGATACGCATCGGCTCCGCATTTCCGCTGGAACAGGAACTGACAATGGACGTGAAAGGCCGTGATTTGGGCACGGGCCTGCCAAAGACATTGACGATCCGTTCCGAGGAAGTACGCGAAGCCTTGCAGGAACCGCTTTCGAGCATTCTCGAATCCATCCGGATCACGCTGGAACGCTGCCCCCCGGAACTCGCCTCCGATCTCGTCGATCGCGGGCTGGTGATGGCTGGCGGCGGATCACTGATCCGTGGCATTGACCGACTCGTGGCCGGGGAAACCGGCCTGCCCGTGCATCTCGCCGACGACCCGATGAGCGCCGTCGCCGAAGGCACCGGCCGTGTATTGCAGGAAATAGAATTCCTCAAGCGCGTCGCCACCAACGCCAAATACTGATTCTTCCGGGAGGTTCACCGCACCACGGCTGAAGGCCGTGACGTAGCGGATGTTCAAGCAAAAAAATTATCTCGCGCTCGGCGCGGTGGTGCTGGTGGCAGTGGTTCTTTTGAGCCTGCCAACGCGGGCTACCTCACGTCTCAAACTGGCCGTTTCGAGCTGGTTTTTACCCCTGTTCGGCCTCGCCGGGGCCGGCCAGCAGCTCCCCGCCGACCTCGCCGACTCGCTTTTGCCCCGCCGGGAACTGCTTCACCAGATCGATGTCCTCCGCCGGGAAAACCAGCAGCTCCGCTCGCAGGCGGTCCAAGGTGCCGCCATCGCCCGTGAAAACGACCAGTTGCATGCGCTGCTCGGCTGGAAGCAGACGAAGCCGTGGAAATTGAAGCTGGCCAACGTGGTCATGCGCGACCCGGCCAACTGGTGGCGCACGGTGCAGATCGACCTCGGCAGCCGCGACGGCATCCAGACCAACCAGCCGGTGCTGACAAATGACGGCCTGGTCGGCCGTGTGTCCGCCGTCAGCTATCTCAACGCCACGGTGGTGCTGATCGGCGACCGGGACTGCCGCGTGTCGGCCCTGGTGGACAATACCACGCATGATGTCGGCGTCCTGAGCGCCAGCGGCCCGTTGGACAACTCGTTCGTCCAGTTGAGCTACCTCGCCAGCACGGCCAACCTGAAAGCCGGCCAGGATGTTTCCACCAGCGGCCTCGGCGGGGTGTTCCCGAAGGGCATCCCCATAGGAAAGATCGTGGATACGCAAACGGTCGAGTATGGCCTGGCCACCGAGGCGCGCGTGAAGCTCAACGCCAATCTCGGCGCGCTGGAACAGGTCTGGGTTTTGATCCAATGAACTTTTTCAAACCAGCATTGATTCTGGGCTTCGCGTTTCTCGCCGTGTTCGGTGAGACGGTGCTGCCCGCGCCGCGTTATTTTCTGGGCGCGCAGGTGGACTTGCTGCCGGCGTTGATGGTCTACGCCGCGTTGTATGCGGACCTCGTCACGGTCTCGTTGCTCGCGGTGCTGGGCGGCGTGTGGTTCGACTCGGTGTCGGCCAATCCGCTGGGCATCAGCATCGTGCCGCTGATGGCGGCGGGGTTTCCGATGTATGTGCGGCGGGACCTGATTTTGCGGCATTCGCCGTTCGCGCAGTTCATGCTGGGCGCCGCGGCGAGCGCGGTGGTGCCGGCGCTGACGGTCCTATTTTTGCTGAACGGCGGCAAGGAGCCGCTCATCGGCTGGGGTTCGCTCTGGCAGTGGATCGTGATGACCGTGGTGGGCGCGCTGGCCACGCCGGTGATCTTTTCACTGGGCGACTGGTGCAGCGGCGCGCTCGGGTACAAGTTGCGCACCGAGGTCAGTTTCCGTCCGGACCGCGAGATCCATCGCGGCCGGCAATAAAATAAAATGCTCGTCGTTGACGAATTGAAGAAGAACGACCCGCAGCTCCGCCTCCTGGCGCTGCTGCTGGCCGGAGGCTTGTTCATCCTGCTCAGCGGCCTGTGGTGGGTGCAGGTCGTCTCCGCACGCGAGTACCAAAACCATTTGGAGATGCAGGCGTACCGCACGATTCGCATGCCGGCGGTGCGCGGGAAGATCCTGGACCGGGAAGGCAGGGTACTGGCGGACAACCGGGCGCGGTACAACCTGAGCCTGTATTTCGATGACTTGAACGACCAGTTCCAAAAGGAATACGACCACCTGCGGCCGGTGAACGTCGTGACCAAGGCACCGCCGTTCTGGCAGTTCTGGAGCCACGCCAAAACGGTCACGACGAACCGCGCGCGCCTGAATAAAAAACAGATGGACGGCCTCATGTGGCAGGCGCGTTACAATGTCGTGAGCCGCATCATGTCGCAGGTGAGCCAACGGCTGGGGCAGCCGCTGGCGCTGGACTTCAAGAAATTCGTTTTTAGCTATCAGTCGGAGCGGGCCATGCCGTTCACCATCCTGACGGATCTGGACGGCGGACAGATCGCACGGTTCCAGGAAAATTTCACCGGGGATCCCGGGGCGAACCTGGTGCTGCAATCCGTCCGTTGCTATCCGGGCGGCACCACGGCGGCGCATCTGCTGGGCGAATTGCGGCAGGACGACAGCTCGCTGGACGGCGAGGAATCCTTTTTCAACTACCGCCTGCCGGATTATCGCGGCATCACGGGGGTGGAGGGGAAATATAATTCCGAACTGCACGGGCATGCCGGCGGGTCTTCCGTGAAGGTGAACAGCATGGGTTACCGCCAGTCCGAGGAAGTGGACGTGCCGCCGGTGCCCGGCCACAACGTGACGCTCACCGTGGACCTGGATTTCCAGCGCGCCGCCGAGGCGGCGCTGGCCGCCTATTCGCAGAAACACCAGGTGACAGCGAATGCCGCGGTCGTGGTGATGGACGTGCGCAACGGGGACGTGCTGGCCATGGCGTCGTCGCCGACGTTCGACCCGAATGATTTTGCGCAGGGGATTTCGGCCGAGAAGTACGCACGGTTGCAGGAGCTGCAGGCGGAAAAGAACCGGGCCACGTTTGAGAATTACGCGCCGGGCTCGATTTTCAAGACGGTCGTGGCGCTGGCCGCCCTGGAGAACGGATTGAATCCCGAAGAATATTTCCGGGTGCAGGCGAACCCGGAAAATCCGGCGAAGGGGATTTATTATGTCGGCAAACGCGGCATCAAGGACACGGCCCCGCCGGACAATTACAATTTCAAAAAGGCGTTCATCCATTCGAGCAATTCCTATTTCATCAACCTCGGGCTGAACCACACGAGCATCGACAGCATCATCCGCATGGGAAAGCAATTTCATCTGGGCGAGCGGACGGGGCTGTTCATGAACCAGGAAACGCGCGGCAATTTTCCGACGCCGGAACGCATACTCCCCAGTTCGGGCTGGCGGGATGGTGATACGGCCAACCTGTGCATCGGGCAGGGCGAGATCGATGTGACGCCCATCCAGATCGCCGTGATGATCTCGGCCATCGCGAACGGCGGCACGGTCTGGTGGCCGCGGATGGTGGCGAAGATCGAACCGCAGGACCCTTCGACCGGCGAGGTGGCGACCAATTTTCCCGCCGGCCTGGTGCGGGACCGGCTGACGGTGCATCTGCGCAGCCTCAACATTTTGCGGGATGCGATGAAGGACGACGTGGCGAGTTCCGAAGGCTCGGGCCGGGACGCCGCGGTGAAGGGGCTGAACATCGCCGCCAAAACCGGCACGGCGCAGGTGCAGGACGAACGCAACCGGCTCACCGGCCACAACTACTGGTTTGCGTCGTACGCGCCGTATGAAAGCCCGAAGTATGCCGTGGTGGTGCTGGTGCAGTCGGCGACGGAGGGCGGCTCGGGCGGCACCACCTGCGGACCGATCGCGCATGACATTTACGAGGAAATTTTAAAAAAGGAAACCGCGCCAAAAGTTTTGGCGTCGGCGAAATGAGATGACCACGGACGCGCTCAACGAGAAGCACAGCAAGCTGGACAAGCTGCAATTGACCGCCTTGTTCAGCCTGATGGTGATCGGCGCGCTGTTCGTGTACAGCGCCACGATCTCGAACGGTTCGGAGTCGCAGAAGCCGTGGTATGCGCAGATCTGGTTCCGTCAGGTCATCTGGTATGCCATCGGGCTGGGCGCGGCGGTGGCATTGTGCACGGTGAGCTACCACACGCTGGCGCGGTGGTCGTTCGTGTTTTACTGGGCGATGATCGTGTGTTTGATCGCGGTGCTGATCCCGTTCATCGGCAAGACGCACGGGTGGGGCGCGCGGCGGTGGATCGACCTGCCGTTCTACCAGTTCCAGCCGAGCGAATTTGCGAAGGTGGCGTTCGTGCTGGCGGGCGCGAACTTTTGGAGCCGGCCGCCGGAGGAATTGCGGATGGGGCACGTTTTCTGGAAGGGCATCGCCCTGATGATGCTGCCGTTCGTGCTGATCATGAGGGAGCCGGACCTTGGTTCGGCCCTCGTGCTGGTGCCGACGGGCCTGATGATGATGCTGGTCGCGGGCACGCCGCAGCGCTACTTGGTGCGGCTGGTGGGAACGGTTGGCGTGCTGGGTGCGCTGTTCGTGGCGGATGTGGTGTATGCGCCGCCGTCCTTGCGCATCCCCGTGCACGAGTACCAGCGCCAGCGGCTGCTGGTTTATTTCGGGAAGGATTTTGCGCAGGCGAACGCCACGCTGGCCCAGAAGGCCGAGGCGCGCGAGTTGCAACACAAGAGCTCGTATCAGGGCGAGCAGGCGATGATCTCGGTCGGCTCCGGCGGGTTGTGGGGCGCGGGCTGGGGCAAGGGCAAGCAGACGTCGCTGCAATTCATGCCGTCGGGTTCGGCACATAATGATTTCATTTTCTCCGTCATTGCCGAGGAGGAAGGATTCGTCGGCTCCCTTGTGGTGCTGACGCTGTATGCGGTGGTTCTCTTCACGGGATTGAGAATCGCCGGCCAGGCGCGCGATCGCCTGGGGAAACTGATGGCCGTGGGAGTGGTGACACTCCTGTTCAGCCACATTTTCATCAATATCGGCATGAACATTCGCATCGTCCCGGTGACGGGCATCCCACTGCCGCTGTTAAGTTACGGCGGGTCTTCAGTGTTATGCTCGTTGATCGCGCTGGGCCTGATGCAAAACGTATACATGAATCGAAGAGGATACTAACTATGAGCAACAACAACTTCTCACGGCGCCGCCGTGGAATGCGTTTCAAGCCAAAAGGCGGCTTGAACCCGGCTCAACAAAAGACCGACCGCGACGCCGTGGAAGCGCGCGCGGATGTGGTCAGCGAACAGGGGGGCAACGAGCGCCTATTTGAAAAGCGCCATGCGACCGAGATCGAACGCGCCGAGAACATCGCCGCGGGCCTGCCGCCCGAGGGCGCGCCGGCCGCCACGGAACCCACGGCCGCCCCGCACGTGCATACCCACAAGCACGATGTCCCGCCCGTGCCCATCGCCGAGGAAAAATTCGCGCCCGTGCCGGTCAAGGAGCAGCCGAAAGGTCTGATCGAGACCCTGACGACCGCCGCCAGCAACCTCGTCAAAAAGGTGCAGCGGATGATCCGCCCGGAAAAGAAGATCCACAAGGAGGTCATCATCAACGCCGAGACGCTCGAAACGCGCGTCGCGGTGACGGAGGATGGCAAGCTGGAGGAATTCAACATCGAGCGCACGACCGAGGAACGCCTCGTCGGCAGCATCTTCAAGGGCAAGGTGCGCAACCTCGAAGACGGGCTCAAGGCCGCGTTCGTGGACATCGGTTTTGAGAAGAACGCGTTCCTGCATTACTGGGACATCGTCCCGAACCAGTTCGACTCCGGCGTGGAAATCGTCGAACGCGAAGGCAAGCAACGCCGCGACCGCCCGAAGATCACGCAGAAGGACATTCCGCGCCTGTACTCGCCCGGCTCGGACATCATCGTGCAGGTCACGAAGGGGCCGATCGGCACCAAGGGTCCGCGCGTCACGACGAACATCGTGCTGCCCGGCCGTTTTCTGGTGCTGCTGCCGAACTCCGACCAGTCTGGCATCTCCCGCAAGATCGAGAATCCCGACGAGCGCAAGCGCCTCAAGAAGATCCTGCGCGAACTGCACATCCCGGACGGCATGGGCGTCATCATGCGCACCGCCGGCGAAGGCCAGCAGCTGCGTTACTTCGTGCGCGACCTCGCGTTGCTGCTCGAAGAATGGACGGGCGTTTCCGAGAAGATCAAGAAGCAGCCGATGGCGACGTGCGTGTTCCAGGAACCCGACTTGATTGAACGCACCGTGCGCGACTTTCTCACCGAGGACGTCGAGCGCATCGTGGTGGACACGCAGAAGGCGTATGACCGGATGCGGGACATGATCAACAAGATCTCGAAGCGTTCGGCCAGCAAGATCAAGTTCTACACCGAGGCGCAGCCGGTGTTCGACCGTTTCAACGTCAGCAAGCAGCTTGAGAACACGTTCTCGCGGCAGGTGCACCTGAAGAGCGGCGGTTACATCGTCATCGATGAGACCGAGGCGCTGGTGGCCATCGACGTGAACACGGGCCGGCACAAGGGCGGCAAGGACCAGGAGGCGCTCATTTTGAAGGTGAACCTCGAGGCGGCGGAGGAGATCTGCCGGCAGTTGCGTTTGCGCAACATGGGCGGGCTCATCGTGCTGGACTTCATCGACATGAAATCCGGGCGCGACCGCCAGCAGGTCCACAACCGGATGCGCGACGGGTTGCGCCGGGACAAGGCCAAGACGCATATCCTGCCCATCTCGCAGTTGGGCTTGATGGAGATGACACGCCAGCGCCACAGCGAAAGCGTGCGCGCGGCGGTGTATGACGACTGCCCGTATTGCAAGGGCCGCGGCAAGGTGAAGAGCACCGTGACCATGAGCGTGGAGATCCAGCGCAAGCTGCAGGAGCTGCTGAAGAAACGCACGCGCGACGAGACGGACTTCCAGTTGCGCATCGTGGTGCATCCGACGGTGCTGGACCGGCTCCGCACCGAGGACGAGAAGCATCTCATCGAGATGGAGAAACGCTACTTCGGCAAGCTGTCGTTCCGCGCGGACACGGGCATGCACGCGGAGCAGTTCAAGATCGTCAACGTGGAGACGAACGAGGAACTGGCGAGCGTCGGGGCCTGAACCGCCCGGCCTTAACTAAGAATCAGAAAACGCCCTGCGAGAGATCGCGGGGCGTTTTTCTTTTTAGGTGCTTGCGCCATCTACGCCAATGGCGTACATTTTGGCGGTGATCTTTGTTGAGACACCCACTTTCACCAAACGCGTGTTAGGTCTGTTGTCTGACGACAGCTATGGCGCTTTGCAAAGGCATTTGGCGGCACGACCCGATGACGGCGACGTCATGCGTGGCAGCGGCGGGTTGCGTAAAATTCGTTGGGCGGCCAAAGGTCATGGCAAACGCGGCGGGGTGCGGGTGATTTATTACTGGTGGATGGGCAAGGACCGGATTTCGATGCTGTACATCTATCCGAAGAACGAACTGGATGATTTGAGCGCAGCGCAATTAAAGCTGCTGCGTCAGGCACTGGAGCTTTGAGGCATGAAAAAAGAACATTTTGACGAACTGTTGCAAAGCGTGAAGGAGGCCGCCGCCATCGAACGTGGCCAGGCAAAGCCATCCCGCACGTTCAAGGTGGAATCCGGCAACGACGTGGCCCGTGTGCGCGGACGGCTGGGGCTGTCGCAGCACAAGTTTGCCCGGCTGCTGGGCATCAGCGAGAACACGCTGCAAAACTGGGAGCAGGGTCGGCGCAAACCTGCTGGGCCGGCCAAGATTTTGCTGAAGGTCGCCGCGCGCAATCCGCAGGCGATTTTAGAAGTGACTTGAAATTGAATGGAAACGCCCGGTGAGTGATCGCGTGGCGTTTTTTTTGTTTCGCGCGAAGGGCGCGAAGGTGGCGAAGATAGTTTGCTGTGTGTCAGAACGAAATGACTGTTGTTTATCTATTTGTTTCCATAAACAGGAACGTCATTTGTCGTCAACTGTCGGCCGAGTGGCAGCTTTTGCCCGGTAAGGCTGATGGCTATTCTAAATTCTTCTTCAGTGCCGATGAGTATCCAAGATGTGTGACCGTTGTCTGAAAGGAGACTGCGAAGCGACAATGCATTGGTGTCGTAGACTTCACCGGAGAATTTGACTCCGCTCGGATAGATAGCCGTTTCTTTATGCCAACGTTTGAGAAACCCATCATCTTTCACCAACACACAACCGTTTGTTGGCACGATAATCATCAACGTTCCGTTAGTTTGCCCCGGCTCGTTGCCAGTTTCCTTATCTACGGAAATCTGGAATATGCCCCGAAAGTTTTCTGGCAATATAAATTGAACAGGCGGTCCATTGCGATCACAGCCGAAAGCCAATAAGACCAAAATTCCCAATAGTGCTTTGTTTGCTAAACGCATAGATCTGGTTTCCCGCCCTGACGCTATTTCCACCCCACCCGCGTGTCGAGATGGATTTGAGCAGTGTCCATATTCAGGCTCCGTGGGTCACCGGAGTTTCATGATCCGTTGGCCGTTTTGGACGCCACAATCGTCCCAGCCGGACTTCCGGTATAAGGCGTATGCCCGCGTGGAAACGTCCGGCGAGGTCCACAACCAGATTTCCGCGCAAGCGCTTGCCCGCAACCATTGCACGGCCAGCTCCATCAGCTTCCTGCCAATCCCCCGGCCTTCGTATTCTGGCAGCAGCGCCACGACCCAAAACTCACCGTTGTTCCGGTTGCCCATGCAGAAGCCGACCACGCGCCGGTCCATTTCACAAACCCACCCTTTATGAGTCGTGGTGAGCATACCGGCCACGGATTCTTCGGTGATCCCTGCCTGCCGAAGTTCTTCCAGTGAGTATCGATTTTCGCGCACGGATGTCCGCACCCCGATGCAACTGCAAATGTCACGCTGCTCCATTTCGCGGAAAATCATAAGGTGTCGGTGAAGCTTATGGTTTTAGCAGGCCACGCGCAACCAAGCGTCAGCTGTCTTCGCTCGCCAAGGCGTAACGGGGAGGATTGGCGCAGTTCAAGATGCTTCGCATTTTCCGGGAGAGGAGGGAGGTCACGGCGGAGGCGGGTTTGTCACCCAATCGCTATAAATCGGATAGGGCGATGGTCTGGCGGACTGCCGATGTAAAAAATGTTGGAGGGCGCGGATCGGGCCGGCATCCGGGTCAACCTCGAGCTTGAGCATCCACAGCGACAGGTTTGTCGATGCCGGCATCGTGAAGGTGGTGGACTCGCCGTTGCCGAGCATCACATGCCAGTCCGGGCAGTTTGTTCCCTCATAGACCATGTCGGCGACCGCCGGGCGGTGGCAATAAACGGTCGAGGCCCCCAAATTGGTGATGGCGAACTCCGCCAGCGGGACATTCGCGGGGCCGTTCGTGAAGCGGAGAAACTTTACGGACACTTGGGACCGTCCGGGAGGGGAAGCTGGCAGGAACGCCACACAGACCAGGAAACAAACCAGCAGGAACACAAGGATTTCAATCACCAAGTTTGTCTTGGACGTGCGCATGTGTGACACCTAACATGCCTCTTTGCCTTCAAGATTGTCCAGCAGGTAGCAGCAGATGTCGCGGCGCTTGGGGTGGTTGACCAGCCAGGTTTTGAAGTCGGTGACTTTTTTAAAATCGGCGGCGCCGATGCGGTCGGAAAAGGTCTTGGCCAGCTTTTGTTCGTATTCGGCGCTGCGGATTTCCCGCTGGTAGGAGGCGGTAAAAATGTGGTTCAACTGGGCGTGGAGGCCCTTGTCCTTGAGCGCCTCCCATTCCCCCTGGTCGAGCCAGACACCGTTGGTGACGGTGCTGGCATCGATGTGGAAATTGAGGCCGTGGCCGACTTTGTAACGGACGAGGAGGCGGCCGGATTCCGGGCAGACGAGGGCGCGGCGCGTGGAATCATCGGCGGGCACCGGCGCGTAGCCGGTCGGCGCCGCGGCGGGCACGGCCGGGAGGCGCTGTTTCCAGGCGAGATAGTTTTGGTACGGAATCCAGACGCCGCCAGACTTGGGGCAGGTATAGACGGAGAGGCCGGGCTCGATCTCCTTCAGCTCCATGGCGGTGTCGGTGTGGACGGGGCTTTGCATAGTTAGTGTGGGTTAGATGTGGAGAGAAAACATGGTCTCACCCAAAATTTTCTCCGGCCAGCTTGCTGAGTTTTTCGCGGAACGCCAGCGCGTTCGGGTTCATTTCCTCCGCGTTGCCCCCTTGGTACCAGGCGCGCAGTGCAGGGCGCAAGCCGGGTGACAGCAGATTCTCCAATGCTTCAGTGGCCGGCGGGGAATCATTACCAGCTACGAGGGCAAACCAATAGTAGGCATCAAGTAGTGCGAGAACCGGAAGCTGCTCCGGTCGACACCCCGGCCTGATGGTCATCACCTTGTCGTAGTGCTGCTGAAGTTTTGGGTCGCGGAAAGTCATGTTCAAACGGGCGGGTGGTGTGGTCATCTTTTCCAGGCGCTGTAGCCGAGGAAGCTTTGGCAATAGGGGCACATCAGGATTTCCTTCTGGCCCTTGAAGCCGAGGCCGGAGCTTTTGACCCAGATGCGGTCGAGATCTTTTTTACAAGAAGGGCAGCGGGGGAACTTGTCCGGCGGCGCTTCTTCCATGCGGATGTTTTCAATGTCGTCCATGGTGGTGGATTGCTTGAGTGACGATCGGTGGCTATGCGTTCATTTGTTGAAATAAAGCGAGTGAATCGTCCAGACAACAATTGCAATGCCGACAAGCATGAACACGATGTAGAAAATAATGAATTGGCGTGTCTCACGTTTCGTCTCCTTCTGCCGCTTTGGATTCACAGCGTGACACACGCCTTCCAAAAGGACGGCCGCCGCTTGGAGTATTCCAAATGGGTTCATGTGGCTTAACAGGTATATTGTGTGACCATTTTGAAGTTCAGCCCATTCACTAATGCGACCTTAAATCGGGTTTTGGCGCTTGTCCAGAGGGGAGTTTGAGGCAGTTGATGAGTTTGAGAGTTAAGGAGTC
>Ga0210392_10000827_pt1 | contig 17287 bp, 12 predicted proteins | sample IncBWC30OmetaG_FD_161057 | JGI IMG/M metagenome (GOLD analysis project Ga0210392, IMG submission 161057) | Forest soil microbial communities from Barre Woods Harvard Forest LTER site, Petersham, Massachusetts, United States - Inc-BW-C-30-O ...
GCATCGAAGGCCAACCGGACATCGTCTGTGACCGCGTGCTGGTCGCGGTCGGTCGTGTGCCGAACACCACGGGTCTTGGGCTCGCCACCGTGGGCATCGAGCTCGACCCGCGTGGCCGCATCCCAATCGACGACCACTTCCGCACCTATGTGGAAGGGTTCTACGCGATCGGCGACGTCGTGCGCGGTCCGATGCTCGCGCACAAGGCCGAGGAAGAGGGCATTGCCTGTGTCGAGCACATCGTGACCGGTTACGGCCACGTGAACTACGACGCCATCCCCGGAGTCGTGTACACGCACCCGGAGATCGCGTCGGTGGGCAAGACAGAGGACGAGCTCAAGGCGCAGAATGTCCCCTACCGCAAAGGCGTGTTCCCGTACTTGGCCAATGGCCGCGCGCGCGCGCTCGGCACGACCGAAGGCCGCGTGAAGATCCTCGCTCACCAAGCGACCGATCGCATTCTCGGCGTGCACATCATCGGCGCGCACGCTGGCGACCTGATCGCCGAAGCGGTCGCTGCCATCGAGTTCGGCGCGACGTCGGAAGACATCGCTCGCACCTCGCACGCTCATCCGACGCTCGCCGAAATCGTGAAAGAGGCGGCATTTGCCGTCTCTGGTCGCGCCATTCACATCTGAGAATCGGGCCTGCCCGTTCGGATTTTGTTTGATGGTCACGCGGCGCCCGCGCGTCGTCACAGCCTTCGGCGTCGCGGGTCAATGGCCCGGCGAGGGCGGCCGATGCCAGTTATTTCCGTAAATTCCAAGTTCGAATTCAACGAATTCAAACCTGAAAGTGGAGTTGCGGACCGGCTCCGCAACTCTTTGCGCTGAGAGCTACGTCGGCTTTGTCCCGGTGCGCCGTCGCCGGCCGGCGTCCCTCACGCGTCTATTCGCTCTCGCTGACCACCTTGACTTCCCACCTCCGGCCGCGCTTTCTGAGCTCTTCGGTGTAAATCGATTCACGGTGAATACGACGTGAGAGCAGCGTTGCGATCGCCGTTGCTGTAAGCAGCGGGAGCGCGATGGCGTAGTCGCCGGAGAGCTCGAAGACGAGCACCGTGGCCATGAGCGGCGCATGCACCGTGGAGGCGATCATCGCGGCCATACCGACGAGCGCGTACGCTTCGACCGCGCCACCGGCGGTGTGTGGACTGATACGCAGTACCAAATGACCGACCGTGCCGCCCAGAGCTGCACCCAAAAATAAGGAAGGCGTGAACACGCCGCCCGGACTGCCGGACGAGACGGACGCAGTGGTCGCGAATGCCTTGGCAAAGAAAAGCACGACGACGAGCCCGATCGCCAAGCGTTGATTCAAGAGCAGGTTGATGGCTTCGTAGCCGTTGCCCGTCACTTCGGGGCGAACGATGGCCATGACGCCGACCAATCCGCCGCCGAGCGCGGCGCGCAGCGGGCGATTGCCGGTGACTCTGGCGAAAAAGGCCTCGCCGCTGGCGAGCAGCCGCATGAACAACGGCCCCGCCACGCCCGCCAGCAAACCGAGCGCGGCGTACGCCGCAAGCTCGGCGTTGGAATTCATATTGAAGCTGCGTTGCCCGTAGATCGGCCCGCCCCCGATCGCGAGCCGCGTGAGGGCAGTGGCGATCGGCGTCGCGATGATCGCAGGCAGCACGATGTCGAGCGCGATCACGCCCGTCACCACTTCGACCACGAACAGTACGGCGGCGATCGGCGTGTTGTAGGCGGCGGCGAAGCCCGCGGCCGCACCCGCGGCGATCAGCCCGCGCACCTGGCGTTCGCGCAGACCGAACCAGCGCCCAAGCTCGCCGCCCAGCCCGCCACCGAATTGGATCAGAGGCCCTTCGCGACCGACCGAGCCGCCCGAGACGATCGCCAACCAAGACCCCAGGGCCTTGAGCAGCGTTGGCCCGAGCGCGATGCGCCCCTTGCCGAGCGCGACTGCTTCCATGACGTCCCCGACGCCGTGCCCGCCTTTGAGCTTGGCGGCCAGCGCACCGAGCAACCCTGCCAAGCCGCCGCCCGCGGCTGGCACCAGCACGCGCGCGTACCAAGGCAAGGTTTGGAACGCCGACAGTACGTCGCCCGCGCGGAAGACGTGCACGAAAAACCAGGCGATAGCGTGCCGAAAGAGCACCGCGAAGGCGGCAGAACCGACCGCCACCGCACCCAGCGCCACTGTGTAGCGCGCCAAATTGGCCCAGAAAAAGCGGCTGCTCGGGGATCGAGAGGGGCGCGCGGTGGAGTGGGGTGACGGCATCAAGGAGGCTTCGGTCGCGAGGGCGGAGTCGTGCCGAAAGTTACACTGCCGCACGCGCCGGTGCGCGCGCTCTAACTCGAGCTGCGAGCTTGCTCCAAAAGTTGGCCAAACTTGGGAAACTTTGCCAGGTTTCCCGGGTAAAGCCGGGATAGACGGGACCGTTCATGCAAAAACCAACTTCTTCTGCAGGGCTGCTGATTGTTCTAGAGCTGGGCGCCGAGTGGCCGAGCGCGCTTCCGGCCGAGCTGTCTGCGGCGCTGCCGAATGGTGCACGACGAGTGCTCGCGCAGGAAGAGTCTGAGTCGCCGGCCGCATTTGCCGCGCGGGTCGGCGCGCAGCTGGACGGACTGTTTGCGCGCGGAGCGCCGCTGGGCAGCGCCGTGATTGCGTGCAGCGAGCGCTTGGACCACAGCGCACGGAGCGCGCGCGCGGACCTGGCACGTGCCGCAGCGGGCGCCATGGCAGGCGGTGCGGGTGGCTGCCTGTTGCTCAGCGCTTCGGATCGCAATCAGGGGCGCTCGCGCGCTGCCCTGAGCGCGCTCGAGAGCGACCTGCGCGCCGAGTGGCAGAGCGCGGCCGTCGAGCTCACGCTGCGCTTCGCAAACGAAAGCGCGCCGCCCCTGACCGTCGCCGAACCGAAAGCCGAAGCGAAGGCGCGGCGCGCTCGCGGCTCGGGCAAAGAGCGCGCTCGTCGCGTCGCCTAAGAAATTCGGCAATCCTACGCCGATTGAGAATTCGAGGGGCTGACACCGGGCTTCGTCGTATAATCGGAGGCGTCCGCTCCTTCGGGAGAAAGCCCCCGCGATGTCGCTCGAAGTCGGTCAACTCTTAGACAACAAGTACCGGATCATCCGCCTGATTGGCGAAGGTGGCATGGGCGCCGTCTTCGAGGGCGAGAACGTGCGCATCAATCGCAAGGTCGCGATCAAGGTGCTGCACGCGGCCTTCGCCGGCAACGTCGAGGTGATGCAGCGCTTCGAACGCGAAGCCCAGGCGGCCGGTCGCATCGGCAACGATCACATCTTGGAGGTGCTCGACCTGGGTACGCTACCCGACGGTGATCGCTTCATCATCATGGAGTTCCTCGAGGGCGAGCCGCTGTCCAGCCGGATCAAACACCGCGGGCGCTTGCTGCCGCATGAGCTCGCCCCAGTGATGCGTCAGGTGCTGGTCGGGCTCGGCGCGGCGCACGCGGTCGGCATCGTGCACCGCGATCTCAAGCCAGATAATATTTTCATTCAGCGTGAGAAGGCCGGCAACAAGGACTACGTCAAGATCATCGATTTCGGGATCTCGAAGTTCCAGCCGCTCAGCGGCGACGGCATGAAGATGACGCGCACGGGCGCGGTGATGGGCACGCCGTATTACATGTCGCCGGAGCAAGCCAGCGGCAGCGGCGAAGCAGACGCGCGCAGCGACGTGTATTCACTGGGTGTCATCATGTACGAAGCCGTTACCGGGCGCGTGCCGTTCGACGCGGGCACTTTCAACCAACTGATGTTCAAGATCGTACTGGCTGAAGTGCCGCCGCCCCAGGCGGTAGTCGCAGATCTGGATCCGGCGTTTGCCAGCATCATCTCGAAGACGATGGCGCGTGACGTGACGCAGCGCTTTCAGTCGACCGAGGACGTGATTCGAGCGCTCGACGCTTGGATGCACAGCGGCAAAGCGGTGACCATGCCGCCGATGAACGAAGCCGCTTCGGCCGGTCACCTGCCGCAGGGCGCGCGCGGCACCGCGGCGTCCGTCTCCAACGGTCAGGCTGCGCCCAGTCCGTCGCCCGCTGGCAGCTGGGCGACGTCCCAGCCCGGTGCAGCCGCGCCAAAAAAGAGCGCTGCACCCGTCATTGCGCTGGTGCTGGGGTTCGGCTTGCTGGTGGCGGGCGGCGCGGCGTTCGCAGCTTACGCATTGCATAACAAATCTCTGGCAGCGGCGAGTTCCGCCGTTGCCGCGGGAGCCGCCACGCCGAGCGTTGCAGGTGAGGCGAAAACGGCACCGCCGGCGCTCGTCCCCGTGCCTACCGCGACGCCGCCAAAGAGCGACGCGGAGAGCACGGCTGCGCCCGCTGCGCCCGCGTCGGCCGTCGCGATTGCAGCGGCTCCCACCGCACCGGCGGCTCCCGCCGCAGCGATGCAGCTGCCCGCACAGCGCGCTGTAGCGGCGCCGGCCAAGCCGGCTCGAGCCGCAGCAGCAAAGCCTGAGGTCGCCGAAAGGCCCGCGCCCGCGGCTCCCGCGAAGCCCAGTAATACTCCAGACTTCGGTTACTGAGCGCGTCCGCTCCCTTCACATATTTACGCCCAGCGATATGCGAGGGGAGCACACTTCTGCGCACACACTGCGATCAATTGGCAATGACCACAGCGTGACGTGCTCGTTGGCAGTTGACGAATTCCATTTTATGGGGCCTCTGTTGAGTACGTTGGATAATTATTTCTTCGGCATCGATTTGGCGCCGGGGCAAAAAGATCCTATCTCCTGACTCCGGGACACTAGTCACAGGCACAGAGGCGCGCAGCGAGAAGCGCTGCGCGGAGGGATAACAATGCAACACGCGGACGAAGCACTGCTTTCGGTCGTCGTTCTCGAGCTTGGCTCCACATGGCCGCCATGGCTCGCCGAGTATCAGAAGCACGCACCAAACTCGGTCGTCATTGCGCAGTCAGCGGGTGAGTCTGGCGCCGTATTCGCACAAAGAATCACGCGCAAGATGGACGAGATCGCCGGGCGCGAGGCGCTCATCCACGCCGGCCTATTGGTCTGCAATGGCGCGCTCGACGCAGATTCGGTCGCTGGCCGTCAGCGCATCTGCTCGGCGCTCTTGCACGTCATGCTGCAGAAGCAGCACGGTGAGCTGGTGCTGGCAGGAGACGTGACTGTCAATGATCAAGTTCGGCACGAGCTGTTCGCGCTTGCGGGCACCTTGTGCGACGAGCTGCGGGGTACCAAAGTGAGCGTGCGTGTTCGCTTCGACACCGTTCGCCCGGCGCCCAGCACGAGTGGCGTGATGAAGAGCGTCGCTCCTCCGGCTGGCGACGACGCCGACGAAGCCGACGAAGAACGCGCGCTGAACAGCTCGCGCTGAGCGCTTGACACGTCGCGTCATGAGCCGTACTCGTGGTGCAGCATGGCAAAGAGTAATGGCGATCGGCGTGTCGCGATCGTGGCTGGTCTACGCACGCCGTTCGCCAAACAAGGCTCTGCTTACAAGCAGCTGAGCGCGCTCGATCTCGGCAAGCTCGTGGTCGCCGAGCTGCTACAACGCACCGGCCTCGAGCCGAGCGAGGTAGAGCAAGTCGTGTACGGCCAAGTCATCCCTTCGTTGACCGTGCCCAACATCGCCCGGGAAATCGTGCTCGGCACCGGGATGCCCAGGAGCATCGAGGCGTACAGCGTCGCCCGCGCGTGTGCCACGAGCTACCAATCGGCGGTCAACGTCGCGGAGTCGATTCAAGCGGGCGTCATCGACTGCGGCATTGCGGGCGGCGCGGACAGCGCGAGCGACGTGCCCATGGCCGTGAGCAAGCGGCTGAGCCTTGCACTGGTCAAAGCCAGCAAGGCCCGCTCGTTCGCGGACAAGCTGCGCGCCTTCTCCAGCCTCGGCGTCTCGGATCTAGTGCCCATCCCGCCCGCGCTGAAGGAGCTGTCCACCGGTCTCACCATGGGTGAGAGCGCGGAGAAGATGGCCAAGGAAAACGGTATTTCTCGCGCAGACCAAGATGCGTTCGCGCACCGAAGCCACACGCTCGCGGCGCAGGCTTGGGCCGACGGCCGTTTGCGTGAAGAAGTGATGCCGGTGTTCGTGCCACCGGGCTACGAGGCGTTCGACGAAGACAACCTGGTGCGCAAAGACTCCGAGCTGGATGCTTACGCGAAGCTCAAGCCGGTCTTCGATCGCCGCTACGGCACGGTCACCGCCGGCAATAGCTCGCCGCTCACCGACGGCGCCAGCGCGCTGCTCTTGATGAGCGAGAAGAAAGCCAAGGCGCTCGGGTTCGAAGCGCTTGGTTACTTGCGCAGCTACGCCTTCTCAGCCGTCGACCCTGCCGAGCAGCTCTTGATGGGCCCAGCGTATGCCGCGCCGCTGGCGCTGGAGAGAGCGGAGCTGAAGCTCAAGAACATGGACTTGATCGACATGCACGAGGCCTTCTCCGCTCAAGTGCTGAGCAACATCCAGGCACTCGAAAGTGACGTGTTTGCACAACAAAAGCTCGGCCGCGACAAGCGCGTCGGCAAGATAGACTGGGACAAGCTGAACGTCTCGGGCGGCTCGATCGCGCTTGGGCACCCTTTCGCTGCGACCGGTGCTCGTCAGATCCACCAGGCGCTGCGTGAGCTGCGGCGTCGCGGTGGGCAATATGCGCTGTGCACGGCATGCGCAGCGGGCGGGCTCGGCGCCGCGATGGTCCTGGAGGCCGCCTGATGGAAGCCTCGAACACCGGTCGTTCGCTGTCGGTCGAGCAGCGCGCCGACGGAGTCGCCGTCGTCCGTTTCGATGTCGTTGGCGAGGCCGTCAATACCTTGCAGGAGAGCTTCGCTAGCGAATTCACTGCCGTGTTCGCGCGGCTCGCCGAAGAGCCGCAGGTGAAGGCCGTGGTCTTCGTCTCGGCCAAGCCGGACAGCTTCATCGCCGGTGCGGACATCAAGATGCTGCGCGCAATCGAGCGCGCCGAGCAGGCCCGCGAGCTCTCACGCGCGGGTCAGCGAGCCATGTCTGCGCTGGTCGGCTTTCGGGTGCCCGTGGTCGCCGCGATTCACGGCGCGTGCTTGGGTGGCGGACTGGAGCTGGCCCTGGCCTGCACACTGCGTGTCGCCACTAGTGATGAAAGGACGAAGCTCGGCTTGCCCGAGGTGCAATTGGGGGTCCTGCCTGCGCTCGGCGGGACGCAACGTTTGCCGCGCCTCGTCGGCGTGCAAAGCGCGCTCGACCTGCTTTTGAGCGGCAAGCAAATCGACGGCAAGCGAGCCCTGCGCATGGGCTTGATTGACGAGCTCGTGCCGCCGTCAATCTTACTCGAAGTAGCAGTGCGGCTTGCGCTCGCGCACGCTGCGCAAAAGCGGGCAGTGAAGCCCTTCTTGCGGCGTTTGTTCGATAAATCAGAGCTGACGGAGCTGGCGCTGGCCGAGAACCCGCTCGGTCGCAAGCTGCTCTTCGATCAAGCCAAGAAGCAACTCCTCGAAAAGACGCACGGCAACTACCCGGCACAGGAGCGCATTCTGGAGGTCGTCAAGCTCGGCTTGGCGCACGGTCTCGAGCGCGGTCTCGAGGCCGAAGCGAGCGCATTCGGGGAGCTCGTCGTCAGCCCGCAGGCTCGCTCTTTGATGCACGTCTTCTTCGCCAGCACGGAGCTGAAGAAGGACAGCGGTCACGACACTCTCGGCGTCGAGCCCCGCCAGGTGGGGCGAATCGCCGTACTTGGCGCGGGGCTGATGGGTGCTGGCATCGCTTATGTGACCGCCACGCAGGCCAAAGTCGACGTGCGCTTGAAGGACCGCGACGAGGCAGCACTCGGCAAAGGGCTCAAGTACGTGCGAGAGATCCTAGACGGCCGAGTGAAGGCGCGCCGGCTCACTTCGACCGAGCGGGATCTGACGATGGCTCGCGTGACGGCCACCACGGACTACGACGGCTTCGACGCCGTCGACGTGGTCGTGGAAGCCGTCTTCGAAGACCTGACCCTGAAGCGCTCGGTCCTGGCAGACGTCGAGGAGAACGCGGGAAAATCCACGATTTTCGCGTCGAACACCTCGTCTTTGCCGATCACTCAGATCGCCGAGGGGGCGCGTCGACCAGAGCAAGTGATCGGCATGCACTACTTCTCTCCAGTGCACAAAATGCCGCTGCTCGAGATCGTGGTCAGCGAGCTGACCGCGCCGTGGGTGACTGCCACCTGCGTCGAGCTCGGAAAGCGCCAAGGCAAAACGGTGATCGTGGTCCGCGACGGCGCTGGCTTCTATACATCGCGGATCCTCGGACCCTACTTGAGCGAGGCGTCCTTCTTGATCGGCGAGGGCGTAGCGATTGAACGCATCGATCAAGCCCTGGTCGAGTGGGGTTTTCCGGTCGGGCCGATTACTCTGCTGGACGAAGTCGGCATCGACGTCGGAGCCAAGGTGGGTCACGTTTTGTACGAAGCGTTCGGCGAGCGCATGGCTCAGCCGCCAGGCGTAGACGGCTTGCTCAAAGATCAGCGGCTGGGGAAAAAAAACCAACGCGGCTTCTACGCTTATGGCGATCACGACAAGGGCAAAAAGACGGTGGACTCGAGCGTTTACGCGCTGCTCGGTGTACAGCCCGAGCTCGAGCTCGCGGCCCCGGAAGTCGCCCAGCGCTGCGCCTTGCAGATGGTGAACGAAGCCGCGCATTGCTTCGGGGAAGGGATCCTGCGCAGCGCCCGTGACGGAGACGTTGGTGCCATCTTCGGCCTTGGTTTTCCGCCGTTTCGCGGCGGGCCGTTCCACTACGTGGACGCCTTGGGTGCGGCCGAAATCGTGCGTCGCTTGGCAAGTTACCGCGGCGCGTTCGGGGCGCGCTTCGCACCTGCGCCGGTTCTGCTGCAAATGGCCGAAAGCGGCGGCTCGTTCTATGGTCCGCGGGCTGTGGTGCCTGGGCAACACCGCGGCTGAATTGTCGCGGTCGACCGGGTTCTTCTCCGGGGAAGATTCCGATTTCGCGTGCGTATGGCAGGGTGGAGCGCCGGCACTCCACTTGCATCGCTCCGCCTGCCCCGACAAACGTGGCTATCCTGGGCTGAGGCAACTATTTAGATTGGTGAGGACAGATGAGAAATTCTTTTGCTTTTGGAACCGTTGCGACCGCGATCTTTACTTTGCCGCTGCTCACCGTCACCCCAGCCCACGCAGGTATCAGTGCGTGCGGCAACATCGACGTCGACGCCCAAGCTAGCTGCACTGCTGAGGTCAGCGATACGTGTACTGTCGACTGTTCGTCGCTGAACGTCGATGTTGCGTGCTCCGCGCAGCTGGAGGCGAGCTGTGAGGGCTCGTGTCCGAAAGTGCCGGAGGTGAGCTGCACCGGGGATTGCGAGGGAAGCTGCGAGGCCAGCTGCACCGTGAAGCCCGCGGACTTCGACTGCGAAGCGGACTGCAAGGGCAACGCCAGCGCGAGTTGTGATTCCCAATGTTCGGCCGATGCAAACAAGACCCAATGCACGGCTTCGTGTCAGGCGACCTTTGCCGCCAAGTGCCACGCAAGCTGTACGGGCACTCCCGCAAGCGCTGACTGCAAAGCGAAGTGTCAGGGCAGCTGTCAAGGCTCCTGCACCGCGCAGACCAACCTGCAGTGCCAAGTGATGTGTCAGTCGAGCGGCTACGCGAAGTGCGAAGCAAACCTCGAGGGTGGCTGCAAAGCCGACTGCCAAAAACCCGAGGGCGCGTTGTTCTGTGACGGCCAGTACATCGATCACAACGGCACCGTCCAACAGTGCATCGACGCCATCAAAGCAGCACTACCGTCAGTGACCATCGACGTCAGCGCGCAGTCGAGCGGCTCGTGCGACAGCACGACTTCGACCTGCATGGGCCAGGCGTCTGCCTCGGCGAGCTGCGCGTTTTCGCCGCACGGCGTGAACGGCAATGACCTAACAGGCGCCTTCGCGCTGTTCGCGGCCCTCGGCGCGGTATGTATGCGCCGCCGCAAGTCGCACTGAAATAACCCAACAAAAAAACGAGCGAGGTGAATTCACTCACCTCGCTCGTTCTGTTTGAGGACAGCGCGTTGCGTGTCCGATCGGGATGGCGGCCGTTTACTTGTTCGGCTGCGGGGTCATGCGCAGATAGGGGCGCAGCTCCTTGTGGCCTTTGGGGAAGCGCTGCTTGATCTCCGCGGGGTCGGTGATCGAAGGGACGATCACGCAGTCGTCGCCGTCTTTCCAGTCGGCGGGGGTCGCGACTTTGTGGCTATCTGTCAGCTGCAGAGAATCAATCACGCGCAAGATCTCGCTGAAATTGCGGCCCGTGCTGGCGGGGTAGGTGATGGTGGCGCGGATCTTTTTGTTGCTGTCGATGATGAACACCGAGCGCACGGTGAGCGTGTCGTTCGCCTCGGGGTGGATCATGTCGTAGAGCTTGGCGACCTTGCGATCCGAATCAGCCAAGATCGGAAAGTTCATCTTGGTGTCCTGCGTTTGCTCGATGTCCGGGACCCACTTCTTGTGAGACTCGGCGTCGTCGACGCTGACCGCGATCATTTTGACGTTGCGCTTGTCGAACTCGGCTTTGAGCTTCGAGGCGCGACCCAGCTCCGTCGTGCAAACCGGCGTGAAGTCCTTCGGATGAGAGAACAGCACGGCCCAGCCATTGCCGATGAAGTCGTGGAATTTGATTTTGCCTTCGGTCGAGTCCTGCTCGAAATCCGGCGCGATGCTGCCAATGTGTAGTCCCATGTAGATTACCTCCGCGAATTGAGCAGCAGAGTATGCAGGCTCGAGACCCGACTGCACATGCTCAATCGCGCCACAGGCTGAGGTCTTTGTTTTTGGTTCTCTGCTTGTGCCCGGGGTTAGTACTACTTGTGGTCATTTCGTTTGGACCTGAAAAAAGCCCTCTGCTGCAAAAAGTGCCCGAGCGGGTGCCTTCAACGCCCGCTCGTCATTTCCTTCTTGGTAGGCAACGGGCGCCGGTCGCGCCGGTTTCCTCTCGTGGCTCGTGTCCGCTCCGGGCGATCGCGATCTGATCGTGCCAAGACTGATCAGGTAGTATTAGACTCGGCTGCGTTTTGAATTTCCGTGTCATCGCGCTGGGTTTGGCCTTGGGCCTCGGCTCGGGCTGCAAGCCTTCGGCGGGTAGCTCTTGCGACAAGGGCGAGGCGCGTTGCGTCGATGCCAAGACGGAGCTCGCTTGCCAAGGGGGGCGTTTCATCGAAACGCCGTGCCACGGTCCGCGCGGCTGCAGCTTGACCGCGCAAGGCACCAGTTGCGACTTCAGCGGCGACAAGGCCGGCGACGCGTGCAGCACGGACGACGAGGGCGCCGCGACCTGCCCCAACAAGGATGGCATGCTGACCTGCCACGGCGGGGTCTATGGCATGCTGCCTTGTCGCGGCTCGAAAGGTTGCGTCAACGCCGACGGTCGCGCGCTGTGCGACACCTCCCTGGCCGAACAGGGCGACGCGTGCCACGACGAGAGCTCGAAGGCGTGCTCGGCGGACGGAGCGCAGGTGTTGATCTGCAAGGAGCACACCATGCAGCGCTTCTATCTGTGTCGCGGACCCAACGGTTGCGCGTCGGCGGCCGGCAAGCTGAGCTGCGATACGAGCGTCGCTAAGGTCGGCGACGCCTGCGACAAGAAGCTCGAGGGACAAGCTTTCTCCTGCACCCCTGACGCCAGTGCGATTTTAGTGTGCAAAGGCGGAGCGTTTACGATCGACGAGACCTGCAAAGCGGGTCAAAAGTGCACTTCGCTCGAAGGTGGCACTCACTGCGCCAAGCCGACTCCCTGAGTGCAGCTCAATTTTCGAGCGAGATGACGACTTTGCCGAACTGTTGACCGCTCGCCGCATACTCGAACGCCGAGCGCGCTTCTTCCAACGGAAACACGCGGTCGACTTGCGGCGTTAGCAAATGCCGATTGACGAGCTCGAGAAAGGCCAAGAACGATTCGCGGCTGCCCACGAACACGCCTTGCACGCGCAGGTCTTGCATCAAGAGCGAGCGTAGATCCAACTCTGTCAGCGCGCCGGACAGTACGCCGATCACGCTCACGGTGCCGCCGATGCGGAGGGCGCGCAAGCTCTCCGTGAAGGTGCCCGCGCCGCCCACTTCCAGCACCTGGTCGGCGCCTTCTGCGTTCGTCAGCGCGCGTACGCGCTTTCCCCACTCCGGCGTATGCGAAGTGTCGATGCCACCGTCGGCGCCCAACGCGAGCGCTCGCTCCAGCTTTGCGGAGCTGCGGCTGGTGATGATGACCCGCGCAGCGAGTGCCTTTGCGATCTGCAGCCCGAACAGTGACACGCCGCCTGTACCTTGGCAGACCAGGGTCTGTCCCGCGCGCAGTGGACCGAGCTCGACGAGCGCGCGAAACGCCGTCACTCCGGCGCACGGAAGGCACGCCGCCTCCGCTGCCGACAAATGCGCAGGCGCGGGCACTGCGGCACCCGCGTCGATGGCCATGAATTCGCGCAGCGTGCCGTCGAGGGGGCCGCCGAGCGAGCTGCGTTGTGCGTCTCGTGTCAGCGCGCCGCCTTGCCAAAGGCCGGCAAAGATCGGGCAAACGCGATCGCCCGGCGCCCACTCGGTCACTTCCGCGCCGCGCGCGACGACCTGTGCGACGGCGTCCGAGCAAACCACGAGTGGCAAGCGCTGACGCGGGTTGTACTCACCCTGCACCATCATCACGTCGCGTGCGTTGATCGACACGGCCTGCACGCGGATTAGAATTTGACGAGCACCGCAGCTAGGCTCAGGGCGCTGTTCGAGTGAGAGCTTGTCGAAGCCGAAACCGCCAGCGAGGCAAACGACGCGCATGGCCGGATCCTCCGGGCAAGCGACGGGAGCTGTCAAGTCGGGGCTCTGCTCAGTGCGCGTGCGCCAACTGCCGCTCTATCTCCGACAGACGCGCGTAAGCTTCAGCGTAGCCGGCCTTGCGCGAGCGCACGTACTCGTGCAGAAAGCGCCGAATAGTCGCCAGCTTTTCGCGTTCGAGGTTATGCAGATCGCGCCGATCGAAGAGCAGCGCGAGACGCGAGAATTGCGCGCTGGGCGCGGCCTGCAATAGGCCCGTCAAGCGCGGTAGATCGTCGCTCGTTGCCGCGTCGAGCACGCGCAAGATCTCGTTCGAGGCACGCTCCGGCATGCGCTGCCAAACGCTCGCGAACAGGGCCGGGCTCTCGATGCCACGCGCCAAGGCTGCTTCCAGCACGAGCTCTGGGGCGAGGGTGAAGGCGTGCGCGTCCTCCGCGCGCGCGGGCGCGGTGTCGAGCGCGGCGACGAAGGCCTGCCACTGCTGCTCGCCAAAGCTTTCGTAGGGGATGTTTTCGGCGCGCGCATCGCACAGCAACGCTTCCAAGAGCTCGGCCGGAATGTGCGGCCAGAACCAGCTCGAATGCGGCGAGTCCGTGGCCAAGAACGCGGCTCCGTTGCTGGGACGTTGCGCGTCGTCCCAAGCCTCCCAGATCGCGCTGGCCACTGCTGAGAACGGTAGCGCGCGCTCCGCGGCCAGCGCCTGCAGTGCGACCAGACCTAGCTCGCCGTCAGCGATGCCGGCGACCGTGGCCCAGCTGAGCACGCCGTGCATCACTTCGTCCAAGATCACCGAGGGTCGCTCGAGCAGCTCGGGCGTCTCCACGCTGCCCAGCGCTCCGATCTCCGAGCGCAACCTCGAGATCAGCGAAAATGCCCGCAAAACCCAGGTGCGATCGCGCGCGCCGGTCGGCAAATCGCGGGCGATGATCGCGCACAGCGCGCGCAAATCAGGGCTCGGCTCGCGCGTCTTCCAGGGTCTGAGCAGCGCGTGCCGTCGTCCGGCGCGTTGCCCGAGCTCGCTGCTGATCGAAAACGCAGCCAAGTACCAAAGTCCGCGCGACAACAAGGCGTCGCTCTCGGGGTCTGGGTATTCGATGCGCGGGCAGGGTAGCTCGCCCGGAAACTCGACGCGCACGTCGAGCGCTTCGTCCCAGAGCGCTTCCAGCGAATCGGGGGACAGCTCGGCGCCGTCGAGCAAGGCTACGCCCGCCGCTCGAAACGTCATTTCGAGGGCCGCGGTGTGCCCCGCGCTGTCCCCACCTTCCAGCTCGAGCACGCTGTCGATGAACGCGCTGCCTCGGTCCGACAGCCGCTGCACGAGCTCGCGAGCAATGGTCGGCGCGGCGTGTCCACGCAGCAGCGCTTCGCCGAAATCATTGGGTGCGCTCGAGACCAACGCGCGCGTCGCGTCCGCGCGCAGCGCGTTCGAGAACCAGCGCGGTCCGAGCGCAAGCTGCGTGTCGGGTTGTGCCCCGCTGCCGGTGTCGCGCAAGAGCTCGGCGCGTTGCAGCGCGCGCACGATTCGAAATGCGCCCGGCGGGATCTTGCGCGCGGCTTTCTCGATATCTGTCGGACGAATCGCCGAGTCGACTCGGCTCAAAGAGAGCCGCATCCAGTCTAAATCAGCCTCGCGTTGGTGCTCGAGCGGCACTAGCTCGAGCCAGCCTTCCAGCGAACGGGGCTCATCCCAAGCTGCGTCGGAGTCGGCCAGCAAGCGCCGCCCGAGCCCCACCAAGACGTCGTAACCGTTGCGCTTCAGCCACGTGGCATGCGCGGCCTCGGGGTCGACGGTCGCCAGTAAGCGCTCCCGACAGAAGCGCTCCGCGAGCTTCTGCGGAGATTTTCCGTGTAGCGTGTGCACACCGAGCTCGTCTGCGAGCCCGCACAAACCGAGCGCCGCGCCGAGACCGTCGAGCACGCCGCTGCCCAGCATCTCCCCACGCAGCCAGTCGAGCGTGCGTTTGGCGTCGAAGCGACCGTCCGCGGGCAAGCGCTGGGCGACCCAGGCCACCAGCTCGTCGAGGTAGCCGTCCAAGTCCGGCGAGGTATGCACTTGCCAACTGGGATCTCGCGGCTCGAAGTCGCCGGCGACGCACACGTCGCTGCGCGGCGGGCTGCGCAAGGGCAGGCGCTGGGCGTGCAGCTCGATGAATACCGGCCCGCGCTCGGGCAGCCGCGTTAGCGCCTCTTCGAGCGTGCCCGCTTCGAGCACCTGTGCCAGCCCACGCGCTTGCAGGAAACGCCCAACCAACGAGCGCCCAGAGCCGCTGGGGGCGCGCCAAAACGTGTTTCGGTACGCACCCGGCGTGAGCACGATTGGCGGCAAGCCCGGGCACAGCGGTTCTTCCACTAGGTCCAGAGCGCGCGCGTAGCGCAGCGAGCTGAGCCGCAGGCGCCGCACGTCGCCGCGGGTGGCGCCGCCAGCGGGGCTCCCAGGCGCCCGCAAGTCGTCCAAGGGGACCCCGAGCACCTTCGATAGGACCCGCTGCACCCCGACGCGCTCGGCGAGCCAGTCCGCTTCCTGGTTTCGATCCAGCTTGCTGAAGATGCTGGCGAGAGAGCGCTCTGCCATTCGAGATTCGGCCGGCCAGTCGCTATTTTCGAGTGCTGCCCGCGCGAGCTCACCGTAGCTACGACAGCCCGAATCCGACTGGTCCATTAGGTCGCGCAGCCAGCCCATTACTTTGTCAGCGAATTCGTGCGCATCATAAATAGATTATTGATAGATAATGCAAAAAGATGCAAATGGACGCCAGGAAATTGGCGCAGGCAGAAAATGCTGGGATTCATGTGGCTCGGTGTGATCACTCGGTTCGCGCTCCAAAAACCGCGACGCTAGGCTCTCTGCGAGTCGCCGTTTCGCTCGCCAGAGACAAGAAAGCGGCCCGGTGGCCGCTAGTGTAGGCAGCTTCAAAGAGAGCCGGCTTCCTAGCCGGAGCCGAGCCCTGACGGTTCCGCGCTTTGGCTGCGAATCTGGACCACAGTTCAGAGTACAACTCGGGCGCGCGATGGCTGACACGATTCAAGGGCTGCTGGTTTGGTACCTCGTGTTCCTGTTCAGCACGACGTTCCACGAGTTCGCGCACGCCTTCCTGGCCTACAAAGGCGGCGACCTGACGGCCTACGAGACGGGCCACGTCACCCTCGACCCGTCCCCCCACATCCGGCGTTCGCCGATCGGAATGGTCGTGGTGCCGATCATTTCCTACCTGCAACTGGGCTGGATGGTGGGCTTCGCCTCGGTGCCGTTCAACGCCGACTGGGGCCGGAAGAACCCGCGCCGCCAAGCGCTGATGTCGCTGGCAGGGCCGCTGGCAAATCTGCTGCTCGCCTTGCTCGCGCTGGGGCTGATGCGCGCGCTGCTCGCGGCCCACGTTTTCCAGTACTCGACGCAGATCGGCAGCGGGCACTACGTCGAAGTCGCCGGCGGGGGCGGTGTCCGCTCGCCGCTCAGCGCGCTGGCGTTTGCTTTGGGCGTGATGCTCAAGCTCAACGTGGTGCTCTTCCTGTTCAACCTGCTGCCGTTGCCCCCGCTCGACGGCGCTGGCGTCCTAGCCGGCTTCTTTCCTGGCTCGGTGGCGCCGCTTTACGACCGAATGCGGCAGCTGCCGGCCTTCGAGTTCCTCGGTTTGCTGCTGGCGTGGCAGGTGTTCCCGTACGTCGCAGCCCCCGCGTTCCAGCTCATGCGCGTCCTGCTCTACCGCTGACCCCGATCGAGCTGTCGCGAGCTCGGCGTCCAACTGTGCCACTCGGCACAACTGTGGCTCGTCGTGAGTCCTGATTACCAATAAATAAGCGATATACGGGTTGGCACGTGCCGTGCTTGAGCCTACGCTCAATGGCACATTGCTTTGCCCTCGCGCTTCGCCGCCGCTCTTTTGGAACGGCGCTCCTCTCGCTCGGATCGCTGCTTCCGCTGGCTTGCGGAGGCTCGAGCACTTCGCAGGAGCGTGCGACCGGCCAAAGCGCGTTCTCCTCAACGACGCCAGGCGGGCAGAGCGGGCCTGCGCGCGGAAGCAGCCTGAGCGCTGGAGCAGCAGCTGACGGCCCTGCCTCCGCCCCGATCTCGAACGCCGCTCCGGCCGCCAGCGCGGCGGCCCCGCGCACGGTCGAAGAGACCGACCTGTATCGCCTGGACGGCGACCGTCTCTATTACCTGAACGCGTATCGCGGCTTGATGGTCTTCGACGTGAGCAACGTGGACGCTCCGCAGTTGCTCGGGCGTTCGCCGATCTACGGCTCGCCGGTGGAGATGATCGTCAAGAATGGCATCGCCAGCGTGGTGGTCGCCGATTGGTACGGCACGGGTGACGACGGCGAGCCGTTCTACGGCTCGATCGTGCGCGGCATCGACGCGACTGATCCCGCGAACATGAAGGTCTTGGGCGACGCTCGCCTCGGCGGTTGGGTGCGCGACACGCGCGTCGTCGGAGACGTGCTGTACGCCGTCACCGAGGACTACGGCTCGAGCTTCGGCGGATATTACGTCGACGACGGCTCCGGCATCGCGTCGTCGTCGGCTTCCAACCAACCTGGCGTGTCCGTCTCGTCCGTGAACATCACGGGCG
>Ga0210392_10000828_pt1 | contig 17255 bp, 13 predicted proteins | sample IncBWC30OmetaG_FD_161057 | JGI IMG/M metagenome (GOLD analysis project Ga0210392, IMG submission 161057) | Forest soil microbial communities from Barre Woods Harvard Forest LTER site, Petersham, Massachusetts, United States - Inc-BW-C-30-O ...
GTTCCGGAGAAGTTCGCCCCTCTATTCGAGGAAGCTCAGAAGTACGTCGCTCGCTATTTCGCCGAGCAGCGCTTCGACCCCGAGCACGGGACCTTGGAGATCTCCGGTCAGCGCTATGTGCTGGTGCGCGCGGCGTCGATGTCGGTCGAATTCTACGACATGGTGCGCCGCTTCTACGGCGCCGAGGAGGAAGCGCACGCAGTGGCTCACGGGCTTTTGTTCGACATCGCGCACGCCATGGGCATGGCCGATGCCAAGGCGTTCGCGGCGCGCATGGAAGTCACCGATCCGGTCGCTCAGGCCTCGACGGGGCCGGTTCATTTCGCGCATGCGGGTTGGGCGTTCGTAGACCTTTCCGCCGAGAGCAACCCGAGCCCGGATGACGATTACTACCTGCTCTACGACCACCCGTATTCGTTCGAATCAGATTCCTGGTTGGTAGCGGGTCGAAAAACCGAGTCGCCCGTGTGTGTCATGAATTCGGGTTATTCCTCCGGCTGGTGCGAACAGAGCTTCGGCAGGCCGCTGGCGGCGGTCGAAATTCTGTGTCGAGCCAAAGGTGACGACGCTTGTCGCTTCATCATGGCGCCGCCTGCTCGCGTCGAAGCTCGCATCCAGAGCTACATCCAGCGGCATCCGGAGCTCTCGACGCGCATCGCGCGCTATGAGGTTCAGAGGTTTTTCCAGAAGCGCACCGATCAACAACTACTTCGCGCCAACCGGGAGCTAGAGCGCAGCGCGCAGCAACGCGCACAGCAGCTTTTGCTGGTCAATGAACGCCTAGAGCGCGACATAGCCGAGCGTCGCGCGGCCGAGCAGGCGCTCAGCGCCAGCCAAGAGCTGAACGAACGCCTGATCGAAGCGTTGCCCGGCGGCGTCGTGCACGTGCGCAAGGACGGCGCGATTCTTCGAGCAAACGGCGAGGCCTTGCGCATTCTCGGGCTCAGCTACGATGAGATTTCGCGCGGCTATATTGCGGATTTTCAGACCAAGACCGTGTTCGAAGACGGCTCGACGGCGGAGGTGTCTGACTACCCGGTTGCCAAGGCGATCATCACCGGCTTGCCGCAGCCGTCCTTGACGTTGGGGGTGACCAAACCAAACTCCGAGATCTCGTGGGCGGTGTTTCGCGCGGTGCCGACGCGCGATCCGGCGACTCAAGAAGTGAACGGCGCGATCGCCACGTTCATCGATATTACGGAGCGCAAACGCCTCGAGGAAAAGCTGATGCACACGCAGAAGCTGGAGAGCTTGGGGGTCTTGGCGGGTGGGATTGCGCATGACTTCAACAACCTGCTCGTGACCATTTTAGGCAATGCCTCGTTGGCTAAAGATCTGCTGCACGCCGACCCGGTGGCTCTGCCGCTGCTCGAGGAAATAGAGCTGGGCGCCCGCCGCGCGGCGGAGCTCACACGCCAGATGCTCGACTATTCGGGACAAGGCAAATTCAAGCTCCAGACTCTGGACCTGCCCGAAGCTGCCCGCGAGATGGCGGGCCTCTTGCGCGCCATGATTCCGAAGAACGTCGCGCTCCACTACCAGGTTCAAGACGGACTCAAGCCGATCGAAGCCGACCCCGCGCAGATCCGGCAAGTGATCATGAATCTGATCACGAACGCGGCCGAGTCGATGACCGAACGCGCGGGTCGCGTGGTGATCTCGGTCGAAGAGGTGCAGCTGTCGGCTCGCGATCTGGAGGAATATCCAAACCACGCGGCCGCGCCGGGCCGATTTTTGCGCCTAGAAGTCAAAGACGATGGCTGCGGGATGGACGACGAGACGCGCCGCCGCATGTTCGATCCGTTCTTCACCACCAAGTTCAAAGGGCGTGGCTTGGGCATGGCCGCGGTGCTCGGTATCGTGCGCAGTCACGGCGGGGCGATCCGCACCGACAGCCAAAAAGGAGTCGGCACTCGAGTGCGCGTCCTGTTGCCGGCGAAGGACGCGCCGCCCGCCGAGCGCGCGCCGGGCACCCGCGGCACGGTGCTCGTGGTCGACGACGACCAAGGCGTGCAGAGCCTAGTCCGACGAGCCCTGACCGGGCGAGGCTTCAGCGTCATCACCGCCTCTAGCGGAGAAGACGCGCTCCGGCTCTTCGAGCAGCACCAGCGCGAGCTGTCGTTGATCGTGATGGACGTGACCATGCCGCAGATGAGCGGCGTCGAAACTCTGAAGCGAATTCGCGCGACGGGCAGTGAAATCCCAGCGCTGCTCAGTAGCGGCTACAACGTCGAGGTCATCGGCGCGGATTCTCCGAAATTTTCTGCGTACCTGCAGAAGCCGTACGACGTGACCGAGCTGCTCGATGCCGTTGTGTCCGCGATCGTCTCAGAACCAGACCGCGCGTGATTCCACACAAAGGTCCGTCGCGACTAGAACGCGCGCGGTCAGATGCACCGTCCGCGTGTAAGTGTGCGTAGTCCGCGGTGCTAGCTGATTGCGACGCCGTTGCGGAAAGGCCTTCACAGCAGGCGCGAAACCCCGTTCACTGGAAGACAGTGATTCGTCCGACTGCGTTTGCGCTTCTGGTCTCGAGCTGGACATTGTGCGCGCACGCCCAGAGCGCAAGCCTGTCAGAGCGTTCAGTCGATTCAACGATCACTCAGAGCGCGTTCGCCGCGTTCGATCGCCATGACTACGCTGCGGCGCTGGCACAGTTTCGGCGGGCCGCCGTTTCGGCTCCCAGCCTCATCGTTGATTTGTACATGGCCCGTTCCCGAGCTCTGCTTGGGCAGCTCGTGGAGGCCGCGGACGACTATCGCGGCGTGGTGGCCAGCGCCGTTCCAGGCGCAAACATCCCAGCTGTCGCCAGCGCCCGTGATGAGCTCGCTCAGCTCCGGCCGCGCATCCCGACTATCGATCTCGAGCTGGGGGACGCCGAGCAGCGCGCGCGCAACTTGCGCGTGGTCATGGACGGTCAGCTGGTCGCTGTCTGCACGCCGGTGATCGTCGATCCCGGCCTGCACGAGGTCGTGGCGAGCGACGCGGACGGCGAACAGGCACGGCTCCACTTCGAAATCAATGAGGGCGAAGCCAAGACGGTCGGCATGACCTGGTTGTCACCGTCCGGACACGCCGCAAAGAGGCCCGAGCAGGTCGTGGGTGCCTCATCGGCACGCCGAACTTGGGGCGTAGTCGCGCTGACCGTGGGTGCGACGGGTCTCGGTATCGGAACGGTGACCGGTATCGCCGCGCTCAGTCGCTATTCGGCAGCGGATCAGCACTGCCCAGCGGGCAAATGCACCGAAGGCGCGGCGTACCCGGACAACCAGTCGGGCTTCTATGCGCTGCGCACGATCTCCGCTGCCGGCTACGTCGCTGGCGCGGCTGGCATCGGCACTTGGCTCGGACTCTTGCTCACGACCCCGACGAAGACCGCCGAGCACCCCACGGTCAGCCCGTGGACGCCCGTCGTCGGTATGGGCAGCGCCGGCGCACGCTACGTGTTTTGAAGATCTGAGCGCGCGGCTCGGGCTTGGCGAGCTGACACGCTCGTGCGAGCCTGAGCACGATGATCCGCTCCGCTCCGACCGCCTGCACGCTTGTGTTGCTCGGGTTCGGCTTAACCGGGGTTGCGTGCTCGAGCACGGATACCGCGAGCGGTAACGGAGCAGCCAGTAGCTCGGCCGGAGCCAATGGCGCCGGAGCGAGCGCCTCTGGCGATTCAGAGCCTGCCGCGCAAACAGGCATGACGGCGGCGCACAACGCCGCGCGCGCCGCGGTCAGTCCGGCCGCGACGCCGGCCATTCCACCGCTCGCTTGGTCGTCCGATATTGCTGCTACTGCGAAGGCCTGGGCCGACGGTTGCAAGTTCGAACACAGCTCCGGAAAATACGGGGAGAACCTGTATGCTAGCGGTGGCGCGAACACGACCCCCGAAGAAGTCGTCGCCTCGTGGGTGGGTGAGGCGAAAGATTATGACTACGCTGCCAATAGCTGCGGCGGCGTGTGCGGGCACTACACTCAAGTCGTTTGGCGCAAGAGCACGAAGCTCGGTTGTGGCGTGAGCAACTGCTCGAAGAACTCACCCTTCGACGGTTTTCCCAACTGGCAAATCTGGGTCTGCAACTACGACCCGCCCGGCAACTTCAACGGTCAGAAGCCGTACTGAAGCCGACGCTGGCACTCGACAACTGGGCGCGTACTTACGTCTTGAGTAACGCGCAACGCGCAACGCGCAGACATGTGTAGTTGGCAATTCAAGTCGTGCTCAGTCAATGCTCAAAGCTGACTAGCTGCGCGCGTCAACTCACACCCACTCGCGCACATCTCCTGTTCTCCGCATCTACGGTAAAATCCGCGTTTTTGCCGTGTTTTTTTGCAAGAACGCGTCTCGATGCGCTCGCAGCTTCGAAGAGACTTCGGTGACACCCTCCAGGGCGCCTATTTCAACGGCTTGTACGAGGAAAGCGTGCAGGACATGTCGGGCTACCGCGGCATCTCCAATCGCCTGTGCTTCATGGTCAATTGCCTGCACGCGCTGAAGCTGCGGATTTTGGTCGGTGATCACGAGTTGGATCTGGCAAACGCTACGTTCGAGGATTTTCAACGCGAGCTCGACTTCAAAACCGGCCTGCTGACGCGCACGTTGGTCTGGAAGCTGCCGGACGGCCGCGCGTCGCGTCTGACCTTCAAGCGCACCGTGGACATGATCCTGCGCGAGCGCGTGCACCAACAGGTGCAGGTCACGTCCTTGAACTGGAGCGGTTCGGTCTCGATCCAATTTTTGGTAGTCGACGAACCGATTCACAAGAGCTAGAAGAAGACGTATTGGCGCACTGAAGCCTTCGGTGGTGAGAGCAACGCGCGCTGGCTGGTGAGCCGCACGACTCAGACCAACATGCCGCTGTCTCGACGGTGTGATCGTCGACACGGCCAAGTTCCACTACTTGGCTTGGCGTGAGCTCGCCAACGGCTTGGGCTTCGATCTCACGGAAGCCGAGAACGAGCGCCTCTAGGGCGTCAGCCGCATGGAGTCCCTGGACGTGATCCTGGACATGGGCGGCGTCACGCTGAGCAAGGACGAGAAGCTGCGGCTCGCGATCATCAAAAACGGCCGCTACGTCGAGATGATCAAGACCATCGACGCTTCGGAGATCTTGCGCGGCGCCAAGCAATACTTGCTCGAGCTGCGCGCTCGCGGCGTGAAGATCGCGCTCGGCTCGGCCAGCAAGAATGCCGAGATCGTCCTGAAGAATCTCGGAATTTTGGAGCTGTTCGACGTCGTCATCGACGGCAACAAAGTCGGCAAATCCAAGCCGGATCCGGAAGTGTTCTTGCTCGGCGCTCGAGGCTTGGGCGTCCAGCCCTCTGCCTGCGTGGTGTACGAGGACCGCCGCGGGTGTCGAAGCGGCCAAGGCCGGCGGCATGTACGCCGTTGGCATCGGTCACGTCGAAAATCTCCCCCTCGCGGACATCGTCGTGCCCGGCCTGTACGCGCTGCTCGCGGTCTGAGAGGATATTCAGGGCGCGGTCACGTCGTAGCTGAAGGTCGGCGTCGGCAGCGTGGACACGCAGTGAGTCGTCGGGTCCTCGAGCAGGCCTGGCGGATCGAGCTCGACGTGGCCGGGTGCTGTCAGCCAGGTGATGGGCTCGGACGTGTACAGCGTGTCCGCACCCGACAGCAACACGGTCCACTTGACCGGATCTGGAGTGGAATGGCCCGCCGTGTGTGCCGCCATCAGCAAGAAGGTTGGTGTGAGCTCGAGATGCATGCCGACGAGCGTGAACGTCTGCACGATGGCCGAGTTGGGCACCGAGCTGCCCGCGGCCGGCACGACGCCGGAGAGCGTGAGCAGCTTGGGCACACTCACACTGCCGCAGTCGGCTGTCGCCGTCATATTGGGTCCGCTGTCCGACGAGCTGCTCGACCCGCAGCCGACTGCCGCCAGACCACACAACACGGTTATCCCCATCCAACCCGCGACGCCCTGGTTCATGGACAAAGTGTCGGAGAGCCTGCGGAGCGGGTCAATCCAAAACCGCTGAAGCCGAGAGCTCGCGCTCGGCTTCGGCGACTTTCTCGCTCGGTACGCCGCTCGGTACGCCGGCTTCTGCAGAGCCTCTGACGTCGGCGCGTCGAATCAGCGCCAGCGGCGCCGCGCGTGACGAGTAGCGAAGAGCCAAGAGCCAGCGCGGCAACCACTGGTTGGCGGTAACACCGCCGCGGACGGCAATACAGGAAGCGCAGGTTCCGTGACAGGAAGCGCACGCTCGAGTGGTGTTCGCGGAAGCGGCGCTAGCACAACGACCGCAAGCTCGATCCCAAAGTTCTCGCGGCTCGGCTTTGGCGACACGATCGCGAGCCTCGATTTGGTCGGTCGGAGGTTACTCAGGCCACGCGCGGCGGTCGCGCATTTCGCCACAATTTTCCGACAAAATGCGGGCTCGCAGTCTGCGGTCAACCGCGCCCGCAAGCCTTTGGGCCGCTCACCCTTGGCAGTGAAGTTTGCGCTCGGACTATTGAAGCAGATGCAATTTTGTCGATGAGGCGAAACTTTCAGTCTTGGGGTGCGAAACAGTTCGCGCGCGGCCTGCAGATGCGAACGGTTACTTGTTTCTGAAGAGAGTCGGCGGCGAACTGTCGAGGGGAATTTGCCTGACTGACATGCAACGCTGGCTGAGCTCGCCACCTCGAGAAAATGGTTAGAGCTTGTAGAGTAAGTGACAACACCGCTTGGCACGGAATTGGTATGGGTAGGTCTTCTTCGATCGCATGAACGACGACAAGAAGGACCAGCCCATGACGAACTCCAACAGTGTTACCAGGGGTGGTATTACGTATAAGGTTCCCGAGCCCACTTTGCGGGCGGATGAGGTCATTCACTCACTCAGGATTGGCGGCTCGCGCTACTTCTTTGCCGAACGAATCCCGACCGAGCACATCGGCAACGACGCGCCTCCCCAAGTTCGTTCGAGCCCGGCGCTCAGCCCATGGCTGCGCACTTCGAAGGCAAACGACGAAAACCGACCCGCACAGCCGACGCCGCGCGCCGGCCTCGTGTCCAGCGAAGAGCTTGCCGGCATGTGGGCGACGCTCGACCTAGCCGACCGGGACGACTTGCGCGTGGCAGCTTTGTTCATCTTGCTCTGCGCAGGGTTACGAAAGAGTGAAATCGTGGCCCTGAATTTCGGGGATTTGTTGGAGGAGCGCGGAACCTTGCAGCTGCGCGTGCGAGGCACGCGGGCCAACGGACAGCAAGAGCGAGTCATCTGCTTCGACAGCGATCCAAAGCTCGACGCCCTGCGGCGCTACCTGAACGCCGAGCATCGGGAGACACAACACTCGGACGCTCCGTTGCTGTGGACCCTGGGTCGTCACGGCACTTGTCGTCGTGTGCGCATCACGACTCACGCGCTGAGCTATTGGGTGTCGCAGCTGCAGCGCCGAGCTGGCATCGTGCGAAGGCTTTCGCCTCACGCGTTTCGGCGCGCTTGGTTGGCAGCCGGTCTCGAAACCGGCTGAGCCCAGTTCGTGGCGTAAGCGGAGGCTGTTCGTCGGCACGCAGGAGCGCCGCTGTCCAGGGGCGGCGAGGCAGAAAACACGCCCATTGTGGGCACAATCTGCAGATCTACAATGCTGCGCGCTTCAGGCGTAGCGCGTTGGCGATGACCGACACCGAGCTCAGGCTCATGGCGGCTGCGGCCAGCATGGGGCTCAATAGAATGCCGAAGGCCGGGTAGAGGGCGCCGGCTGCGATGGGGATCCCGAGTGCGTTGTACACGAACGCGAACAGTAGATTTTGACGAATGTTGGCCAGGGTGAATCCGCTGAGCGCGCGTGCGCGCACAATGCCGTGTAAATCTCCTTTCACCAGGGTGATGCCTGCGCTCTCGATGGCCACGTCGGTCCCCGTTCCCATCGCGATGCCGACGTCGGCGCGTGCCAACGCTGGCGCGTCGTTGATGCCGTCACCGGCCATCGCGACCACGCGCCCTTCTCTTTGAAGGCGCTCGATGGCCTGCGCTTTTTGGTCGGGCAGTACGTCTGCGATCACTTTTTCGATGCCGAGTCGCTTGGCGACGGCCTGCGCCGTGGCATCCGTGTCACCAGTCAGCATCACTAGCCGGAGGCCGCTCTGCTGCAGCGCCGCGACAGCTGCCGCCGAGCTCGGCTTGATGGGATCGGAGATGCCCAGAATTCCGGCTAGCTTTCCAGAGGCCGCGACGAACACGACGGTTTGCCCCAACGCGCGCAGCTCGTCGGCGTGCGCGCCCAGCGCCGACGGATCTCCGCCGCTCGTCTCGAGCAGGCGACTATTGCCGAGCGCGATCGACTGCTGGTCGACGTTGCCGCGCACGCCTCGACCGGTGATGGACTCGAAGCCGCTGACCGTCGAAAGCTCTACTCCGCGCTCTTCTGCCGCGTCGATGATGGCTTTGGCGAGCGGGTGCTCGCTCAGGCGCTCCAAGCTTGCGGCCCAACGCAAGAGCGCATGCTCTTCGACGCCGGGCGACGGAACCAGCGCGGTCAATTTGGGCTTGCCCTCGGTCAAGGTGCCCGTCTTGTCGACGACGAGCGTGTCGACACGCGCGAGCCGCTCCAGGGCTTCCGCATTCTTGAACAGCACGCCGATGCTCGCGCCCTTGCCGCTCGCGACCAAGACGGACATCGGGGTGGCCAAGCCGAGCGCACAGGGGCAGGCGACGATCAGCACTGCGACAGCGTTGACGAGCGCGTGCGCGACGCGCGGCTCTGGCCCGAATAGCAGCCAGATGCCGAACGTGAGCAGCGCGATCGAGATCACGCCGGGCACGAAGTAGCTCGAAACTCGGTCGACCAGGCGTTGAATCGGCGCGCGACTGCGCTGCGCTTCCGCGACGAGCGTCACGATACGACTGAGCAGGGTGTCTGTGCCCACCTTCTCGGCCCGAATCAACAGCGCACCGGTGCCATTGACGGTGCCGGCGCTGAGGCGTTCGCCTGGTTTTTTCGGCGACGGCGTGGCTTCGCCGGTCAGCATCGACTCGTCGAGTTGGCTCGAGCCCTCGAGCACGACACCGTCGACCGGTACCTTCTCACCGGGTCGGACACGCAGCGTGTCGCCAACACGCAGGGCTTCGATATCGACATCGCGTTCTTGCCCGTCGGCGTCGACGCGCCGTGCCGTCTTGGGCGCCAGCTCTAGCAATTGGCGAATCGCAGCACCGGTTTGACTGCGAGCGCGGAGCTCGAGCACCTGGCCCAAAAGCACGAGCGTGGTGATCACCGCCGCCGCTTCGAAATACAGGCTGACTCGGCCGTGCTCGTCGTAAGCCGTAGTTGGGAAGAGCCCTGGCGCCAGCAACGCGAACAGGCTGTACACGTAGGCCGCGCTCACGCCCAGGCCAATCAGCGTGAACATGTTTAGGTGGCGCGTTTGGATCGAGCGCAGCGCGCGCTCGAAGAAGGGCAGCCCAGCCCACAGGCACACCGGAGTCGCTAGCGCGAGCTGCACGAAGCCGAGCGCTGATCCGGACAGCGCATGAGCCAGCGAATGCGGCAGTAACATCTCGCTCATGGCGATCACGAACAGCGGCGTGCTCAGCGCAGCGGCGAGCCGCAACCTATGTGACATGTCGCGTAGCTCGGTGTTGTCTTCGTCTGCGGTGGCCAGCTCTGGCTCGAGCGCCATGCCGCACTTCGGGCAAGCACCGGGCGTGCTCTGCCGCACTTCCGGGTCCATCGGGCAGATGTAGATTTGCCCTGATTTTTCCGGCGTCTCGGCGATTGCTGCGGGCTCCGCCGGTCTCAGGAATTGGGCTGGGTTCGCCGCGAAGCGCTCGCGACATTTCGGCCCGCAGAAAAAATACGTCTCGCCTTGGTGTGTAAACGAGCCGCCTCGCGCGTGTTCCGGGTCCACCGTCATGCCGCACACTGGATCGTTCATGTTTAGCTCGCGTGACTATACCTATCTGTCAAGTCGCTGCTAGAGCCCCAGGAGATTTATTGATGGTCACGCGTCAGCGCGCGTGGCGGCAAAGCCTTCGGCGGCAGAGGGCGATGGCGCTTCGTCGCTCGTATCGCGGGACGTGAGGCGCGCCGGCTCGCTGTCGCTTCGCCCGCTCAGTTCGTGCTCATGTCGTCGAAAGGGGCCCGCCTTCGCTCGGCGAGCGGAAATGTTTACATTCGGCTGCTCGCTCAGCTCGTGCTCAGGATCGTCGAAACTCGGGATCCATGTGTGGTTCGACCTGGCGGACTACTGGATGCCCCGTCGTGGGTCGTCGCCACTACGGAGGCGGTCCGAAAATCAGCGCGGCGTTGGTGCCGCCGAAGCCGAAGGAGTTCGACAGTGCGTAGCGAATGCGTTTCGAGCGCGCCTCGTGCGGGACGAGGTCGAGGTCGCACTCCGGATCTGGGTCGTGCAGATTGAGTGTGGGCGGGAGCACGCCGTCGCGCAACGCGAGGATGGTGAAGATGGCTTCCACCGCGCCTGCGGCGCCGAGCAAGTGGCCGGTGGCAGACTTGGTCGAGGACATCGCGAGCGCGTGCGCGTGCGCGCCGAACAGCGCTTTCACCGCGGTGATCTCGACTGGGTCGCCGACGGGTGTCGAGGTGGCGTGGGCGTTGATGTAGTCGATCTGGTCGGGATTCAACTTGGCGCGTGAAAGCGCGGCGCTCATGGCTCGGCGCGCGCCGTCGCCTTGCGGATCTGGCGCGCTCAGGTGATGAGCGTCGCCGGACAGCCCGTAGCCGACCAGCTCGCCGTAGATGCGCGCGCCGCGCCGTTTCGCGTGCTCCAGCTCTTCGAGCACGCAGGCGCCTGCGCCTTCGCCGATCACGAAGCCGTCTCGCGCGCGGTCCCAGGGCCGCGACGCTTCCAGCGGGCGATCGTTGAAGCTCGTGGAGATGGCACGCATGATCGCGAAGCCGGCCAAGGTGAGGCGACACGTGGCCGCTTCCGAGCCGCCGGCCAGCATCACGTCAGCGTCGCCGAGTGCGATCAAGCGCGCGGCGTCGCCGAGCGCGTGTGCGCCGGTCGCGCAAGCCGTGACCACGGCGTGGTTCGGCCCCTTGAAGCCGTGGCGAATCGACACCACGCCTGAAGCCTCGTTGATCAGGCTGCCCGGGATGAAGTATGGCGAGATGCGTCGTGGGCCCTCTTTCTCGAGCTTGACCGCGTTCTCCGCGATGCTCGGTAGGCCGCCGATGCCGGAACCGATCAGCACCCCGGCGCGCTCGCGCTCGACTTCGGACTCTGGCTGAAAGCCGGAGTCCGCGACGGCTTCGTCCGCGGCCGCGAGCGCAAACAGAATGAACTCGTCGTAGCGCCGTAGCTCTTTCACGTCTGCAACCCTCCGTGGGTCGTACTGTCCGGGCTCGCTGCCTCGGGGCACTTGGCCGGCGATTTTCGTGGGCAAATCACTGACGTCGATGCGCTCTATCCGGCTGATGCCCGAACGTCCCGCGAGCAACGCTTCGAAGCTGCGCTGCGCGCCCACGCCCAGCGGCGAGACCACGCCCAGCCCCGTGACGACGACGCGCCTCACTGTGCACCTCGGGCACACGCACCGAACACCGGCTGCTCTGTCTTCATGGCTCGGCGTAGCTCTGCTGACGCGCCTGGACCGGGGCGCAAACCGACTTGCCCGGCGACCAGCTTGCAACCGGTGCGAGCGTCGACCAGCGCGGGCTCTATGGCAGATCCAGAGGCCGGATCGACGAGCTCGAGCGGTGCGCCGCCGGGCGACAGCCACCGACCGCCCCAAGCCGCGAGCGACAGCAGCACCGGCAAGAAATCGAGTCCCTTCTCCGTCAGCTCGTACTCCTCGCGCGGCGGGTGCGCTTCGTACTCGCGGCGCACGAAGAAGCCGCGCTCCGTCAGCGCGTGCAGGCGCCTGGTCAACGTGGTCGGCGGCGCGCCGAGCCCCGCTTCGAACTCCTGAAAACGCCTCGCGCCGAGCAGCGCGTTGCGCAGGATCATCAGACTCCAGCCGTCCCCCACCTCCTCGACCGAGCGGGCGATGTTGCATTCCACGTCCGCAAAGCTCTTTCGCTGCATGGGAGGCTCTTTAAGACAGAAGATATCATAATGCAAGTGACTGTCTCCGGCGACCGTCGGCCGCTCCTGCTACTGCGCGACGCATGCGCCACCATGCGCCACCCTCGAGACGAAGTGTCCCTGACAGCGGTATGTAGCCCGGTGAGCTACGAAACCCCCTGCTCACGGAACTGCTGGAGCAGCTTGCGCATGTTCGCGCTTTGGTATTTCTGTTTGTGCACGAGCAAATAGAAGGAGCGCTGAAAATCGCGCTGAGGCACGCGGCATGGCACGAGCGTCTTGTAGCGGAAGGCTTCCTCGAGCGCGATCCGTGACACGCAACCCACGCCCAGACCTGCTTCGACCGCGCTCTTGATGGCTTCCGTGTGCTGCAGCTCGAGCACTATCTCGAGCTCGGACAGGATGCCGTGCATGGCGCGATCGAAGGCTTGCCGTGTCCCCGAGCCGGGCTCGCGGACGATCCACGAGGCGTGGAGCAGATCGGCGTCGCTGAGTGACCGCTTCTTGGCAAAGCCATGATTCGGGGCGCAAAAGACCGCCAGCTCGTCTGGTCGCCAGCGCGTCACTTCGAGCTCGGACTCGTGCAGCTCGCCCTCGATCAGCCCGACGTCGATCTCGAAGTTTAGCACCTGACGCACGATCTCGGCGGTGTTCGCGACGTCGAGCGTGACGCGGGCACCCGGGTGCTCGCGCATGAAACGCGCGATCTCCGGTACCATCAGGTAGTTGCCGATGGTGAGCGTAGCGCCGACTCGCAGTAACCCGACGGCGCTCTGGTTGCTGAGTCCGGTCTCCAGCTCGGCGGCTTGCTCGAGCAACGCTTGAGCGCGCGGCCGGAGCGACCGACCAAGCCCGCTCAGCTGCACACGCTTCCCCAAGCGCTCGAACAATTGAATCTCGAATTGTCGCTCCAGATCGGCGAGCGCGCCGCTCACTGCCGACTGCGACATCGCCAAATTCTCCGCCGCGCGACTCACGCTTTCGTGCTGGGCTACGGCCAGGAAGACTTCGAGCTGACGGAGGGTGAATCGCATATTGGTAATTCCGAATAGTATTAACGGAATATCCCGTTTTGCCGATTGGTCAAGTAGGCCTAGATAGAGCGACATGAGCACCCCGACGAGCAATCTCCATCAGGAGACCGTCCTCGAAGTCCGGCACTGGAACGACAGCCTATTCAGCTTCAAAACCACGCGCGACGCCGGGTTTCGCTTCAAAAATGGGCACTTCGTGATGCTGGGGCTGGAGATCGAGGGCAAACCGCTGCTCCGGGCGTACAGCGTCGCTAGCGCCAACTACGAGGAGCACCTCGAGTTTTACAGCATCAAGGTGCCGGACGGGCCGCTCACCTCGCGGCTCCAGCACCTCAAGCCGGGCGACCAAGTCTTGGTCGGCAAGAAGCCGACGGGCACCTTGGTGACGAGCCACCTGCTGCCGGGCAAGCGACTGTACCTGCTCAGCACGGGCACGGGCCTGGCCCCGTTCATGAGCATGATCCGCGATCCTGACGTGTACGAGCAGTTCGAGCACGTGGTGTTGGCGCACGGCGTGCGTGTGGCGAGCGAGCTCGGCTACTCCGATTACATTCGTCATGAGCTGCCGCAGCACGAGTACATCGGCGAGCAGGTGCGGAACCAGCTGCGCTACTACCCGACGGTCACGCGCGAGCAGTTCGAGAACCAGGGCCGGCTCACCGAGCTGCTCGACACGGGCAAGCTGTGCGCGGACGTTGGTCTCCCGGATCTGAATCCGGAGCATGACCGCGTGATGATCTGCGGCAACCCGAGCATGCTCGGCGAGCTCGTGTCGTGGCTCGAGGCCCGCGGTTTCCGCGAAGGCAAGAGCCACGAAGCGGCGCACTACACCATCGAACGCGCGTTCGTCGAACGCTGAGCGGGGCGAATGCGCCGCGGCGTACGTTCAGAGGTCGCGCAGCGCGACCCAGTCTTGGACCAGCTTCTCCAGGGCGCGTTTCTTGGTCTCGATGTCTTCTAGGCTGTGAAACTTGGCTTCGCGGCGATCCTTGGCCTTGCCTTCCAGCAGGCTGCTCTTGGCGGGCACGCCCGCGCCGTCCGGGAAGAGCAAGACCAAGTGCGCGTACTCGGTGGCACGCGGATGAAACGCGCCCAAGTCTTCCTTGTAGAAGAAGCTCGGCGCGTTCCATTTGATGCGTTCGGAGATTTTGGGGCTTGCGCCCAAGACGATGGCGCGCACGGCTTCGATCTCGGCTTTGAACGGGTGATCGAGATCGCGCATGTAGGCATCGACCACGGCTTTGTCGCTCTCGATCGGAGCGATCACCTGTTCAATGGCCTTCTTCATCGCGGCCGCTTTGCGCGCTTCGCGAGCGGGCGAAACCTTGCTCGGCGCGGCTTTCCCCTGCACGGTGGCCTTGACCTTCGGAGCAGGCTTGGCCTTGCTCTTCGGAGCAGGCTTGGCCTTGCTCTTCGGAGCAGGTTTGGCCTTGCTCTTCGGGGCAGATTTGGCCTTGGCCTTCGGGGCAGATTTGGCCTTCGGCTTGGGCGTGACCTTGGACTTCGGAGCGGCTTTGGCCTTCGGCTTGGGTGCGGCTTTGCGCGGCAGTGATTTTTTGACTGGGGCGTTCTGGCGCGCGGGCGCTTTCTTGCGGACTGCCATGTTCATTCCTCGGCTCGGAAGCTCTGCTCAAAAGGGGTGACCACTCTGCTTCGAACGGCGCCGGGAGTCCACAGTGTGGCTTTGGGGATACGGCTGCCCGAGGACCGTAGGACAGGTGTCCGCTCTCGCGTCCTGCGGCCGCGGCCAATTCGCGTGTTTCGGGCCGAAGACAAAGTCGGCACGAAAGCTGCTTTTAACCGCAGATATGTACCAGACTGACGGCTCCTCGAGCGCGCATTACTTAGCGACGGTTCAGAGTTATCCGGTGCTGTCTCGCGAACAGGAGCGGGCGCTGGTGCTGTCCTGGCGCGAGCAGAACGACGAGCGGGCTCGAGATCTCTTGGTGCGCTCGATGCTCCGCCATGTGGTGGCGATCGCTCGTCGCCACCAGCGCTACGGAGTGCCGCTGTGTGATTTGATCTCGGAGGGCAACTTTGGCGTGGTGCGCGCGCTCTGCAAATACGACCCCGAGCGCGGCACGCTGTTCATGTCCTACGCCAGCTACTGGATTCGCGCCTGCATCTTGCAGCACATACTGCGCTCTTGGAGCATCGTGGGCTCGGGGGTCCCTCGCTCGAAGTTATTTTTCAAAATACGTCGCGAGCGCGCCAAGTTGGAGAGCATGATTGGCGACCACGAGCAGGCGGAAGTGCTCTTGGCGGAACGTTTGAATGTCTCACCCACGCGAGTGCGCTCGCTGCTGCAGCGTGTCGACCAGCGCGACTACTCGCTGGACGCCGAAGTGTACCAGGACGGCGTCACGTCTTTGATCAATACGTTGCCGTCGGCAGGCCTCGATCAAGAGCAGCTTGCGCTGGCGAGCGAGTTCGGCGGTAACGCGCGCGATGCCGTGCGCGAGGCGCTCACGATTCTAGACGAGCGCGAGCGCTATATCGTGGAGCATCGGTTGCTGGCGGACAGCGAGGTCGAGCTGTCACTGGCGGAGATAGGCCGCACGTTGGGCGTATCGCGGGAGCGCGCGCGGCAGCTCGAAGAGCGCGCCAAACGCAAGCTGAAGGCGAGGATCTCGGCGCGGCCCGGCTCGGCTGAGTGGCTCGACGCGCAGCGCGCGGCGTGATGCTGCCAAGCGAACGCGCTGCTCAATCTGCTCACCCGCCCCGAGTGGCTCACTGACTGCGGCTACTGGCCGTCACTTGACGACAATCGACACCGCGTGCTTCACCCATTGCGGGATGTGATTGCCAGTGGGGTTGGTCATGTCCGCGTTTTGTCCGGGCAGCCAGACTGGCGCGAAGCTCGGATCCAGCTCTAGCGGCTGTCCGGGCGTGGCGCGCACTGCGGCGAACCAGAGCTGCGGCTTGGCGGCTTCCGGGTCCGCCGCAGTTGCGCCGGCTAGGCGCAGGCCGTAGGCGCGACGCGACGAGAAGGCGACCCAGTAGATGGAGGTCTTGTTGAATTCGCCGTGATCTGGGCTCCAGCGTGGCCAGGAATTGGTCAGGTTCGGTTCGCCGTTGGCCAGCGTGAGATCGACCGGCGTGCCGCCCGAGACGGGTACGACCATCAGCCTCGCGGAGATGTCGTCGTAGCCGTCACACGGGTTCGAGCCCCAGTTGCTGCTTTCGGGTCCAGAGCATAGCGACCGATTGAAGACCATGAATTTACCGTCGTCGCTGATCGCTGGGTAGTAGTTGGCCTGGTCCATACTGCGCGGCACGAGCACCGTGGCGGGCCCGGTAATCGCCTTGCCGTCGGACGGTGCCAACCAGATCTGCGCATTGGGTACGAGGTCGTCGGTGAGCGACTGGGCGTCGCCCGTGGGCAGGAAGGAGACGAAGGCCACCGAGTCGCCCGTGGGCGACCAGAAGGGGTGCGACTTCGGATCCATGGTGTCCGTTGCGAACAACTCCGAGATGTCCGAGAGCGCGGCGTCCGCAGTGCGCAGCAGCAGCTTGCCCTGATGCGAGTTGATCAAGCGCGAGTTATCCAGGGAAAACGTGGTCATTTCCGCGTAGCCCGCGGTAGTGTCCAAACGCTGCGCGATGGGCATCTTGCTTGCAACGTCGACCAAATCGAAGGCTGCGGCCTGGCTGCCGCCTAGAGACATGGCTATTTTGGTGCCATCACGCGAGATGGCGTGGCAGCCCATGCACGCGTGCGCTCCGCCGTCCGCTTGTGCGCCGGTGACCTGTGGCGAGTCCGGGTCTTGAGCCCAGTAGATCTCGGGCATGCCCGTGGCTGCATCGAAGTTGTAGCGCTTGATTGCGGTCGCGCTCGCGCCACTCGCAATCGTGGTCCAGTAGTAGAGGCCGCCGGACAGATTGCTGAAGGTCCATGAGACGCTGTCGAGTGTGGTTTCGCCGACGTTGCCGCCCGCCGTGTCCGCGAGTCGGATGGTAGTGCTGAGCGCGCCGAAGTAGTTGGCGTCGCCCAGCGTTTTGCACACCGCAGCGGGTAGGGCGATGACACAACCGCTCGGGTCGAGCTCTGCGGTTTGGCAGGTGTCGAAGTAGCTCAGGTCGAAGCCAGCGACATGGAAGCTCACGCGCGCGATGGTTTGAGCGACCGCCGTTCGTTTCAAATGTATTTCAACAGGCGCGATATTCGCGGGGAAGAGCGCGTGTGCGAGCGGGTATACGACGGTCGGTGCGGCGGCCACCGTGGGCGGGGCGTCGAACT
>Ga0210392_10000830_pt1 | contig 17244 bp, 11 predicted proteins | sample IncBWC30OmetaG_FD_161057 | JGI IMG/M metagenome (GOLD analysis project Ga0210392, IMG submission 161057) | Forest soil microbial communities from Barre Woods Harvard Forest LTER site, Petersham, Massachusetts, United States - Inc-BW-C-30-O ...
GACATCCCGGCCGGCGAGATCAAGACGCTCTGCAACGGCGTGATGAAGTTCTTTTTCTCGAACGAAATCCTGACGGAGCAAAACCATCTCTCGATGGGTTTCCTGCGGCCCTGCGCGGAGATATTGGAGAATTATTCCTGCGGCGGCTCGCCTTACTGGGCGGCCAAGGCGTTCAATATGCTGATGATCCAGCCGGAAGATCCGTTCTGGAAAGTGAAAGAGGAAAAACTTCCGATCCATCGCGAAAGCTTCTCCGTCCCGCTGCATAGCGCGGGATTGTTGATGGTCGGGGACAAGAAAACCGGCCACGTGCAGCTGATCAACCAGAAGTCCTACCACGACAAGCCGGAGTACAACGCCAAGTACACCAAGTTCGCCTACTCCTCGATCTTCAGTTACGAGTCCCGGCTGATCTACAAGAATTACAACTGCGACAACGTGCTCCAGTTCTCCGCCGACGGGATCAACTTCCGCCAGCGTTGGGAGATGACGCCCCTCTACTGCGAAAAGAATTTCGCCGCTTCCAAATATCCGCTCTACGACGTGGACAAGGACGGCACCATCCACACCTCCATCCTGGTGAAGGACGATTTCATGATCAACCTGCACCAGGTTGAAACGAAGAAGCAATCCGTGGTGTTCCAGGAAGGCGGCTATCCGCTCGGGTTCGACGACGGGAAGGCCAAGACCGTTTCGATCAAGGGCGCCGAAGCCGCCTATAAAGACGGGAAACTGACCTTCATCCGGAACCTGCATGGCTACACCAAGCAGGTGCATGCGCTCCCGTTTGCCGACGACATCAACGGATCCAACGTGCGCTATCGCCAGAGCGTGGTTCCGGTGCTCGGTTTCGAAAACGGTGCGCAGGAGAAGTTCTACCTCGCGTCCATGGTCTGCGGCCGGGTCGGCAAGGATTCCATCAAGAAGCTGGCCGGGCTGGTCAAGAGTTTCAAACTCAAGGGCAACGCGGCGGAGATCGTTTTCTCCGACCACGAGCGCGCGTTCCTGCAGATCGGCGACATCCAGGACGTGAACGTTTCGCTTAACGGCAAAAAATTCTCCGGCCCCATCGTGGTGGCGCGGGTGTCCAAGGATGGAAAGAAATGGTTCGTCCTCGAAAGCTCGGGGAAAATCCAGACTGAAGGGTCCCAATGAGCCATTATGACTATGCCGTAATTGCGATCTACCTCTGTTTCATCGCATGTCTCGGGCCGGTCTTCAGCAAGTTCAGCAAGAACTCGAGCGACTTCTTCCGCGGTGGCGGCAATATGCTTTGGTGGATGGCCGGTTCCATGGCCTTCATGTCCCAGTTCAGCTCGTGGACGTTCACCGGGGCGGCGAGCGCGGCCTATGTGGACGGCCCGCTCGTGCTGGTGATTTATTTCGGCAACGGCCTGGGCTGTTTCCTGGGCTATCTCTGGACGGCCGGAAAATTCCGCCAGATGCGCGTGGTGACGCCCATGGAAGGCATCCGGGATCGCTTCGGAAAATTTAACGAACAGTTTTTCACGTGGGTCTGGATCCCCATCGGCATCGTCTATGCCGCCATCTGGCTCAATGCGGTCAGCACCTTTGTCTCCATCGTGTTCGGGATGAACATGACCCTGACCATCGTGGTGGTGGGGCTGGTCGTGCTGACGGTCGCCTGCTTCGGCGGGGCCTGGGCCGTCGTGGCGTCGGCCTTTCTGCAGATGCTGCTGCTCATGGCCCTCACCTTGGTGGCGGCGGTGCTGTCGATCTACGCGGTCGGCGACAAGTTTGGCGGCGGCGGCTTTTTCCACGGGGTGAGCGCCTTTGTGCAGCATTTCCCCTCGCACTACACGAACCTGTCGGAAACCCACCGCCTGCCCATCGTGGCATTTTGGATCATGGCCTTCCTCCTGAAACAGGTCTGCACGACCAACAACATGAAGGATGCGGACCGGTTTTTGTCCGCGAAGGATACCAGGAACGCGAGCCAGGCTTCCCTGCTGGCCGGCGTCCTTTTCATGATCGGCCCCATCATCTGGTTCATTCCGCCCATGGCCGCCGGGATCCTCTATCCGGATCTTTCGGTCATCCCGCAACTGCACGGACTGAAGACGATCAGCGAGGGCGCCTACGTGGCCATCGGGCTCAAGTGCATGCCGGTCGGCATGATTGGCCTGATGATGAGTGCGATTTTCGCCTCGACGATGGCGACCATGGATACGGGCCTGAACAAGAACGCGGGCATTTTTGTCCGCAATTTCTACATGCCCGTCCTCCGCAAGCATGCGAAGGAAACAGAGTATATGATCGCCAGCAAAGTCGCGTCGTTCGTATTTGGCATGCTGATCATTCTCGCGGCTTACATCATCGCAAAAATTCCCAACGTCGGCATTTTCAATGTGATGAATGTGTTCAGTGCCATGGTGGCGTTGCCGTTCGTTATGCCGCTGATTTGGTGCATCGTCATCAAGCGGACACCGTCCTGGGCGGGCTGGAGCACCGTGTGCGTTGGATTTCTGGCGTCGATTCTCTTTTACAACTATGTGGACCCGGAGACCTTCCGGAAATTGTTCGGACTCCATGCCCAAATTAGTCCCGACGTGATGGCTTCAAGGATGTCCCTGATGGCCCGGTTGGTTGGTCTTCACTCTCCGATTCGGCCTGGTGAACTGGACAACTACAAGGTGATTGGCGGCACCCTTGTGAGCGTGGTTTCATGTTCGCTCTGGTTTGTGGGTACCGCCCTGTTCGCCCGCTTCAATTCGCCGGCATATAACAAGCAGGAAGAGGAGTTTTTCGAACGGCTGCACACTCCGGTCGTCTCCGAGCCCGCGCAAGCCAAGCTGATGGACATGGCTCAATTGCAGACCCTGTCCAAGTTGTGCCTTCCCTACGGTGGCTTCATCATGCTGCTCGCGGCGATTCCCAATCCGTTGGGCGGACGGCTGAGCTTCATTTTCTCCGGTGGCATGATTGTTGGCGTCGGACTGCTCCTGCGCTGGAAGGCCAATCGCCTGGCGTTGTTGTACAAGCCGGTGGCGCCTGCGCCATCCGCACAGAATGTGGTGGCGGGCAAGTAACTTTGAAGCACAACTGACGATGAATGCGAAATTCCTGCCCGGCAGGCGGCTCTTCATTGTGGTTTCGCTGGTGCTTTGTTTCTCGACTGCAACCCTGCGCGCGCAATCGCCCGTCGCTTTGCAGGTGGACATCGCCCATCCCGGGCGGGCCATACCTCCCGATTTCTGCGGATTGAGTTACGAAATCATCATGGTTCTTCCGCAGGAGGCCACGAGAAAGCATTATTTCAACCCGGACAACGGGCCGCTGATCAGCACTTTCAAGACGCTGGGCGTAAAACATCTGCGGGTCGGCGGCAACACGGCGGAAAGACCAACCGTCGCCATTCCCGGCCCGGCTGACATCGACGGCCTTTTTGGCTTTGCCCAGGCCGCCGGGGTCAAGGTGGTCTACACCGTGCGGATGGAAGGCAATACCACGGCGGCCGCCGCCGGAGTCGCGAAATATGTCATGGATCATTACCGGGACGACGTTTCCTGTTTCACGGTTGGAAACGAGCCGGATAAACCCTGGGAATATCCCGAGTACCTCGAGAAATGGAAAACGTTCACCGCGGCCATCCTGGCCCCGGATTGTGCGCCGGACGCAAAGTTCTGCGGGCCGAGCGCCCGACACCAAAGCGTGGAGTTCGCCCGGTTTTTTGCCAACGACATGGGCGGTTGGAATCACCTGGCTTGCGTGACCCAGCATTATTATCCGCGGGGGGACGGTGATAAAATCACGGATTCGGCTGAGGAGCGCCGGCTGCTTTTGTCGCCCGACCTGCGCCAATCCTATCAGACGCTTTATGACGCCTTTGTGCCTGCCGCAAAAGCCAAGGGCGTCGGTTATCGCCTGGAGGAAACCAACAGCTACGGCCATGGTGGCGCGGTTGGCGCGAGCGACACTTTCACCGCGTCGTTGTGGAGCGTGGATTACCTGTATTGGTGGGCGTGGCACGATGCGCTGGGAATCAATTTTCATACCGGTCAAAAAGAGCCGCGTGGCGTGCCCGGCCCAAACCGGCCAAATGTCTATACTCCTTTGACCGCAGTGCCGAATGGCATCCAGGTTTTGCCGGTGGGCTACGGCATGAAGCTGTTCAACCTGGGCAGCCAGGGCCGCCTGGTGCCGGTCAATGTCGCCTCCAATTCGGACAACCTAAATCTCGCTGTTTACGGCACGGTCGCTGCCGACCAGACGCTACATCTTACGGTTATAAACAAGGAGTTTGGCGCCACGGGACGCCCGGCAAAGCTGGTCATCAATTCCGGTCTGCCCGGGGCCCATGGCAAAATCATCTTGATGTCCGCCCCGGCCGGCGACATCACGGCGGTCGAAGGCATCACGATCGGGGGCGCGGGGATCAAGCAAGACGGAAGTTGGAATGGACAGTGGTCGGACTTGCCGGCCGCTTCCGCCGAAGGCTCCCTGACCGTGGTCGTGCCGGCGGCATCCGCCGCCGTAATTGAACTGCAAGGACACAGCGAAAAATGAAGATAAAATTCCCGCCGGGCTGGCTACTCTCCCTTGGCTTCTTGCTCGTGCTCTGTTGCTCGACTGCGACCCTGCGCGCGCAATCGCCTGTCGCTTTGCAGGTGGACATCGCCCATCCCGGGCGGGCCATGCCTGCCGACTTCTGCGGGTTAAGTTACGAGATCAAAATGGTTCTTCCTGGCGTCACCACCGGGAGACATTACTTCAGCCCCGGCAACGAAGCGCTGATCAGCACCTTCAAGACGCTGGGCGTAAAACATCTGCGGGTCGGCGGCAACACGGCGGAAAGAGCGACGGTTCCCATTCCCGACACGCCCGACATCGACAGCCTTTTTGGCTTTGCCCAGGCCGCCGATATCAAAGTGATCTACACCGTGCGGATGGAGGGCAACACCCCCGCGGCCGCCGCCAGCGTCGCGAAGTATGTCATGGACCATTACCGGGACCACGTTTCCTGCCTCACGGTTGGCAATGAGCCGGACAAACCCTGGAAATATCCCGCTTACCTCGAGGAATGGAAAAAGTTCACCGCCGTCATCCTGGCGCCGGACTGCGCGCCGGACGCAAAATTCTGCGGGCCGAGCGCCCGGCAGCAGTGCGTGGAGTTCGCCAAGCTTTTTGCCGGCGACATGGGCGGTTGGGACCACCTGGCTTTCGTGACCCAGCATTTTTATGCGCGCGGGGATGGCAATAAAGTGACGGCGGCTGATTCCGCCGAGGCTCGCGCCCGCCTCCTGTCACCCGACATACACGAGGTCTATCAAAAGTTTTACGACGCCTTTGTACCCGCGGCGAAAGCCAAGGGAACCGATTATCGCCTGGAGGAGGCCAACAGCTACAGCCTTGGCGGCGCGGTTGGCGCGAGCGATACCTTCACCGCGTCATTGTGGAGCGTGGATTATCTCTATTGGTGGGCGTGGCATGATGCGCTGGGGATAAACTTTCACACCGGCGAAAAATTGAAGCGAGGCCTGCCCGGTCCGGAAAAACCGAATGTCTACACCGCTTTGACGTCGTCGCCGAAGGGCATCAAAGTCCTGCCGCTGGGCTATGGCGTGAAGTTGTTCAATCTCGGGAGCCGGGGCCGCCTGGTGCCGGTCAATGTCGCTTCCAATCCGGACAACCTTAACCTTGCGGTTTACGGCACGATTGATTCCGACCGGACGCTACACCTTACGGTTCTGAACAAAGAGTATGGCCCCGCGGGACGCGCGGCAAAACTGGTCATCAATTCCGGCCTGCCCGGGGCTCGCGGCAAAATTATCTTCATGTCCGCTCCGGCCGGCGACATAGCGGCAATCAAAGGCGTCACCATTGGAGGAGAGGGGATCAAGGAAGACGGGAGTTGGGATGGAAAATGGTCCGACTTGCCGGCTGCTTCCGCCGATGGCTCCGTGACCGTGGTCGTGCCGGCGGCATCCGCCGCCGTGATCGAGCTGCAGGGAAAGTGAGCGGCGGATGAGGCGAGAGGTAGGGCGCGACCGCCGGGCGCGCCGATTGGATATTCGCGGACGGCCCGGCGGTCCGTCCCTACCCGCGCTGCCGCGCGAAAAACCCAAACGAATCGTTGAAGGGATTTATTTTCACTTATACAGCCAGTAGCGCCGGCTGATTTCCTGGTAGGTTTTGTCGCGCGTGCGCCAGTCGGCGAGAAAAGCCTCGAGGTTGACCTTCGCGCCGTCGCGCCGCAGCGCCTCGAAGAACGTGGTCGAACCCATGTGCCGCATGAAGCCCTCGGCCTGCACTTTGCTCGCGGTGGCAAACGGGTTCCTTGGCTCCAGCTGGCAGGCCAGCTTCATCATGTAGAAACTCAACTCGGTCGGTTGCCACGCGTCCCAGTCGGTCACCTCGGAGTAGACGCCGGTGATGGTCTGGCCGTTTTTTGCCGGCACGCTGACCAGGCTGAATCTCATGCCGGGCAGGTGGAGCGCGTTCAAATCGCGCTCGAGCACCTCGCCCTTGATCGCATGGTGCGCGATGCCACGGAAGGGATATTCGGTGCCGATGCCGCTCGTGAAATCGCCCAGGTACGTGCCCAGCCCGACCGTCGCATAGCCCACGCACGCGGCGAAATCCGGAATGAAAGGGGAGGTCGGCACGAATCTCAGTCCGGTCTCCGGCCAGCGCATCGCGCGCCGCCAGCCGCGCATGGGGACAACCGTGAGTTGGCCGCGCGCGCGCACCGCGTCGGGCACATCGAGCACGCCGGGCACCTGCTTGGCCATGTAGGCAAGCTCGCCGATGGTCAGCCCGTGAACGTAAGGCACGCAGAACTCGCCCACGTAGCTCGTCCATTGTTTGTCGAGCGGCGGGCCGCCCACCTTCAACCCGCCGAGCGGATTGGGCCGGTCGAGCACCACGACCTCCACGCCGTTTTCAAAACACGCCTCCATCGCCACTTTCATCGCGCTCACGAAGGTGTAGCTGCGGCTGCCGATGTCCTGCAGGTCGATCACGAGCGCGTCGAGGCCCTTGAGCTGCGCCTTGGTCGGCTTGTGCGTGATGCCGTTGTAGAGCGAAAACACCATCAGCCCGGTGCGGGGGTCGAGATGATCGGGATAGGTTTTTTCCGCCGGCATCTCGTTGTAGATGCCGTGCTCGACGCCGAAGAGCGCGACGAGCTTCACGTTCGGCGCGTGGCGCAGCACGTCGATGGTGCTCACGCCCAAGCGGTTCACGCCGGCCGGGTGGGTGAGCAGGCCGATGCGCTTGCCTGCGATGGGGGCGAAGTTTTCCGCGGCGAGCACGTCGATGCCCAGCATGACGGGATAAACCGGCTCGGCCCGCGGCACTGCGGCCGCCGGCGGGGATGCAGGTTTTTGGGCCGCGGCGGGCGGCGTGGTTGCCGCCGGACGGTCCGACGCGCAGCTGAAGCCGCCGAGCAATGCGAATAAAAATGCCAGTACTTGCGGCCAACGGAAGGCGCGGGGAAAAGCAGTCATCAATCTTTCCACTTTGCTGCGCACCATCTCCTCGTCGAGCAGGAATAATCCGAAAGCGCGAGGATTGCGCAAATCCCAAACGCCAAGCTTCCAAATCACAAAAAATAGCGATGCGCCCGGATCGCATCGATAAAGCTTCTGTCATTCCGAGCCGTGCGAGGAATCTCCTTTGTAACATAATGCGTTACAAACTGAAAATTGAGATTCCTCGCCCGGCTGCCAATGACGGTTCGAATTCAGGCCTTCCGAGGTGAAGCGCGGCGTCCCGACGCGCTCATGAACGCGTCGGGACGCCGCGTTCCACCCGCGCTGCCGCGCGAAACGGTTCATTGGCTTGTTCTAGGCAAGCCGTACAGCGACTTGCTAAGGGTCTCGGAATGACAAGAGTGTTGGCAGGTGCCAAAGGCGCGCGGATTCTTTTGGAGTTTGGAAGTTTGGCGTTTGGGGTTTGCAGGCGCGTTTGCGCCTGTGGTGCGGTTATTTTGTCGCGACCGCGATCTTCGACGTCACGCCGCGCACGCCGTCGGTGTCGAGAGCGAGGACCACCGCTTTGCCGATGAGCTCGGGAGAGGCGACGGTGCCGCCCAGCGCAACCTGGCCATTCTGCGAGTCGACACTGATGTCGATGGCGCTAAGATCGTGGTCGAGGACGTATTTGGCCTTGATGACGGTGATGATGCGGGCGTCGCTGATTTCTCCGCCCACGGCCTGGGCCTTGGTGCGCACAACCTGGCCGGTTTTCGCGAGGTCGCCTTTGATATCATCGGGCGTGAGGTGCCATTCGGTGAGTTTTTCGTTGATGGCGTCCTTTACGTCGCTGGCGGTGTCCTTGGCCTTGTCGGCGAGCGACGGATCGGCCGGCGAGGATTGCCCAGCGGACTGGCTGCCGGTGGTATTTTCGCGTTGGTTGTAAAGGTTGAGCGCGACGGCGCCAAGAATGCCGCCGAGGAGCAAAAATATAAGGGCTGTTTTCATGGATTAATTGGGTTTGTGCGGCGATGGACAGCGCGTGGCGCGGATGGTTCGGCGGATTTTTGCTGGAAACCCTGTCGGGCTGTTTTGCTCCATTATCGTTCTCGTTCTCTTAATCGTACTCGTTATCGATCCGATACATTGAGAATGAGAAAGAGTACGAGAATGAGAACGATTGGTTCATTCCGAGAGTTCTGGTATCGCTCGTACTTCGGATGGTTCGGCGGATTTTTGCTGGAGGAACCGCCCTGGCTCGTGTTGGATGGGCGAATGCCTGCTCAATTCGCTCTTGTCACCGGTGCGTCGCGCGGCATCGGCCGTGGTATCGCGGTGGAACTCGCCCGGGCCGGCTGTCGCGTGGCGATCAATTACGCCGGCAACGCCGAGGCCGCGGCCGAGTCGCTGCGGCTGGTGAAGGCGGCGGGCGGCGATGGTTTCACCGTGCAGGGCGACGTGGCGGTGGCCGCCGACCGCGCCCGCCTGGTGGCGGAGACGATGGCCAAATTCGGCCGCATCGACCTGCTGGTAAACAACGCCGGCGTCGGGCCGCACGTGCGCGCGGATTTGCTCGAGGCAGGCGAGGAGAGTTTCGACCGGCTCTACGCGATTAATTTGAAAGGACCGTATTTCCTGACACAGCTCGTGGCCAGGCAGATGTTGAAACAGGAGCCCGATACCGAGGGTTTCCGCGGCCGCATCGTGAGCATCTCGTCGATCTCGGCTTACACGGCGTCGGTCAACCGCGGCGATTATTGCGTGGTGAAAGCCGGGCTCTCGATGATGACGAAACTTTATGCCGACCGCCTCGCGCCGGACGGCATCAACGTTTACGAAATCCGCCCCGGCGTGATCGCCACCGACATGACCGGCGGGGTGAAGGAGAAATACGACAAACTCATCCTCGAGCAGGGCATCACGCCCATCCGCCGCTGGGGCCAGCCCGAGGATGTTGGTCGCGCGGTGCGCGCCATCGCGGAAGACCGGTTTCCGTTTTCAACCGGCGCGGTCTTCGATGTGGATGGGGGATTCCACCTCCATCGCCTGTGATCCTCGCCCTCGGCCAGGCTGGCTTCGAAGACCTGCTCGCGCTCGAACTCGAGAGCGCGGCGGCGGCGTTGCGCGACGAACCTGCGCCGCTAAGCGGCGAACATCGAACATCGAACATCGAACGTCCAACGCCCAAGTCGGAAGAAGACTCGATGCAGAAAAAGCAAGAGTGGGTGGAGCGCGGCGTCCCCGACGCGCTTGGAACCTGTTTCACGGAAAAAACGCAGGAATCCATGGAACGCGGGCCGGGGTGGGTGCTGACGCAGGCCAGAGGCGAGTGGCCAGAGGCGAGAGGGAATGATCTCGCTTTTCCGCACGCGGTTTTGCGCGAACCGGTGGAGGTGCGCGGAGAGTCGGTCAACGCACTCGCGCAGCAGATCGCCGATTTTTTCATGAAAAGCCTGCGCGATGAGCGGGTGGAGTCCGCGTGGCCTTGCATATTTGCCTGTCCCGTGGAAATCGTCGGCTTGGGCCGGCGCATCAGCGGCGTGGAGAAAGCCTTCCACGAAACGCTGAAGAAAAGGCTTTCGCGCGTGGCGAAGCTCGCTGTGGCCGCAACTCCGCGGGGCGCGGGGCCGGCGCGCGGGTTGTTCGTGTTTTTTTCCGATTTCGGCCGCGCCTTTGTCGCGCGCGAGGCGTGGCTGGGCGGACAGCGCCGCATGGCCGACGATGAGGCCGCGCCGTCGCGTTCATTTCTGAAAGTCGAGGAAGCCTACGGCGTGCTCGGACGCGAGCCGCAACCGGGCGAGACCGTCTGCGATCTCGGCGCGGCGCCGGGCGGGTGGAGTTACAGCGCGGCCCAGCGCGGCGCGCAGGTCGTCGCGGTGGACAACGGCCCGCTCAAGGGCGGCGCGCTCGGTCATCGGCAAATCGAGCACCGGTGCGAGGATGCATTCAAGTTCCGCCCCTCCTTCGCCAGAGATCCCACGTCTTTGGCCGTATCGGGGATGATGAAGGCTACGGAGGGCACGGCCAAGGATGGCGAAGTCTTCGACTGGCTGTTTTGCGATCTGCTTGAGGAACCGCATCAGGTGCTGAACCATATTGTCGAGCCGTGGCTGGCGCGGCGCTGGTGCCGGCGCTTCGTCATCAACCTGAAGTTCGGCCATGTCGATGCCATGGCGCTGTTGGCCGAGCTGCGCGCGCCGGGCTCGCCCTTGGTCGCGCACGCGGACAGTTTCCGGGTGCGGCATCTTTATCACGATCGGGAAGAGCTCACCGTTGTAGGAACGGTGGGCGAAGTGACAGGTAACAAGTGACAAGTAACAAGAGCAAGCTGCACACTACTCTTGAAACTTGAAAACCTGATACTTGTTACTTCACCCAATTACCAACTACCAATATCCCATGCCTAAACCAAAAGAACTGACGATTTGCGGGTTGTCGGCGGTGCAGGCGCGGTTTGCGCGCGACCCCGGGTCGATTCGCCGGCTGTATTTCGATTACGCGACCGGGCGGAAGGTCGGCGCGATGAGCAAGGCGCTCGCCGCGGACAAAATGATTTACCGCTGCGTGGAGCCGGCCGAGCTGGAAAAGATTGCCGCTTCGGTGCACCACGGTGGCATTGTGGCGGTGGTCGAGGCGCCGGTGCTGGACTCCCCGCGCGAACAGGAACTTCGCGCCTGGGCGGCAAGGTGCGAGCCGGTGTTGTTCGTCGATCGCATCGGCAACGCGCACAACCTCGGCGCGATCGCGCGCACCGCGGCATTTTTCGGCGTGCGCATCCTGCTGCTGACGGATCATCCGTCGGCGGCGCTGCCCAGCGACGCGGCCTACCGCGTGGCCGAGGGCGGGCTCGAGCACATGGATGCTTTTTGCGTGAAAAACCCCGCCGAATTCTGCCGTGCCCTGGTGGAGGCGGGCTACGATGTGGTCGGCGCGGCGACCAAGGGTGGAAAGCTGCAGGTGAAGGATGGCAGAAAAAACCCGATCGCGCTCGTGCTCGGCAACGAGGAGCACGGGCTCGCGTCGGACGTGGCCGCGGCCTGCACGCGGCTGGTGACGATTCCCGGCAGCGGCAAGGTGGAGTCGCTCAATGTCTCCACTGCCGCAGCCGTCCTGATGTGGGAATTGTTCGTGCGGAAAAATTAACCGCTACGGTTTCGGCGGCGCTGTCGGTGTCGTCGCCGCCGGCGGCTGGGCCGGCGCGACGACTCCCTTGACCTCGGTTGGACCGACTGTGACGTTGCCCGGTGGAGCATCTATATTGATCACTTTCGGCTCAGTGGTTTCACGGCCCAGGAAGGGTGTGCCCGTCTTGATCAGGGGGGCGACGACCTGATCCAGCTCCAGATCCTGCCGGGGAATGCTCATCCGTGAAACCCACAACAGGACCGCCTTGTGCTTGGTATAATAGGTGGCAAAATCGTAGGCTGCAATCGTCACAAAATAACGATTTTCCTCGGCGGAGCCGGAAAGATCAATTTTTGCCTGGGTGTCTCCTATTAAATCGGAATCCTTAATTCCGAGCAAACCCTGTTCCTTCCGGTAGGCTCTCTCATTGTGCTCAGGGATGGTGATAATGGTTCCATCTTCTTGCTCATACTCGCTGTCATATATGTGGGGATTTATGTAACCCCATCTAAATATTAGGAGAAGCGAAGGAGACGGATCTAATTTCGTTCCCACCGCATGAGTGACGAGGTAACCTTGGGCCGCGAGCGCCTCAGCCAGATAGCGTGTTATCGGGACATCAGGCGAAAGTTTTTTGATTCCGGCCGCAACCGTTCCGCTTTCCTGGTAACCAACGCAATAAGGGAAGTAATAGGCCGGATGATCGGCGGAGGGATGCGCCAGTTTTTTGCCTTCATCGGTCATGTCGGTGTTGACGTTGATTTCCCAAACCGTGGCAAAAGCGACCGTGCGAATGGCGAGCAGAAGCACGGAAAGGCGGTAGAGGCGGGGCAGGCGACAATTCATGCGGGAATTTGATTTTGTGGCAGAAAATCGGGTTTTCCGTCAATCGACAATCGGGGTTGGAGCCTCGGATTTTTCAGCGGTTCACTCCTTGGGCTTTTTTCTCATAGGGCCAGAAGAGTCGCCAAAAATCAGCGCCGGGACCGTAAAATTTATCCAAAAGGCTTTTATATTTTGGATCTTTATTTTTGGCATAAGCCTCAGCCAGCATGGGCAGCAGGCGCTTGCGGTCGGACGGGCTGACTTCATTCGTGGGCCAGGGTTTGGCGGGATCGGTGTACGGAGCCAAATAATCGAGGGCCGCATACAAGCCGCCGCCGTCTTTGGCGGTAATTTTCCAACAATCCACGCCCAGATACTCTCCCAGGGTCGCCAGGCGAAAGAGCGCTTCGAGATTAAATAAACTGTAAGCCAAAGGATTCGTTCGCACCAGTTCCCGCTCCTGCTCCCCCTTGCTTTTGACCTGCATTTCCAGCAGGCGAGGGAATTCCTGCTGTAATAACTTGCGTGCATAGTCCGCCTTGCCCAACACGAGCGAAAACTGGACAATCTGGACGTCGCGCCAGGACATGTGGTTGTTTTCGGTCGAAGTCTCATCGATGGGTTGTTTCGTGTGGGTAAGCCAATCATAATACTGCTCAAGCCAGTGGCGGAAGGCGCCTCGATCGTCTTTTGTCCAAGCCTCGGAAGGTTCAATCAGGGTGATCGCGTCCGTAATCCGGAGGAGCTGGCGCATTTCGATCACGCCTTCACCGCGGCCATCGATCACCCCGGGAATGGCCTGCCCATAATTGGCGTTGGGATTCATGGCCGTCGCCGGGTTTAAAAACCACACGCGGATCACCTCTGCCGCTTTTTTCGCATAATCATCCTGGCCGGTGAAATAATAGGCGTAAGCCAACGCCTCCGCATTATTGCACATGCGCACGAAAGGAAGTGAATCCGTGCCAATCCTGGCCTTGGGATAAATATAACCGTCGCGTTTGGTGTAGGGCAAACCGTCCGGCTTGCTCGGATCCGGCCACCAGTAAGGCCCATAGCTGAAAAAATCGTGCTTGTTGCCGCTCGCTGAGACCATGCTTTTGTCCATGACCGACTCGGGCTTGGACAAAAGCGCAGTCTCGGCCTTTTCCATCAACCGCATATCGGAAGCTTTTATCGAGGGATCGCTCCGGGCGATCCGTTGCTTTGCGGCAACGAGATTCTTGGCGGGAAAACAATAGACTTGCGGCAATGGGGCATCGTCCGCGGCCGAAACCGCTAATGAACCCACCAGCCAGAGAAACAAACCTAGGGCGATATTTCGGATTTTCATGCCATTTAACACGGAGGATAGATACGGAGAGCGCAGAGAAAGGCTGCCACCTTAGAATTTTTGCCGCGGATTACACGGATAAACACCGATGATCGGAATGGATTCAAATCGGATTTTTTGACCACCGATTTTTCCCCGCGGATTACGCGGATGGGCGCGGATACGAATTTTGAACACGGAGGATCACTCTTCTTTTGCCTCTGCGCCCTCCGTGTTAAAACAGGATCGCGATACACGCATGAAAAACGCCGCAGCAACTGCTTTGCACTTGCGTTGAGCGGGACGGTTTCTCAAATCTCAGCTTCCACTTCAACCCATGAGACTCCGCCTTGCTTTTTGTGCGCATAATCCCATGCGCAATACCTTGGCATCTCTTCTGGCATGAGCTTGCGCCGACTCAGCTGCCTCGTCGGGGGTCTTGCCGTCGCCGGGGGCTTATATTTTTATTTTCAGAATAAGCCGCATGCCATGGTGCTGCCTGCCTCCAATGACGATAGCTTGATCACAAGCATCGCATTTCGCCGGACCTACGTGCAGGCGCATCCCGGGGCAGATTCGATTGTGGTGACGAAGGATTGGCCCAAAGGACAGGTCACGGCCCTGGCGCTTTATGCGGACGGGCAGAAGGTATTTGTCCATGACGCGGCCGGAACGGACCGGGTGCTGGAGGGCCTCACGCCCGCCGATCTTTATCGGCCATCCATGGTCCAGATTGCGCTTCAAGAAAATCATGTTGCTGAAATTCCAGGCCACGGTGGTTCCAACAGCGCGGCCAACTTTGCGGACCAGCTTGAGCGCGATTTCAGTGCGCTCAAAACCGTGAATGTCATTGCCGCGCTTCACCCGGCCTCCGCCGGCCAGGAGGGCTTGCTCGCCTATGAGTGGGATGACCAGCATTACACCTTCACCTCCGCGAGCGGCTGCCGGCGTTATGTCCCGCCCGTGAATCCCCTGACCGGCCAGCCCTGCCTTTGCCTTAACCATGGCGATATATTTGAATCGATCGCTTTTATCGTCGAATATCGGCGGGCCCACCCCGACGAAAAAGCGGTGCTGGTATTGCCCGAAATTCACCACGCCCCAGAGGTCATTTTGCCAGCCGTCGCCTTTACCAAAGGGACCGGCATCTTTGTTCACTCAGCCATCCTGGGCGATGTGGCGCTTGATGGATTCAAGGCCGAGAACATTTCTGATTCGAAGGCGATTTTTTCCGCTTATCGACACCTGCTCGAAGGGCTTATGAAAAGCCGCGGAATCAAATTCCCGATGGAACTGACCAAGACCCAGCTCGCATTGCCGGATGCTATGCCGGGAGACTCCGACGAGATGCAATTTCAACGTGCGCTGGCCCGCATGCGCCGTCTGGGAATCGTTTCCGATATCATCAGGGCGAACAGCGCCAAAAAGATTCGGGCCCATATGATGCTTGAATTCGATGGGCTGCAATATAGTTGGTCCTGCGCGGATCGGGTGAGTTACTATAACGGAATCGGGGACAAACCGGCGGTGAACAGTTTCATTCATGGGATGATTTTTGTCTCGAATTTCCTGAAAGAGCATCCCGGTGAAAAGGCGTTTTGTTATCCCTGTGCTCCGCTCGGTCCGTTGTCGCAGGGAAGCCTCGTGGCAACGACGGTCTATACCCTCGATGGCAAGGTGTTCTCACATCACCAGCAAACCGGCGACTTGGAAATTCCTTTGCTGCCGGCCGATCTCACCGATTTCGAGAAAGTCATCAGTGTAAGCCGAAAAATTTATCGGGCGGCGTATGCTGCGCAATTGGCCGGCCGTCGGGTTGGGCCTCCGGCCAATTTGCCAGCCTTCGATCAATCCCTGTTCCAATTGGAACCCATTGCCCGGGAGCTTACCGCGTGCGGTGTGCAAAGCAGGCTCGTGCCGATCTTCGTGAAAACCGAATCCGGGCATGAAATGCAGCGCCGTGTCCTGGCCTTCGAATGGGCAGGCAAGAGCTATTCTTATAGTGCCGAGCAAGGATGTTTTAGCACCGCTTCCAGCGGAACAACCCCGGCCATGATTATTGCCCAAAAATAAATTTTATGAAACGGATTTTTCCAGCATTTTTTATCCTTGTCTGTATTTTCAGACTATCTGCAAGCATGGCATTTGGTCAATGTGGTTCGGAATGGGGTGGTGGTGATTGTGGTGGTGGTGGGTATAGTCCGCCACCACCGCCATTCGGATACTTCGAATGGATTTCCAGTGGTTCAGTGTATCAAAATCAAACCTTGAGCGGGCACGGTTGGGCCTTTGCAATGGACGGCTCCATGGGGGCGCCTCTCAATGAAGTCGATATCCTGCTCGACGGCTGGGTGGTCTGCGAGGCCAACCTGGGCGGCTACCGCCCCGATGTTCAAGACGCCTGGGGCGCCTGGGCGCCTGGTTTCGACATTACTTTTTCAGGCTGGGACTTCAGTTATAACATCGGTTGGCTCAGCCCCGGCGACCACACCCTGACGGCATTTGCCTATGACGACCATTGGCTCCCCACCCAGCTATATAACACTTGGACTTTCACGGTCTTGCCAATGCCCACGCCGACCACTTCCATTTCCGCGAGTGCCAGCAGTATCTATGTAAACAGCAGCGTTACCGTGACGGCTTTCACCGATGGCAATGGGGTAAACTTGGATGCGCAGACGATCGATTACTCGACTGATGGAGGAAATTCCTGGGTGAGCGGCACCGAGGCTGCCGGATCGAGATGGGATGGCTGTGCTCCCAACAATACTCTGGTCTCCACGTTTAGCTTTGGCAGCGCGCAAACCGTGACTTTCAGGGCCCGAGGAGAAATCCAAAATGGGCCGCTATCCGATTTTGTTTACGCAACTGTGGATGTTACGCTACCGCCACCGCCCACCATTGCGTGGGCAAACACCCCTGGGTCGGTTGTGGCCAACCAAGCCTATACCATCGGTGCACAGGCGCACGACAGTTCCGGCCTTCTTGCGTCCATCAGCATCACCAAAAACGGCCACCCTTTCGCTTCCAGCGGTGGCGGCAATGGCTCCACCTCAAGCGCCAGTGGCTCCAGCGCGGATGCAGCAGGCACGGTGACATATACCGCCAAAGCGATGGATAGTTTGGGCTATGCTTCAAGCACCCTTACTTGGACGGTTACCGTGGCCAAGGCCACGCCGGTCGTTTCACATTGGGCCAGTCGCGCGATTGCTAACAACACCGGCTATGCCGTGACAGCCGCTGATCTCACCGCAATTTTTTCCAATCCCTATGGCAATTCGCCGACAACTCCGACAGGTGCCGTCGTTTATAGCATCGTCTCCGACAGCACCGGCACGTTTCCCGCCGGCACCGTGATCACCCCGACAAGCAACAGCGTGCTCCAGCCAGGGAACTACACGATTTGTGCCTCGTATCCGGGCGACTCGAATTACAACGCCCGCGCGGTGGACGTCACTTGGATCATATCCAACCCTGTCACGCTCAACACGGCCAGCGCGACCACGGTCTTTTTTGGCCAAACCGTGACAATCACGTCCCTTTCAG
>Ga0210392_10000831_pt1 | contig 17239 bp, 32 predicted proteins | sample IncBWC30OmetaG_FD_161057 | JGI IMG/M metagenome (GOLD analysis project Ga0210392, IMG submission 161057) | Forest soil microbial communities from Barre Woods Harvard Forest LTER site, Petersham, Massachusetts, United States - Inc-BW-C-30-O ...
GCGGCCCGGTACGCACTGACCGCCGGCCAGGTCGTGACCCGGGACCGGTTCAACGAGAGCATGCGCCGGTGGATGGAACCGGACCCCGCCGTGCTGGATCATCTGGCCGAGTACCGGGCCCGCGTCCAGGAGGTCACGGACCGGTGGCTGCATCCGCAGGGCGGACACGCGGTGCTGCCGTCCGGACAAGGGGACGGACAGACGATGTCCGACTGGGACACGGCGATGTCCTACGGATGGTCTGCCGTGGACGCGAGGGCTGCCGGCCTCCGGCCACCGTCCTCCCTGTTCGCATCCGGTTTCCTGGACCCGGACACGTTCCGGGCACTCATGGCGGACCAGGACACGGACAATGGGCAGCCGGAGGGGCGGGTGGACACGTCGGGGTTCCGAGACGTCTACGGACGCCAACTGGACATGGTCCAGACGGGCGAGCACATGTGGGTTGAGCGTGAACTGCTGGACCAGGACACCGGGTCTGTTATCTGGCCGCCGTCCAACCGAGACGGGTCCGGACTGGGCGGTGCCCTGAGAGCGGAGACCGTCCGGGAGATCCTGCGTCCCCGTGTCCCAGGACAGGACATCGCTCCGGACGTGCGCGGCGGTCACATGTAGGGTGCAGGACAAGAGGGGCGGACATCTTCGGCTGGGTCCACGGCCAGGTGTCCGCCCCTCGCCATGTCCCGTGTCCTGTCCAGGAGTCCGTCCATGAGTCCGTCCGGGACATAGCTTGACGGTGTCTCGGACACGTGCTTTCCTTTAATCCAATCGGTTAGACGAAATCACGGACAGGACAGGGGGCGGACACGATGAGCCTGCGGACACGAATCGCGGACATGGTGAAGGGCGGACATCCGGACACCGGACACGGGGACATGCCCGCCTGGGTGTCCCGGTTCGCCACGGTGTCCCCTCCACTGGTCGCGGTTATCGTCATGGTGATGTGCGCCCCCGGGGAACATCACCTGGCCATCATGGCGGGCTGGAGCGACCGTCTGGCGTGGGGCATGCCCGGCTGCCTGGTCGTGTACTGCGGTCTGGCCGCCGTGATGGCCACGAAGAGGGACAGGGGCGCGCCGGGCAAGCGGACGGCGGTGGCCGGGGCTGTCCTGTCCCTGCTGCTGGCCATGTCCGCCCAGCCGGTGTCCCACCTGTTCGTGACCCGCAAGTGGACCGGGGACCCGTGGATCCTGATCGTGGTCGTGTCCTGTGTCCCACCCCTTGTCCTGGGACACCTGCTCCACCTGTCCGTGGGGGACAGGGCGTCCCGTGTCCCGGTGTCCGTGCCGGTTCCTGTTCCGTCCGGTGTCCAGTCCCCGGTGCCCGTGTCCCGTCCGGCGGCCCCCGTTGTCCGGCCGCCCGCTCCGGCGTCCGTGTCCCTGTCCAAGGCGTCCCGTCCGGGTGTCCCGTCCGCGCCGTCTGTCCAGCCCGTCCGGGGGCCGCGCAAGCTGTCCGCCGGATCCGTCCCGTCCCTTGTCCGGGAAGCCCGCGCCCAGGACCCGTCCATGTCCCGGGCGGACATCACCGCCTACGTCCGGGCCGTCCTGCCGGACGCCAAGGCGGACACCATCCGCAAGGCCATCGATCGCGCAGCGTGAGGAGAAGACCATGGGATTCAACCTGTTCGGGATGCTCTACCCCGACGCCCCGAAAGAGGTCACCGACGCCAACGGCGACACCTGGAAAGGGTCCACCGCCCTTCCCCCGCGCAACGGCAAGCCGACCTACTACAACGCCACCGGCCCGGACGGTTTCGCCCTGACCGAGCAGGAGATCCAGGACGAGATCCGCTGACCGCGCCTGACCGCGTTCGTTCGTTCGGTGCCGCCCGCAAGCGCCTGACCTGCGTTCTCCTGGCCGAACAGCACCGAACGAACACCGCCGAACGAGTCCGGAGAGGACCGAACGATGCCGAGCATGACCGAAGCCGTGGCCGCCCACCAGGACGGGGCGGTGCACCTGTCCGCCTCCGCCGTCCTGGCGATCGTCACCGTGGCCGTGGTCATGCTGCTGTGGAGGTCGGGGCCGAAGGGCCGCCGCTTCCTGGCGCGGACGGGCCGGAAGCTGATCCGCAAGGCGTGGCGCTATGCCCGGATCACGTGGTGGGCGAGCCGACTGGGGATCGGCGTCCGGCTGGCGGGAAGGCTCCAGCCGGACAGGTGGGACGCCATGGTCGTGTCCCGCCAGCTGACCGGGCTGCGGCGGGGCAAGGTGTCCCGTACGCCGTCAGGCGTCAGTGTCCGGATGACCCTGTCCGGGTCGCTCACGCTGCGGGAGGTGTCCGGCAAGGCGCGGCAGCTGGAGACCGGACTCGCGCTGGCGCACGACACCGCCCGCATCGTGCGGACCAACCGGGCGGACCGGGTGCTGCTCCAGATCCTGCTCCGGGACCCGCTGGCCGGCGGCGTGCTGTGGACGCCCCCGCGCGGGACGGTCCGGCTGCGCGACCCCATGCCGCTGGCGAAGACGGCGTTCGGCGACGTCCTCACCCTGGACCTCAAGAACCGGACCGGGGTCTTCGGCACGTCCGGCTCCGGTAAGTCGTGCGTCCAGCGCCTGATCGGCGCGCACGTCGCCCAGGCCGTGGACGCGGACCTGGAGATCTGGGACCTCAAGTTCGGCACCGAGTCCCAGCACTACGCGGGCAAGGCGTACCGGGTCACGTCCGCCTCGCAGGCACTGGACCGGGTGGACTGGTTCCTGGGCAACGAGCTCCCCCGCCGCGCCGCGCTCATGGAGGCGTGGGGCCGATCGAACTGGCCGGAGTCGGCGGCCCACCCGGCCCGCGTCCTGATCGTGGACGAGGGCAACGGGATCATCCGGGGCTTCAACGCCAAGCAGCAGGCCAGGTTCTTTCAGCTCGCGGAGCAGGGCCGGGCGCTGGGTGTCTACCTGGTCTGGGCCACCCAGTTCCCGAAGGCGGAGAACCTGCCGACCGAGCTCCGGTCCCAGCTGAACGTCCGCGTCTGCCTCCGGCTCCAGACGGGCGAGGAGTCCCAGCTGGTGTTCAAGGACGAGGCGAAGGACGGCTGGCAGCCGCACAAGCTGCCCGGCGTCGGCTGGCTGCTGGTCAAGTCGGAGGACCACCGGGAGCCCGTGGAGGCCAAGGCGTTCTGGCTCTCCGAGGACGGCTTCCGCGCGCTGCCGCTGGCCGGCGCTCCGGTGGAGGAACCGGAGCCGGAGGGCGTGGACCTGGTCAAGGACGATGACCCGGTGGCCGTGGAGCGGGTTCCGCCGACACCCGCCAGCCCGACCGTGGCCCAGGACGTCTGGGACCAGCTGGCGCTGGCCGACGTCCCGCTGTCCATGTCGGAGCTGGCCCGCCGGACAGGACGCAGCAAGGCGGGCGTGCACGCGGCCGTGCACGCGATGCTCGCGGACGGCAGGGCCGTTCGCGAGCCCAAGGGTTTCCGGCTCTCCACCACGGAGGAGCCGGTCAGGGAGAGCACCGACACGGAGGAGAACGGGTCATGAGCAAGACGCGCGCGATGATCGGCCTGGTGCACACGACGCTGGCCACCCTCTGGTTCCTGGTCGTGATGACCGGGCACCTGACCGTCCTGGGTTTCCTGTGGTGGGCGCTGGTCATGGCGGCCGTGGACCAGGCGGCCGTGTGGGGTGCCTGGTCCCTGGGCGACAAGGGCAGCCCGGGGCCGAACCGGGGCTGGTTCCGGTGAACGACCACGACGGAGGCCGACGCCCCTCGTTCCTGGGGCTGTGGGTCGGTCGCCTGGCGTTCTGGATCTGTATGGGCCCCGCTTGCTACGTCCGCTATGTTCCGCACCACTGAGAGGGGATCATCATGAGCGACCGATACGAGCCGCTACCGGGCTGGCCGGAGGAGCCCGCGTACGAGCCGCCGCCGGGCCACGGCTACCCGGGCGGCTACCGTCCGGTGAGGCGGACCCCTGACTGGCCGCCTGACCGGGACGATCTGCTGGCCGCGCTGCTGCTCCAGAACGAGTGGCTGCTGTCGCAGCAGGTGCAGCAGTCGCCCGTCCCCGCCCGGCGCGGGCCGGACCCGTGGACCGTGGTCGGGTGGGCGGTGGCCGGTGCCATCGGCACGGGCGTGCTGCTGGCCGTCGCCGTGGTGGCGGTCGCGGTGGCCGTCTCCGCCGTGTCCCTGGCCGTGGCCGCCGGGATCCTGTACATGCTGCTCAAGACGAAGGGATGACCATGGAGTACAAGCTGTTCAACGGCCCCGTGCCGTACGTCTCCACACCGGAGTACCACCGGGACAGAGAACGCGCCCCGCACCTGGAGCAGCCGTGGCACAGTCCACGGCTGCACGCGGCGGCAGGGTTCGTGCTCACGTTCGCCCTGGAGGCGCAGGAGCTGACGCCGGAGGCCCGGCTGACGGTGTCCGATCTCGGCTGCGGGGACGGCGGCCTGCTGTCCCTGCTGCGCGACAGCCCCGACCTGGGCACGTCGTGGGGCTACGATTTCCAGCCCTCCAACGCGGCCGGGTGGACGGAGCGCGGCGTGGAGGCCTACGCCGCCGACGTCTTCGGCGGGGACTGGGACGATATCCGGCTGGGTGACGTGGTCGTGATGACCGAGGTGCTGGAGCACCTGGCCGACCCGCACCGGGTCCTGCGGCTGCTGGCCGACCGGGGCGCGAGTCGGCTGGTCTGCTCCAGCCCGTGGAACGAGCACCCGGGGAACCACAGCGACTGTCACGCCTGGGCGTGGGACACGGACGGCTACCAGGTGCTGCTGGAGGCCAACGGCTGGCGGGTCCTGGACCAGCGCACCGAAGGACTGTTCCAGATCGTTCGAGCGGTGGCCCAGCCTGAGGTCACCATGTGGAAAGGCGGGGTCATGCGATGAAGGACCTACTGGTGATCGTGCCCACCCGGGGCCGGCCGGGGAACGTGTCCCGCCAGCAGCTGGCGCTGATGGAGACGCGGACGAAGCTGGCGGACGTGCTGTACGCCGTGGACGACGACGACCCGAAGGCGATGGAGTACGCCCGGCTGGACGGCGTCTCCATCGCCGTGGGCCCGCGCCTCCGCCTGGCGGGGACGCTGAACTTCCTGTCCTCCGTCCACGCCTCCGGGTACCGCTACATCGGCTTCATGGGGGACGACCACATGCCCAGGACCCCGTTCTGGGACCAGGTGCTGGTGGCGTCCATGGACGCCCGCCCCGGCCCGGTAGTGGCCTACGGGGACGACCTGTTCCAGGGGGCGAACCTGCCGACCGCCGTGTTCATGCCCTCACGCCTGATCACGGCCATGGGCTACATGTGCCCGCCCGGGATGCAGCATCTGTGGCTGGACAACGCGTGGATGAGCGTCGGCCTGGAGCTGGGCACGCTGGCCTACCTGCCGGAGGTCGTGGTGGAGCACATGCACCCGTTCGCCGGGAAGGGCGAGATCGACGCCGGGTACCGGGAGGTGAACGCGGCGGCCGTGAACGACGCGGACCGCGCGGCCTTCGAAGCGTGGCGTTCGAACCCGGAGGGGCTGACCGCCGCCGTCTCCCGGATCCGGACGGAGTACGGCCTGTGAGGGCGCTGGTCACCGGGGACCGGGGGTTCCTGGGCCGTCATTTCCGTGCGGAGCTGGAGGCACGGGGCTGGGACGTCCACGGCTGTGACAACGACGACGCGGGGCCGGAGGTGACCGACTGCCGGAACCTGTTCCAGTACTGGGACACGGCGTGGATGGCACCGGGTGCGCCGCACATCGATCTGGTGGTGCACTGCGCGGCAGTGGTCGGCGGCCGGGCCACGATCGACGGCAGCCCGCTGGAGACGGCCGTCAACCTGGAGCTGGACGCGGCCATGTTCCGGTGGGCAGCCAGGGCGAAGCCAGGTCGTGTGCTCTACATCTCCAGCAGCGCGGCGTACCCGGTGGAGAACCAGACGGAGAGCGCGGCCAGGTTCCGGTTGCACAGCATTGACCCGTATGGTCTTCGCCTGTCGGAGTCGGATCTCCTGGCTCCGTACGGGTCCGGGCATCCCAGCGGCACGCGACCGGTCCACACCCCGGACCAGGTGTACGGCTGGTCCAAGGTGATGGGCGAGGTGCTGGCCGCCAGGTTGCGGGAGGCGGGCGTGCCCGTGACCGTGGTCCGGCCGTTCTCCGGGTACGGCCACGACCAGTCCCCCGACTACCCGTTCCGCGCGTTCCTGGACCGGGCCGTCAGGAGGGAGGACCCGTTCCGGCTGTGGTGCGGGGACTGCACCCGCGACTTCATTCACGTGGACGACCTGGTCAAGGGAGCGCTCGCGGTGGTGGAGAGCGGGACGGAGCGGCCCGTCAACCTGGCCACCGGACGCGGGACCAGCTTCCTGGAGCTGGCCGCGATGGTCTGTGACGCGGTCGGCTATGCCCCGGAGATCATCCCGGACCCCGCCGCCCCGGCCGGCGTCGCCTACCGCGTGGGCGACCCGGAGTGGCTGCACCAGATCTACGTCCCAGCCGTGGACCTGGAGCTGGGCATCCGCCGGTCCCTGGACCAGATGGGGGTGGCGACGTGAGCGACCTGCTGCCAGGCATCACCGTCGTTGTACCGGTTCACCCGCCCCGGTTCCACACCACTCTGGACCGGGCACTGCGCAGCGTCTGGGAGCAGACCCGGCCGCCGGAGGCCCTGATCGTGGAGATCGACCACGCCCACGCGGGGGCGGCGGCCACCCGGAACCGGGGGCTGGAGTTCGTGGGCACGGAATGGGTGGCGTTCCTGGACTCCGATGACCAGCTCCGGCCGCAGCACTTGGAGCGCCTGGAGGCCCACCAGCGGGAGACGGGGGCGGACCTGGTGTACCCCTGGTTCGACGTCCAGGTGAGCGGCGGACCGGGCCCGGAGATGTGGCAGGGCCGGGAGGGGCAGCCGTTCGATCCGGAGCTGCTGAAGACCCAGAACACGATCCCGGTCACTGTTCTCGTGAGAACCGAACTGATCCGGGACGTGGGCGGGTTCCAGCCGAAGGGTCCGCCGGACAACCCGTGCGACGACTGGGGGTGCTGGGAGGCGATGGTGGCGGCCGGCGCGGTGTTCTCCCACATGCCGGAGCGCACGTGGATCTGGCACTGGGGCACGGGCAACACTTCCGGGCGCGGGAACGCCTGGTAAATCGGCAGGTCAGGGGCCCGGTCCAAGATTCTTTGGACCGGGCCCCTTCACGTGTTGACACGGGCCCCGAGTAGGATTAAATTTAATCCCAGAAGGACAGGAACACACAAACCAGGGAGCACACCATGGCCTACACCGACCCTTGCGCCAACTGCCCGAACCTGGTTCTCGACTACAACAGCAAGTTCTGCCGTGACTGCCGGAACGCGAAGCTGGCGGCCGATGAAGGCGTTGACCTGGTCACACAGCTCATGTTCCCCGGGGCCGTCCGCACCCTGCGCGCCATGCGTGAGCAGCGCGAGAGCGACGCCCAGGCGGTGGCTGAGACGGACGCGCCGCTGGAGAACGAGGAGGCGGAGAGCCTGTTCACCCCGGAGGAGCTGGCCCAGACCGTGTCCGCATCCGAGTGGTACGAGATGGTGTGGCAGGCGCGGGAGGACGCGGAGGAGCGCTACGCCGAAGAGGGGTACGTCCGGCACCTGGAGAACGCCGGGTACAACGAGGCCCGGTTGCAGGAGGACATGGAGGCACGAGCCGGGATTGTGGAGTGGCCCAGCCCGAACTATGTCTGGGCCTGAAAAGAACTGATCCACCGCACAGGTAGCCCGAACGCGTAAGCCGGGGACCGCATCCGGCCGGGCACGACGGCAGGGAACACGGGAGCTTTCGAGTAGGACGGACAGCGTTTCCGTCGCCCGTGCTCTGCTGGAACCACCGCCCTCCGCACCGCTCCCCGTAGCCAACCGGCCCGGGTGCGGAGGGCGGCCCATCGAACCCACGAAAGAAGGACGCTGCCATGGCACGCAACTTCACCCGCGAGATCCGCAAGGCCCTGCGCCCCGGCGTCAACCGCGCCGTCTGCTCCTCCGCGCCGTACACCGGGCGCGAGGTCGAGTACGCGCCCCGCAACAGCCACGACGGCCTTCCCTGGGTCCTGACGGACTGGGAAGGCGACTACCGGTTCTCCGGCCGGGAGTGCCACGTGGAGACCTTCCGGTTCGCGGTGGTGGAGCACCAGAACCGGTTCTACGTCCTGGACACGGCGGGCCAGCCCCCGACCCTGTTGGGAAACGTGGCCGGGGTCCTGGCTACCGGGGTGGCGTACACCTCCCGCTACGCGGCCAAGGACACGGCGAAGCGGCTGGAGGCGGACGGGTACCTGGTCGTCGCCCAGCAGGAGAACGTCCGCCGTGCCGCAGCCAGTCAGACGGTGAGTTCCCTCTGATGCCGGGCAAGCGCCGCAAGGCTACGTGGGTGGCACGCCCCTTGCTGTGGGGGACGTGCCGGGACACCAGGACCGGAGATCACGCCGTGTACATCATGGCCCGGCTCACGGAGCCGGAGTCCCAGTCCGGCCGACAGGTCCGGGTCGTGATGAGCCCGGCCCTGGCCCGGGAGATCTCTGACGGCCTGGTCCGGAACTCGGAGCGGGCTGACGACTGGAACACCCCGACCAAGATTCTCGACCGATTCCCGGAGGCATGATCATGGGCAAGCACACGGAGGAGTACCGGCTGACGGTGACGGACCACGTCCCCGGACGGACGGGCGTCGCGTCCGACTTCACCGGATGGGCGGAGGACCCGGAGGCTGCCATCGCGGCTTACCGCGAAGTTCTCCGGCGTGGTCAGGTGGACGGGACCACAGTGGACCTGGAACGGGTGGAGGCCACGTCCCTGATGTCCAGCGGCGTGGCCGTCAAGCGGGAGACGATGTCCGCGCACCGGGCGGCGGGTCACTTCGCCGAACCGGTGGTGTCGGACGCCGGCCGGACGGTGGAGATCACTAAGGGCATGGCGTACGCCCTGGTCGCAGCCCGGGAGTCGGACGGTGAGGTCCGGACGGTCACGGGGACGGTCTGCGCGCTGATCGACCGGGGGCTGTGCGAGGTCGGCCAGACGCACCCGCTGACCCAGGACGGACGCGACGTGGCCGACATGGTCAAGGCGGAGGACGCCCTGGCGCGGTCGTGGAGCGGCAGCCGGGGAACGCGCACCTACACCGTGTGACCAGAGAAAGGATCATGATCATGGCGTACAACCACCCGGTGCGGGACGTCCCGCTGGCTGCGGCCACGGTGGCGTTCGACCTGCTGTCGGACATCCTGGACGTGGCCGACCACAACAGCGCCAACTACTCCCGCGTCTCCCTGGCCATGCAGGTGCTGTCCGGGGACCTGACCCCGACCCAGGCCCTGGACCGCGCCGACGAAATGCCGGTCCTGCGGTGAGCGCCGACCAGCGGGCCGCCCTGGGCGCTCTGACCGTGGGGGACACCGTGATCGTCCTCCCCACCGGGATGGGAGAACGGCACAGCAACGAACGCCCGACCAGGGCCACGGTCGTCAAGCGCGGCCGGGTGTGGATCGACGTGGAGCCGGAGGACGGAGAACGCCACCTGGCGTATTTCGACCGGCGGTTTCGTCTGGACACCCAGCACAACGGGTCCCAGAACTCCACGTCCCGGGGCCGCTTCGTGACGGAGGCCCAGTACGCGTGGGACCTGCGGCTACGGACCGTGAAGGACTACCTGCGCCAGGCCGGGATCACGGTGGAGGACCGGGTGCGGGGAGAGCTCCCCGGGGACGCGTCCACGCCCGGTCCCTGGTACGGCCGCTGGCTGGAGCTGGCCAACCTGCTCCGGGCCCATGAGGGGCTGGAGCCACTGTGACCGCTGTTCGTGGAGTCATCCTGTTCTGTGACGCGCAGGCTCGGGACGGGGCCGCCTGCGCGGTGCCCAGCGCCAGCCACGCGGTCCCGGAGGAGAGGACCGTCAAGGAGGCCCGCAGAGCCGCTGCCCGCATGGGGTGGCACTACACCCGGAAGGGGTCGGACATCTGCCCCGACTGCTGGGACGCCGGCTGCCGTTGACACGGGAGCAGGCCTAGGATTACATTTAATCCTAGAAGGACAGGGACACCGAACCAGGGAGCCTACCGTGAAGATCACCAAATCGATTCGGACCACGCTGGAGACCCTGACAGCTCGGGAAGCAGCGGGCACGGAGACCCTGTGGGGGACCGGTCAGCGAGGAATCTACGTGGTGGCCCTGGTGAAGCTCAGGAACGCCGGAATGATCGAGAAGGTTCCCGGTCAGGACCCGGAGCTGGAGTCTTGGCAGACCTGCTACCGCCTCACCGACACGGGACGTGCAGCCCTGGCGCGCTGACCCCATCCGCCGGCCCCGCTCCCGACTCCGGGAAGCGGGGCCGGTTTCGTGTGATCCCACCTTGTGCCGGACCCGGATCTGTGATTAAATTTAATCCTAAGGACGGAACGACGGAGGGCGGGGACCATGGGCGAGAGCGTGAAGTGCCAGGGCTGCGGACGCAGGCTGACGGCCGCGAAGAGCGTGGCCGCCGGCCGGGGCCGCGCCTGCCGGGCCAAGGTGCGTGCCGCTGCCGCCGTGGTCGCGGAGACCGTGAAGCCGGAACTGGTGGCGAAGGCCGTGGAGCTCATCGCGGACGGCGGCCTGGTCCGCGTCCGCCCGACCGTGTTCCAGTCCGCGTCCAGCGACGGGACCCGGGTCTACCGCACGGCCCCGCAGGGTTGCACCTGCCCGGCCGGGGTGCGCGGAAAGTACCTGTGCTACCACCGCGTAGCCGCCGCCATCGCGCTCGCGGCCTGAGAGGAGAGGGATCGTGACCGTGCAGAAACCCCCGCCGGACTCCGTGCCGGAGGACCAGCTGACCATGTTCCTGATGGAGCACCCGGAGGCGCAGGACTGGTTCTACACCATGTCCGTGATGCGGTCGGTCGGTGACGGCACCCGGTACCGGCACATGACCGGGCGCGTGGTGTGGCTGCCGCACCAGACGCGCATGGACATCTTCAACCGGGTCTGGGACCTGTACCGGCTGGACCAGGATTACGTCATGCTGCACTGGTCCCTGGAGCCGAACGGGCGGCCGTGGGGTGAGGGACGGTGACCGACGTACCCGACCTGCTGGCCACCATGCCGCCGGAGCCGCCAGCCCCGGACCGGGACAGCGCGGACTCCTGGGACATGGCCTCCATGGACGCGCTGCTGGAGGCCCAGGACCGCCGGGCCGCCTACGGCAGCGCACGCCTGGCCGCGCTGTACCAGAGGCAGGGACGGAGCCACCTGGACGTGATGCTGGCGCTGGCCGGGGCGGAGCGCCGGGCCCCTGCCGGGGAGCGTCCGTTCCACGCGGCGCGCCTGGACGCCTACGCCGCCGCGTACGGCTTGTCCGGCTGGTACCGGGGCACGGACGGCCACGGCCGCCCGTACGTCCAGGTGAACCGGCTCCGCACCACGGAGGAGGGCAACGTGGGCCGGTGGTTCACCCATCACGCGGACGGCTACCTGAACCGGGAGAACGGCGCGTACTGGGTGGTGGACCGGGACACCGGCCGTACCGCGTACCAGGCGCACACCCCTGAGCAGGCCGCCGCGTGGATCACCGAGAACGGGGGCGGGGAGCGATGAACAGCCGCTACTACACGAAGTCCCCCCGGACCGTCCTGACGGACAAGGACCGGCGCATGATCGATCTCCTGCTGAGCCCCCCGGCCTGCGGGACGCCGGAGGGTTTCCGGGGCCACGCGCTGGCCCATGAGGCTCCCTGCGGCGCGTGCGCGCGGGCGTGGGAGCGGACCCCCGGCACCGCCCCCGTGGAGCGGGAGACGTGCGCCAGCAACCGGGGATGGATGGACCACCGCTGGCGCATGGAGCTCCCGTGCGAGCGGTGCGTCAAGGCGCGGGAGGAGTACGAGCGGTCCCTGTGCGGCTCGTACCGGGGGTGGATGATCCACCGCCGGAGCGGCACCCAGGACGACTGTGCTCCCTGCACCGCCGCCGCCCGCGAGTACCAGAACCGGCTGGAGCGATCGCGCGGCGCGTCGTTCAAGATGCGCGGCCAGCAGCGTGCGGGGGCCGTCCTGGTCTGCACCCGGCCCGGCTACCGGGACCAGTTCGTCACCTACGCCCCGCGCAGGCGCAGTGACCCCTACCCGTGGCGGGTCGGCAGCGGCCCGTTCCACGTATCGGCCACCGACGTGGCGGCCGTCCTTCCCGACACCGATGGAGCGAGCAGATGACGATCGACCTTCCGGCGGACGCGTTCGCCGAACACCTGATGCACTGCACCCAGGGCTGTGACGTCGCCCTGGACGGCACCGGCCCGGTCTGCGACGCCGGGCAGGCCGCCCTGGACGGGGTGGACTGGGTGGCCCGCGACGCGGCCCTGACGGAGGCGACCGCGCAGGAGCGGGCCCGCGTCGTCCGGGACGTCGTGGCGGGAGCGCAGGCCGGCCGCCGGAACGCGGAGGCGCGGCGAGGGACCCAGCCGTGATCGGGGGCCTGATCCTCTGGACCGGGTACGCCCTGTCCACCTGCGGGATCTTCACGAAGCGCCGCCTGCGCAAGCTGTCTGACCGGCTGGCCCGTCTCAGCTGGCTGCCGTCCCCGGCGTAGGGACCCACAGCCCCGGGCCGTGAACGTGGCGTACCCCGCAAGGGGGCCCGGGGCACGTTCCATCCATCCAATCCGCGAGGGAGAGAAATGATCAACTTGTCCAAGGGTGACGCCCCGGTCACCCTGACGAAGACCCCGCTGGTGCGCGCCACCGTGCGGTGGTCGTCCCACACCGACTATGACCTGTACGCCCGGGTCCTGTACGCGGACGGCGGCACGGAGACCGTGGCCATGTTCGCGGCAGAAGGCCAGCCGGCCCAGGCGACCACGTCCCGTTTCCCCAGCGCGGTCAAGCACCTGGGAGACGTCGGACGCACCGGAACCGGAACGGCGGAGGAGGTGCTGGAGATCCGGCTCACGGACGAGGTCCGTGCCGTGGTCCCCGTCGCCTACAGCGCCCAGTCCAACGGCACCGGGTCCTTCCGCCAGTACGCCGTCTCCATGGAGATCGACAACGGCATCCCGGAGCAGGCCGTCACCGTGTCGGCCGCGAACGCCAACGACAACCAGCGGATTTACTCCTGTGCCGTGGGTGTCGTGGAGAACACGGCGGACGGCATCCGGGTCCACGTCCTGGAGGACTACTCCCGGCCGGGGTCCGAGAACCGTCCCACGGTGGAGCTGACCTCCAAGGGATGGGGCAGCAAGAAGCGCCAGGTGGTCCAGGTCAACATGGACGCCGGGCCGGTGAACGTCTACAAGTGATCAACCCGTTGCCGTCCCCGGCGTGAACTGAGAGCAGCCGAGAGCGCTGTAGCCGTCCCGGATGACCATGACCGCGTGAGCGTACGCCGTCTTGTCCGGGGCGGCTTCGCGCGCGGCCAGCGTGTCCGTGGACAGCAGCAGCGTGTACAGCGGGCACAGGGTCTTCGTTCGGGTCGTGGTCTGGCTCACGTCCAGCCGATGCGTGAGCGCGTTCAGCCGGTCCGTGTTGGACGCGCTGTGCAGGGACACGACCACCAGCACCGCCGACAGGACCAGGTCCAGTCCCAGGGACACGGACAGGGCCCAGATCATGCGCCGGTTCGCGCGGGCCCGCCGCCGCAGCGACACCAGCTCCCGGCCGTTGTCCTTCGCCAGCTCCGCGTACTTCTGGGCGAGTACCTGCGCCTGTTCCGCCAGGGCCACCACGTGGTCCGCCGCGTCAGTCTCCCGGCTCACGGCCTGCCCCTTTCTCCCGGTCCCGTACGGCGGCCTGGAGCTCCCGTGCCTCGCGCAGCAGCTGGTCCGTGAACCGCACCATCTGCCGGCCGGACTGCTCCATCACCTGCCGGAGCTGCTCAGCCCGACGGATCACCCTGTCCTCCGTGCTCTCGGTACCGGACATCCGATCAGCTCCTGCGGACCATGGCCGCCGCGTCCGCCACGGCGCGCGCCGCGTCCCCGATGGCCGCGTTAGCCCGAACGATCGTATCGACATAGCCACTTTGGACGGCTCCGTTCAATCGTGAAAGTTCTGCCTCCAGCCGATCCCCGCGCGCCGTGGCCGCCGCCTCGCGGGCGACGGCGCGGGCGATCTCCTCGTCGTGGTCAGCCTCCATACGCAGGAACAGGGCGCGGGCCACGCCCAGCGCCACCAGGGCGATGACCCCGACCGCTCCGTACTGCACCAGAACCTGGGTGACCGGGTCCATGTCCCTCCCCTCCCGCCTGCCCCGCATTGTGCCCGAAAAAGATCTAGCCGCCGAACCCGCGCCGGCTCCGGGGATCTGTGATTAAATGTAATCGTAGGAACGAGACGCCGGAGGGCACGATGACCGCAGCAGAGACCAGGACCGCGAACCGGGTCCAGTCCGTCAAGGACGCACTGGCCTTCGCGCTGGCCAACGGATGGCAGCGGACCCCCGGCAAGCCGAACTCGGTCATGCGCCTGGTGGAGCACCGGACGCCGGAGCGCATCCCGAAGAACTGGTGGCCGGGCGAGACGTACACCTCCGGGGAGTGGATCAGCTTCCTGGTCTTCGACGGCGGGGCGAGGATCACCGCGTTCCACGACACGTCCCGCTGCCCGTGGGTCACCCGGCAGGACCGGAAGGTCAGCCTCAAGCGGGCCCTGGAGATCTTGTCCGACCCGGCGCTGTCCGACGTCCACAGCTGACCCCTTCACGTCCCCCGCACACCGGGGCACACTGCCACCAGACCCACACCAGGGAGGATCCCGTGGACCCGTTGTATCCCCCGACCGCGCTGATCACTGAGGACACCGAGAACCCGGTGCGCGTGGACACGATCGTGTACGTGCCCACGCTGCCGACCTACACCGCGTACCAGCGGTGGGAGGACCACCAGGCCGGATGCGAGCAGTGCTCGGGTTTCGGCTGCTTCCCGTGCCCGACCGGCGGGGCGCTGACCATCGCCGTGGACGACGCGGTCACCGAGATGCGCGCACGGGCGCGGTGCAACTGATGGGCCGCCCCGCCAATGGGATCAGCGGCTCGGTTCCGGACTGGCACGCCCGCGCCTACTGCCGGTGGATCGGGCAGGACGGGTGGCGGCTGTTCTTCCCGGTGACCGGGACCAGCGCCCGGGACCTGGCCGACGTCCTCTACCAGGAGTACTGCGGCGGCTGCCCGGTCCTGGTGCAGTGCCTGGCCTACGCCATGGAGCGGGGCGAGTACGGGATCTGGGCCGGGACCACGGAGGACGACCGGCGCAAACTCGCGCGGATCAAGACCCGGACGAAGTGCCCGGTGTGCCGGGGGGACGACCCGGAGATCTCCACAGCCATGGACCGCCGGCAGAACGGGCGGATCCGCGTGGCCCAGCTGTGCCTGTTCTGCGGGCACAGCTGGTACGCGGAGACCAACATCACCACTGAGCTCCCGGGTACCCGCAACGAGCGCAGGCGCATGCAACGCACCACCCGCGAGGCGATCGCATGACCGTGCCACTGGGACCCGTGGACCTGGCCCGGCGGGCGGCGGAGCTCCGGGAGCTGCTGGACGCGAAGGAGTCCGTATGGCCGCCGGAGACCGTGTACGCGCTCCGTCAGCGGATCACGGAGGTGGAGTCCGCCGCACTGGACCTGGCCGTGGCGCTGCCGATAGGAGGAGTGAACCAATGAAGGTGATCGCTGTCGTTCCCACTGCCCCCGGGGTGGAGTACTTCCCCGGCTGTTTCGACTCCTCCGTGGGGACGGAAGTGGCCCTGCGGCTGGCCGGTCACGAGCCGGAGGAGTGCACGCTGACCGGCTACACCGTGACCCCGTCCGGGGTGGAGGTGGAACTGGACGTCCCGGAGGACGCGCTGCGCGCGATCTTCCCGTTGATCGCAGTGGACACGTCCCGGCTGGAGGTCGGTCTGCCCCCGATGGACCCGCCCCGCTGAATGGCCAGCGCCTCCGTCCAGGCCTCCCACCAGCGCCAGGCCTGCCGCTCTATCCGCAGGTCGTCCACCGCAGCCCGCCCGGACTCACTGAGCTCCAGGCGGGCCGTCTCGCTGCCGTGCAGCCGGGCCAGTTCCTTGTGCCAGCGGCGGGGCGTGTCGGCCAGCCTGCCGGCCCCCCGGGCGTGCAGGCGCTCGTACTCCGGGCGCGGGGAGGCGACCCACGGCACGCCCACGGCGGACATCTCCAGGGGTTTCAACCAGCTCTTGGCCCGGTTGAACCGGGTGTCCGCCAGCGGGCTGACCCCCACCCCCAGCAGCGTGACCGCCACCGGCCAGTCCTCCAGCGGCACCACGCCCAGCCCCACCGGGTCCCGGCCGCCGGGCAGCGCGAAGGCCGCACCGCACCCGGTGGGGTCCCCGGCCACGCGGAAGTCCGCGCCCCCGGAGACCAGGCGGCTGACCGCCCCGCCCATCACAGCGGGGTCGTCCGGGTGGGAGTGCAGGGACGCGGGCCATCCGATCAGGTCGCTGTCCGTGTGCGGCACCCGGTAGAAGGACTCCGGCAGGTAGTTGGGGATCACGCGCCCGTGGCCGTAGCCGTACCGGTCCCGCAACGGCGGGGTGGAGCAGGTCACCATCGTGGCGTCCCCGCACGCCTTCGCCAGGTGCGCCCAGGACTGCCCGCCGCCGGACGGGTGCATGGCGCGGAAGGCCGGGTTGCGGGGATGGATCGCGGCCAGGTCGTCGTCCATGTCGATGACCACGGCGATCCCCTTGGACCTCAGGACACCGACCGCCTGGGCCATCAGCGGGTGCGTGATCCTCTGGAGCACGACCACGTCCGCGTCCTTCTCCGGCTCGCCCAGGACGTCGGCCACCACGTCCTGTTCGTCCACCTTGAGCTTGAAGTCGCGGTGCTCCGGGGTGACCACCTGGACGTCGTACCCCTGCCGGGCCAGCGCCTGGGCGGGCCAGATGAGCCGGTAGTAGCCGCAGCCGCCCCGGTCGGCGGGGTACACCCTGACACGCATGCCGCTGCTGTCCACTACTGCTCCTCCGGGTCCACGGGGACGGGGTCCTCCACGACCACCGCCCCGGCATCGTAGGCGATCCCGGTGGCCGCCGCCGTCCCGGTCGTGTCCACGGACCACGGGGCAGGCTCCTGTGCCGGGTCCGGGACGTCGGGCCACGCGGAGGGGGTGTTGAGGAACGTGGTGTACGCCTGGGTCACGTCCGCGTCCGTGATGACGCCCTTGTCCACCAGCAGTTTGATCAGGGCGCACACCATGCCCAGGATCAGGTTCAGCTTGATCCGCTCGGTCTTCTCCTCCACGGCCAGGTTCTCCCCCAGTCCCTGGCCGATCCTCACGGCCACGGCCCGGAGCTGATGCGC
>Ga0210392_10000832_pt1 | contig 17234 bp, 14 predicted proteins | sample IncBWC30OmetaG_FD_161057 | JGI IMG/M metagenome (GOLD analysis project Ga0210392, IMG submission 161057) | Forest soil microbial communities from Barre Woods Harvard Forest LTER site, Petersham, Massachusetts, United States - Inc-BW-C-30-O ...
GGTCGGCAATGTCGCGCCGCATCTCTCAAAACAGAACGGCGATCCCAAGCCGCCGAAGATACATGAACTGTTCATCGATATCGGCGCCAGGAACCGCAAGGAAACGGAGCAACTCGTCCGGGTCGGCGACCCGATCACCTTGGTGGATGAGTTTGATTTTCTGCGCAACGACCTGGTCGTGGCCCGTGCGTTCGACAACCGTGTTGGCACTTTCGCGGTGGCCGAGGCGCTGCGTCTGTTAAGCGAGTCCAAGGTCAAGCTGCATGCCGAAGTCTGTGCGGTCTCCAATGTCCAGGAGGAGATCGGCCTGCTCGGTGCGCGGCAAATCGCCTATTCGCTCCACCCGGACATCGCCCTGGTCGTGGACGTCACCCATGCCACGGACTATCCTACGGTCAGCAAAACCCAGCACGGCGACGTGAAAATGGGTGCCGGCCCAACCCTGACACATGGCGGCAGCAACCATCCCGATGTCGTCGCCCGGCTTGAGATAGTGGCCAAGGCGAAGAAGATCCCGCTTCAGCACGCGGCCATGTCCGGATCAACCGGCACGGACACGGATGCGATCTATTGGACGCGCGGCGGCATCGCCAGCGGGCTGATCAGCCTGCCAAACCGGTATATGCACTCGCCCGTGGAAGTGGTGAGCTTGAAAGATCTTGAAGCCATCCCGCAACTGCTCGCGGGTTTTGCGGCCTCGCTCAAAAAAGGCGAACAGTTCAAGGTGAAGATCTGAGCACCGGCACCAACCGTTTCTGGGAAATATTACCATGGTGAACCTCCTGCCGCTTCCCCGCTCGCTCAAGCTCTTGCGCGGGACGTTTACCTTGCCCAAACAAAAGCCGCTGGCGTTAATCAAGGTTGTCCGTACCAACTCCGCACCTGCCCAGCCGGAAGGTTATGCGCTCACAATCTCAAAAAATGGGATTAAGATCTCTTTTCGCGAGGCCGCCGGCCTGCGGGCGGCGACCGCGACGTTACGACAACTGCTCCGGGAGTATGGCCGCCGCCTGCCCTGTTTGCGGATCCGTGACTGGCCGGATTTCAAGCGCCGCGGTGTGATGCTGGACATCTCCCGTGGCCGGGTTCCGAAACTGGAAACGTTGCTCGGTCTTGCGGAAAAGCTTTCGGACCTCAAGATCAACGAACTGCAACTCTACACTGAGCACACGTTCGCTTACCGCAAATACAAATCTGTCTGGCAAAGCTGGGGGGCGCTTACGGCCAAAGAAATCCAAATCCTCAACGCCCGCTGCCGTGAACTGGGCATTGATCTGGTGCCCAACCAAAATTCCTTCGGTCATCTGCGCTACTTCCTTGAAAACCCCCGGTTGAAAAAACTCGGGGAACTCTCGGAACCTTACGAGGCTGAAACCAAGGACTTTCTCCGCCGACCGACCACGCTGGCACCAAATCATCCCGGCACCCTGCCCTTCCTGTCCGGGCTCTTTGATGAGCTGCTGCCCAATTTTACGAGCGAGTTTTTCAACATCGGCGGAGATGAGACTTGGGATCTGGGCAAAGGACAAAGCAAAAAGGTTTGTGAGGCGAAAGGAAAAAGCCGCGTCTATCTCAATTTCATCAAAAAAATCCACCGCGAAGTTTCCAAGCGCGGCAAAACCATGATGTTCTGGGGCGACATCATCTTGAAATACCCGGCGCTCATCCGCGAACTGCCCAAAGACATCATCGCCCTGAACTGGGGCTATGAAGCCAATCATCCGTTTGAAAAAGAGGCGGCACAATTCGCCAAGGCTAAAATCCCTTTCTACGTCTGCCCCGGTACCTCGACGTGGCAAACTTTGCTGGGCCGGCATGACAACGGATTCGCCAACCTTCGGGCCGCTGCCAAAACTGGAAAGAAGCTGGGCGCCATCGGTTACCTGAACACGGATTGGGGTGATGGTGGACATCCCCAGCCGCTGGCCGTCAGCTGGCCGTTGTTTGCCGCCGGTGCTGCTCTGGCGTGGAACGCAAGCGGACTGGATGAAAAGGCGCTTGTGGCCGTCCTGAGCCGTGATGTTTTTGAAGATGCAACCGGCAGGGCTGCGACGGCGGCTTTGAAGCTGGGGTTCGTCCATCTAAAACTCGGCGTGAAAGGCATGAATGAAACACCGCTTGGCACCGTCATCGCCGCTCCCAAACCGGAAGAGCGCGAGCTATTCTGCCGCAACGGGCTTAAATGGTTTGCCAAAATCCCCGCGAAGAATATCCAGTCGGCCTTGAAAGAGATCGAAACGCAACGAGGCGTTCTGGCTCATGCCAAATCACACACCGCTTCCGGCAAAATTCTCGCCAACGAACTCGACCTCGCCGCGCGCATGGCAGCGCAATCCTGCAAATTCATGCTCTGGCAGCAGGCAGTCACGGCCGGAAAGACTTCCGAGGCAAAACGGCTCGCCCGTCAAGGCATCAGCGAATTGCACACACTAGAACATGATTTCAATGCCTGTTGGCCGTTACGGAACAAGGCAACGACAAAACACTGCTCCCCTTTTCTGAAGTGGCGAATTGCCGAGTTAAAGCGGAATAAGTGGTGAAAACCAGCAAACCGGAAGCCGGCCGATTCCATCACTTCCCCTTCACATCCCATGCATCACGGAGACCGTCGCCGAGGAAATTTAGCGCAAGCAAAGTCGCGACCAGGACAGCGCCAGGGAAAACAATCAGCCACCAATAAATGCGGATGGGATTGATCTGTGAGACCCCTTCCGCAATCAACGTGCCCCAGCTTGCCATCGGGGGCTGCACCCCAACGCAAGGAAGCTCAGGAACGATTCATAAAGAATGATAGCTGGCAACGTGAGGGCCGTATAGGTGATGGCGACGCCAAAAATGTTCGGGATGATGTGGCGCAATAAAATGCGTGGCGTGCCTGCGCCAAGTGTGCGGCTCGCCTCGACAAATGCCCGCGAACGCAAGGATAGCACCTGCCCCCGTATGATGCGCGCCATGGTGAGCCAGGAAACCGCCCCCAACCCGACGAATAAAAGCGCGATGCGCAATACGCCGCCGGCCGCCGCCGAATGCCGGACGATTTCGGATTGCTTGAGCATCTCCCCAAACGTGGTGACGATCACGATGACGAATACAATGGTCGGCAGCGAATAAAGAATATCCACGATCCGCATCAGCGTGGCATCCAGCCGTCCGCCGGCATAACCGGCAATCGCGCCCCAGGACACCCCGATGACGAGACTTACGGCCGCGCCAAAGATGCCCACGATCAGCGAAATCTGGGCTCCGGAAATCACCCGGGAAAACAAGTCACGTCCATGAAGATCCGTACCGAACCAATGCTGGAAAGACGGCGGCGCGAATTGTGCATCTGAAAGCTCATCGGGTCCGTGCATCCGGGCAAAGTCACCCCCGCATATTTTTAACAGCAATGGCCAACCCACGATGACCGCCAGCAGAAGCACCAGATACCAGGCGCTCAACATTGCCGGGCGGTTTTTTTGGAACCGCCGCCATGCCCGCTGGCCGGGCGAGAGATGTTGCAGTTCACTCATATTTCACGCGCGGATCCATGAGGGTATAGGCAAAGTCCACCGCCAGATTCAGCCCGATGAGCAGTATCGCGTAGAGCAGCGAAAGACTCACCACCACGGTATAATCAAGGTTTAGGGAACTGTTGACCAGAAACACGCCGATCCCGGGAATCTGAAAAATGTTTTCGACGACGAATGAACCGGTGAGCAAGTCCGCCAACATGGGCCCGGAATAGGAGACCACCGGCAGCAAGGCGATACGCAATGCGTGCTTGAGCAAAAGCGCCGTCTCGCCCAGCCCCTTGGCACGTGCGGCCGTGACAAACTCGGATTGCGCCGCCTCCAGCATCCCTTCGCGCAAAATGCGCGCCACCTTGCCGATGAAATATGCTCCCAAAGTGATCGACGGCAAAACCATGTGCCAGGGCGTTATCCAAAGCCCGACTGGCAGCCATTTCAGCTTCATGGCAAAGATCAGGATCAAGAACGGCGCGATCACAAAGCTGGGTACACAGACGGCGAGCAATGCCGCGAAGCTGCCACCATAATCCTGCCAGCCGCCACGCCGCACGGCGGCGAGAAATCCAAGCGGTATGCCCACACCGATCGCGATGCAAAAGGCCAGCCCTCCCAGAAGCATGGAGACCGGAAGCCCTTGCGCGATGATGTCGTTGATCGAGTGGTTTTGATATTTCAACGACGCACCAAAATCGCCGTGCAAGAGGTCGCCAAGATAACGGCCATATTGCTTCCAAACCGGCTCGTCAAGGTGATATTTGGCCTTGATGTTCTGTTCCACAATCGGCGACGCGGGCTTGCGCTCGCTGTCAAACGGGCCGCCCGGCGCGAGATGCACCAGCGTGAACGCCAGCGCACTGATGACCAGCAGCAGCGGAATCGCGAACAGGATGCGCCGGATGAAATACATCACTTGTTGGGTTTGATTTTGCGCAAGCTCTGCAACGGATGGTCGTCCAGCACATTCGGCCAGATGCCGGCCACCTTGTTGGTGTCGAAATAGCTGATGCCCAGATAAACATAAAGCGGGATGATTGGCGCGTCATCATGCACCAGAATGGTCTCCGCCTGCTGAAAAAGCTTCTCGCGCTTCGCCACGTCCAATTCATTGTTCGCCGCCGCGATCAATTCGTCATAGCGCGGGTTGCTCCAGCCGGTCTCATTGTTGCCGCCACCCGTGACGAACATTCCCAAAAAGGTGTTGGCGTCATTGTAATCGCCCGCCCAGCTGGACTTTGACATCTGATACTCAAGGCGCTGTTGCATGCCCCAGAAGACTTGCGTCTCCATCTGGCGCAGCTCCATATCAATCCCGAGTTCGTCCCGCCACATCTGCTGCAATTCAACCGCGATCTTCTCGTGGATGGGCGATGCGTTGAACAGATACTCAAAGCGCGGAAATCCATTTCCACCGGGGTAACCGGCTTCGGCCAATAATTTACGCGCGCGGTCAGGATCATGGCCCAGGCCCGGCGGCGAATGATAATTTTGTGTTCCCGGCGGCACAAGATTCTCGGCCGGCTGTTCCCCCGCGCGGGTAATCCGCTTGGTGATGCGTTCCTTGTCCACGGCCAAGGCCAGCGCCTGCCGGACACGCGGATCATCGAACGGCTTCTTCGTGACGTTGAAACGGACAAAATAGGTTCCCAAATAGTTGAACTTGTGAAAATCCGGACGCTTTAACAAAACATCCACCAGCGACGACGGTATCAGTTCCTTGTCCCATACGACATCCGCTTGCCCGCGCTCATACAGGTTCAGCGCGGTCGTCGGCGACCCGACCGGCAGCAGATCGATGATCTCCGACTGGGTATTCGTGGCATCCCAGTAATACGGATTCTTCTTGAGACGGATCTTGTCGTTAAGCCGCCATGAAACGAGTTCAAAGGCTCCACTGACAGGCAATGGCTTGGCCCTCAGCCAATGGTCGCCGTACTTTTCAATCGTCTGGCGCGGCACCACCGCCAGCGTCTGAAACGCGCACAGGTCGATGAAAAAAGCCGTTGGCGCCTTCAGTTCAGCACGCACGGTGTACTTATCTGGCGCACTCACTCCGACCAAGTCCGCATTCGTTATCTTGCCAGCGTTAAAATCCTCCGCGTTCTTCAGGTAGTAGAGCTGCTCGACGTAACGGCACGCGGTCTTGGGATCCAGCGCGCGGATCCATGAATAAACCACATCCGCCGAGGTGATGGGCTCGCCCGTAGACCAAAGCAGGTTTGTTCTTAGGTGAAATGTGTAGATCTTTCCATCCGGCGAAATGTCCCATCGCTCGGCAAGGCCGGGAACGGCCCGCGCTTCAACCGGCTCCAGCCGCGTCAAACCCTCGAACATACCGGACACGATGCGCATATCCGCCTGGGCCACGATCACGGCTGGATCCAGTGATTCCGGCTCGACATTGTTGATGATGACCAGGTCGGCGGGCGGTTCGTGCCTCGTACAACCGAATGCTGCTGCGACGGTGGCCAGACACAAAAGAAAACGCGCCCGTCGGAAAATCCGGCGGGCGCGTTTTGCGAAAGGCATCGTTATTTTGCCGAGTTGGTGGCGGTTGCCGCCGCACCGGAGATGCCGGCTGGAATCGTCGCCGTCGGGGTGGCGGTCGCTGGTGGCGCCGTCTGCGCCGCGGGTTGCGCCGCAGGGGCGGGCGCGGGTGCCGGAGCCTGCATCTGCTTCTCCTGGACCTTTTTGGTGAAGTCGGCCGCATTGTTCTGGTTGTGTGCACTGTCCTGCAGATAACCGAGGAATAGCGACAGCAACAGGAACACCACGGTGGCCCACTTCGTGATCTTGGTCAGGGCATTGCCCGAACCGGCGCCAAACAGCGCATCCGCCGTGCCCCCGCCAAACGCCAGACCGGCGCCGGCGTCCTTCTTGGGCAATTGCACCAAGATCAACAAGATCAACATCAGACAGTTGACCACCAATATAAACGTCAATAGACCTGCGAAATAACTCATAAAGGTATAGCTTAAATGGAATTCTTGATGATGTCAGCAAAACTTCTCGACTCCAGGGAGGCACCCCCCACGAGCGCTCCGTCCACATCCGGCTGGCTCATCAATTCCTTGGCGTTGGCCGGCTTCACGCTCCCGCCGTACTGGATGCGGACCTTTTTCGCGGTCGCGTCATCGAACATCTTCGCCAGCACGCCGCGGATGAACGCATGCGCGTCCTGCGCCTGCTGCGTCGTCGCCGTCTTGCCGGTGCCGATGGCCCAGACGGGCTCGTAAGCCACGACGGTTTCCACCATCTGTTCCTTGGTCAAACCTGCGAGGCTGCCGCGCACCTGCGTCTCCAAAACCTTTTCCATCAGGTTACCTTCGCGTTCAGCGAGCGTTTCGCCGATGCACACGATCGGCTTGAGCGAGGCCGCAAAGGCCGCCGCCGCCTTCTTCGCGATCAGCGCGTCCGTTTCCTTTTGATACTGGCGGCGTTCGCTGTGGCCCAGGATGACGTAGCGCACGGAAAATTCCTTCAACATGCCGGCACAGATCTCGCCGGTGTGCGCGCCAAAATTGTTCTCGCTCATGTTCTGCGCGGCCAGGCGGATGTTCGAATCCAAAACTTCCTTGGACACCTCGCTCAGAGCGGTGAACGGCGGAGCGACGACCACGTCGACTTCCTTCACGCCGGCCAGGTCCCGCTTCAGGTCATCGACCAGCGTCAGCGCCTCGGCCACCGTCTTGTTCATCTTCCAGTTGCCCGCAATGATCAGTTTACGTTCTTTTTTCATTTTCAAATTGGTTTTACTTCTCACTCAATGCCGCCACGCCGGGCAGCACTTTGCCTTCCAGAAATTCCAGCGACGCGCCGCCGCCGGTCGAAGTGTGGGTCACCTTCTTGTCCGCGCCGAATTTCTTCGCCGCCGTGGCCGTGTCACCGCCGCCGACCACCGTGGTCGCGCCCGCCGCCGTGGCCGCGATGATCGCTTCCGCCATCGCCTTGGTGGCCTTTTCAAATGCCGGGAATTCAAACACGCCCGGAGGACCGTTCCAAATGATGGTCTTGGCGCGGGCGATCGCCGCCGCAAAAATCTTGGAGGATTCCGGACCGGCGTCCATGCCTTCCAAGCCGGCGGGAATGCCGCTCTCTAACGTCGCGCTCCCGACCTTCGCATCCGGACCGAACTTGTCGCCCGTCACCCAATCCACCGGCAGATGGATCTGCTTGCCCTTCGCCTTCGCCTTCGCCAGCAATTCGGGCACGATCTTCGCGCCTTCCGCGTCGAACAGCGACTTGCCGATTTCCATGTTGTCCTGCACCTTGCGGAACGTATACGCCATGCCGCCGCCGATGATGATCTCATCCGCCTTGTCGAGCAGGTTGTTGATCAGTTGAATCTTGTCGGAAACCTTCGAGCCGCCGAGAATCGCGAGCAACGGACGCTTCGGGTTTTCCAGCACTGCGCCAAACGCGTCCAGTTCCTTCTTCATCAGGTAACCGCACGCACGCTGCGGCAATTGCACCCCCGTCATCGAGCTGTGATCGCGATGCGCCGTGCCGAACGCGTCATTGATGTACACATCACCCAGCTTCGTCAAACTCGCGCGAAACGCCTTCACCTTGTCCGCATCGGCCTTCAGCTTCGTGCCGTCCTCCAGTTTCACCTTGCCCTCCTCCTCGATATGGAAGCGGAGGTTCTCCAGCAAAATCACGTCGCCGGGCTTCGCCTTCGCGCACGCCGCCTCGACTTCCGGGCCCACACAATCATTCAGGAACAGCACCGGCCGGCCCAGCAGCTTCTGCAACGCCTCCGCCACCGGCTTCAGGCTGAACTTCTCGATGCGCTTGCCATCCGGACGGCCCAGATGGCTCATCAGCACCACCGACGCGCCCTTTTCCAGGGCATGCTTGATTGTCGGCAAAGCCGCTTCAATGCGTTTCGTGTTGGTGATCGCGCCGGTGACTTTGTCCTGCGGCACGTTGAAATCTACGCGGATGAGGGCGCGTTTGCCCTTCAACTCGACATCTTCAATGAACAGTTTGGCCATATAAAAATTTAACCTTTGTCCGGCGGACAAAGGCCAATGAGAGTAACAGAGAAACCGCTTCCGTAAAGTGAATTTAGCCGCACCTCACCGGGTTCTCTTGGACCGAAATGCGAAAAGATTGAATTAGCACAAGGAGATTTTTAGCCGCCCTCCGGGTTCTGCAGGCAAAGCGGGTGGACACTTTTACAAAATTTACCCAATAACCGGCGCAGGGCTACGGCTTGTCCAGCCCCCACTGCCGCGCGTAGCCGACCAGTTCCCGGTCGTTGTGCAACTCCAGCTTCTGCCGGATATGCTTGCGATGGACGGATACCGTGGCGGCTGAAATGGCCAGTTCCTTGCCGATGCGTTCATCATCCCAGCCGGCCACCACGCGACGCAGGACTTCCTGCTCGCGTTCGCTGAGGATCTTCTGAAACGCCTCTGGCTGCGCCAGCCACTCCTGCTTCACCCTTTGGAAAACCGGGCTGAAATAGGTGCCGCCGTTGGCGACCAGGCGGATGGCGTCCACCAGCACTTCCGGACGCAGGGTTTTTTCCATGTAACCGTGGACGCCGCTTTGGCCCACCCGCCAGATGGTGTAGGGATCCATCCGCCCGGTCATGGTGATCAACCGCGTGGCCGGTAATTTTTCCAGCAACCGTATGACGAGTTCCAAACCGTCCAGCTTGGGCAGGTCCACATCCACCAGGGCAAGATCCGGTTGCAGGCTCAGGCAGAGGTCCCACCCGGCCTCGCCGTCTTCCGCCCGTCCCGCCAGAATCATGTCTGGCTGCCGGGCAATCCATGCTCCCAATGATTCCGCGAGCAGCGCGTGATCATCCACAATCACAATCCTTACCGGTGGCTTCGCCATGGTGCAAGCCTACCGCCGGCGTTTTCCAGAGGCCAGAATGAAATACCAGAAAAAGGGTAAATTCACGGCGCCCAATCCCAACACCTTGGTGCGATAACTGGTGTCAGTTCAGTGCAGTTTGAAACATAAAACACATATGAACACCATGACGTTTGAAGCCACCAGCAGGACCGGGCAGAATACACAGGCAGCCGGCCGGATCGCGGCCGACGTTGCCACGACGGCATCCACCGCCCTCATGCCCGGACGACCAGGCCTCATTGTCACTCAAACACTGCAAAACTTTCCTGACGGCCCCGAGCTCTGGCGCTTGTACCGGCAACAATCCAGCGTCAGCGCGGAAAACGCCCTGGTCGAATGTTATCTGCCGCTGGTCGGCTCCATCTTAAGCCGCCTGTCCGGAACGTTGCCGGATGAGGTTGACCGGGAAGATTTATACAGTGCCGGCCTGCTCGGACTGCTGACCGCCTTGCGCAAGTTCAACCCCGCAACTGGCGTGCCTTTCGACAGTTATGCCCGCCAGCGCATCCGCGGTGCGATGCTGGATGAGATCCGTCGCATGGATTGGGTGCCCCGCGCCATCCGCGCCAAGGCCAAGCAGTGTCAACAAGTCTCCACCCGGCTGGAACAGGAACTCGGACGCACCCCCACCCGGACCGAGTCCGCCCAGGCCATGAATCTGACCATGGCCGAATATGATGAATTGGTCGAAGAAACCCGCCCCGCGCAATTCGTCCGGCTTGATTCTCCTTGCGAAAGCGACCCCGATAGCGAGGTTTCCTTGGGTGATGCCTTTGCCGAAGCCGACCAGGTCAACCCGTTTGAGCAGGCGGCCTCCTCGGAACTCCGTCAGGTCATTTTTGAAAAATTGAAGCAGATGCCCCAGATCCAGCAACAGGTGCTGACGCTGTATTATATCGAAGGCCTGTATATGCACGAAATCGCAACCGCCCTGAAATTGACGGAAGGCCGCATTTGCCAGATTCAATCCCAAGCCATCCAATCCCTGCGGTCATATCTGAAGCGATTTGAAAACGGACTGGAAGATACCGCGGCGACGGCTCAAGCTAAACCGGCCAAACGCAGAAAACGCACTGTCCGCATCCAAGACAAAGCAACGGACACCCGTCCCAATTTCAGTTTACTCACCACGCAAACCCGCCCGGCCTTCGCCTGAAGGAACTTCATATGAACATCCCCGACGCCATGAACCTAGTTGCAGGCCTGATGCAATTCATTGTCGCCGGATACGCCCTGCGCCTGAACCGGATATTTGGTCCGGACCGCGTGGGTTGGTCATTGTTCTGCGCCTTCGCTTTGCTGGCGCTGCTGCATCTCGCCCAATCGTTTGCCGTTTTCAAAACCGGCGAACAATCGGTGATCACCATGGAGGCGACCTACGCGCTCATTTCCCTCCTGTTGCTGACCGGCATGGCCCATATCGAATCACTTTTCAAAGAACGCCGGCGGCTGGAACAGGAAGAAATCCGCTTGCGGGCCGGGCTGGAGGCGGAAGTCGAAAAAAAGACCGCCCACCTGCTGCGGGCCATCGAGGTCTTGCAGGCGGAAATCGAAGAACGAAAGCGGATGGAGGCCGAGGTCGCGGCGCATGTGGAACTTCTCGGCACCGTCCACATGACGAAACGCACGGAACCTGGAGGCCCGGAAACGCTGGCTCACATACGATTTTAAATCAAACCTACCCATCGCCATGAGATTAACCTTGTTCAACTCCTTCGCCAACATGCTCAACACCATCCCGGTCGGCGCCATTTTCCGGGCGCTGGAACGGGAGCAGCACATGATTGAAGATGACCTTGCCCACCAACGGCCGGTGCCGTTGAAAGAAGCCGAGTCCATCCTGAACTTCTGCTACTATGTCGAGTCCGCCCGGCAAGGATCGTCCGGCTGGACCTTCACCGCTCCATTGCCACCGCAGCATCTGGATTTTTACCGCAAAACTTTGGACCGGTTGATCGCTGCGGAACAGCTGTCGCCCGACACCAAGGCCGGGTTTGATGGGGCCATCGCCGACGGCAGCCTGAAACGGTTGCTCCAAGCCGTTTGATTCATTTCCCGCCCAGCGCCCGGTGGGTGACGCTCAACAGACCTTCGGTGGAAAATGGTTTGAGCACAAAGCCGTCGATTTTGACATCTTGCGACAGCTTTTTGATCTGATCTTCCGCGCCGGTGGTCATCACGATCTTGATGTCCGGCCGGATCTTGCGCAAAACCGGAATCAGGGCCGGGCCATCCATGAATGGCATGGCGTAATCCGTGATGACCAGGTTGAATGCATCGGGATCTTCGCGGAAGCGCGAAATCGCCTCCATGCCGCTGACCGCCGTGGTGACCGCGTATCCGTAATTTTCCAGCGCCGCCCGCGTCATGGCCAGGATGCTTCCCTCATCATCCACCACCAAAATGCGTTCACCCTTGCCGGCCGGCAAGGCCGGCTTGCCTTCGACGACCTGTTCCGGCGGTTTGGCATCCGCTGCGGGCAGATAGACTTTAAATTCAGTCCCCTTCCCCACCTCGCTGTGCACGGTGATAAAGCCCTCATGGCTTTTCACGATGCTCTGGCAGGTGGAGAGCCCCAGCCCGGTGCCTTTGCCGGGGGCCTTGGTGGTGAAAAATGCCTTGAAAATTTTCCCCAGTTGGTCCGCTGGAATGCCCGTCCCGGTGTCGCCTACGCTGATGCATACAAATTCTCCGGGCCGCGCACCCGGCTGCCGTGCCGCCGCCTCCGCGCTTATCCGGGCGTTCTCCACCGTCAAGGTCAGCGTTCCTTTTTCAGACATGGCGTCCCGCGCATTGACACACAGATTCATCAGCACCTGGTGGATCTGCGTGGGGATGGCGACGATCCCATGCAAATTCTTCCCGTTACGAACGCGGCAATCGATCGATTTCGGAAACGTATCCGTGATCATCTTGCCCATTTCCTTCACCAGTTGATCGGGGCGGATGAGTGATTTCACGGATTCGCCGCCGCGCGCAAACAGCAGCATCTGCTTGACCATGTCGGCGCTGCGCCGCGCGCTGGACTCCATCGTGTTCACCATGCTGGTGGCATCTTCGGAGAGGGATTGCGTCTTCAAAATCTCCACCCCGATGATGATTGGCACCAGCGTGTTGTTCAGGTCATGCGCAATGCCGCTGACCAATGCGCCCAGGCTCTCGAGCCGCTGGGCCCGGAGAAACTGCTCCTCCAGTTGTTTGTGCTCGGTGATATCCGTGTTGATGATCAGCAAAGATTTGGGTTCGCCCCGGTCATCGCGAACCATGGTGCTGCGGCAGTGGACGATGACTTGCCTGCCGCTCTTGGTCAGCTCGTGCAATTCGCCCATCCACTCGCCCTTGGTGTCCATGCTCTTCACCGCCTCCAAAAGTTCCGGCGGGTTGGCACTGCCAAAGAAGAGCCGCCGGATGTTATTGCCTACCGCTTCCGCGCTGGTCCAGCCGTAGATTCGTTCCGCTCCCCGGCTCCAAAAAACGATTTCCCGGTCCAGCTTGCAGACGATGATCGCATCCTGCGCCTTGTCCAGCAGCGCCGCCTGTTCAAGGATTTTTTCCTCGGCCTGCTTGCGCTCGCTCATGTCGATCTTCACCCCCACCATCCGCTGCGGCTTGCCGGCGGCATCATAGATCACCGAAGCCCGGTCAAAAATATGGGCATAAGAGCCATTGGCCCGCCGGATGCGATATTCGCTCCACCAAACTTTCCCGCCGGTGGCCAGCAGGCCCGCGATGCCTGACACCACCTTGGCCTTGTCGTCGGGATGGATGAAGTCAAACCATTGCTCGGATGGAAAGCCCGTGTTTTCGACCGCATGGCCAAAGCACGTCTCAAAGTTGCTGCTGAACCAGACCTGGTTGCCCTGCACGCGCCATTCCCATACCACGTCATTGGTCGCCCGTGCCACCACCCGGAAGCGCTCCTCGCTCTCGCGCAGGGCCTGTTCGGCTGTTTTCAGCTTCATCTTCTCGGCCGCGTTGCGCAGCGCACGGCGCACGGCCGCACCCAGCCGGTGCGGCTTTTGCTTGAGGACATAATCCACTGCGCCATTCTTCAGGCTTTCCACCGCCACTTCCTCCCCGATGGTGCCGGAAAAGAAGATGAACGGCGTGGCGGGGCTCAGTTCCCGGGCGGCGGCCAGCGCGCTCAGGCCGTCATACGACGGCAGCGAAAAATCAGAGATGATCAGGTCATGACCATCACCCCGCAATGCCTCGATGAACTCGGCCCGTGATCGGGTCAGCGTAAAGTCGAACTTCAACCCGTCGGCCCGCAGCGTGGCCACCACGAGTTCATGGTCGTTTTCGTTGTCCTCCAGATGCAGCACCCGCATCTGCCGTTGCATTAGTTCCGTATCCATGATGTTACCCGCTCCTTTTCATTACGCCCGGTGGCGGTTCGTTGATGATGGCCCAAAAGTATCCCACCTCCTTGATGGACGTGACAAATTGCTGGAAATCCATCGGTTTGACGACATAGGCGTTCACGCCCAGTTGATAACTCCGGACCAGATCCTGTTCTTCGCGCGAGGACGTGATCATCACCACAGGTATGTGCTTCAAGGCGGAGTCCTCCTTCATCTGCTTCAAAACCTCCAGCCCGTCGACCTTTGGCATCTTCAAATCCAGCAGCACCACCACCGGCAGGCCGTTGGCATGCCCGGCGAACTGGCCGCGGTGGAATAGGTAGTCCAGCGCCTCTGCGCCGTCGCGCACGACGACAACCTCGTTCGCCAGGTTATGCTCTTCCAGCGCCGCCAGCGTCAGTTCAACATCGTGTGCGTTGTCTTCGGCCAATAAAATGCGTTTCAGTGGTGCCATATGTTCATTCTTTCGGTTGATGGTTCGTTTTTGGTAGCGAAAAGTAAAACGTTGCGCCCTCGTTGATTTTGGCCTCGGCCCAGGTGTGGCCGCCATGGCGCAAAATGATGCGCCGCACATTGGCCAGCCCGATGCCTGTCCCCTCAAATTCATCCGAGCGGTGCAACCGCTGGAAAACGCCAAACAGCTTGTCCACGTATTGCATGTCAAAACCCACGCCGTTATCGCGCACGAAAAACACATGTTCGCCGTTTCCATCATCCTTGCAGCCCACCTCGATCTCCGCCGGGTTCCGGGTGCGCGAGTATTTGATGGCATTGCCGATCAGGTTCATCCAGACCTGGCGCAACATCGCCGCATCCGCCTCCACTTCCGGCAGGGCGCCGATTTTCCAATTGACCTGCCGACCGTTAAGATCGCTTTGAAATGTGTTCCGCGCCTCATCCAGCAGCGAGGTGGATGCCACTTTGACCCGGCGTAACTCCGTCCGGCTCATCCGGGAAAAGACCAGCAGGTCATCGATCAACACCCCCATCTGACCGGCCGAATCGCTGATGACCTTCAGATACCGGCGGTCCCGGTCGCTTAAATTTTGTCCGCTGCTTTTTTGCAGCAGGTCCACGAAGCCGGCGATATGCCGCAACGGCGCGCGCAGGTCATGGGATACGGAATAAGAAAACGCCTCCAGTTCCTTGTTGGCCTCATGCAGCTTCTCATTCGTGGCCTGCACCTCCTGGGAACTGCGAAAAATTTCCGCCTCCATCTGTTCCAGGCGGGCGGACAGGTCCTTGCTGTCTGCCGGGGTTTTCTTCCGCAAGATGAAATCGGTCACATCTTCCACCCGGTGGACGATGTACTCAATCCGCCCGTCCGCCCCGATCACCGGCGAATTGACCGGGCTCCAATAGCGCTCTTCAAATCTGCCATCTGGACCGCGCACATCATACTTTTGGATGGCCATCGTATCCGTGGCCGCATTTTTCCGGACCCGCTCCAGCGAAGCCCGCAGATTGCTTTCTCCGGTTGCCGCCGGATCATCGGGGTTGTCCGGAAACGCTTCAAAGATGCCGCGCCCGAGGATTTGCTCACGCTTGGTCATCGTCGCCTCCAAGTACGCGTCACTTACGGCCGCAATCGTGAGGTCCGGGTTTAGCACCAGATACGCACCGGGCAGGGATTCAAACAGCGCCCGGAAGTGCAGATGGAGTTGCTCAACCTTTTTACGTTCGGTGATGTCCGTGGAAATGCCGCCCGTGGCATAGATCTTTCCGCCCGCATCCCGTAGCGGGAACTTGACCGCCAGGTGCGAACGCGGCCCGTCCGGATACAGCACCGTCTCCTCCACCTCCACCGGGCTTTGCGTGGCCAGGATTTGTTGCTGGTGGCCATGGGCTGTCTCGGCCAGTTCCTTTGGCGAAACGTCAAAGACCGTCTTCCCCTTGATTTGCTCGCGCGTAAGCCCCGCCAACTGCTCAAACTTGCGGTTGACGAACAGATAGCGGCCGTCCAAGTCCTTCAGAAAAACAATCCCGGGAATGTTGTCCATCATGGACTGTAATACGCGCCAGCTCTCCTGAAGCTCCTGCTCCGCCCGCGCGCGTTTCCGGAGATCCTTCCGGATTAGCATCACAGCCATCAATCCGACCAGGGCGGCCAACAAGGCTCCGGTCAATATCAGGATCAAGCTGAAATTAGCAGCGGTCCCTGCCTCCAACTGTCGCTGTGCCAGCAACCCCTCCTCCACCGCCTTCATTTCTTGCATGGCATGCCATACCTGCCCCATTAACTCCCTGCCCTCACCCAATGCCACGGCATCGGCGGCGGCTTGCACGCCTTTTTCCTTTCTCAATTCTATCCGGTTGTTCAGCACGACCAGCCGCCGTGCGATCAGGGATTTCAAATCGCCCAGCCTCTTCAACTGGTCCGGATTGTCCGCAACCAGCTTTTGCATGACATCCTCCCACCCGGCCACCCGCGCTTGGGCGGCTTCACAGTCGCTGAGAAAATGCATGTCACCCGTCAGCAAATAACCCCGTTGCTTGGTTTCCACATCGGTCAGGATGGCCAGGCCATCCTCCAGGCTGGCGATCACCTGATACGTATGCACTACCCATTTGTTGGTCCCCACCAGATTGCCCGTGGTCCGGTAAGCCAGTCCGCCGATGCCAATCAGAACCAGCACCGACACCACAAACCCAACCAGAATCTTGCCTTCGACCGAAGTCTTCATGAGAAAAGCCTCCGGTTTAATTCAGGTCGTTCGGAAGCAATCATGGGGCACCCCGGCGCTTGAAGAAGCTGCGCCGCTTTCAGAATCATCCACCCCATTTCATCCGGCAGTATCGGCATAATAAACCCCACATCCTCTTATGCTTAAGCGGTGCCAACTGAATAATAAACTTTAGCCTGTTTTCTCCGCCCGTCAAAAATATTCTCAAACCCAATTGTCACTTTAAACGGACATTTCAAAACCGCATGCCTGTGGTTCAACGGGATAATTTCCTGCAGCCCAAAGCCAATTCACTTCCCAAAAAGGCTTTGTTTGGTGCTTGGGTGTTGGACGCTTGGAGCTTCTCCCTACTCCACCCGCAACAGCACACACCCGTGCGAAGCGATTTCGGTTGAAAATATTTTCCCTTTCACCAAATCCTTCCGCAGCCAAAGATCACGCACCTTCGGTGCCGTCTGCAGCCCGGCATCGCTCCAGCTCAACTCTGCCTTCACCGTCTGACTCGTGCGGTTGAATAACCCGACCGCATGGGAACCATCCGCCAGCTCGCGCACCCATAATTCCGCCGCGAAGCCGCGCATAAAAATCCGCTTCGCCGGCTTGCCTTCGGCATCTTGGTTCACCGCCAGCACTTCCGGGTTGGTCAACAGCGCGGTCGTCCACGCGTCATTGTCCGGCAGGTTCATGCCCAGCATCAGTGGCGACGGCGCCAGCGACCAAAGCGACATCAGCGTGAGCTGTTCATCCCGCGTAAAATGGGTCCAATGCGGATTGCCCCCGAGCTTCGAGCGGATGGCGATATA
>Ga0210392_10000835_pt1 | contig 17192 bp, 15 predicted proteins | sample IncBWC30OmetaG_FD_161057 | JGI IMG/M metagenome (GOLD analysis project Ga0210392, IMG submission 161057) | Forest soil microbial communities from Barre Woods Harvard Forest LTER site, Petersham, Massachusetts, United States - Inc-BW-C-30-O ...
CTTTACAACTCCAGCTTCGATGAGAGTCCAGGGCCCGTGGCAAATTGCTGCAACCGGCTTACCCGACTGCGCAAACTCCTTCACAAAGCTCACAGCCTTCTCATCCATACGAAGATGATCGGGGTTTGCCACGCCGCCGGGCAAGACCAGCGCGTCATAATCACGAGGGCTAGCATTCGCTAAAGTCCTGTCGACCTTCACCGAGTCGCCCCACTCTTTGAGCTTCCAACCCTTGATCTCCCCGGACTTCGGAGCGATGACTTCCGTCACCGCACCCGCCTGTTCGAGCGCCTTCTTCGGTTCGGTAAGTTCAACCTGTTCAAAGCCATCCGTGGCCAGAATTGCAACTCTCTTACCTTTCAGGGTTTGTTGCATGCCGAATACCTCCACTTCTTTGGCATACCATTTTGAAGTTACGTGCTCTACTCAGTAGGAGGGCGCCCTCAACAGAAGCGTTGCCAGCTCGGCCCGTGCAAAAACCTAGAAAACAAAATATAAATTTCCGTTAAAGAATTCTCGCGGAAGGCATCCGTCAAAGCCGGTGTAAACAACAATATCCAAGAGGAGGGATTCAAGTGCGGAACTTCACCATGACCCACAAGCTGGCCGCAGCGGCCGTCGCAGCTATTCTGGTTAGCGTTGCCGGATGCAACTCAGGCGGCTCTGAAAATGTCCAGCTCTCCGGAGCTGGCAGCACCTTCGTGTATCCAGTCATGACGCGCTGGATTCAGGACTTCTCCAAAGTTCATACGAACGTCCAGATCAACTACCAATCCATCGGGTCGGGCGGCGGCATCCAGCAGGTAAAGTCCGGCACCGTTGACTTCGGCGCTTCCGACGCCGCGCTCAGCGACCAGCAACTCGGCGAGATGAAACCCGTCATTCAAATCCCGGAATCCGCCGGCCCCGTCTGCATCACCTATAACCTGCCCGATCTGAAACAGCCGCTGCAGCTTTCGCCCGAAGCCCTCGCTGGCATCTTCCTCGGCAACATCAAAACATGGCAAGACTCGGTCATTGCCAAGGACAATCCAGGAGTGAAGTTCCCCAATCAGCCCGTTGTGGTAGCGCACCGCGCCGAAGGCAGCGGCACGACGAACATCTTCACCACCTATCTCGCTGCGATCAGTCCCGAGTGGCAGGCGAAGGTGGGCAAAGGTAATTCGGTCAGCTGGCCCGTCGGCATTGGCGGCAAGGGCAGTGAGGGTGTCACAGGACAAATCCGCCAATCCCCCGGCGCCATCGGCTACGTAGAGCTGACCTACGCCGAGCAGAACCACCTGCCCGTAGCGAAGATCAAGAACCAGGCCGGACAGTTTATCGCCGCCACCGCTGCTGCAACTACAGCAGCCATCAACGCTTTCAGTGGACAGCTTTCGCAAGACCCGCGCCTGCCGATCGTGAACCCGCCAGCCTCAGCCGCCGACGCCTACCCCATCTCCGGACTGACCTTCCTCATCATCCCGAAAGACGGCCCAGGCAAAGCCAAGCGCACGGCATTGAAGAACTTCGTGCAGTACATCATCACCGATGGACAGGCAACAGCAGGCTCGCTGAACTACGCCCCGTTACCCGATGGCGTAAAACAATACGACCAACAGCAATTGCAGCAGCTAACGGCGGATGGTCAGCCCATCCAATAAAGACATCGTCATTCTGAGCGGAGCGAAGAATCTGAACGATAATTCATCGAGGTGATTTCGCTCCGGCCTCGACATAGTCCTTTACATCGCTTCCGGAGCATTAATTCCCAACCATGCCAGCGACCGAATCAGCTCCCGCTGGGTAATCGCAGCCGTGGCCAGCAGAAATTTCTTCCGCTCAGAATCGGCCTCGGTCAGAATGTGGTGCTTACGATAGAAGTTGCTGAACTCCTGCGCCAGCTGAAAAGCATGCTTCGCCAGATACGCAGGCTCAGCCGTGGCAATGCACTGGTCAAGCAGCAGAGTCGTCTTCGCCGCCCGCAGCCAGACCTGCCAGATCCCGTCTCCCTCTTCGCCCGCAAGATAAGGAAAAGCATCGACGCCAGCAAAATCCGCCAACGCTTGCTCAGCTGTAATACCAGCCTTGCGGAAGATACTGCGTGTACGAACGACCGCGTACTGCATGTAAGGCCCGGTCTCGCCTTCAAAGCTCAGCGCATCCTTGAAGTCGAAGGCAATCACCGTATTCCGCGTGTACTTGAGCATGAAGTAACGCAGTGCGCCGACAGCGATTTCCTTCGCAATCTGCCCGCGTTCATCTGCGCTCAACTCAGGATGGCGGCTATCGACCTCTGACTGCGTAGCCACAATCAGCTTGTCGATCAGATCGTCGGCCTTCACGCCAAAGCCCTTACGTCCCGAGACCTCGATGTAAGGCCGTGCACGGTCTTCTTCGGCAATATCGTACCCAAGCTCTTCAGCGCAACGCGGTGTCAACGCAACCATCTCATAAGAAAAGTGCGTGTAGTGCGCCGCCTGATCGGTATAGCCGAGCCCACGCAAAGCCTCGATGACATTCGCCTGCGGATCGGACTGCCGCGAATCGATCACGTTATAAATCGCCTGCGCGCCGCCAAAATGCGGATGATCCGGCTCACCCTCTTCCGCAGAAATCCAGCAGGTGTGCTTCGCATACTCAAAGAATTTCCTGTAAGCAAAGTCGCGCCCCAGCAGACCGAACTTCCAGAGGTGATAGGCAATGTCTTTGCCAACGTAAGTCACCGTCCCATTTGAGCGAACGATGACCTTCGCATCCTCATCCGGACCGTCAGAAGCATCTGAGGTGGCACGATCTTCTTTCACGGGCACGCGAAGCGCATTGCCTGGACGGCTAGTCCCGCGTTTCATCACCCAGCAGCCCTTGTTCTTGCCTTCGGTTTCGAAATACAGCACGCCCTTAGCCTTCAACTGCTCAAAGGCCACGTCCCAGAAATGTAAATGAAGAATCTCGCTCTCGCGTGGCAGCAGATCGTACTCGATATCAAGCCGCAGCATCGTCTCCAGATGCCGCCGCAATACCGCAGTCGAAATGATCTCGCCAATCTGCGCAGCATCATTGCCGCCGTGCTCAATCGCATGAAGTGTATCGAGTCGAATCTGTTTTCGCGCCTGCTTCTGCGATTCGTCCGCGTCATACCACTGCGAGACGCGCGCATATAAATCCCAGCAGTAGTAGTCGATGCGCTCGCTATTCGCCGCAAGCTTCGCCATCAGCACCTGCACATCGGCAAGCGACAGCTCTTCCAGATGCGTCAGCCCGACAACAATGTCAGCCACCTGCACGCCGGTGTTGTCGATGTAGTTCTGCACATCAACCTTCTGTCCCGCAGCCCGCAGCATGCGCACAAATGTGTCGCCCAGAATCGCATTCCGCAGATGCCCCACATGCGCGGCTTTGTTGGGATTGATGCTCGTGTGCTCCACTAGTGAGTGCAGGCCTGACTCCCCACCTTCAATATCCCCACCAGCAGCAACCGCACGCACAGCTGCACGGCGATCCAGCCGCGCATTAATGTATCCCGCGGCGGCGACCTCAAAACCCGCAAAGCCTTCCAGCGGTGACAGCCCCGCCACAATCTCCTCAGCAATCTTGCGCGGAGCCTTCTTCAACTTGCGTGCCAGCTCAAAAGCAACCGGCAGCGCATACTCGCCGAACTTGATCTCCGGAGGCTGCTCAATCGAAATCGTGTCCAGCTCAATCTGGAATTTTTCGCGCAGCACCGCGCGCAGACGTTCAAGCAGCTTCTTCTGTTCTCTTAAATACACGTGGATTCACCGGGAAAAACGCGAGCGGAAATTCCGTAACGCTTTGTCAAATACCTGATTTTATTGCTCGATTCTATCAGGCAAGCTGGTTTGACGCTGCTTCGGCGCACCCCTAAGATGAAAAGAGCAGTTCCAGAAAACTTCTGCGCATGTCGAACCCCGAAAAGTTTTACCTCACCACTCCGATCTACTACGTCAACGCGCGCCCGCACATCGGCCATGCGTACACCACCATCGTGGCCGACGCCATCGCACGCCGCAAGCGCGCCCTCGGCTTCGACACTTGGTTCCTCACCGGAACCGACGAGCACGGACAGAAGATCGAGCGCTCCGCCAAACAAGCCGGAATCGACCCGCAGCACTTCACCGACAAAGTCGCAGCCGAGTTTCGCGGCCTGTGGGACCGCATGGGCCTCACTTACGACGACTTCATCCGCACCACCGAGCCTCGCCACAAGCAGGCCGTGCAGAAATTCTTCACCCTGCTTAAAGATCGCGGCTTCATCTACAAGAACACCTACACGGGCCAGTACTGCGTCTCCGATGAGGCATTTGTCGATGTTCCTCCGGGCGCGCCCTGTCCTGACTGCGGACGCATCACCGAAACCCTCAGCGAAGAGAACTACTTCTTCAAGCTCTCGGCTTTTGAGCGCAAGCTGCTCGAGTTCTACGACGCAAACCCTGACTTCATCCGCCCGGAAGCGCGTCGCAACGAAGTCATCTCCTTCGTGCGCAGCGGCCTCAAAGACCTCTCGGTAAGCCGCACCAGCATCAAGTGGGGCATCCCCTTTCCCGGCGACGAGAAACACGTCATCTACGTCTGGGCCGACGCGCTCGCCAACTACATCACAGCGCTCGGCTACGGCAGCGATGACACGTCAAAATTCGACCGCTACTGGCCCGCCGATCTGCAGATTGTGGGCAAGGAAATCAGCCGCTTCCACTGCGTCTACTGGCCTGCATTTCTCATGGCGGCCGGCCTGCCGACGCCGAAGAGCATTGTCGCCCACGGTTGGCTGCTCTTTGAAGAAAGCAAGATGTCGAAATCGCGCGGCAACATCGTGCGCACAGAAACCATCCTCGACGTACTCGGAGCCGATGCGCTGCGTTACTTCCTTCTGCGCGAAATCGTCTTCGGACAGGATGGCGCCTTCTCGTTCGACGCGCTGGTGCAGCGCTACAACAGCGACCTCGCCAACGGCTACGGCAACCTCGCCAGCCGCACGCTCGCAATGATTCAGAGGTATTTCGATGGAGTAGTTCAAGAACCGGACAAATCCGTTATCACCAGCGATCAGGTTGTATTGAAGTATCTCTTCCCGCCGGAAGGTAGCCGGCTGGACACCTGGGATTTGTCGTCCTCCGCAAAAACCCTTCTTAGCCTGTACAACAGCTACTTCGATGGACTGCGCTTTTCAGATGCTCTTATAGAACTATGGCGCTTCATTGCCGAAGTAGACGCATTCATAACTAAAGTCGCGCCATGGAAGGTCGCCACAAATTCGGATGACGTGAATCAACTAAGGCTCAAGTCGGCTCTCTACACAGCCGCTGAAGCCATCCGCATCATCACAGCACTTGTGTACCCAATCATGCCCGACGCAGCAGCAAAAGTCTGGGCTCAACTCGGCCTCGGCGACATCAAAAAAGCCGATTTGAAAAATCTCGAATGGGGAGGTCTCAAACCCGGCACTAGGCTGGGCGAACTGGGCCCTGTTTTCCCCCGCGCAGAAAAGGACGCGATCAAACGTATGCAAGACATCGAACAGCAGAACAACAGCCCAAAACCGGACGAGACGCCGGCAGCCATTCCCGCTCCAGCCGAAGTTGCAGGCATAGCAGCAGCCGCAGGCCAAGACCACCCAGCGCCCTCCACTCACACACACCACACCTCTAAGCTGGAATCCATCGTGGAGGGCCTGGCCGTCGCCATCTCCGAATCCACCAGCGAAAGCAGCACAGTGGCGGCCTTCGCGGATGCGATCAAGAACGATATCACCGGCGGATCACAGGCGCCTCCAACTGCACCGCAGCCTCCGGCAGGTTCGGAAAAGATCACCATCGACGACTTCGCCAAAATCGAGCTCCGCGTCGCCCAGGTCAAAGTCGCCGAGCGCGTCCCGAAAGCCGACAAGCTCCTGCGCCTCGAAGTCGATCTCGGCTACGAAACGCGCCAGATCCTCGCCGGAATCGCCGAAGCCTACGAGCCGGAATCGCTCATTGGCCGCAAAGTCGTCATCGTCGCCAATCTCGCGCCGCGCAAGCTCCGTGGGCTCGAATCGAACGGCATGATCGTGGCCGCGTCGCTCGGCGAAAAGGGCAAGCCTGTACTCGCTGGCTTCCTCGAAGACGTAGAAATCGGCGCGCGCCTGAGATAAGACTTATCAACGCTGTCATCCTGAGCGTAGCGAAGGATCTGCTTTTCCTCGGCTGAACCAAAACAGATCTTTCGCTTCGCTCAGGATGACAATTTCAAGAAATTAATGTGTGGAGTAACTAAAAGGCCACCAGTGTTAATCGACTCCCACGCGCACCTCGACAGCCCACGCTACGACGAAGACCGCGAGTCCCTGCTCGCACGCGCGTGGCAAGCGGGCGTGCGCACCGTGCTCTCTATCGGCATCGGCGAGGGCCCGGAGACAATGCACCGCGCGCTCGAACTAAGCCGAGAATACGCAGGCAGGCCGGAAACACCGCGCATCCTCGCCAGCGCCGGAGTTCATCCGCATGAGGCACAACTCTGCGACGAAGCCGCTCTGACCAAGCTCGATAACTTATTGCAGGGACCGGAAGTCATCGCCTGCGGCGAGATCGGACTCGACTACTTCTACGACCACTCGCCGCGCGAAACGCAGAAGACCGTTTTCCGCCAGCAAATGGAAATCGCCGCTACCCACAAAAAGCCCATCATCATCCACTGTCGTCCCTCAGACAACAGCACCAACGCATGGGACGACACCCTCGACATGATCGAAACCGAATGGGCGCCCAAAGGCCTGGGCGGCATCCTGCACTGCTTCACTGGCGAATGGGACCATGCCCGGCGGGCGATGGACTGCGGATTCCTCATCTCCTTTGCCGGCAACATCACATTCCCAACGGCACAGCCTATCCGTGATGTAGCTGTGCACGTCCCACTCGACCGCATGCTGGTCGAAACCGACGCCCCATTCCTCGCTCCTGTGCCCAATCGCGGCAAGCGCAACGAGCCCGCCTGGGTCGCGGGAGTCGCCGAAAAGCTGGCCGAAATCCGCAATCTGTCTGCTGACGAAGTAGCTTCCCATACCACGGAAAACTTTCACCGATTTTTCAGTATCACGGCAGGCATGGCACACTGAGGTTAGCGGTTTGTGCGGATAATCTGAAGTAGAGAGAAGTGTTATGGCAACAGACAACTCCTTCGACATCGTAAGCAAAGTGGACATACAGGAAGTGCGCAACGCCATCGAGCAGGCCATCAAGGAAGTGCGCGCGCGCTTCGATCTCAAGGACTCGCACTCTGAAATCAAGCTCGAGGGCGACGACGCCATCCAGTTGGCCTCCGCCGACGAGTACAAGCTGGAAGCCGTGAAGGAAATCCTTTCTCACAAGCTCGTCAAGCGCGGCATCTCGCTCAAAGCGCTCACCTATGGAAAGCTCGAGCCTGCCACCGGATCGAGCGTCCGGCAGAAGATCACACTGCAGCAGGGCATCCCGAGCGAGAAAGCCAAAGAGATCGTCCGCATTCTAAAAGACTCCAAAAAGAAGGCCCAAGCATCCATACAGGGTGATACCGTTCGTGTAAGCAGCAAAGATCGCGATACTCTACAAGAAGTGATTGCGATGCTGAAGGGCAAGGATCTCGGCATCGACATGCAGTTTACGAACTACCGGTCGTAAAGGAAGAGCGGGACCTAGTTTTTTGAGTACGAGCGAAGAGCCAGTGAGCACAACGACCATCGCGACGGCAAAAGAGGTCTTCGACCTCCTCCACGACGACTTGCGCGCTATCGAGCGCGAGTTCGGCGACGACGCTGTCTCCTCCGTCAAAGCCATCACCGAGATCTCCGATTACCTGCGCGAAGGCGGCGGCAAGCGCATCCGTCCGTCGCTGCTGCTGCTCTCTGCCAAGTCCCAGGGCTATTCCGGAGGCGGCATGGTTCGCCTCGGCGCGGTCGTCGAAATGGTGCACACGGCCACCCTCGTCCATGACGACATCATCGACGCCGCCAACATACGCCGCGGCCGCCCCTCAGCCAACACCACCTGGGGTAACGCAAAGTGTGTCCTCGCCGGCGACTGGCTCTATATGCAGGCCTTCCGGGTTGCACTCGAAGAGCGCAACTTCCGCGTGCTCGACCTGCTCATCAGCCTCACACAGCAGATGGTCGAAGGCGAGTTGCTGCAAATGGAGACTCTCGGACGTCCGGTCACAGAGCAGGAATACAACGACCTCATCTACCGTAAGACCGCGTGCCTCTTCGAAGTCTCGATGCGCCTCGGCTCGGTGCTAGCGAAAGTGAATGGCAGTACGGAAGCAGCCATGGGCGAATACGGTCACGCGCTCGGCATTGCCTTTCAGATCGTCGACGACGTGCTCGACCTCACCGCCAGCGAAGAAGTCTTGGGCAAGCCCGTCGCCAGCGACCTGCGCGAAGGCAAGGCTACCCTCGCCGTCATTCACTCGCTCGAAAACGGCACAGCGACCGACCGCGAAGCGATCCTCACCGTGCTCACCGACCAGAACTTCGACCGCGTCACTCACGATGAGATTCTGGGCGTACTCTCCCGCAACCGGTCCGTCGATTACGCGATGAACATGGCCTTCCAACACGCAGAGAAGGCGCGCAAAGCACTCGCATCGTTGCCCGATTCCGACTTCAAGCGAGCCCTGCTCTGGGTTCCGGATTTCGTCGTCGCACGCGACAAGTAAGCACCGCTCAACACGCAGGCAAGATTTGTGATCCCGACCGAAGCGTGCAGCGCGGAGCGGAGAGCCTGCCCTGAGCTTGCCGAAGGGGACCTGCAGTTAGACCGTACCCTCCCTGTGCTATCCTTGCGAGTTCATGTCTCAAGAGCGCACCACACCCATCCGCGTCCTCGTCGCCAAGCCCGGCCTTGACGGCCACGACCGCGGCGCGAAGGTCATCGCACGCGCGCTGCGCGACGCCGGGATGGAGGTCATCTACACCGGCCTGCGTCAGACGCCGGAGATGATCGCCAACGCCGCCATTCAGGAAGATGTGGACTGCGTCGGCCTCAGCATTCTCTCCGGAGCCCACAACGTCATCGTGCCCCGCGTCACTTCCCTGCTCAAAGAACGCGGAGCATCAGACATTCTGGTAGTCCTCGGCGGAACCATCCCCGAACAGGACGCAGAATTCCTGAAGTCGCAGGGAATAGCAGCGATCTTCGGCCCAGGAACACCACTTGAGACTACCGTCAGCTTCATCCGTGAAAACGTTAGATCACGCAACCTGATTGTCTAGCCTCTCGTCCCGTCATTTTTCACCCCATCAATCGAATCGCGTCGAGCATTTACGACGAAGACTACACTGTTCTCGCACGTCATTATCTATTTGATGGAAATCTCCATGAGCATCAATCGCAGAGACTTCATGCGCAGCGTCGCCAGCGTATCCGGAGTCGCATTAGCCGGCGCTGTCACTTCTTGTCAGACCCACGTAAATACAAGCAACCCATTGCTGCCATTGCCGGAACTCTCCGGGATTGAGCACATCGTTGTCGTTATGATGGAAAACCGCAGCTTCGACCATCTGCTTGGCTGGCTGCCCAATGCAAACGGCACTCAGGCCGGCCTGCAATATCTCGACAGCAGCGGCATCCCGCACGCGACATACAGGTTAACCACCTTCGCCGGTTGCTCGCACTCGGATCCCGACCACTCTTACGCCGGAGGCCGCTCCGAATACAACAATGGAAAGATGGACGGCTGGCTGCGCACCAGCACGAACGACGCATTCGCAATCGGTTATTACGAAGAAGCCGATCTGCCTCTGTACGGCACGCTGGCGCGCAATTACACCACGCTTTGCAACTATTTTTCGTCCATCATGTCTTCCACCTTCCCAAATAGGTTCTTCCAGCATTGCGCGCAAACAGATCGACTGAGTAATTCCATAGGTCTTTCTACCTTGCCCACGATCTGGGACCGCCTCTTGAGCGCCGGCGTCAGTTGCAGGTACTACTACTCAAATGCCCCGTACCTATCGCTCTGGGGCCCGAAATACATCGGCATCTCAGCCCTATTGCCAGATTTCCTGGTCGATGCAGCCAAAGGCGCTTTGCCTGCCGTCTCATTTGTCGAGCCATGGTTTACTGCTTTCGATGACGGCAATGACGACCATCCGTGGGCTGACCTGCGCAACGGCGAGATATTTCTTCGTCAGGTGGTCCAGGCGTTAGCTACCGGTCCGGGTTGGTCAAAGACCGTGCTCATCATCAACCGCGACGAATGGGGCGGCTTCTTTGATCACGTCGTTCCTCCACGTGCTGCCGCGGCAAACAGTTTGGATACGGACATTGTCGATGGCAAGACCCTACTTGGATTCCGGGTGCCCGTTCTGGTCATTTCGCCCTTCAGCAAGGGCAACCCGGACAAGCCGCGCGTCGACTCACTGACCTACGATCATACGTCCGTCCTGAAGCTCATCGAGTGGCGCTGGCAACTGCAGCCCTTGACCCCTCGCGATGCTTCAAACGACATTGCCAATCTCGCACTCGCTCTGGACTTCAGCAATCCGGACACATCGCTGCCCGCATTGCCGGTGATCGATTCGCCGGGAGAGCCATGCTCGAATGACGGACCAGCGATGACGATGGTACGGAGAGAGCCTGTCAAAGGTGTTGACAATGAAAGCCTGGACTTCTATCTGTTAATGAAATCTGAGTTGACGAACGGCTGGCGCCTTCCCGCTGGTCTGAAGTAAGTCAAAGCTGTCCTCCCTCGGAAGCGCCATCTTGTATTTACAACTGCCGCTCGAAAGGATCTTTCTTCTGCACCCACGGAGGCGCAGGACGCCCTTCTTCCGCTCCAACACTTTTCCGGGCTTCACTGTCATTCATCGGTTGCAAGCCGTCTTCTCCAGCCGCAGTTGGCGATCCGGGAACGGGAGGCTGCCCGGTAGCGGGAGCCGCCTTGGAAAGATCCGGCTTGCCGGTCGTGCCTTCGTCAGAAAGCATCTGCCACGACGCGTGAACCTTGTTGGTGCGGGTAGTTTCGCAGCCGGTGACGAGGAGCAGAGCGGTTGAAGTGAGAAGAAGCGTGCGAGCAAGCATCATACAAATCCTCCGCTGTCGATTTAGATGCAGTGATCAGCCGGAAGCAGTTATACCACCGTTTGTAATCCAAAGAACAGCGCCGCAGCTTCAACCCAGCTGCGAGCGGATCGCAGTCACATATTTCTCAGGCAAAACGCGCTTCTGCATCCGGCCATCGACAACGATATGCGTCGTTTGCGCTTCGGCCAGAAGCTGAGGCGCGTCATCGCGCAAAAGCCGATAGGAAAACTTGATCACTCCCGACCGCAGCGCGACAATGCGTGTCTCGATCGTCAGAATCTCGTCATAGCGGGCGGGAGCTTTATAGCGGCAGGTAGCCTCCACCACCGGAAGATGGCAGTCGTCGGCAATTTCCATCTGCTTATAGTCAAAACCAAGCTGACGTAGGCACTCAACACGCCCCATCTCAAACCAGACAAAATAGTTCGAGTGGTAGACCACGCCCATCTGGTCGGTCTCGGCGTAGCGTACGCGCACGGTAATGGTCGAAGGCTCTTGCATGCAGATTAAAAAAAGCCTGCACAAAGCAGGCTTTTTAAAAGTTAGTTTCGAACTACGGCTTCAACTTCGAAAAGATATTGAACTTCGACACATCGTTGAACATCACGAAGACCGCAAAAAGCACCAGCACCACAAACGCAACCTGATAAATGCGTTCCTTGAACTGCTGGTTCAGGTCGCGGCGAATCGTCCCCTCAATCATCAACAGAAGAATCATGCCACCGTCGAGAATCGGAATCGGCAGCAGATTGAAGATGCCAAGGTTCAGGCTGATCAGCGCCATCAACGTGATGATCGGCTGCCATCCGGGCATGGTAATCGCTTCGCCGGTATCGCGGGCAATGCCGATTGGCCCGCTTAATTGCTGCACATTCGAGCGCCGAGTGATCAGACGATGCAATACATCGAGGATGTAACCGGAATTATGAAGATTGAAGCTGACCGAGTGTCTGACAGCTGCCGGAAGAGGCAGTTGCTCCACGCGGAAAGGAGGCAGATTGGCCTTGAACCCAAGCCGATAGGCTTGCTGACCAGTGCCGTTGTCTGCCAGTATTGGTTGAACATGCAACGTGAGCACCTGGCCACTGCGCTCCACATTCAGCGCCACGGGCTGGCCATTCTGCTGCTGCAAGAACGCCATAACTGCAGGCACCGAGTGCAGCGGCTGACCGTTGATCGACTGGATGACGTCCCCGGACTTCAACCCCGCCTTGTCCGCCGGGAAACCGGGCTCAACATCGTGCACCTTCAGCGGATCGGCCTGATAGCGAGGAATCAGACCGAGAGACTCAATCTCAAAATCCTGCCCTTTGGTGGTGTCGAGCAGGTACAGCTCGTTTGAAAACTGCTTCGTCTGCCCATCCACATTCCGCTCGACCGTGAACGCCACATTGGAATTGGCGTCGAGTACCGACCGGATGCGAACCCTCTCCCACGTCGGATTGTGATCTTTATCGAACTGGATGATCCGGTCGCCAGGCTGAATCCCCGCCCGTGCGGCAGCAGAATTCTGCGGGACAAAGTCGATGACCGCCGGGCCATACAGGTACTGCTCCACTTCGTTGTGCATCATGTAATAGCCCGTCATGAGCACAAAAGCGAGCAGGAAATTGGCCACGGGACCTGCCAGACCGATGAGAATACGCTGCCATCGCGGATGCGAAGCAAACTCTCCCGGATCTCCGGTCCGCTCTTCACCCGGATTTTCCCCAGCCATCTTGACGTAGCCGCCGAGGGGCAAAAGGCTCAGCCGGTAATCGGTGTCGCCACGGCGAAAGCCGAAAAGGCGCGTGCCGAAACCAACCGAAAAGACCTCGACGCGAACGCCGAAGAACTTGGCCACGGCAAAGTGACCGAATTCGTGCACGAGCACCATGATGCCGAGCACGACGAGCATGGAGAAAATAGCAGTTAGAGCAAATGGCATGTCTGTATAAAGAAAACCTGTCAGCGGGCGTTAAGACCTGGGGGTAGCAACTTCATGACCGGCCCTAATCAGAACCTCCCGAGCCATTTCTCGTGCTTGCCTGTCGCAAGCCAGCACTTCGCTGATGGACCCAGGATGGCTCTCGGGGGTAGCCTGCAATACTGCTTCTATTGTACGCGCTATACCCGAAAAAGGGATGCGTCTTTCGAGAAACGCTTCCACGGCGATCTCATCTGCGGAATTAAGTGCAATGCAATGAGCGCCCCCCTTTTCCGCCGCCTCATACGCCAGCCGAAGACAAGGGAAACGGGCAAGGTCGGGCGGCTCAAAATTCAGCTGGCCAAGCGCAGCCATGTCGAAGGTCAGGTCCGACTCGACCCGCTCGGGATAGCTCATGGCATAGAGAATCGGCAGCCGCATGTCGGTCACGGAAATTTGCGCCAGGATGCTTCCATCCACGTACTCAACCAGCGAATGCACGGTGGACTGCGGATGCACCGTCACCTTCACCGCAGAAGGCAGGATATCAAACAGCCTGCACGCCTCGATGATCTCCAGACCCTTGTTCAGCATCGTGGCCGAATCGATCGTGATCCGCCGCCCCATCACCCAGGTCGGATGCTTAAGCGCCTGCTCAACCGTAATACCCTCAAACGCGCTCAGCGGTAGCGTGCGAAACGGCCCACCGGAAGCTGTCAACCAGATGCGCCTGACCTCATCCTTCGACCCGGCCCGCATGCACTGGTGCACCGCATTGTGCTCGGAATCGATCGGCAGCAAGAATACCTCCTTCGCCCTCGCCGCAGCCGTCAGGATCTCCCCTGCTGCGACCATAGCTTCTTTATTGGCGAGACCGATGCCCTTTCCCGCGTTGACTGCTGCATAAGTAGCTTCGAGCCCAGCCACGCCAACAATGGCAGAAACAACAAAATCGACATCCGGCAACGTCGCAACGCGCACCGTACCTTCAGTCCCGTATACGACCTCGACGCCGCTCACGCCAGCAGCCTTCAATCGCTGCGCAAGGTCCGCAGCCAGTTCTTCCGTAGCTACAGAGACTACGCGAGGTCGCCAGCGCACACACTGTTCGAACGCCGCATCCACATTGCGTCCCGCCGCCAGCGAAGCCACGGCAAAACGGTCAGGAAAGCTTTCAATAATGCTGAGGGTGCTCTGCCCAATCGAGCCAGTCGAGCCGAGAATAGCAATCTGTTTCAAAGCGTGAACCGTACTCCTGACGTTATTGTGACCACGGCGGTGCAATGCCGTTCATACGCGCATAAGCCACCAGCTGTCCCATATGTTCATTATCGTGAATGATGATGCGCAGGTACATGCCATCGACGGTAACTTCCTTACCCTCGATCTTGACCTTGCGCTGAAGATCGCCGGGCTTCAGCTGTGCTCGCGCCGTCTTCACCGCATCCAGCGACCGTTTCAGCCAGCCGATCACGTCTGCTTTCGCCGTAACTGACTTCTCCATCCCATCGGTAAGATCAGCCGGCATTTTGGGTCCGGTCACACTCAATAGCCAGTAATTGGCAATCGCGATGTGCATAAACACTTCGCTCACCGACCGCACTCCCGGCGCTGGGCGCCACCCGTACTTATCAGCCGGAATCGCCTCGGCCAGGGAAACCATCTGGCTGGAAACGTGCAACCATTCTCCGTCATAGCCTTCCCATAGACCCTCAAGCTGGTCTTTCGTTTGAGCAAGTGCAGCTGAAGCACTCAGAACCAGAACACCGAGCAGCAGAAATTTCTTCATCGTTCCTCCCCCGCAGCCCTCGATGATTTTAGAACCTTGCACCAGAACTATTGCGCCGCAAGGCGCGTCTGCTGCATGCAATGCCCTAAAACCACTGCTGCGCCAGTTGTGCCCACCACAGCACCGGAGCCGCCAGTAGCAACGCGTCGATGCGGTCAAGAATGCCGCCGTGACCGGGCAGCAACGTGCCTGAATCCTTGACACCAGCACCCCGCTTGATAGCCGACTCAATCAGATCACCCACCTGCGCCGCCACATTCAAAATCACGGCAAGCCCCATCCAGCGGAAGACGGACCCCGGATACGCGATCCAGTCAAAACCATGCCGCGCCAGCACATTCGCAAGAAAAATCAGCAGCAGCGTAATCAGCAGACTACCCAGAACAGACCCCGCGCTGCCCTCCCAGGTCTTGTTCGGACTGATCGCAGGAGCCAGCTTCCTTCGCCCAAATGCTTTCCCCACATACAGCGCGACCACATCGCCCGTCCACACTACAAAGAAAAGAAAGAGCAGCAGCGACGAGCCGTTCTCCTGCGCGCTGAGCAGTGGAATCGTCATCAGCGACAAACCCACATACAGCAGGCCGAAAACAGAATAAGCTGAATCCGGCAGCACCCGCGGCAACGGCGAGCGAAACGCGCAAAGGATAAACAGCGCAAAGCTGAGACATCCAAGCAACGGAGCCGTATATTCAGGACGCCAGAAACCACAGGCAAAGAGCGCGGCGATCCCGCAAAGAACCGCAATGCGCGGAGTCTTTGCGCCGGAAGCATCGGCCAGCACCAGAAACTCCCAAGTGGCCAGAGCAGCAACCGCAGCCGCAGCAAGTGTAATAAGCCAGAACGGACCCTTAAAAACCAACAACAAAACAACAGGAATCAAAATAACAGCAGTGAGAACACGTTTCATCGTTTCGTACGAGACCCTGTTGGGCAGGATACACGGTCATCGCTATAACGAGCGTCGAATATCCCTCCCGAAGCGTCTAAATAGTAAGGAGAAAAAGAGATGATGAAACTGAAAGCCCTGACCGCCGGCCTTGTTTTAGGCGTGCTGGCGTGCGCGCTACCCTCTGTCGCGCAGCAGGGCGACACCGTCGCCGCACAGACGGTTGTGACCGTAGTCCCGAAGGGCGGCGAAGCTCCCGACCTGCATCAGCAAAACCTCAAAGTCTGGGCCGACGGAAAAGAGAGCGAAGTCACCCAATGGCAGCCGTTACGGGGCGACCGCTCCGGACTCGAATTTGTCGTCCTTATCGACGGCTCCGCCCGCTCCAGCATCGGCCTCCAACTCAATGACTTATCGAAGTTCATCCAGTCCATGCCGCCCACCGCACTCGTCGGCGTTGCTTACATGCAGAACGGACGCGCCGCCTTCGCCCAGAACCCAACCGCCGACCACGCCCTTGCAGCCAAAGCCCTTCGACTCACCAGTGGACCTCCAGGAAGCAATGCCAGCCCCTACTTCTGTCTCTCTGACCTCGCAAAACACTGGCCCTCGGAAGACCCAAAGAACCGCCGCGAAGTGCTCATGGTGACCGATGGAATCGACCGCTACAACCTCCGCTACGACCCCGAGGACCCCTACCTGCAAGCCGCCATCACCGACTCGCAGAAGGCCGGCCTTATCGTCTACTCCATCTACTTCCGCGATACCGGCGGCCTCGACAATAGCGGCTATGAGACCAACGCCGGACAAAGCCTTCTCACCCAGGTAGCACAGGCCACAGGAGGCAAACTCTACTGGCAAGGCCTCGGCAATCCCGTCAGTTTCCAGCCATACCTCGAAGACCTCAGCAAACGCCTGGAGAACCAGTACGAACTGGGCTTCACCGCAAGATCAAAGTCAAAACAGGAATTTGTGGATTTGAAAGTGAAGACGGATGTGTCTCGTTTAAGCATTGAAGCTCCGCAGAGAGTCGCCGTGGGAACACCCTGATTTCAGTCGCTGGCCGAAAACACCTGCGTAAGACGCCATCCGCCTCCTGTGCGGCGAAAGACCATATTCCCAATCTGCGCCGAGTCGCGTGCGTCATTCAAGACCTGATCTTGAATGCACGCATGCGATGCAATAAACTGCCTAGCGCTTGAGCCATCGGGGGCCTCCCCCGATGGAGCCGCGAGAAAACCCTGAAGGAATGTGCTGAAGCCGGCGCGTTGGACTTTTGTTGTTGGATCGCTATCGAGCACACCGGACGAGAGAAGCGGAAACTGCACCAGTGCCATTACGTGCTGCGTATCTCCCGCCAAAACGGCTGACCGAAAATCGCTCCACGTCGCGGCCAGTCCGGAAGCCTGGACCGCGCTCCCTATGGAACACTGAGCAGCGTCCTTAGGGTGCTCCTGGGGAGCGGCTCTGCACGAAGACAGGGAAATGCAAAAGAGTGCCGCCAGCAGAAACCGTAGTGTCAGGGATTGGGCCACATTGCACCTCTGAGATTCCATTTCGAAAATGAGAAAGTGGCGA
>Ga0210392_10000836_pt1 | contig 17191 bp, 16 predicted proteins | sample IncBWC30OmetaG_FD_161057 | JGI IMG/M metagenome (GOLD analysis project Ga0210392, IMG submission 161057) | Forest soil microbial communities from Barre Woods Harvard Forest LTER site, Petersham, Massachusetts, United States - Inc-BW-C-30-O ...
GGCAAAATTTCGCGGCCTGCCGGTGTTGCGCCCGCGCCTGGCGGTGCGGCCACACGTTTCCGGGGCGGTGCCAATGCCTGGCGACACTTTGGTTTATCATGAACTCACGGGCGCTCCCGGCTGGCTCCGCCGCTGGCCCCAGTTATGGAACGTGGCACGCGGTGATTTCGCATGGATTGGCAACCGGCCTTTGAATCCAAAACAGGCCGCGCGGCTGACCAACGACTTTGAACGGCTCTGGCTGACCGCCCCGATCGGATTGATCTCGCTGGCGGATGCCGAAGGTTGCGCCGACTGCTTCAAGATCCTGACACGCGCCCACGCCAGTTTTTATGCGGCACAGGCAAACTGGCGGCTGGACTGGAGGATTTTTACCCGGGCGGTTTTTTTGCTGGTAACCGGCACACCGTACTCGCAGGCCAATGAATGGCTGGCCCGGCTGTTTGCTCCACGAACGGAAATCCGCGGGGCGCATTGACATAAATGAAAATCCAGAGACAAAACGGAACTTTGAGCGTTGGAGACCTTCAGGAACTGAGCGCCGCCAACGCACGGTTGTTCAGCAATGAAGTCCGCGCCGGCATTTCGCCGGGACTCAAGCATGTGGAGATCGACCTGTCACAAATCCCTTTCGTGGACGGTTACGGCCTCGGGGCGCTCGCGTCGCTACATGTCGCCATGAACGGACGAAACGGTCACGAACCCGTGGTCATCCGCCTGCTGCACCCGCAGCCGCCGGTCCAACAGGTGCTGGAACTCGCACGCATGCACCACATCTTCGAAATCATCCCGCGCAATGGCGGCGCGGCCAATGGCCACGTGAACACAAATCATCACAGTCAATCCGCCAGACCAACGTGAAACCGGTCTTACCATTGTTCATCTTCATCGACGCCTGCGGCTGGGAGATCATAAAGGACGACCCGTTCGCCCGCACCTTCGCGCCCAACCGACGGCGGCTGGAGTCGGTCTTCGGCTACAGTTCAGCCTGTGTGCCCTCGATCCTTTCGGGGCGGTGGCCGGTTGAGCACCGCAACTGGTGCTACTTTGTCCATGACCCAAAAAACTCCCCCTTCAAGTCCTTGCGCAAATTGAGCTGGCTGCCGAAATTTATCACCGGCCGCCGCCGGTTTCGGCGGTGGCTTTCCAAGTTCGTCAAATCGCGGCTGAGTTTTCGCGGCTACTTTGACCTGTATAACATCCCCTTCAAATTCATTTCGCTTTTTGATTTTACGGAGAAGAAAAGCCCATTGCAGCCGGGGGGCATGAACTTTGGGGGCAACATCTTTGACTTTCTGGAGACGCGCAGCATCGCCTATCACGTGAGTGATCCGGGAAAAAGCGAGGTGGAGAACCTCGACGACCTGACGGCGTTCATCGAGAGTGAATGGATCGATTTCGCCTTTGTCTACTGGCCGGAACTGGACGGCCTGTTGCATCGCGTCGGCAACCAGTCGCCGGAAATCGGCCCAAAGCTCCGGCGATATGAAGAATGGATCGGAAAATTACTTGATGTGGCGGGCGACCATTACGAAGAAGTGCGGCTCTACATTTTCAGCGACCATGGCATGGCCAACTGCGATGAACACCTGGACCTCAAGTCCAAGATCGAGGCATTGCCATTGCGTTTCGGGGTGGATTACGCGGCGGTATACGATTCCACCATGGCGCGGTTCTGGTTTTTCAACAAAGAGGCGCACGAGTTCATCGAGTATTGCCTGAACCAGATTCCGCAGGGCCGCATTTTGCCCAATGATGAACTGGAGCAACTGCGCTGCCTGTTCCATGACCGGTACTTTGGTGAATTGATTTTCCTGGTGAAGGAAGGCGTGCTGATTGTGCCCAGCCACATGGGTGAGCGACCGATCCGTGCCATGCACGGCTATCATCCGCTCGACAAGCACAGTTACGCCGCGTTGCTGACAAACCAGCCGGACATCCCGGAGGAAATTCGTGCCATCCCGGACATCTTCAAATTGATGAAGAACGATGCCGAACTGGCAAAGGTCCTAAACTCCGGCAAAAAAATGCCGTCGCCGCCGCCCGGCGCACGATTTTATGAAACCCGTGCGGCAAACGTTTGATGATTTCAAGGCCGGCGCCTACTTCGAGGCGCTGGACGGCCTGCGCGCCATTTCCATCCTGCTGGTGCTGCTGCACCATGTGCCGAGATTTTCAGGGCCGCAATTTTTGAACACGCTCCAGGAGAACGGGCGTTATGGCGTGGCGTTTTTTTTTGTCATCAGCGGTTTCCTGATCGGCACGCTGCTGCTGCGTGAGCAGGAAAAGAACGGGAAGATAGACCTGTGGAAATTTTACGGCCGGCGTTCGTTGCGGCTGCTGCCGCTGTATTACGCGGCGCTATTGCTACAGGCGGTCATAGTCTTTGGCCTAAAACAATACACACCCGAGAACCAGGCGCTTTTCGCGGAAAAATTGCCGGCCTATTTGTTTTATTACAGCAACTGGCTGGCGACCGCGACGCAAGGGCCGTTTTTTCAGGCGTGGTCGCTGGCGGTGGAAGAACAATTTTACCTCGCGTTCGGCCTATTGCTGTTTTACACCCGCAACCGGACCGTCATCGTGGCGACGCTGGCGGCATTACTGGTCAAATTTTTTGTTTATGAGACATACGGCGCGGTTGACGCCGGTTCGACGTTCTGGCGGGTCGTATTCAGCTACCGGGAACCAATCTTATTCGGCGTGCTGGCGGCGTTCGCGCTGAACCGGCGGCGGGTTTTTGAGTTGTTCCAACGGGGGCTGGATTCCGCACTGGCAATCACATTGCTCAGCCTGGCGACCGCCGGCTGGCTGTGCATGCATCTCATGCGCCATGAAAGTTTTTGGGACGCGCAACTGCTGTATCTGCTGATGACGATGACGGTGATTGGCCTGGCGATACGTCCGGCGACGGCAGTCCTCGATAATCGCCTCATGACGCACATAGGGAAGATCAGCTATGGCATTTATTTGCTGCATATGTTTGTGATCGTGGCGGTGAGAAAAATGCCGGGAGGAGGGTCGCCGGCAATTTGTTTCTTTTTCAGCACGCTCGTGGTGATCATTGTGGCGTCGTTGGTTTATCAATATTTTGAACGGCCAATCATTGTGTTCTACAAAAGAAAATTTTCACCCTACAACACCACGGCAGCGTTCCCGGCGACACAGGAGGGAATACCGGCGGTGTCAGCACCTCCGGTGGAGGAGCCCGGCCGGGTTCCGGTCTAGTTCAGCCGAACTTTGCCTGTGGCAAGGTCTGCAAACGAGATCACCTGCAAATCCGGCTGGCCGGCCAGCCACACGGCGGTTTCATGCAGCACCTGAATAAACCGTTCGTCCGGTTTGCCGTCTTGAAAATATTCCCACCAGTGCGTCACCAAAACGGTGAACTGCCGACTTAAAACCGATTGCTTAACCTGGTCAAGCATGCCGGCGAGCGGACGCTGGTTGGACAGAAGGCAGCCAGGATGGGTGAGGAGCAGGGTCCGGCCATGATGCCAGTGCGGCCGGCGGGCAAACTTATGCAGCACGTATTTTGGCCACCACGACACCGGCAGCCGCTCCAATTCAAACCAGCCGGTGGAAATCACCGGGAAACGTCTGGCAACTTCGCGCATGCTGAGCGAGGAAAACTTGTCGTAAGGCGCGACAAATGTTTGCGGCCGGGAAAAGCCCGCGTCCATGAGCAACCGGGTTCCCTGTTCCAACCGGTCAGAAATGTCCTTGGCGCTGATCGAGTCAAATTCGAAAAACGAATGGTCGTAACCATGCTGGGCAATGTGAAAGCCGGGATTGTCGCGGAGATAGTTGACGAGTCTCGTGTTATCGCCAATGGGCAAAGTGAGTTCGCCGCCGCCATTCCTGGCGAAAAGGAACTTTTCCGGCCGGCCATCGGAACGGATGGCGTTGGTGCGCACGTCGGGTATGACTGCGAGGTTCACCGGCAGGTTGCGCTCCAAAAACGGACGATAGAGCCGTTCGAGGCATTCCACAGGTGTGGATGCGTTGGTATCGTCGTCACGCAGAATGACGTAGCGCATATTTTTCCTCAATGAGCCGGGCATAAAGGTCTTTCATCCGTCCGGCGAGCACGGAATTGTCGTATTCGGCACTGACGAGCTGGCTGCCTGCAGCGGCGTAGCGTGCGGCGGTTTGCGGCTTCGATATGGCGGCATCGACAGCCTTGTGAAACGCGAAAGAATCGCCATGGTTGAACAGCCAGCCGTTCTGTCCTTCGCGAATCAAAGCCGCTGCGCCGGAAGTACGGCTGGCGATGACAGCCGTACCGGCCGCCCAAGCCTCAAGAATGACCAGACCAAAGGTTTCGGAAACGGACGGCAAGAGCACGGCGCGGGCCTCTTGAAACAGGCCGATGAGCCGGGGATCGCCCGGCGGCAATCCGCCGGTGAGCAGGATGCGGTTTTCCAAGCCGAGCTCACGGATCCTGGCCTCAAGCGCATGGCCATAAACCTCGTCCGTACAGGCCCCGGCGAGGACGAGCAGCGCATTGGGATGGCGTTGAAAAATTGCGGCGGATTGCTCGACGAGCCAACGCTGGTTTTTGACGGCATCAATGCGCCCGACACACAGGAGCATTTCGCGGTCGCGGATCTGTGGAAACGCCTCCTGCGCCGGTTTGCGGCAATGTTTGCGGTAAAGTTGCATGCTAACACCGTGCGGCTGAACGATGATGCGCCGGCCGGGATATTTTTCATAGAGCAGGGCGGCCTCCTTCGGATTACAGGTAAGAATGGCATCGGCTTGTTGCAACAACCGGCGGGAACGCAACAGGAGCCCGAAAATTTTCCCCCACTCCCAGCCACGGGCCAATTTTTCAAAGCTTTCCCTTACCTCCTTGGGCAGGTCGAGGAAACCGCCGTGAATGGTGACAACCAAGGGCACGCGACGGCGGCGGGCAACGAATGCCGCCACACCGCCGAGCCGCCCGAGCGCGTGGGTGTGGATAATGGAAACACCCGGCTCGCGCCACAAGGCGAGGGGAAGTTCGAAGGACATAAGATTGCCGCCCACGGCGACCTGCTGCCGCCGTTCTGCCGCCGAAAGACCCAGTACGGGCAAAAAGGCATTGAAACGTTTGATGACGCAGCCGGTGGCCGCGAGCGGGTCGGCGGTGAAAACATTTTCGATTTGGGGGCAAAAAACTACCGAGCCGACGCCATGTTTGTGCAATCCGATGAACAACCGTTGAAGGGCGGTTTCCGTGCCTCCCCATTCGGCCGGATTGTATTTGCGCAAGACATGGGCGACATGCACGCGGGACTTTCCAGCAACGTTTAAAGGCTTGAACGCGCCTGCGGACCGGCGCGGAACGGGCGGGCGGTAAATTTCAGGCGCCGATGGGTTCATGTTGAATCAGATCAATTTCAATCTCACGAGGCAGTGCGGCCTCGGTTGCGCGCACCTTGAATCTTCGTTTCACCCAGTAAAGGGCGGCGAGCGTGCCGGCCATGGCATGGAACGTGAGATAGATGTGTTCCTGCCGGAAGACCCATTCGGTAATGCTTTGCAAAAATGTTCCGCAGATGCCAAAAAAGAGGCCGACGCCAAGCCGGTGCATCGCGTCGGGAACGCGGGGCCAAAGGAAGCTGGCGCCCATCTGCAGCCAACGCAGCCAGACGAGCGCGAAAATGACCAGGCCCGGCACGCCAAGTTCGCCGGCGGTCAGGGCGGCCAGATTGTGCGCGGGCGCGGCGTAGTGAAAACTTGGCAGCGCCTGCTTGCTCGGCGCGTAGGTGAGGTCGTCATAGTCTTCGTAGGGCGTGCCGAGTTGCACGCCGTACTTTTTAGAAACCCAGTACGACCAGTTGTTCAAGCCGACACCGAAGAACTGGTCGTCGGTGATGACTTTGGCCAGGCGCAAAAAGTAGCCGCGGCTTTCAAACTTGGTGGAATCCATGTATTCGGATTCCAACGAATCATTCGCGTAACGATATGCCAGCAGATTCCAGGATTTGAACACCAGACCGGCCAGGCACAATAAAATCAGCGCGGTGGCCAGGAGTTTTTTGGCCGTGATCCGCCACGAAACACAGAAGGCGGTCGCACCCAGCACGATGAGCGCAAAGATGGGGATCCCCGCCCGTGAAATCGTCATCACGATGCACAGGGTGGCCACGGCAAGCGCCACGAAGGAAAAACGACGCAGCCATTTTGGCAACGTGGAGGTCGCCGCGGCCACGAAGACGGGCGCGATGGTGCAGAGGTACATGGAGAAGCTGTTCGGGTCGTCGAGCGTGCCGGGGACGCGATAGATACCCTCCAACAGCCGCTGTTTGAAGGCGATGGCGCCCTCAAAACAAATGGCGCAGCCCAGGGCGAAAACAAAGATGGCCAGCTCGCGTTCGCTGCGGACATACAAAGCCGCCGCCAGAAAAATAAGGATGCCGCGCATTATTTTTGACAGTTCAAAAACGCCGTAAACCTTCGGGTCGGAAAAGGCGACGTTGCCGCAGGCGTAGAAAAAAAACAGAAACATGAGCCCGAGCCCGGCCGGCCAGAAACACCGCGGCCCGCCGTCACGTGGAAACAAAAACGAACCGATGAGCACGCTCCACGCCAGGATGTCCACGAGCGAAAATTCGAATCCGCGCGTCGTGCCGCGGTACCAGTAGTGGCTGTGAAAATTGACGTCGATTTTGTAGCTGATGGCCGCCAAGGCAATCATCAGAAAAAATGCGACGTCGCGCGCGCGCAACGAAAGGCCGGCCACCGCCGCCCCGACCAGCGTGGCGGCGAAGAAGAAGCTCCCGCCGATCAAGTCTTTTGCTTCCATCGTTGCGCGTTGTTTGACGATGCCAACGTAAAATCAGCGGCGGCCGGTTGTTAGTAGGTAAAGACCTCCAAATAATTGGGCGGAAACCCCATACCCGGCGGGGGCCGGTTTCATTATTTTTTCAACATGGAAACACAACTTGAGCAAGCGCCGGCCGGTGCCGGCCCAAACCGCGAAACGCCGCCCGCGCCATTTTCAATCAAGGCGGCAACAGTTGCAATTGAACAAGCCGGCCGGCCATTGCCCTGGTCGCCGCGCGGATTACGACGGCATCACGAAATCATTGCGCAGGTTTCCCGGATATTCCGGCAGCGGCGGATGGCAGAATTTCTCCGTCGCTTTCGGCCAACCAGACAGACACGCATACTGGATGTGGGCGGCCTGCCGCGGTTCTGGCGGGGCGTGCCGATGGAGGCCGAGGTGACCATCATCAATCTCGGTCCGCTCGCGCCGCACGAGTCGGAATTCCTGACGGCGAACCAGGCGTTTGTGCAGGCCGATGCGACGAGGCTGCCGTGGGGTGAGCGGTTTTTTGACATAGTTTTTTCGAACAGCGTGATCGAGCATCTTGGTTCGTGGGAAAAGCAGGCCGACTTTGCACGTGAATGCCAGCGGGTGGGCAAGAGCTGGTGGATCCAGACGCCGGCGCGCGAATTTCCGATCGAGCCGCACTATGCCACGCCGTTTTTACACTGGCTGCCCAAACGTGCGCAAAAAAAACTGCTACGCCATTTTAGCCTCTGGGGATGGCTGGCGCGACCGGGGCCCGAAGCGCTGGATGCGAGCCTCGCTGAACTACGCCTGCTTAAAGCCAAGGAGTTCAAAAGACTGTTTCCCGACAGCGAGATCAAGACAGAGAGGCTGCTGGGCCTGCCGAAAAGTTATGTCGCCTTCAAACTGCCAACCGGACAACCATGAATGATCCATATGTCAGCATCATCATACGCTCCTATAACGAAGCGTGGGCGTTACGCGAAACCCTGCCGGCCCTGTCAGGGCAGGATTACAAGAACTGGGAGCTGATCCTCATCGATTCCGGATCGTCCGACGGCTCGCAGGAATTGATACGCCGCGCGCAGCCGAAGCATTTCATCCAGATTTCGCCGCACGAATATAATCCTGCCTGGGTGATGAATTATGGAATGCAACTGGCACGTTCAGAATTTGGAATATTTTTGAATGCCGACGCCACGCCGCAGGGAACGAACTGGTTGCGGCCGCTGGTCGCGGCTTTGCTTGATCCGCAGGTCGCCGCCGTGTTTGGGCGGCAGATTCCACGACCAAACTGCCAAGCGGTTTTTGCCCACGACTATGAACGGTGTTTTGGCGCGAAGGGGAAGTCCGCCGGGTGGAAGCATTTTTTTAGCATGGCGAGCAGTGGCATCCGCAAGGATATCTGGGCCAGACGCGGTTTCAACCGGCGGATGCGCTACTCCGAGGACGATGAATACACCCGCTGGTGCCGCGCGCAGGGCCATAAGATAATTTATGTGCCTGAATCCGTGGCGATGCATTCGCACAACTATACGCCGGAGCAGGCCTATAAACGCAGCTTTGGCGAGGCCCGGGCGCTGGCAGCCGTGTGGGAAGGCAGGCGGACGGATTTCAATTTTCCGCGCACGGTTATGCTGGGCTGGTTGAATGACGCACGGCGCGACCTGTTTTTTTGCCTGCGCAAAAACCATTTGCGCGAATGGCCGGACGCGTTACGCATCCGCTGGCAGCAGCGGCGGGCGCGTCTGGACGGGTTTGAGGATGGTTGGAAAGCTTACCGTGAAACCGATATAGCCGGTCGCATCAACCCGCCGGTGTGGACAGAGAAAATTCCTGCGGTTTGAGCATGCAGCAATTCTTTATGCCAGCTCAAATCGCACAACTGATTGAGTCCGCCAAAGGACCGGCAATGATTTCCCCGGGGAGAGAGGCGCGTTTCACGCTCGATGGCAGCGACGAATTAGAACTTCGACTTGCGCGGTCGTGCGAAAATGTGCTGGCAGAGGTCAGGAAGGTTGTTCCGCCAGGCGAGTTGGAGGCACTGTTGCTGGGTGGCGGCTACGGGCGAGGGGAGGGCGGCGTGTTGAAAACCGAATTTGGAGACCGGCCCTATAATGATCTGGAATTTTACGTTTTTATCCGTGGCAACAACTGGCTGAATGAACGGCGGTTTGGCGGGAGCCTGCACCAGCTGGCTCATCAACTCACAAGTGAGGCCGAGGTCGAAGTGGAATTCAAAGTAATTTCGTTCACGAAACTGCGTCGCAGTCCGACCAACATGTTTTTCTACGATCTTGTTACCAGACATCGCTGGTTGTTTGGCAATCAGCAATTGCTGGCGGATCTCGAAAAGCATCACAATGCCGGCAACATCCCATTGTCCGAGGCGACGCGGCTTTTGATGAACCGTTGCACCGGCCTGTTGCTGGCCCGGGAAAGGCTCGAACTTGCTCTTTTTACGGTTGAGGACGCCGATTTTGTTCAGCGCAATCTGGCCAAGGCCCAACTGGCTTTCGGTGACGCGGTGCTCACCCTCTATGGACAATATCATTGGAGCTGTTTGCGACGGCACGAGCGGATGCAGCGGTTGCCCGAGGCGAATTTTCCATGGCTGGACGTGTTGCGGTATCATCATGACGCTGGCGTCAAATTTAAACTGCATCCGTACCGGACGCACCGGACACAAGCCGCATTACTGACGCAGCATAACAACGTGGTCGCATTCGCGCGCAAGGTGTGGCTGTGGCTGGAGAGTTGCCGGCTCGGCTGTCATTTCATTTCTCCGCAAGATTATGCGTTTTCCCAACTGGACAAGTGTCCGGATACGAATCCATGGCGCAACCGGCTGGTGAACGTAAAAGCCTTTGGCCCGGTCACCTTTTTTTCAAAACGAAGCCGCCGGCATCCTCGTGAAAGGATTTTCAATGCGCTGACATTGCTGCTTTGGGAGCCTTTGATGACAGGTCCGGAAATCTGGTCGTGGTTATCTGGTGAACTTCGACGGCCGATTTGTGCCGGAGCAGATTCCGTGAAGGTTTACCAAGAGCGTTGGCGGCAATTCAGTTAAAAATCAAATTGCCGAAATTTGGAGGCGAGGGTCGGAATCGAACCGACGAATGCAGCTTTTGCAGAGCCGTGCCTTACCACTTGGCTACCCCGCCGTGAAAGGGCGCTCAAAATAAATTTGTTTGGGCGCGCATGCAAGTTCAATCGGTGACGAGTGAGGCATGGGCGGGGTGCCCGCATAGGACATTTATCCGATTGAAGCCATTTTTAGGGCCGCCTAATCTTCATCCATGCGCCACCTGACTCTTTTTCTCACCGGATTATTGTTTACACAGGCTGCCTTGGCCGCGGATGCGGGCTGGTGGCCGTTGTTCAATGGCAAGGATTTGTCGGGCTGGAACACATACTTGAGCAAGCCGGACCGGGCGTGGGAGGTGGCAGGGTTGAAACGAGATACGAACGGCGCCTATCTCGAGCCGATCGGCAAGAACCGTGATCCGTTAAAGGTCTTTACGGTGGAGCAGGTGGACGGGCAGCCGGCAATCCATGTGTCGGGGCAGGGGTTTGGGACGTTGATGACGTCGGAGGTGTTTACGAATTATCATCTGCGCCTGGAGATGAAGTGGGGAGAGCGGCGCTGGGCCAGCCGGGCCACGGCACGTCGTGACAGCGGCCTGCTTTATCATTGCCATGGTGAGCCAGGGGCGATGTCCGGGAACTGGCCGCGTTCCATCGAATTTCAGATCCAGGAGCAGGATATCGGCGATCTTTATCCCGTGGGCACGCAGATCAGCGTCAATGTGCGCCAAGAAAAAACTAACCTCTGTGTTTATGACCCAAAAGGCGCACCGAGGATGTTTGAAAAGAACCGGCGTTGCGTGAAAATGGGCGATGCCGAAAAAACGAGGGGCGAATGGAACACGCTTGATCTTTTCTGCCTCAACGGCGACAGCATTCATATCGTGAACGGCCAGGTGATGATGCGGTTGCAGAATGCACAGAGAGTCGATGGGGATGCGCCGGCGCCGCTTACATCCGGTACCATCAGCCTGCAGTCAGAGGGGGCGGAGGTTTATTACCGCAATGTGGAAATAGAGCCCATCAAAGAAATTCCAGCAGAGTTCGCGGAGGCCACCAAGCCCTGATGGCTGCGTTGCTTCCGGGTAAATTTTTCACCGCCCCGGCACGGGGCCTTGCAAGACGGTTTCCTGGCTGGCCGCCTGGGCGTTGGGGTGGAGGCCGAATTGATGGAGTTTTTCGCGGAGGGTCAGGCGGGAGATACCGAGCCAACGGGCGGCTTTGGCCTGGTTGCCCTGGGCGGTTTCGATGGCGCGGCTGATGAGGATGCGTTCGGCGGTTTCATGCAGGCGCGCGTAGGCATCGGACAGGTCGCCGTGCTCGGCGGCGGCGATCAATTCATCGGCGTAGGCTTGCAGGGTTTTTTCGCCGGAGGCGGCAGGCAGGGCCATTTTGGCGACAGCGGTCTTCACGTGTTCGACGCTGATGGTGTAGCCATGCGCCAGCAACAGCATCTTGCGGGAGATGTTTTCCAATTCACGCACATTGCCCGGCCAGGTTTGGGATTGGAGAAATTCAATGGCGTCGGGGTGGATGGCGGTGTTTTCCACGTTGAATTCGGAGGCATATTTCTGCAAAAAGAAACGGAGCAAATCCGGGATGTCCTCTTTGCGTTCGCGCAGGGGCGGCAGGCTGAGCACGACGACGCTGAGGCGGTAGAAAAGGTCCTCACGGAAGAGGTTCTGCTTGATGGCGGATTCCAGATCGCGATGAGTGGCGGCGATGACCCGCACATCGACAGGAATGGTCTCCTTGCCACCGACACGTTGAAGGCATTTTTCCTGCAACACGCGGACGATCTTGACTTGGGTGGCGGGAGTCATGTCACCGATCTCATCAAGAAAGATGGTGCCCTTATCGGCCTGTTCGAAGCGGCCGATGCGGCGGGATTCGGCGCCGGTGAACGCACCGCGTTCGTGGCCGAACAGTTCGCTTTCGAGCAGGGTTTCGGGGATGGCGGCGCAATTGATGGCGACAAAAGGTTCGTTTGCGCGGTCGCTGTGCTGGTAGATGGCGCGGGCGATCAGCTCCTTGCCGGTGCCGGTTTCACCGCGAATCAGGACGCTGACGGGCTTGGCGGCGATGCGGCCGATCTCCTTGTAGATGCCCTGCATAGCGCGGCTGTTGCCCACGATGGCATCGCGCGCCGGGCCGGCAACGCCAATTTGCACGGGTTCGGACATGAGCCGGCTGGCGGCGACGGCGTCTTCAACGAGCTTCAGCAGTTCGGGGATGTCGAACGGCTTAAGAAGATAATCGTAGGCGCCGGATTGCGTGGCTTCGATGGCCGATTCCGTGGTGCCATGCGCGGTGATCATGAGGATGGGCAGGCGGGGGCGGGCGGCGTGAAGTTCGCGGACCAGATCAAGGCCGCTCAGACCGGGCAATTTCAAATCGGTGATGACGAGATCGACTTCAGTTTCCTTGGCACGGACAAGCCCGCCGTCGCCTGTCTTTTCGATGCTTACGTCATAGCCTTCACCCGCCAAGACGCGGTGCAGGGTGACGACAATGGCGGGATCATCCTCGACGAGAAGGATTTTTGCGGGTGAGTTCATCATGGTTTGTATAACGGCAAGATGATACCAAAAGTGGCACCCTGTTCGCCAAGATTTTGATACTGCAAAGCACCGCCATGTTTTTCGATGATACGAGCGGCGATGGGCAGGCCAAGGCCGGTTCCGGTATCCTTGGTCGTAAAGAACGGGTCAAACAATCGCTTTTGAACATCCTCAGGTATTCCCTTGCCGGTGTCACTGACTTGCAAAATGACCACATCCAGTTGTTCATCAGCGATGCGTTTTTCATCGGTCACCGCCCGGAGCGTGATGGTGCCGTCGCGACCGATGCTGTCGGCGGCGTTCTGGATGAGGTTGATCAGCACCTGCTTAATCTGTTGCGGGTCGATACGGATCTGGGCGGGCACGGCTTCGGCAACGACCAGCTTGATGCCAGATTTTTCGAGCCCGGGCAGCAGAAGGGTTTGCACTTCGTACAAAGGCTGGCCGGCAGAGACCACGGCCCACTGAGGGTCCGAAGGCCGTGCGAACTGGAGAAAGTCGCGCACAATGCGTTCGAGCCGGCTGATTTCGCCACTGATGAGTTCGGTATCCGCAAATTCGGGTGTGCCGGGCTTGAGATGTTTTTGCTGGAGATAGAGCCAGGCCTTGATGGCGGTGAGGGGGTTGCGGATCTCATGGGCCACGCCGGCAGCGAGCATGCCCAGCGAGGCGAGCTTCTCGTGTTGTTCAGCGAGTTGGCGGCTTTCAATCAACTGCACGCGCAACGGCGTGAGCAATTCGCGGTAGACGATAACCACCACCCAGACACCAGCGACAACCAAAATCAGCAGCAAACCGAGGAGTTCAACGCGCAGGAAGTTAACCGAGTGGATGCCTTGCAACTGCAGGGAGTTGATGACGTCCTGATGGGCATTGGACAGTTTTAAGCCGAGGTCGAGGATGGATTTGGATTGTTTTTCCAGATCGGTGAATTCGACAACGCGGGTGCTGGTTTGGCGGGGACCATAGAGCTTGACGTTGATGGCGGCAGCGGCGTTGAGGTAATTGGTGAAAAAGGCATTGATGCCGGCGACCACTTTGCGCTCGGCTTGCGACGAAAGGAGGGGTTCTTGCTGCCTGAGCCAGAGGCCAAAGGCCCGGCTGTTATTGGAAAAGCTGATCCAATCGGCTTCGTCGCGGTTCGCCGCGTAACGGAACATGTCATTGTTAAGTCCCAGAATGGTTTGCTGGATGTGGTTGGCGATGTAAAAGCTTTCATCCTGTTTTTTGGAAAGCTGTTCGTGGAGGTCACTGGTGCGCTGCCAAGACGTGTGCGCAATCCAACCAATCAACGCCACCAGCAGCGTAATCATCGCGAAAAAAATGATGAGCCTGAAAATGATGCCCCGGTTCATGACGATACTTTCAGCCGGAGGGCTGATTTTTCACAAGTCAAACGAACCATACACTTTGCGGGCAAAACTGCAAAAAAATTTGCCAACAAAACGACGGGTGGTCAGCCGGTTACCAGCGGTGGAAAACCGATTACCCATTTCCGGCGGTGTAGGGCGTGGTATGACGTGAATTTGGGGGAAAACGAAGGAAGGCGGCAGCCAAAATGGGTGGCACGCTTCGCGCTTATGTGAAAGGTGAGAATCAAAGCTCAAGCAGCCACCGGGTTCAGCAATAAACAATGTAACAATTAACTGGAGCAAATGCCATGAATGCCTTGCTTGAAACACCTGTGACGGAAACCAAGCCCCAAGCGGTGAGGCCGGTGAAAAAGAAAATACTTTTGGTGGATGATGATGCCGCGATCCGGCAGATCCTGGTGCGGCTGCTGCAGGAGGAGGGGTATTATGTGCTGACGGGCGCCAACGGCGCGGAAGCGCTGGCGCTGGCTGACGCGACCAAATTTGACCTGGTGATGCTGGACTTGAACATGCCGGTGAAGGATGGGTGGACGACCTTTGAGCAGCTCACGCAGAAGAATCCAACGCTGCCCATCATCCTCATCACGGCCCGGCCGGGCCAACTGTTCCCCGCGCTGGCCTCGGGGGTGGGGGCGTTGCTGGAAAAGCCGCTGGATTTTGTGAAGCTCTTTGACACGGTCCGCAGCCTGTTAGAGGAGCCGGAAGAGTTTCGCATAGCGCGGATGGCGGGACGGACATCGCTGTTCCGCTTCATACCGCCAAAAACGGACGAGCCGATGGGAAAGGCGGCCTGAACATGAAACCATTTGAATCCACCAACGCCGACGCGTTGAAAACAATAAATGAATGCCGGCGGGCAGGACGAGAACATTCGCCCGGGCATTCAAAAGGCAAACCGGCCGTCTCCTCCATGACGACCAACATAGGCGTCCGGTTTGCCACCCCTTTGCCGCAGGAAATAGAAATCCGGCAGCGCACGAAGCCGCCGGAGCGCAAACCCGGGCCGGTGCGGTTGCACATGCATCTGGCGGCGCCGCCGAAACCATCAATCAATGGAGAGTTATGAAAAAGAAGATATTGATGCTCATAGCATTTTCGATCGTGGCGACGGCCTTGGTGGGTTGCCAGCCGAAAACCGACAGCAATCCGCCGGCGGCGACGAACGGGGCGGTGGACCAAGCCGCTCCGGGTACCATGGCCCCCGAGGTCGCCGGGACGAACAACAGCCCGATGCCGACAAATCCAGCGAGCACGAACAGCCCGTGAGCCGGCAATCAATGACATCCGTTTTGGGACAAGGTCAGCATGAATCCTGAAATGACGGCGAACCAAAAGAGAAAGGAATAACATGAAAACGACCAGATCAAACACATGGGTGACATGGCTGGCGGTTTGCGCCTCGGTTTTTACGGTGGGCGCAACGCTCCCGGCCCTAGCGGATGAGCCGGCGGCAGCAACGACGCCGGCCGCTAAAAGCGAGAAAAGTTACACGGGCACGGTGGTTTCCGTTGACCCGAAGGAGCACGTCCTGAGCGTGAAGGGCTGGACGATGATGAACAAGGCGTTCAACCTCGGTGATAATTGCCTCATATCGCAACTGGATCATAACAATGCCACGGTGAACGACCTGCGGGCGGGCGAAAAAGTGACGGTGAGCTACCAGGATGCGCATGGCGTCCTGATCGCCAGCCGCGTGGCGCAAGAGCCGATGCAGTTCGAGGGCATGATCAAGGCGATCGACAATGACAAGCACACGCTGACGTTGCACCAGCGGGCGCTGGACAAACAAATCCAGTTTCCGGCCGACTGCAAGATCACGCTGCGCGAGGGCAAGCCGGGCACGATGGCCGACCTCCGGGTGGGCAACCACGTGATGGTGACGTACGAGACGCCGGGCAATACGCCGACGGCGCACTCGATCGCCCAGACGAGCATCCCGTACACGGGAACGCTGACGGCGATCGACCTGAATGACCGGACCGTGAAGGCGAAAGCGATGTTCGCCAACAAGAAATTCAACCTGGCGGACAACTGCACGATCGTCGTCAACGGCAGGACGGACGGGAAACTGGAAGACCTGAAGCCAAACGACAAACTGTCGTTCAGTTATGACGAGATCAACGGCGTGAACGTGGTCAACCGGATCGGCCCGGCAGACATGCCGGCGAATTCCGTGGCGACCTCGACGCCAACGACGGGTTATTGAAATGAATCTGGCCGGATTATCCTCCCGGCCTCTCAGGCGCGTCCTGAAGCAATGTGGGTTGCCTTTCGGGACGCGCCCTTTTTTTGTCAGAAAAGCCAAGGATGGTGGGGGTGAGGCGTTGGACGGGGAAAGGAGCGGCACGCGCAAGCGCCAAGGCGCACAAGGCCAGGTTGTAAAAGACCTGGAGCAACGCAATGAAATCACATCTGCAATCGTTTGAGACGACCTGGCTGGAGCGGGCAGTGATGCCAGCGCAGCCTTTTGCCGGAAGCGTGTCCGAACCGTTGCCATGCGAACTGCCGGAGATCAACCTGGAACACCTGTCGCGCATGACGGATACCACCGGGATATTGCAACACGCGACACTTTCGGTGCCGAATTTTTCCGAGGGCTATCGCACGGATGACAATGCCCGCGCGTTCGTTTTGGCCGTATCGCTTGAGGAGATGGACGAGGAACCGGCAAGGGCCCGGACGCTGGCCGCCACTTACGCGAAGTTTCTACTGCGGGCGTTCAATCCCAAGACGAAGCGATTCCATAACCAGATGAGTGCTGAAGGGCACTGGCTGGACAAGCAAGGTCCGGAAGATTCCCATGGCCGGGCGCTTTGGGCGCTGGGCACGGGAGTCGGGCGTTCGCCGCATCACAGCTTCCAGAGCCTGTGCGGCCAGGTTTTTGCACAGGCGTTGCCGATGGTGGCGGATTTTACCTCGCCACGGGCGTGGGCTTTTGCGCTGCTGGGCATCCATGAATATTTGCGGATCCTTACCGGGGACCGGGTGGTGGCGCAGATGCGTGACACGCTCACGAGCCGGCTGTTGGAACAATTCACAAACTCGGCATATTCGGACTGGCATTGGTTCGAAAACGCGCTGACGCATGACAACGCCAAACTGGCGCACGCCCTGATCGTTAATGGCAAAATGCCGGGGCACAAGACCGCGCTGGATTGCGGGCTGCACACATTGGAGTGGCTGGTGGAAATGCAAACCGCCGAGGATGGGCATTTTCGCCCCATCGGCACCAACGGCTTTTACCAGCGGGGCGGGCCGCGTGCGAAATATGAGCAGATGCCGACCGAAGCGCAGGCAATGGTCTCGGCCTGCATTGAGGCTTACCGGGTGACATCCAAGCCGGTGTGGTATGAGCGGGCGCGGCAAGTCTTCGACTGGTTTATGGG
>Ga0210392_10000837_pt1 | contig 17172 bp, 25 predicted proteins | sample IncBWC30OmetaG_FD_161057 | JGI IMG/M metagenome (GOLD analysis project Ga0210392, IMG submission 161057) | Forest soil microbial communities from Barre Woods Harvard Forest LTER site, Petersham, Massachusetts, United States - Inc-BW-C-30-O ...
ACTGCTCGAGGATCCCGCCGGCCTGTTGGAGGGAAGTGGCAAACGCATGCGGCACGTGAAATTGAGCCCAGCTCGCCAGCCGAGCGCCGCGGCCCTGGGCGATTTGATCGAGGCGGCCTACCGGGATATCAAGACCCGCCTCGGTGCCGAATGATCTTGGAACATGGTTGCGGCGATGGAGATGCCTTGGTCGCATAGAGGAACTGCACATGAATCCGCAAACGCATTTTGGCCACTGCTACTGTGGAAAGATACGCTTCTCTGCAACAGGTCCCGTCCGCAATCTGTGCGTATGTCACTGCGAAAGTTGCCGTCGTGCCGCCGGTGCTGCTTTTGTCGGCTGGGGAACCGTCAATGCGGACCAGTTCCGGATCTTGAGCGGTAACCCCGCCGTGGTTAGATCCTCGGTCGATGTGGAACGAACGTTTTGCGCTGGCTGCGGCAGTTCGCTCACGTATAGTCACAGCCATCGTGCCGGCGATTTGGACTTCACGTTGGTGTTATTGGATGATCCCTCACCGTTGGCGCCGCGAATGCACATTTGGGTGCAAGATAAGTTGCCTTGGGTAAGGCTCGACGATGGCTTGCCGCAATTCCAAACAGTTCCCGGGTAGCATGGAAACGCTGGCTCCTTGGTTTGAACTGCGACTTGGGTCGGGGTGTCCACTCTGTGCGCCGCGTCCACGCATCAACGAGTTCTCGTACTATGTGTGCACGCTCACGGTGTCATCTCTGTATATAGCGAGAGACCAGACCTACCGAGGGACCTGCGCGCTGGTGTATGACCCGGCGCACGTTTCACGCCCAAGCGAGCTCGATGAAGTATCGTGGCGCCAGTTCTCGGCCGACATGTGGAGCGCCGAATCCGCGGTAAGCCGTGCCTTTCGTCCGGATCACGTGAACGTCGCGTGTCTCGGCAATACCGTGCCGCACCTGCACGCGGGAATCTTCCCCCGCTACCGGTCCGATCCGCGCTGGGGTCATCCCATTTGGACTGGTCAACGCGATTCTTCGGACCGCGCTTTCGCCAGCGACGGCGCCTGCGAAGAGCTCGCCCGTTTGCTGCGAGAGAACATTCCGAATGCCTCCTAACGAACGCCGCCTGATTATCGCGCCCGCCTGTCGCTAGGAGTCCCGCCATGCTCCACATACTCGAATTCATCGCGACGATTGCGGCCGCCATCTTTGCCGGCGCCGCGCTCTATGTGAATGCCGTGGAACACCCCGCGCGGATGGCGCTCGACACGAAATCCGCGGCTTTGCAATGGGCGCCGAGCTACCGGCGAGCCACGTGGATGCAGGCCCCGTTGGCACTCGCCAGCCTGGCGGCGGGACTTGCATCGTGGTGGTTAGGCGGGGGCGTAATTTGGGCAATCGCCGCGCTCCTAATCGGCGCGGTTGTCCCGTTCACATTTCTGGGCATAATGCCTACCAACAACCAGCTGCTGGCGCCCGGGCGCGATCTCGCCTCGCCGCAGACTCGCGAGTTGCTGGGCAAATGGGCCAAACTTCACGCGGTGCGGACGGTCTTGAGTTTGCTGGCGACGATGGCGTACATCTGGCAATCGCTCGGATCCTAACCAACGGGGTGAGCGGATGAGTGAGTGGCTGCGGCCGATTTTGGGTGCGGCTCTGCTGTTGGCCGGAGCCGCCGGTCTCGCTTACAAGGTGATCAGCGGCTATCAACACGCCTCGCCCGACGCTTTTATCAGCGTCCACGACCAAAACAGGGTGGCCGCCGCCTCGGCGGCAGAAAAGCCGACACCGACAGCGACGGTTCCCGTAGAGGTCGCCGCGCCCGCGCAGGACGGCGCACTAGCCTCGAAGGACGCCGCGCTAGCCTCGAAGGACGCCGCACCTGCCGCGCAGGCCGCCGCAAGTCCTGCGCCGAGCGCCGCAACCGCCCCGCAGACCGCGCCGACCACCGCCGCCGCCCCGCCGGCTGCATCGGGCAACAATTCAGCAATCGCCTCGAGCGCCGCATCGAACGTCGCTCTTCATGCGGAAGCGCTGGACGACCCCGCGTGTGTCCCAATCAACGCTGAGCAGGCCGAGATACAGGGCGCGCTCAAAAAGCAGTATTCGCCGGAGCAGGGCCGCTTCATGCAGCGGCGCCTTCGTGAGCTGGCCGAGCAGTCAGGCAAATTCAAATGCTCTGAGTAGCGCTCTCGGTGGGCGCTACCATTGGATACCGGAGGCAAATCGATGCAAGCAACGATTCGCGAAGCGCAGAGCGCCGCCGACATCGAGCAGGTGCGCGAACTCTTCGTCGAATACCAATCCTCGCTGGGCGTGGATCTTTGCTTTCAGGGCTTTGCCGAAGAGTTGGCCTCGTTGCCCGGCAACTACGCACGGCCCGCGGGTCGTCTCCTTCTGGCCACGAACGGATCATCCATCCTCGGAGTCGTGGGTCTGCGTCCCGCGCGCGGCGCCGATTGCGAAATGAAGCGCCTCTACGTACGTCCAGCGGGCCGTGGTTCAGGTCTAGGCCGGCTGCTCACCAATTCGTTGCTAAAGGAAGCCCGGCTCGCCGGATACAGGCGGGTCCTGCTCGACACGCTTCCGACCATGACCGACGCACAGGCACTTTATCGCTCGATGGGATTTGTGGAGATCGCAGCGTACTGCAACAATCCGATCGCGGGTACGCTTTACATGTCGCTGGACCTGCGCGGTGACACCAACCAGCGGGACTAACCATGCCAAAGCACCCAGCATATGATCAAGACGCACGGTCTTAGCCACGTCGCGCTGTCGGTCGCCGATCCGGATCGGTCGCTGGCGTTCTATCGGTCGGTCTTCGGCGTGCGCGAATATTTTCGCAGCGAATCCACCATTCAAGTCTTGGGCCCGGGGCCGCACGATGTTCTCGCCTTCGAAAAGCGCCCCGCCGACGCCGGCGTCTCCGGCGGCATCATTCATTTTGGGTTTCGGCTGACCCGCCCGGAAGACATCGATGCCGCCGTCGCGGCGGTGCAGAGTGCCGGAGGCGTCCTCACTTCACGCGGCGAGTTCGCACCGGGTCTGCCGTATGCCTTCGTCCGCGATCCTGACGGCTACGAAATTGAAATATGGTTTGAGTGACCGCCCATCGCCCGATCCGGCACGAAATTAAGCCCGACAGCGCGAGTCCGGCGATCTCAAGGTTTTTTGTAGAACACCGGATGCTCCGGCAGGCTGCCTAGATCCACCAATCGGCCCTGCGCGACGACGGCGCCTATCTTTTCGATGTTGTGAATGTCCGTCAAAGGGTCCGCGTCCAGCAGGACAACGTCAGCGACCTTGCCTTTTTCGATGGTGCCCAAATCCCGCGACCGAAACGCCGCACCCGCGCCATTCGCGGTTGCCGCCACGATGGCCTGCATCGGCGTCATTCCCAGTTCGACGAATCCCTCGATCGCCCGCACAGTGCCGCTGCCCGGCTCGAGCTCCTCTGTTTTTACCGTCCGCCGAAACTCCGGCGCATCGCCCAGGTAGCTGTCAGTCGCCGGCGTCACCTTGCAGCCCGCCGAAATCAGTCGAACCGCATTTCGCCGCTGAATGTCTTGAGTTTCCTGCAGCATCTCGACCCGCCGCCACTGCTCCGCGGTCGTGGTCGCGGGCGGCATCTTGGCGATGCGCGCTTCCGCATCGGCGCGCTGCGCCAGGTGATGTGTACGAGCCTCGCCGGTGATCAGGTTCGCCCGCATCCCGCAATACACGCCTTTGGACACAATCAATCGGATGAGGTCGTCCGGCAGATCCCGGCTCATCATTTCGGGATGCTGAATGAGATCAAGTCCCGCCTCCACAGCCAGTCGCAAACCCTCCGAGCTCGTCGCGTGCGTCTGCACCGGTTTGCCTCTCTTGTGAGCCTCGGCAACGATGACGGCCTGCTGGCGAGGGGAAAAGCCGATGAGCGAGGGGCGCATGAAATGACTGGTGCCGCCGTACTTGATGACATCCACGCCTTTGTCGAGATAGCCATTCATCGCGACACGCAGTTCCTCGGGCGTCATGTCCGACAATTCCTCGCCCATGCCCTGTGCCAGGAGATCGTCCCATTTCTCTTCGAACAGCGATAAGTCCGAATCCTTGGTCAACGAGAAGGTGATGGAAAACGGCCCGCCCCAGCCAAGGATGTTGCCCGCGAGCAATAGCCTCGAGCCCACCGCCTCACCCCGGTTGATCCGATCGCGCACGACGATGGAAGGCGGCAGCACGCCATAGCTGTCCACCAATGTCGTGACGCCGGCTTTCAGTGTTCGCTGCGCGAACTCCAGCGCCAGCTCTTCATTTCGATCGCCATACTTTGCCGACGTGTCGCGCCGCGCCGGCTGGCCGTACACCGTCAAGTGTGCGTTGTTGTCGAAAAAGCCCGGGACGAGAAATCGCCCAGTTCCGTCGATCTTCACAGCGCCGGTCAATGTCTTCGAGGAGGTTCGTGCGATCTCCACAAGATGACCGTTTTCGATCCTGATGCTCATGTGAGTCCGCGGAGCCGTGCCCGTGCCATCGATGAGAGTGACGTCCGTGATGAGCAGCGGCGGGGGTTGCTCTGCCGCCCCGGCACGGGCGCCCGTGAGCACGCACACGACCAAAGAAATAGCGGAAATACATCGTAGCATCAGCGCACCCCTTGACCTGAAACGATGAGGTCAGCAAGGTAACGTATACTTGGTCGCGGGGACAGAGATGGTCGCGCCTCAACGGGGTACACATTGACAAAGCGCTCCAACTTCAAGCCTCCTGGATGGCACACGGTGACGCCCCGAATCATCGTTCCTGGGGCGGAAAAACTGGTCGAATTCATAAAGAAGGTCTTTGGTGCAGCAGGGGACTATCACCCGCAGGCGCCGGCCGAGCTGAAGCTGGGCGACTCCATCATCATGATAAGCGACGCGGGAGTACGCGATGCCATGACGGCATGCCTGTACGTATACGTGGAGAACGCGGATATCACTTGGCAGCGCGCCGTCGAAGCGGGCGCGCGGTCGATCGAGCCTCCCTCGGATATGCCCTACGGCGATCGCCGCGGAATGGTCAAAGATGCGTGGGGCAACATCTGGCAGATTGCGACACGCAAGCGCGCACGGCGCGTCGCCGCCACTCCGCACGACATCTCGCCCATCGCCGCACCCAAGCCGGCTTCGTAGGCCATCCATGTCAGATCGAACTCCGGCGCAGCAGCTTGGATCCTTCCTGGCAAAATTCGAACCACGCGTTGCCGCGTCCGCTCGGGCGGCGCTTGCCCGCCTTCGCAAACGGCTGCCGGGCGCGATCGAGCTCGTGTATGACAACTACAATGCATTGGCGATCGGCTTCGGGCCCAGCGAGACTGCCTCGGAGGCGATTTTTTCGATTGCCGTTTATCCGCGCTGGGTCAGCCTGTTCTTCTTGCAGGGCGCGAAGCTGCCCGATCCGGACAAGGTGCTGCGGGGAAGCGGCACACGGGTTCGCCACATCGTTCTCACCGAGCCCCTGGTGCTGGAAAAGCCGGCGATCAAAAGGCTCATAGCGCTCGCCCTGGCCTCGGCGAAGAAGCCGCTCGATCCGAAGCAACGGCGACGGCTGATCATCAAGTCAATCTCGGCAAAGCAGCGCCCCCGGCGGCCGCTCGATGGGGAGTAGGCTGGCGACATCGTAGGACCATCGACGATTGCGGACTCCGCAGCCGCCGTAGGCGAAACAAGGAAAAGTGATGCACACGGATTTCACACGACATTTCTTGGCACTCATTGCGGTGGCCTCATTCCTAGGCCCAACGTCGGCTTGGTCCGATATATATTCAGCGGAGAAAGCTTACGAGAAAGGCGATTTCGCCGGGGCCTTTGCGCAGTTCAAAGATCTGGCGGAACTGGGTCAGCCGGTGGCGCAATTCAATCTTGCCGTCATGTATACGCGAGGCGAGGGCGTGGCATTCAGCAATACCAATGCCCATGCCTGGGCATCGTTGGCCGCTGAGAATGGAGAGGCGCGAGGCAAGGTACTTGCCGACAAGCTGGAGCCGATGCTCACGCCGAATTCATTGCAATTCTCTTCAGAGCTTCAGGCCCAGTACAGCCAGTCGAAGCTCAATGAGCGGCTGTTGCCGCACGTATTACACGGAAGAGAATACGAAGATCGCGACCCGCCGCGGCTTTCAAAGGCTTACGCGCCCGTCTACCCGCCGGACGCAGAAAGAAAAGGGATTCAGGGCGATTCCTATGTTGAGTTCACTGTGGCGCCCGACGGCCATCCGCGAATGCCCCGTATTTTGTATTCGTTGCCATACTTCGAGGAGTGTGTTCGCAACAGCATCATGCGCTCCACCTTTTTGCCGGCAAGAAGCAACGGCGAGCCCATCGCGGCCTCGATGAGCATGCTCTATCACTTCGTCAACAGCTCTGTGACCATTCGCGACTACGGGAATCTCGAGAGCCGCGTCAACGAAACAAAACACAAAGCCGAGGCGGGTGATCCATCGGCGCAGATGCTTTACGGCATGATGCTTGCCGGCTTGCCGCAACTCAAACAGACCTACGACAAAGCCGTGCCCTGGTTCCTCAAGGCCGCGCAGGCGGGAGCGCCGTACGCGCAATATCAGATTGGCATCGGACTGCTGCACGGGCGCGGTTGCCAATGCGACAACATCAAGGGCGAGATCTGGCTGGAAAAGGCCGCGCAAGCCGATCAATCGGATGCGCAGGTCTCGCTCGCCGAGTACCTCTTGCAAGGCAAGCCAGGTACCGAAGCACTTCAGGGCGCGGTGGTATGGCTCGAGCGAGCGGTGAAACAGAACAACATCACGGCAAAGCTTCTTCTGGCCTCCATCTTGGCGGCAAATCCATTCGCAGAAATGCGTGACCCGGTTCGCGCACTCGCGCTGACCGAGGGCATACAACATACCTATAAGGAAGATCCGAGCTTTTGGGAAATTCGGGCCGCCGCATTCGCATCGCGCGCAGACTACAACGCGGCGATCAAGGCGCAATCACAGGCCTTGAGTGAAGCCACCCGCCTCGAGTGGGATTTGGCGCCGTTGCGGCAACGTGCATCGCTTTACGCTTCCCATGAGCCATTTCGCGGCGATCTGTTGAATTTCTAGCGCGGCCGTCCGAACCTCGCCACCTCACGCCGCTTCGCTTATGCTTCGTTCTGATTGGCCGGCGACGTTCAAGGCGACCCTCAAGGTTCCTCGCGAACGGCGAACTGATGGGCAGGGTGGTTATTTAACAGTATCGTGACCTAACGGTCGGGGGAGATTCATGTCGACACAGCGTTTCGGCGTTCACGCCGCAGCGATCGCCTTGGCATTGGCCGCGAGCGCGGCCTTCGGTCAAGCGCAAAAGGCCGCCGACGCCGCGGCCGCACCACCCTCCGCCAACGGACCCATCGTCAAGGTGAGGCAAGGCGAGACGCAGGGCCTAGTTGCGGATGGTGTGGCGGTCTTCAAGGGATTGCCGTTCGCCGCTCCCCCGGTGGGTGACTTGCGCTGGCGCGTTCCGCAGCCTGCCGCGAAATGGTCCGGTGTGCGTGCGGCCAACACGTTTTCCTCCACCTGCATGCAGGCCGAGGACTGCTTGTATCTCAATGTCTACGAGCCCGCCGACGCCAAGCGAGGCGCCAAGCTTCCCGTCATGGTATGGATCCATGGCGGCGCGTTTCTATACGGTTCGGGTTCCGCATATGACGGCAGCCAGTTCGCCCGGCAAGGCGTGATTGCCGTGACCGTGAACTATCGCCTGGGCCGTGCCGGCTGGTTCGCGCATCCTGCGTTGACGGCGGAAAATCCCAAAGGGTTGCTCGGCAACTACGGCTTGATGGATCAGGTCGCAGCGCTCAACTGGGTGGCCGACAACATCAAGGAATTCGGCGGAGATCCCAAAAACGTCACGATTTTCGGCGAATCCGCGGGCGCCATTTCCGTCAACTACCTGATGCTGGCCCCTCAAGCCAAGGGATTGTTCAACAAGGCGCTGTCGGAGTCCGGCTTCGGCCGCCTCGCCGCGCGACCGATCAGTTCCGTAGAGCAGAACGGCGTGAGCTTCGCCGAGAAGGCCGGAATTCACGGGTCCGATGCCGCCGCAGCCAAAGCACTGCGGGCACTGTCCTGGGCCGAACTGACCGCGAATGCCGCTCCCATCGGGGCGCCCGATCAAATACTGCCCATGGCCGACGGCAAGATGATCACGGGCAGCGCCGCAGACGGCTTCGCCCAAGGAAAGGAAGCGCATGTCCCCTATTTATTGGGTGGCAATAGCGATGAAGCCAGCCTCACGCGGCGTGGCTTGAATGCCGCCGAGCGTTTTGCCTCGATCCAGCAACGGCGCGAGACTTTTATCGCCGCGTACGATCCCGACAACAGCGGCGATGCCGACCGCATCATCGCGCGCCTGGTTACCGACACCTCCATCAGCGAACCCGACCGCGATCTCGCGCGGTTGCACGCCAAACATGGCAATGCGACCTACGTGTATCACTTCTCGTACACGCCGGCCGCCCAGCGCGCCACCGTGTTCGGACTCGCACACGGCGGAGAACTCGCCTATGTGTTCAATACCCCCCGAGCCACGCCATTCGACGATGAAGGCAAGGCGGTCGCAGCCGCCGCGAACCGTTACTGGGCGCAGTTCGCCAAGTCCGGCGATCCCGATTCCGCCGGCGGAGCGCCCTGGCCCAAGTTCGACGCGGCCGACGAGTATGTGATGGAATTCCCCGCATCCGGCGTGCCTGCCGCTGCAAAACACCTCCACAAGGATAGGCTCGATTGGGTCGAAGCCGGCCTCGGGCATTGAGCCGCGAGCCGCTTTCGCCAGGGAGCATCGCCAATGAACGACGAAAAAAGATTTCGCAATTTCAGCGATTTCTATCCTTTCTACCTGAGCGAGCACGCGAACCGCACTTCACGGCGGCTGCATTTTGCGGGAACCACCGTCGCGCTGGTGCTGCTTATCGCCGCCATCGCGACTCAGAAATGGTGGTTGGCCGCTGCCGCACTGGTTCAAGGATACGCGTTCGCGTGGGTGGGACATTTTTTCTTCGAGCGCAACAAACCCGCAACATTTCGCTATCCGGGCTTCAGCTTGATGGGCGACTGGCGGTTGTGGTGGGATATCTTGACCGGCAAGCAAAAGTTCTGAACCTTTGTCCCTGCAATGCGATCAGAGAAATCTGAAGGAAGGAGTCAATGCGGTCTATTCCCAGATTCATCGTCGTGATGCTGACGCTGTGTTGCTGCGTGGGCTGCGACCAAGCCTCGAAGTCTGCCGCGCGTTCCTTGCTCCATTCCGGCATCACGGAGTCCCTGCTTGCCGATTCCCTGCGCTTGCAGCTCACCGAGAATCCGGGCTCCTTCCTGAGCCTCGGCGCCTCGCTGCCGCAACAATTGCGCTTCGCGTTGTTTACCGCCGTGGTCGCGGCGCTGCTGATCGGATTGGTGTGCGCCGCTTTGTTCGCCCGGCGTCTTAGCACCGCTCGATTTGTCGCTCTCGCGCTCATCGCCGGTGGCGGCATGAGCAATTTGATCGACCGGCTGCTATATGATGGCCGGGTCACGGATTTTTTGAATGTCGGCATTGGTTCTCTGCGTACCGGCATTTTCAACATGGCGGACATGGCCATACTGGCCGGAGCGCTGCTGATGATGCTGAAACGGGGTGCGGCACCTCCCATGCCAACCATCCAACCACCCAGCGCCGCGCCGCGTCCTTAAGCATGTCCGCGCTGCGAAATATCAGGATGCTGACCCGCTACTCGGCGTGGGCGAATTCGCTGCTGTACCTGGCGCTCGGCGAGGTTCCCGAAGCCGAGTTGACGGCGCCGCGGCAGATCATTTTCGGCAGTTTGATCCGCACCTTGAATCACGTGTACACCATCGATCTCGTGTGGCAGGCGCATCTTGAGGGCAGGTCCCATGGCTTCACGACGCGAACGCCCGATGTGCTCGTCTCGTTTTCCGATTTGCGCATCGCACAGGCCACGCTCGACAGTTGGTACATTCGCTATGCGGAGGAAATGTCCGACCGGCTGGGCGAGGAAATCGTGAACTTTGATTTCATCGGCGGCGGCGAAGGTTCGATGACGCGTGGCGATATCCTGCTGCACGTGGTGAATCACACGACCTATCATCGCGGCCACATCGCCGCCATGATGTATCAAATACCGGCGCGCCCGCCGACGACCGATCTGCCCGTGTTCCTGCGCAACGCCGCGCTGCAGACCGAACGCGGGCCGCGCGGCCCGATCCAAGCATAGGAATGGGCCATTTCCATTACGCCCGGCACTTCAGTGTGCTTGGCGCCGCTACGGTCGCGCTGTTCCTGCTGGGACATTGGGATCTGCTCAGCGCTTCGCTCATCGCCTCATTTGCCGTCAACGGCGCGCTGCACGCGTCCAGCCTGGCGTTGACGCTGCGCTCGCCGGCGGGCAACCTTCGCAAAATCGCCTTCGTCGCCATTGCCGCGGCGCTCAGCATGTTCACCATGTATGTGGGCATCGTCGGACTGGTGCTGTTCGCGGTCGTTCCCGGAAATGAACGGCTGCACCTCGTGCTCGGCCTCTGTTCGCTGTCCGGTGCGATCACCTATGCGTCCCTCATCAGAATATTTTGGATCCGAAAATTCCCGCCGCGGCGCATCCTTGCGATGTCGTTGTTTTGCTTGCTGGCGACCTCCCTCGCGTTTCTTGCCAGGAGCTACTCCGAGGTCCTCGGAGGCTGGTGGCTCGCGGCGGCATGGTGGTTCGCCTTTTCAGGCGGCCTGTGGTTTTTTGACACCCACCCTGATTCGTTCCGCCGGTCGAAGTACAATGGCGCCTAAAGGGGGACAGCCAATGACGCGACGCTTGATCAGTTCAGGCTCCAGCTTCGAACAAGACGTCGGCTATTCGCGCGCGGTAATCGACGGGGAATGGATCTTCGTCTCCGGCACGACCGGCTTTGATTACGACACCATGAGCATTGCCGACAATCTGCTCGAGCAGACCGAACAATGCCTCAAGAATATCCAATCCGCGCTTCGTCAGGCGGGCGCCGACTTTGCCGATGTCGTGAGGGTGAATTACATTGTGCCCAAGGGAGAACGGTTTCCGGAGTGCTGGCCGGTGCTGCGCAAGTATTTTGGAGCGAGCCGTCCGGCCATGACGATGATTTCCGCGGGCCTGTTGGATCCTCGAATGCAAATCGAAATCGAAGTGACCGCGCGCAAGCGCGCTGCCTGACCCCATGTCGAGCACCGAAATTTCGGCGCAAACCCGGGACGGCGGCTGCAGCTGCCGCCACGTCCGCTACCGCATGACCGGCAAACCTCTCTTCGTGCACTGCTGCCATTGCCGTTGGTGCCAACGGGAAACCGGCAGTGCTTTCGTATTGAATGCAATGATCGAAGCGGATCGCGTTCATCTGCTCGCCGGCGGCGTGCAGATGATCGAGACGCCCTCCAACAGCGGTAAGGGCCAACGGATCGCGCGGTGCCCGAAGTGCCTCGTGGCGTTGTGGAGTCACTACGCCGGGGCCGGCGATAGCGTCAGCTTCGTGCGCGTGGGAACGCTCGACGAACCGGATTCGCAGCCGCCGGACGTTCATATTTTCACCTCATCCAAGCAGCCCTGGGTGCAGCTCCCCGCCGGGGTCCCGGTGTTCGCCGAATTCTACAAGCCCGCCCAACAGTGGCCGAAAGATAGCCTCGATCGGTACGCCGCGTTGAAGGCCAGAAGATGAGGTGATCAGTGTTTGGCACGCATGATCTCTGGCTCTTCGTGTTTTCCGGATTTCTGCTGAGCATTACGCCGGGTCCGGACACCCTGTACATCGTCGGGCGCAGCTCGACTCAAGGCTGGGGCGCGGGAGCCGTTGCGGCGCTCGGTATCGGTGCGGGAACATTGGTGCACACTTGTGCGGCCGCGTTGGGCTTGTCCGCAATCCTCGCCGCTTCCGCCACGGCATTCACCGTCGTGAAATTCATCGGCGCGGCCTACCTGCTGTATGTGGGGATTTCGCTGATTCGTTCCGCGGGCGCATCCCGGTCTTTGCCAGGCACGCTCGTCGTACGGCCGGCCTCGATGCGAAGTATTTTCGTGCAGGGCTTCCTCACCAATGTCTTGAACCCCAAGGTTGCGCTGTTTTTTCTGGCGTTCCTGCCCCAATTCGTTGCCGTCGATGCCGGCTCGAAGCCGTTGGCATTTCTCGTGCTCGGGGTGATATTCAATTTCAACGGCACGCTGTGGAATCTATTCGTCGCGTGGTCGACTGCGCGCCTCAGCAGCCGCCTCGCGCCAGGCGTCACGTTCAAGCGCTGGTTCAATCGCTGCGTCGGCAGTCTCTTTGTGTTCATCGGCCTGCGGCTGGCACTGGCGCATGAGCACTAGGGCCGCTCCGACGAACCACCAGCGCAAACTGCGAATCACAAACACGCACGTCCGGTAGTCACATGAACGACATCGTCACTTCGCCGCTTTTCAAAAAGCTCAATCTTGGCGCCCATCAAGAAATCGCGGTCTTCAATGCGCCGGATTCCTTCGAATCGGAGCTCAAGCAGCTCAAAGGCGTGAAGATCGCACGCGATCCCGTCAAGCCAAAATCGATCGATTTCGGCCTGGCGTTCGCCATTACACAGGCGCAGCTGGATCGCGCCTCGAAGGTTCTCGCCGGCGCCTCCGAAGGCGATGCCGTGATTTGGTTCGCCTACCCCAAGGGAACCTCGAAGCGCTACAAGTGCGAATTCAATCGCGATTCGGGATGGAGCGTCATTCGGGCCGCCGGCTTTGAGTCCGTTCGCATGGTCGCGATCGACGAGGACTGGTCGGCACTGCGCTTCAGGCGCATGGAGTTCGTGAAGCCCGGCGCAAGCCGTTCAGCGGGCAAGAAATAGTGATGGCCAAAGCTGCGGCGCGCGAGCATCCCATCTTGCGCAAATTGAGCAAGATCTGTCTTTCGCTGCCTGAAGCAGCGCGTCGCGACCTCAACGAACACGCTGATTTTCGCGTTCGCGGCAAGGTGTTCGCGTATTTTCTGAACAATCATCACGGCGACGGCATCATTTCCGTGTGCTGCAAATCGGCGCTCGGAGAGAATGTCGACCGCGCCTCGCGAGAGCCTGAGCGCTTCTATCTTCCTCCCTACATAGGTCCGCGAGGCTGGTTTGGTCTGCGGCTTGACGGCGAGGCGGTTGATTGGTCCGAAGTCAGGAATCTGGTGGAGCTGAGTTATGGATTGGTCGCGCCGAAGAGGCTGCTCCTGAAAAAATGAACATCGAAATCTCGACGGATCAAACCCGGCTCGACGTGGAGATGATTCACGCGTTTCTGGCCAATGACTCCTACTGGGTTCCCGGTATATCCCGTTCCAGCGTGGAAAAGTGCATCAAGCATTCCTTTTGTTTCGGCGTGTATGCCGGGGGCCGCCAAATCGGCTTTGCCAGGGTGGTCACCGATTTCGTTCGCTTTGCGCACCTGCTCGACGTTTTCGTTCTTCCTGAGTTCCGTGGGCGGGGCATCGCCAAGTTGTTGATGGAGAACATCCTGGCGCACCCGGAGCTGCGAACAATCGTGCGCTATACGCTGGGCACCCAGGATGCACACGGCTTCTACGCACGGTACGGATTCACGGCGCCGTCAAACCCGGAAAGGCAAATGGAGCTCCTGCGCCCGCAAAACCCGCCGGCGCCCGCCGCCGCGGCAAACTGCCCCGCCAGCGCAGCAAACTCTCCCGCCGCCGCACCGGACTCGAGGGTGTGATAAGGTTATACGCAAGAATCGAGGAGGGGTGGACGTGAAAACCTTGCTCATATGGTGCGTTTTACTGGTCCTGTGTTGGCCGGTGGCCATCCTGGCCCTTGTGCTCTGGCCTTTGATTTGGCTTCTGTCGCTGCCGTTTCGCCTGATCGGCATTTCGTTCGAGGCGATCTTTGCGCTGCTGCGAGCGATTCTATTTCTGCCGGCGCGCGTGCTTGGATATCGCGATAACTCGGCACGACGCGCTCTGTAGCCGCCAGACGACGCTGCAGAATTCCGTGAATCACCGATGATCTCGGCTCGAGACGGGCTCGCGCTGCTGCGCGAGGGGAACCGCCGCTTCGTGTCGGAATCCCCCAGCCGGGACGCGGTTGAAAGCCGGGCGCGGCGCTTGGAGTTGGCGGCAGGGCAGCAACCCTTCGCGGCGATCCTGGGTTGTTCGGACTCGCGCGTTCCCGTGGAGATCGTTTTCGATCAGGGCTTGGGCGATCTATTCGTCATTCGAGTGGCCGGCAACATCGTCGCGCCCTCGCTGATTGGCAGCGTTGAATTTGCGGCTGAACAATTCCACACGAGGTTGGTGGTGGTGCTCGGTCATACTCGCTGCGGTGCAATCGAAACCACGCTGGCGCAGCTTCAGCGGCCGGTGGAGAATCAATCCCGCAATCTGCATTCCATCGTGGACTTCATCCGGCCGGCTGTGCAGGGCCTGTTGGCGACCAATCTGAAAAACGATCACGATGCCTTGGTGCGTGAAGCCTGCCGCGCCAATATTCGAGCCTCCGTCAATCACTTGAGGCACGGCTCGGACATCATCGAGAATCTGATTCAAAACGCGGGCTTGATGGTGGTGGGCGCCGAATACTCGCTGGAAACCGGCGTGGTCGATTTCTTTGACCATATGCCGTAGGAAGGTCAAAACCCCAAGAAACGTCGCAGTCACCGATGAAAGGCACGTATCGGAAAAACAGAGCATTCGTCACGGCGCTGGCTGCCCTCGCCTGGTTCGGCGTGTTGCTGCAATTGTTCGTCACCCTCCGCTCCACCATTGAGCATGGCAGCGGAATCGTTGGCGGCCTCGTCAGTTTCCTTGGTTATTTCACCATCCTGACCAATTTGCTGGTTTGCATCTGCCTCACCGTGCCCCTGCTTGCGCCCGCTTCCCCGCCCGGCGGGTTTTTCGCACGCTCAGACGTCACGGCGGGTGTCGCGACTAGCATTGCATTCGTCGGCCTTGCCTATTACTTTCTATTGCGCAAAGCCTGGAACCCCCAAGGCCTGCAACTGCTCGCCGACGTATTATTGCACTACGTCATGCCCACGCTGTTCCTGCTCTATTGGTGGTTCAACTTTCCCAAAGGCGCGCTGCGCTGGTTTTATCCTGTGATCTGGGGTCTGTACCCCACGGTGTATCTGATTTACGTGTTGATTCGCGGCAGCATTATCGGAAACTACCCGTACGGTTTCATCGACCCCAATGCAATCGGCTATCAACGAACGATGGTCAACGCGCTCGGCCTCCTGCTTGCGTTCATCGCACTGGGCCTGACGCTGGTGGTAATCGGCCGCATACAGAGACGAGCAAGCGCATGACCGCTGAATTCATTACCGCGCGCACACCGGAGGCGTTCAACCTGGCAGGCTCGCGCAAGCTGCCCGGTCACCTTGGCATCATCATCACGGAAGTCAGCGCCTCACGCGTCAGCGGCGAACTGCCGGTGGTGGAGTCCGTCATGGCGCCCAATGGCTATTTGCATGCGGGTACGGTTGTCACGCTGGCGGACACTCTGTCTGGATACGGCTGCGTGGCCGCTCTCCCAAAAGACGCCGCCGGCTTTACCACCATCGAGCTGAAGTCCAATCACCTGGGCACTGCGCGAGACGGTACGGTTGTCGGCATCGCCACGCCGGTGCATCGCGGCAGGACCACCCAGGTGTGGGATGCCGTCGTCACGCACAAGGAATCCGGCCGGACACTGGCGGTATTTCGCTGCACCCAGATGATTCTCTACCCGTGATCGTGCGCATCGGATTCGTCGCCGGCCCTCACGAGTGGCACATTTCCCGATCGCGATGAATACCCCAAGGAGCCGCGATGTCTACGTCGCTCGTATGCACCGCGTCACGGAGTACATCGATCAGCATCTGGATCAATTCTTGGATTTGGAGACGCTCGCCGAGGTTGCGCATTTCTCGCCGTTTCACTTCCATCGCCTTTTTTCGGCATTGATGGGAGAAACGCTCGGGGCGTATCTGCGCCGCCGACGATGCGAAGTGGCGGCCACGCGCCTGACGGCGCAACCCAGGCTTTCCATATTGCAAATCGCATTGGGCGTGGGATTTGGTTCGGCAGAGGCATTCACGCATGCATTCAGCGCGCGTTTTGGCTGCTCTCCGACGACCTGGCGTCTGCAGCAATCCGCGGAGCGCCTGAATAGCAATTCAGATCAGGCGAAGCGCAAGCCTGATCAGGCCCGACAGAGCGAGGCGCGAAAGAATGGTGTCCCCAATGTCATTAACGCGGAGACGCCCATGAAAGTTGAAGTCATCGAACGCAAATCCACGCAGATTGCCTACCTGCGGCACGTCGGGCCTTATGGCGAGCCGATCGGCGCGTTCTGGCAAACGCAAGTTTATCCTTGGATGGTGACGCACGGACTCATCGGACAGCCACGGTATGGAATCAGTCACGATGATCCCAGTGTCACCGCTCCGGATCAGTGCAGATATGACGCCGGCTGCGAAATTCCCGCACACGTGCTTGCGGGCGGCGATGCGCACCGAACGATCATTCCAGGCGGAAAGTACGCAGCGCTCAGCTTCAAGGGAATCGTTGCCGATTTCGAACCCGCCTGGAACGCGCTCTTGCGCGACTGGCTTCCGTCCAGCGGACTGCAGCTCGACAATCGACCGATGTTTGAGTACTACCCCATGGATTCACGCTACGATCCGGCGACCGGAGTGCTCGAGTGTAAATTGTGTGTTCCCGTGATGCCCCTATGAGCGGTGTAGAACCATGAGCGACTGCGTTGCGCTCATTCGCGGCATCAATGTGGGCCGCGGAAAACGCGTATCCATGGCGGACCTGCACGCCTTGATGGTCGATCTCGGTCACACGAATGTCCGCACGCTCTTGAATAGCGGCAATCTGCTGTTCCGAAGCAAGGAACGCGGTGTGGCCAAGATCGCAGCGGGCGTGGAAGCCGCCATCACCGCCAAATGCGGATTCTCGGCAGCGGTGATGGTCATGACGGTGCAAGACCTGGATCGCATCGTCGATGAAAATCCCTTGCTGCACGCCGTAACGGATCACGCCAGGCACTTGGTCGCTTTCGTCGCCCACCCCAAGTACCTCGAGCCGCTGCGTCCGATGCTGAAGCAATCCTGGAAGCCCGATGCGCTTGCCATCACAGAGCGCGCGGCCTATCTGTGGTGTGCAACGGGGATACTCGACGGTAAGTTAAACCCAGCATTTAACCGAAA
>Ga0210392_10000838_pt1 | contig 17162 bp, 11 predicted proteins | sample IncBWC30OmetaG_FD_161057 | JGI IMG/M metagenome (GOLD analysis project Ga0210392, IMG submission 161057) | Forest soil microbial communities from Barre Woods Harvard Forest LTER site, Petersham, Massachusetts, United States - Inc-BW-C-30-O ...
CGCTCCGGTCCGACGCGCGGCGCGTTGCGGCCGGGTGTCAGCGTGCCTCGGGCGTGCAGGGTTGGTCGAAGGGGAGCATTGACGTTGGCTGCCCGAGGCAGCAGCGCGTCGCCGAGATGGGCGATGGCGTCAGGCGTGCGCGGCCGGGTCGGTCTGACACTGAGGTCGGACAGCACATGTTCGCCGCGAACACCGAAGATGCTGTCGTCGTGCCGTTCACCCCGTTCGCGCTGCTCGGCGACAATTTCCCGACGCCTGCGCTCGGCCGCTTCGGGAACACGCGCACGCTCGTTCACTTCGTCTTCGAGAAGGTCAGCGAGATCGGCAGCGCGCTCTGCCGCGTCACCGTCCGCGCTGCTGTGGGTCCGCCGCCATTTATCGACCGCCTCCTGCTCGCGAAGGCGGGCTTCATGCAGCATCGCCCGCAGGGTCGGCGTGTCGTGCTCGGCAAGTTGCGGCTCGAGATCGGGCGGATGGAGCCCGACCACGTTACCTTCTTCAGACCGTGGTTCTTGGGGCAACGCCGGTTGACCTTCTCGCTTGCGGATTTCGTCTTCGAGATCGTCAGCGCGATCAGCCGCCCGTTCCATTTCAGCAGCGTGGCGAGACATAGCTTCAGCGTTACGAGCACGCCGCGCCCGTCGCCAATTGTGTTCCGCCTCTTCAGCTGCCGCCTGCGTCTGCTGCAGTTCCTGATGAAGCTCGGCCGTTGAAAGTTGATCGACCGAACGATGCGCTTCAGCGCCACCACCGCCGCCTGCTGGAGGTTCGCGAGGCCCAGCAGGCGGCGGCTCCCGAGGCGGTTCCTCCTCAGGCGGAGGGAAATCGCCTTGTCTGGGGAAACGCGGAGACTCCACCTCGGGGAACCGGGGCGGGATGGGACGCTCCGGGGTGACGACGGGCGGTGCTTCGAACGGCTGACCACCTTCTGTGACCGTAGGGCGAAGCAGCCCGAGATCACCCGGCTGCATCTTCCGCATCGACCCCTTTTGCGGACCTGCTGGCGAACCCGCTTCGCCGTAGCCTTGCTCGGTCATGCTGGCATCTGCAGCGCGTGCGGCGCGAGCTTGCTTGATGTCTCGATTATTTTGGATCAGCTCACGCCGTGCGGCGGTGATATTGTCGTCGAGCCTGTCGAGCTGCCGCTGCGTGAGAGTATCCTCGCCAGCCGCGCGCCGACGCTTCAGGTCTTCCAGTTTGCTCATCAGCGCCGTCGTCACGATTTCTTCGTGCTCAGGCGTACCGGGCTCGGCAATGTCTGCCGCCTGCATCCCTCGCGTACCCCGTCGCGCTTGACCACCACCAACACCGGGCACCGTGCGACCCGGAAGGCCGGGTAGCTCAACACCAAGCTCGGGGTTTACGACCTGATAGCGCTGCCCCACGAGCTGCCCCGCCGGCATTTGGTCGCCGGCCTCTTCCTCGACCCCCGGCCGTGGCCCTGTGGGGCCCGTTGGAGGGGGTTGGTGCTGCTCGTAGTCCTGATAGCCCGGTGCTGGCCGTTCGCTCGGTACGGGCATATGCGGGGCTTCTGGACCCCCCGGCGTCGGCGCGCCGGGCTGTGGCATAGGGGCTGGCGGCCCAAGCTGCTCGTCGGCCATCGACGTCGCCACGGACTCGACGTCGGTGCCAATCGCCGGTGCAGGCCGGTCAGGTCTCGTACCCCACAGCCCCTTGCTAGCCCCGCCGATGACACCCAGCACTGCACCGCTCTTGGCGGCGTGGGTGGCAATCGCGCCGTAGTCGGGCGGCGGGCCCATGCCGGCCTCGTACTCGGCCTGCTGCTGGGCATACTCCGAGCTGCCGGTCATCAGCGCGCCCGAGCCAAAACCTTCGGCCGCACCCAGCCCAAGCCGACCCTTGAGGTTATGGCCGGCGACGATCTTGTTGGCCATCGCCTCCGACAGGAGCTTGGTGCCGATCTTGGGGATGGCATGGGTGAGCAGGCCGCCACCGATCGCGCTGCCGCCACCGGCAATCAGGTTGGTCGCCAGATCGTTGGTCGACTGGTAGAGCGCTTCCTTGGCCTTCTCGGTGTCGCCGGTTCGCTCGAAGGTCTGCTTGTAGACCGGAGCCTTCATCAGCTCGCCGTGGTCGGCGTCGTCGATCTTGGCCCTAATCTTATTGGCCAGATCCCCCACACCTTGCACGCCGAACGCCAATGGCGCGAACGGCCCCAGCATCATCAACGGGGCCTGCGGGATGATGCCGGCTGCACCCTGCACCAAGGCGTGCACCGGGTCCTTGGTGATGTCGGGACCGCCCGCAGCGTCCTCGGCTTGGCCGGTCTTGCTCTTCGCCCGACCGAGCCAGTAGTCCATGTCGTTCCAGTAGCGCTGGTCGTCGCGCACCGACGCTTGCTGCTCGGGCGACGTGCCGGGCACGCGCGACGCCGCGCCTGAGATGGCGGCCGGGATCTGGATCGCGCCCTGCGCCATGCCGAGCACGGTGTCGACGGTGTAGTCGACGATGTTGCGCGGCGGCGGTGGCGTTGCCGGCGTCTGCTGGAAAGCTCCATAGCCCGCCGGCTGCACCGGCACGGAAGTATCGACACCTTGCTCGGGAACGTAGGGCTGCGGATCGGGAGGCGGCATTATTTTTTACTCTCTGGGATCAGCTCGCCAATCGCACGGGCCGGGCCGCTGATGATCGGATCGAGCGGCAGGACCTTGCGCAGCTGACGACCCGTACGCTCCAGCATATTGCCATGCTTGGCATCCTCGGCCTTCTGTCGCCGGCGCTCGCCGGTCGACTGGGCGTACTCGTCGGCGTTGTGCAGGCGCAGATTTACAATCTGCTGCAGCGTCTGCGGGTTCATGTGGACACGCTCGTGGGCCTCGTTCTCGACCACGACGTTGCCCAAGGTGTCGTGCCCGAGCAGCCGGTAAGTCGTCGCATTGTCGCCGTAGGCATTGTTGTGACCTTTGCCGTCGGGCGGCAGGATCGACGTGAAGTTGAGCGCATGCTCGATGGCCTGCCGCTCGCTCATCGGCGGGTTGGTTGGGTTAGCAGTCCAGATCTGGGTGGCGATCTCCTTCAGGCGAGCGCGCTTGTCGGGCGTGTCCATGAAGCGCAGCGGCGACTGGTTGACCGTGGCGAAGTCCTCGCCGCGCGCATCGAGCCGACCCGTTTTCTTGAGCACGTCACGCGCCCGCGCAGCTTCCTCAACCGGATCCATCTTGGCGAACGCCTGATACTTCTTGTCGAGGTAGTCCTCCATCTTGGTCTCGACGTTGCTCTCGGACGACTGCGCCTGCACGGTGCGATCCTTGACGCGCGAGCTCTCCTGCTTGTCGAAGTCGCGCGCGCTCATGTTCCATTCTTTTTGCCGGGTCTCGAGATCGGCCAGCGCCTTGTCGTACTTGCTGTTGATCTGGGCAATGAACTGCGGAACCAGCGACTTGCCACTGGCGCTCAAGCCCTTGGAGTCAGTCTCGATCCGGTTGATCTCCTGCTGCCGCAGGTTGGCGATGTGGTTCCTGATGGCCGGCGTGTCGGGCGGCGGCGGCATGTTCCAACTGGCCCGCCGGATCGTTGCGTCGGGCAGGTCGTGCGGATGCTTGTCGTACCAACCCTCAGTACCTTCAACCGGCTCGGTCTGGTCGCCCTGTGCCGGCGGCTTGGGCGCTGGCTGGGTAGGCGCTGGCTGAGCGGGCGGCGGCGCTGCCCTGACCGGCGACGACGGTCCCGGTGGCGGCGGCGTGCTGGTGATGACGGTATTACGCCTAGGTGTAATCTGTGGTGGCGGCGTCGGCTGCACAGCCTGCGCCACCTGCGTGTCACCACCGTCACCGTTACCATTGCCGTCGCCAGCTGGTGAGCCGGGCGGCCCGCCATCGCCTTGCGGCGGCGTGACGACGGGAGGTGTGGTGAAGGTTGGTGCGGCCGGGGTTTGCTGTGGCGGTCCAGCCGGGGCCGCTGCAGGCTGGACCGACGGGCTGCTGACCGGCGGTCCCGGCGGTGCCTGCGCACCGGGAGGCTGCTGCGCAGGAGGTTGTGCACCGCCGCGACCACGCATGATGTCCCAGTTCAGTTCCCCCGACATCATGCCTAGGCTGAGGTTCTGGATGAGCTGCGGCGTGGCCGGCAGCTGGCCGGTGACTTCGCCGCTCTTGGAGTCACGCAGCGTGACCATGCGGCTGCGCGGGTCGTAGTCGGCAGTGTGACCGTCGACCAGCCAGTTGTAGCCGCCGATCAGCTGGTTCATCGCGCCGTTGAAGTCACCCTTCTGCAACAGGTCGCCAGCCTGCGCGCCGTGCTGCTTGGCCATGGTGTTGCTGAACTGGGCGACCTCGAACGCCACCTTGGCCGCCTTGTCGGGTTCCTTGCGGGCGACGTAGTAGTCGTAGAGGTTTTCGGTGAGCTGCTCGACCTTCTGGTTGATCGGCATCTTGCCGTCGGGATCGATCTTCTGGAAGCCCTGCTCGATCAGGTTGATCGGAGCCGCACCGTGGCCCGCCATGATGGCGTGGTAGCCGGCCGCCGAGTGCTGGTCGTTCTCGATCAAATGGAAAGCATGGGCCGCGAAGTCGCTGGCCGACTTCATGATCGGGCTGAGATCGTTGTGCGCGTTGTTGGTGCTGAGGCCAGCATCCGCTTGTGGCGGAGGCGCGGCAGGCACCGGAGCCTGCGGCCCTCCTGCGCTGGTGTCGATCGCTGGGGTTGGCGCTGGCTCAGGCGCTGGCGGAGCCGCCTGCGGGTCAGCGTTCGGGTCATCCAGAGGACCGCCATCGGCGAAGCGGCGCACTGCGCCACCGCGTGCGAAGCGGCGTACCGGGCCACCGCGCGCCCAAGTCTGCGCTCTGTCCTCCGGTGGCGGCTGGCCCTGCGTCGGGAACAGGTTGTTGCTGTTCCAGCGCTTCGCCCAGTCCTGCTGCGCCCACGGAGCGACCTCGCCCGTGTCTGTCGTGTAGTGATAGTTGTCGGGATCGAGCTGGTCCTTGCTGTAGTCGAACGCCTTGGTGCGCGTCTGATCCTGCAGTCCTTTCCACTCGCCCGTGTCGATAGCACCCCGACTGCCGCCGCCCTTGCCGCCAGTTTTTTTAGCTGGCGCAGGAGCGGGAGCGGGCTGCGGCGGCACGTCGGGCTCGGATGCGTAAGCGGTGCCGCTCGCCAGACGCGGTGGTGGCTCTGTTGGCGCTGGTGGTGGCGGCACATCTTGATAGGGCACGTCAGGCTCGGTTGTCGCGCCTGCGCCTCCTCCACCGCCACCAGCCGGTGCAGCTGGTACGGTCGGCTTCGTCACCTGCGGGTAGGGCAGCGCAGGCCCGGTGCCGCCCAACTGCGGGCTCGACTGGAAGCCGGGTCGACCTTCGCCGACATGCTTCAGCGTCCCCAGAGCACGTTCGATCTCCTCAAGGTTCCGTTTCACCTTGTCTTTGATGGTCCCGAAGTCGCTCACGCTGCCGCCATCGGCGTAGGATGGCGGTGCCGCGCGCACGCCGTAGCCCGAGCCCGGCCCCGACGTGCCACCGATGCCCATCGTCGCCAGAGGCACCCGACCGCCGCGCGCAAAGCGCATCGACACCCGACCGCCTCGGGCGTCGCTGAACATCGCGCCTGTCGTCGCATCGACACCACTGTCGCTCGGTGGCTGAGGCACGTCAGGGATCGGCGCTGGCGGCTGCTCTGGCAGATCAACGCTGACAGTCGGCTGTTCCGACGTCGGCTGCGCGGCCGGCGGTGCAAGGCCCGCCGCTACCTGCTTGTCGATGAAGGCTTGATCGGCGGCCGAGTAAGCCGGCTTGCCGGCCGAGCCGATGCTGATCTTGCCACCACCACGTCCCTTTCCCGACCGCGTATACTCAGCCTGCGCATTCATCGCGTTGATGTGTGCCGCTGCAGTCCTTTCATAGATATCGTTGCGCCTAGCCTTCTCGGCTTGATCGGCCTTGCGCCATTCGAGCATGGTCTGCCACTTCGCCTTGGCAGCCTCGGAGGCTTCACGACGTGCCATGATCCTGTCGCCCAGCGAGAAGCCGAGGGCGAAGTTGTTGACGGCATTCTGCATGTCCTTGCTCATGCCGGCGCTCCCATCATCGGTGGCCGCACGTTGAGTGCCGCCTGCGGCATGCCCGGTGGCGGCGGCCCAGCCTGTGGTGCCGCGACCGTCTTCTCCTGTCGCTCCTTGTGAGCCTTGGCGACGAGGTTCTGCATGAACTTCTCGCCATACCATTCGGTGGCAGTACGCGGCATGATGAACTCGCCCGTGTTGATCGCCGCCTTGTTACTCGGGTCGCCATCGACCACGGCATTGACGTCATCGACATGCGCCCCGCCCGAAGGCGACAGAGCCGCCGGCACGGTGCGCCCAGCCATCGGTATGCCGCCGGGAGCGAGCCGTTGGATGACCCCGCCGGTCGCAGCCTTGCGCGTCATGCTGCCCATCAGGCTCTGCGTCACCGGGCCCATCATCGAGCCCACGCCAGCACCGAGGGCGGTGCCGACACCGGGCAGCAGCGCGCTGCCGGCGAGGCCGGCGATCATCGGCAGGGCGGTGCTCATGAAGCTGCCCGACGAAGCGTTCTGGTTGGCCTGCATCTGACCGAGCTGGTTCTGGTAAGTGTCCTGCATCGCCGTCAGCCCGGCGTTGCTGTAGGGAGCCGCCGTGCTGTACGACGAGAGATACGGCTGGTAGGCACCCGCTGTCGTCGAGATCGCGCTCTCCGGTGCGCCCATTTGCAGATTGCCGTACTGCGCACCTTGGCCCGCCAGACCGGACTCCTCGCCGAGCAATGGCTGCAGGCCCTGCTCGGCCCCCGTGACCAGCGTGTTACCGTAGTTCTGCGCCGCCATGCGGCCCTGCTCGGACGCCGAGGTGATCGCCAGCGCGCGCTGGTTGCCGGCCGCGCTGTCAATCGCTGCCGTACCGATGCTCGGTGCGTCCAGTCCCTCGCCCTGCAGCTTGCGGGTTTGTGTCGCCTTCGCCTGATCGATTGAGGTCGCCGCGTCGGCACCGTACTTGCCTGCCCAGCTCTCCATCGTCTGCGGCAGGTTGGTCATGAAGTCTGTGGCGTTCTTGACCTGCGCTTGGACCAGCGGGCCATACATCGAATTGAAGTTCGACAGCGCGCCTTGGGCCTGCCCGGTCGCCCAGTTGGCGAAGTTGCCGGCGTTGGTCGAGACCGTGCTCGCCAAATTGGACAGGTTGGTCCCGGCGTTGGTCGCCCAGTCATAGAGATTTTGGCCGTAGCCTTGCAGCTTGCTGGCGACGCCGCTCGTGTTACTGATGAAGTTGCTGTAGTCGGGCGGGTTAGGAGCGGAGGTGCTGGAGCCGCCGCCGTTGCAGACGTGACGGTTCACGACCGGATGGGGTGCCCACGGGTCCGTCAGCTCACTAATGAACTCGGGGCCATCATTCCACTTCATGCCGCCTTCTCCATCGCGGCTCGCGGCCGGACCTTAAGCCATTTGCAATCTGCCCGCGACATCGAAAGCAGCACGAGGTCGCCGCCGGGCACTGCCTTGGGGATGCGGAAGATCTCCTTGAAGCCCAACCGCCGGTCGATGTTCAGCACATGCTTGTCGGTCGAGCGCACGCTGCCCAGCAGCAGTTCGACGCCGAGCTGGTTGAACGGGTAGTCGAAGGCCATCCAGAGCATCAGGGGTGAAGCCCAGCCTACCCGACTGCCGGCCATGTGGATGCGCATCGAGACCCCGGTGTAGTCGCTGTAGATCACGCCACCTAGCAGGTCGCCATGCTCATCGGTGCGCGAGATCACCGGGTTGCGCTCGACGTCGAAGTCGACACCCGCCTTCAGCGCGATCATGCGCCCGTGGTGAGGGTTGCCGATCTGGATCATGGCGCTGTCACCAGCAGGGTCCACGTCGTGCCATCCCAGCAGCTGAGCGACGCCTTGGGGTTCTGGCAGAACCAGAAGTCGCCGGGGTTGATCGCCGTCGGCTGGTTGTCCTGTATGAACGTGTGCGCCATGTTGCGGTTGGTCTGCGCCCCCGACTGCGACTTGGGACCTTGGCTGGTCAGCATCTGCAGCGTCGAGATCACCGCCTGCAGCGAGCGCAGCATGCTCTGGGGATCAGCCGTCGGCATCGGGATCTGCGTGAACTTCGGTGCGGTTGCCATCAGATTTCCCTCAACTCGTGCGGGGTTTGGGCGACATGGATGGCGTCGATCACCGCCAGCCCCTCAACTTCGAACTGGTAATACAGCGCCTTGTAGCCCGAGGGCAGGCGGAACATCTGGCCCGAATGACCCAGCGTGTCCTCGTAGACCAGCGGCAGGCCGCTCTCGAGTTGCGTTGCTTCGCTGCCGGCGTACATCCTGAACATCGTCGGTGGCCATGCCGGCGGCGTCGGCGCGTAGGGCGGCGTCCAGTAGACCTTGGCCGCACCGAGGTTCTGCACGTAGGGCAAGGTGAAGATCTTCGAGCGCCAGCGATAGAAGCCGTACGGCATCAGCTGGCGCAGGTCGACGAGGTAGACGACGCCGTTGCTCAGCACCGTCACCTCGCCGTTGAAGATATCGGTGATGACGTTGGTGATCGGCACCGAGCTGGGCTGCAGGTTGCTGAGCGCAATGCGCGGATCGACGGTGGAGATGAACACGCCTTCCAAGGTGCCGAACTCGGACTGCTCCTGAAACGCATCGGGCGTGTCTTGGGTGGGGTCGCCGACGATGCCGCCGCCGGCCTTGAAGAACTGGAAGCTGTCGGCCTGAAACACCGCCGGCGCGCCCAACGAGTAGGCGTAGTAGCCCTGCGACAGCATCGCCGCTGCCACGGTGTTGAGATGCAGGAGGTCGTTCCACTGATCCTTGGTCGTCATCTGCGCGGTGAGGTTGGCCGCGCCGTTCGGCGTGATGTTGATAAGCCCATTGGGCGAGCTGTAGAGCACGCCATTGGGCGTGTTCACGATTGACAGTCGCGACGTGCAGGGTTCGAGCGGCTGGATCTTCCACAACGCCATCGACGACGGATCGGGACCGACCGCTGCGTAGGGCTGGCCGTCAGTCAGGATGATCAGCGACTGGTCGTAAACCCCGAGGCCGACGATGTCGGCGTCGACGGCGATGACGTAGGGCACCGGCCATGCGTGCGGGTAGTAGGGCTCGCAGAACCACACCTCGTTGGCCCGCCACGACGCCACCATGCCGTTGGGCATCGTCACCAGCCCCTGCAGGTCGGCAGGCGGTGCGCTCCAGTAGAGCGTCGCCAGCTCCTCGTTGCCGACCACCACGGCGTCGGTGTCGATGGCTGCGTTGTCGGCGTAGCTCAAGGTCGTGATCGGGATCTCGGCGACGAAGAAAAACGTCGCCACGCCCTGCGCGCTCACCACCGTGCGGTAAATGCGCGTGGTCGCGAGCTGACGGTTGAGGTTGTCGGACGGCGTCGGTGCCGTCAACGAGATCGTGTAGGTCGCATCGATCGGACCGCTCTGCACGATGTGCGGCGGGCTGGGCGGTCCCTCCTCACCGAGTGCCGTCACCCACGTATAGACGTAGCTCACGGTCTTCATGACCGAGCCACCGCCCGAGACCGACACGCCGGGCGCTGTCTCCGGTGTCGGCACGCCCAACGCCAGCGGTGGCGTAATGAACGTGTCGACCAGAGGCGGCGTCCCATCGATGCTTGTCGTCCCACCAGTATCGACATACGACGCTGTTGTGCCGCTTGCGATAGGGATGTAGCCGATCATGTCACCAGTAACGAGCCCGCGATAGATCCTGTAACCAGTCGCCCCTGTCACCAAGCTCCAGTTGAGTGCGAAGCTGGCCGTCGAAGGACCAGCCGGTGTCGTGGCACTCAATTCATTCGAGGCCACCGTCTCGCCAGTCGCATTAATTGCCGTGACGACATAGAAGATCGTCACCCCCGGCGGATAGGTGCCACCCGTCCCGCTTGCGACTGCCGAGTTCAGCACCGGCGGCGCGACATCGGCATTCTCGATCATCGTCCCCGTCATCATCTTGGGGAACGTGCCGTCGGCCCAGTAGTAGCGACCGTCGTCGTCCTGCCCCGCCGTCGGGCTGCGGATCACCCGCACGTCGGCCTGCAGAAACTCGAGCCACCAGCTCGACGCCATGTAGTCGATGCCCGGTGCGACCTTGGGCAGCCGGAAGTAGCTCAGCGCGTTGGGGTTCGCCATCGTATGGATGGGAACCATCGAATGCACAGGCTCGATGCGGCCCGAGAACAGCCATGTGTTGACCGCCTGCGAGGCACCGCTGTTGGGCAGCAGTCGATCGTCGATCACGGGTGTCATGCCACCGAAAGTGTCGATCTTGATCGGCTGGATCGCCATGTTAGCCCTTGATCATGTAGTTCAGGCAAAGCGTCGGCTGCACCGTGTTCACGGTCCTGTAGGAAGGCGACAGGGTCGCGCCGTCGGAGACGATGCTGTTGATGTCGATGGCGTGGTTGTGCCCGCTGGTCGCGACACCCGTGAAGCCGTCTTGGACGTTCTGGAACGGCGGCGACGGTCCGTAGGTCGAGAAGGTTATGTTGCCGCGCATCGTGACGCTGACCGGGATGCCACCATAGTCGTTGGTCGCCTGCTGGCCACCGCCAGCGCCGGCCAGCCCAGCGCCGAAGATCGTCAGCCGGCCGACACCGTTGTCAGGCCCGGCGACGACGCGCCCGCGCAGGTCGGGGATACCGAACGTCGACACGCCGTTGCCGCCGAAGGTGGCGCTCAGCACGGCGAACAGAGCAGGCCAGTCCGACACGTTCACGATCTGCCCGTAGCACATCAGCCAGCCGGTCGGTGCCGCGACGCCCGCGTAGGGCACGACGATGCCGCTCGGCAGGATCGTACTGAACGGCAGCTCCTCCATGTCGCCCGGCCCTGCGCCGATGGGCCGGCCGATCAGGACGCCATCGGTCGACGACTCGACGGCGTGCTGGGCGTTCCAGTCCGACGGCTTGACCAGCGTCGGATCGACGCCGTCGGCCTGCGGTGAGTTGAATTGATGCTTTAACGTGAACATCAGGTCCACCCTCCGCGCTGCACCGTCGCCCAGCCCTGCGGAAATATCCAGCGCTGGCCGCCGAACACGTTGGCCTTGATGACGTCACCGCGCGCCTTGCTGCGCTCGGCGATGTAGTTCTGGTAGTTCATCTTGGCGAGCTGCGGGTTGCTGAACGGCTTGGCTGGCAACGCCATCAGGCGGCCAAGCACGCCGAAGGTCAGGCCATCACGATACTTGTCGACAATCCAGATGCCGCCGGCACCGAGGTCAGGGAAGTGACTGGCGTCCGGTGGATCGACCGGCGTCTTGGCGACCACGGCGTTCCACGTCGTTGCCTCCGACGGCGCGTAGCCGATGGTGATCGTGCTCGGCACTTGCATCATCGTCGCCGATGCCACCCAGCGTGGATCAGGGCCGGGCAGCTGCGGGTCGTAAAGCAGGATCAGGCGGTTGGGCGTGCCCTTGTCGGCCACCGTGAAGGGGTAGACGTAGAGGTTGGGCTCGACCGGGATCGGCACCTCCTCGGTCCAGATGTTGGTCTTGTCGCAGAAGTCCTTGATCACCTGATAGGCGACCTGCTGCATCACGGCATCGGTCACGCCCGGTATGGCGATCTTGATGTCGTTGTAGAAGTGATCCCAAGGGGGTGTCGTCGGTGTCGGCATGCTACCCCACAGCAGTTATCGACTGCATGAACGTCTTGAGGAAATTGGCCGCGCGGGCATCCTGATTTTGCTCATCATCACGCACCTGCACCAGCCCGACGGAGTAGTAGATGATCGCCGAGACGTACTGCTCCTCGATGCCGAGCAGGTCGTCGAGCGCCATCGAGCTGAATACCGGGATGACAAATCCCTTCTCGAGAAATAGGTCCGGGCGCACCCGGAACATCTCGGTCATGCACTGGTTGATGGCGAGGATGATGCTGTCGGTCGAGTAGCGGTACTGCCCTGACGTCGTGCCGGTGTCCTGTAGCAGGACGCGGATCTGATCCAAGATGTCGCCGACGTCCGAGAGCTGCTGGCTGGCGCTGTCGTAGAAGCCGATCGTCCACGCCGCCCCGTTCCATTCGTAGACGATGCCCGACGGCGTCGTGTACTTCTGGCCGACGACCGGCGAGTAGGGAAAGTCGGGCGCGGTCACGGCGAGCCCCACAGCGAGATCGAGCCGCCTGCCGTGAAAGCCCCCGATGGGTTCCACAGGAAGCGCAACCCGGTAATCGCCATTGCCGTGTTGCGGTAGCCGCCGCCTGCTATCGTGAGAAAAACGCTGGCGTCATCAGAGACGTAGTTCACCTGAAAGTTGACCGCCTTCAGCCGTGTCGCATCCCTGATGTTGTAGACCACGCCATCGCCGCGAACACCGGACACACTGCCGATTATCCGGTTCGCCACCGGGTAGTCGAAATAGATCATGCTCGCGAGGCCAACGGCGGCGCTGCCTGCGACAGCGGGAGCCGAAGCCAGCGTCTGCGCGTGCGAGTTGACCTCGTTGGCTGAGGCATAGGTGGCTGTCATCAATGTGCCGCTGCCGTCGTAGAACTGCACACCGAAGTCGCGGCTGTTGGTCGAGGGCGTGACGTCGAAGCTGAACCTCAGATCGTTGATGTCGCTCGGCAGGTTGGTGAAATCGACCGTGGTCTGACCTGCCGTCGGCACGACGCGACTGATCAGGCGCTCGCCGTTGCTGATGACACCCGGCGGACCCTGCGGCCCGACCATGCCCTGCGTCGGGAAGGCACCCATGTAGCCGTAGGCACCTGACATCAAGACGCTGCTCTGTACTTGTAGATCGAACGTGTCAGTGCCGTTGGCGTCAACAATCACTTCCGCAGTGACTTGCCCCCAGAGGTTCGCGCCGGGAGTGTTCGTCGTCGTGTCGGTATTGGGGATCGCTACGCCATTCTTTCGCCAACGGAGCTGGCCCAACATGTTGGACGCAGAACTATAGAACGACAATTCCGCGAACAGACGATAGCGCCCAGCGGGCGGGGTATAGACACCCGTCGTCGTGTTGTAATAAGCACCAGAATTGCCCGAGAGAACCGTCGCTGGCTTGGCCGTCGCCCACGTAGCGACCGACGGCGGTGCCCACACAGCGCCGGTGCCCTGCACGAAAAAGTCGCCCACCACCGGCCCCGGCGCGCCGCCAGTCGGACCCTGCACCCCGGTGAGCGGGAAGCCGCCGAAGTAACCCTGTGAGGCGGTCGCAGGACCAGAGAGCGCCCAGAACTCGAAGTAGTCGCTGCCGTTGGCGTCGACCTGCGTTTCCAGAGGAAGGTTGGCCCACACATTGGCCGCCGACGCGGTGACAGAAAGGGTGAAAATGGCAGTGCCGTTCTTGCGCAGGCTACCCGTGATGCCAACGCTGGTAGAACTGTTGAAGACGCCAACGACAGCATAGAGGTTGTAGCGCCCAGCCGGGGGCGTCCATCGACCCGTCGCGGCGTTGTAGTAACCGCCGCTGTTGCCGTTGATCACCGGCATGATCATCGGTGCCGCTGTCCCACTGATCGCCGGGGTGCCAGCCGCCGCGAAATCCCCCGTGCCACCGATTGGCGGCGTCGGGTTCTGTGACAGCCACGAGCCGTAGGCCGCCGAGTATTTGTAGACGACGCCGTTGGTCGCGCTGAAAATCTGGCCGTCGGTCGGTGAGGCGGGGAAGTCGATCATCAGTCGTACCTACCACAGTCGTCGATCCAGCCGCTCGTCGCCGCATAGAGATTAAGCGTCGTCGGGCTGCCCTTGTAAGTGACGGCGATCAGCCCGTTGGTGTCGGTCATGCACTGGACCCACACGCCGTTCGGATTGGGACCAGCGACCACCGAGTTAAGTGCCGTGGTCTGGCCCGGCGTGTTGAAGTCAACCTGCACCTGTCCGCTGGCGATGCCGAACTGAACATGGCCCTGCCACATCGTCTGGATGCCGGGCGGCACGTTGAAAGTGAGGTTCTGGGTCGGCGCTCCAGCGCTGAGGTTGAGCGGGTTGAAGTCCATCGCGCAATTGCCCCACTGGACAAGATCGCCCTTGGCGGTGTGCGCGACGATGTTGCTCGACCCGTCGGTCTTGAAGGGGCGCAGGCGGCGATAGGCCGTGGTGCTCGCCGGGAAGTGCGTCGGGATCGGCGTGGTGTCGAAGAAGATGTCGAACCTGCCGGCGATGATCGCAGCAAATGGGAAGTACCAAGTGCTCGCCGCCACGGTGAGGCCGGTGCCCATGCCACCGTTGCCGGTGCCCGCCGCAAAGGCTGCCAGCGTCTTGGTGAACGGCGTGCCCAAGATCGTCACGACGTTGGTACTGTCGGAGCACTGACCGGCACCGACCGTCAAGGTCTGGTTGCCGCCGGGATGGCTATGGATGAAACCCGCCATGGCATTGCGCGCGATAAGGCCAGCTGCCGCCGCTGCCGCCGGCACCCACTGCGTCGAGTTGCCGTCGTAGTAGTAGATGAACAGCGAGCCGAGAGCCGAGTTCCACCACAGCTGATTGGTCGACGGCGTAGGCGGCGGCGTGTCGCTGACGGTGATGACGGCGCTGGTGCCCGGTGGCCCCTGCGGACCCGTCGCCCCGGCAGGCCCGGTCGGGCCCGTCGCGCCGGGCGCACCATCGTTGCCTGCCGGTCCTTGCGGCCCGGTGTTGCCGACCGGACCGGCTGGGCCGACAGCGCCCTGTATGCCCTGCGACCCGGTCGCGCCGGGCAGGCCCTGCGGCCCCTGTGGTCCGGTTGCACCCGTGTTGCCGGGCACACCTTGCGCTCCCGTGGCACCCGTCGCACCGGCTGCACCGGGCGCGCCCTGCGGTCCTGCCGGGCCCTGCGCGCCGGCCGGTCCCTGCACGTTGCCGACGTCGAACCAGTTGGTGAGGCCGGCGCTGCTGCCGATGCCATAGACGAACAGGTCGCCCGTGTTCCACGGCGCATGCGGCGCGCCCGTGTAGATCAGGCTGTTGCCGACCGTCATCTGGTAGGCGTTCGGCGGGTTGCCCGCACCATCCCAGTTGGCCGGGATGAGACCCGTCGACGGCAGGTCCGAGGGCAGGCGTGTCACGCCGAAGCTGCCGACGATAACGGTCGACTGACCGGGTGCGCCAGCGGCTCCCTGTGGCCCGGCCGGTCCGGTTGCACCTGACGGTCCCTGTATGCCCGGCACACCGGGCACGCCCTGCGTTCCCGGCGGTCCTGCGGGGCCGGCTGGCCCGAACGGACCGGCTGGTCCAACCGGGCCCTGCTTGCCGAGCCCGATGTTGGCGATCACCCACTGGTAGCTGTTGCCGTCGTAGAAGTAGACGTAGAGCTGGCCCGGCGTCGGTGCCCACCACAGGTCGCCGACGAGCGACGTCGACCCCACGGGCGTGGTGTCGGACACCGTGATGATCGGCGCGCGCGTGATGTCGAACGGCGTGGGCATCTAACCTCCATGCGCAGGGGACGGCTTACACCTAGGTGTAAGCCGCCCGGTCAACGCCGATTACGGAGGTGTCGGCTCGGAAACGACTGCCTGTGCGAGCGCGATGCCGTCGATCACTTTGAAGCCATAGACCTGCAGGCCGCGCAGCAGCGTGCCGAAGGTGAACTCGGAACGCAGCGTCTCGACCTTGCTGATCTGCGACGCGAAGGTGAGGCCGTGCGCGTGCCCGGCGTAGATCACCCATTCGCCCGCAGCCAGTGCCGGTGGGCCGGTGATCGCACCCTTGGGCAGCAGGTTGGAGACGTACAGGGTGAAGCGGTCGATCATGCCCAACCGGCCGTTGCGCAGGATCGAGGTCGCATCGCCCGACAGGTAGGCTTGCCTGAGCTCCGACTCCTTGATCAGCGCGGCGCACCATGCCGGGATGACGACCCAGCGGCCCTGCTCGGGGATGTTCTGCTCGTCGAGCACGAGGCCCAGCCGCAGGATGACCTGCAGCACCGTGGCCTGCCCGGCAACCGGCGGAACCGCCTGATTGGCGACAATCGGCAACGGCGTGCCGGTGACACCGAGGTTGATGCTGCCGCTGATCTTGCCGGCGGTGGCACCCTGATTGGCGACGTTGGCTTGACCGAGGATGCCGAGCAGCACGGCGGTATCGACCGTGATCTTCATCTGCTGGGCGGCGTCGTCCGACCAGATCCCCATCAGGTTGATGTCGGACTGGATCTCCATGATGTCGTCGAGGATCTCGTTGAAGTAGAGACCCTGATCGATCGTGAGATCGACGATGTTCGACGCCGGCCGGTCGACGGTGAGGTTGCCACCCACGAGGTACGGCCGAATGGTGATCGTCGGCTTGGTGCGGATGTGGACGCGGTCGCCCTGATTTTTGATTTCGCCTTCGTAGTCGGTGTTGCTGATCGCAGCCAACACAGTCGAGGCGTAGAACTTCTCGATCAGCTTGCCCGACCAAATCTCAGGAATGAACGTGCCTGAGTAGGGCGGCGCTGGCTGCGAGGAGCCGGTCGGGAAGATCGGCGGCGTGGTGCCTGAGCCCGCGAGCGGGAAGGCGAAGGCGGTGTTCTTGGAGATTTCACCGGGGTTGGGGACCAACCCCGCGTCGATCTCAACCGGGCCCATGACGGCCGGGTTGAGCCTAGAGAGCGGGATGAACGGTTGCATGACGGCTCCGAGGGTTGGCAGCCCAACCCAGAGCGATCAGCGAACAGCGCCGTTCGGGTTCATGGGCAGGACCGAGCGTTGATCGACGATGACCCGCCCTTCTCGCCCAGCCAGCATGATGTCGGCATCGATGGCAGCTTGCTGCTGTTCGCGGCCTCGCCAGCGTCCCAACTTCACGTCGGTGTAGAACCGGGCAATATCGGCGGATGTGTAGACCGGCTTTTCGGCGGGCGTTGCGGCCGAATGGGCTCTGCCGGGAGCGGCAAGGTCTTCCAAAGCCAGTGACGGTGCCGCTTGCGGTGCTGTCACGGGCGACGGGGTCGGCGTGATCGACATCCGAGAAGCGGGTCGTCCCTGACCGTTGGCCCTCTGCGGGTCGACGGCAGCCTCCTCTGCAAGGAAGGCTTGGAAAAAGGCGGCAACCCTTCTGGCGTCGCCGGCGTTCCATGCCTCTTGCATAAGCGTCTGCCTGATAGCACCACTGAAGACATCAGGCAACTTGACCCATTCGACGAAGCGCGGGTGAGTGTTGATCTCGCGCCAGTTCTTGATCTGCGCGGCAATCGTCTCGTCCATGCGGTTGAGGAAGCTGTTGCCGGTCTCCTGCTGGACGTAGCCGAGTTGGTTGCGCAAGGTCACGATCTC
>Ga0210392_10000839_pt1 | contig 17161 bp, 12 predicted proteins | sample IncBWC30OmetaG_FD_161057 | JGI IMG/M metagenome (GOLD analysis project Ga0210392, IMG submission 161057) | Forest soil microbial communities from Barre Woods Harvard Forest LTER site, Petersham, Massachusetts, United States - Inc-BW-C-30-O ...
GGTAGAGATGCATCAGCCACGCGTTCGCCGATCCCGTTTCAAACATGAAGCTGGGCCCGGAAACGCCGCGCGCTTCCATATTCACCGCGGCCTTGATTCCCTTCGCCAGGGGATGTTCGCGCGTGAAGAGCGAGGCGCCCAGCAATCCGGCTTCCTCCCCATCCGTCACCAGCAGAACGATGGGATGCCGGGATGCGGGCAGCACCGACAGAATGCGCGCGATTTCGAGCAAATTCGCGACGCCCGCGCCGTCGTCGGAGGCGCCGGGACCCGCGGCAACGGAGTCATAGTGGGCCGCCAGCATCACCGCGTCCTGGCCGGCGACATCGCCGCGCGTCGCGACGATGTTGGTCGGCGTGGCGCATGCGCCGAAGTCATTGCACACCAGTCCCGTCTGCAGCTCGGTGGCATAGCCCAGGGCGCTCAATCGCTTCACGATCAAGTCGCGTACTTTCGCGTCAGCGGCACTGCCGAGCGGATGCGGCACGCCGTCGCCCACCAGCTCTTTGAGGATCTCTCGGGCGCGCGCGGCGGAAAACACGGTCGCAGCGGCGTCGGTTCCGAGCGGCGCGGGAGTGCGGTATGCCGCCAGTGTCGCCGCCAACAGCAGCACGACGCCCGCGCAGGCGATGATCAGGCCCCGATTTCTTCCCATCCCCATTGTCAGTTCCGCGACAATCGTTAGTTGTGCTGCAGTTTAGTGGTGGTGCAGTCTAGTTGTGCCGCAGTTTAGTTGTGCTGCACTCGTTCCGGCTGGCGCTGCAGCTGTTCCGCCTGGTGACGCTTGATGCCGTCCAGAATCTCGGCGTGCGCGATTTCGATGCCCGACCAGCCTAAAACCTTGACCCACTTGCCTGCTTCGAGATCCTTGTAGTGCTCGAAGAAATGCTGGATCTGCTTCAAGCGAATCTCCGGCACATCCTCGATGGTTTTCCAGTGCGTAAACAGCGGACAGATGTCGTCGGTGGGCACCGCCAGCACCTTGGCGTCGCCGCCCGACTCATCGTCCATGCGCAGCACACCCAAGGCGCGGCAGCGTACGACCACGCCCGGCATCAGTGGAAAGGGGGTATGCACCAGTACGTCGACCGGGTCGTCATCGTCGGCGCGCGTCATGGGCACATAGCCATAGTTGGCCGGATAATGCATGGCCGTCATCATGAAGCGATCGACGAACAGCGCGCCGGATTCCTTGTCGACCTCGTATTTCACCGGGTCCGACGCCTGGGGGATCTCGATGATGACGTTGAATTCCCGCGGCGCGTGCTTGCCGGGCGTTACATCGTGAATACTCATTCGAAGAACATACTCTGATCCAAACATCAGAACTAGTCGATCGCGATACCGTGCGGCTGTACACCCACCGCGAAGGGCGAACCGGCGACCGGGACGAGCGCGCCGCTGGCGCTCACGGCGTACGCGGAAACGCTATTGGAATTGGTATTCGCGGCGTACAGAAATTGTCCCGAAGGGTCGATCGCGACCGTGATCGGCAGCGTGCCGGCCGCCGTCGTCGACAACACGGTCAACGCCCCGGTGGCCGGCGTGATGGCGAATGCGGCGACTTGGTTCGCCGTTTCGGCATTGGCGCCGAAGACGTAGCGTCCGGCCGGATCGACCGTCAGTCCCAGCGGATTTGTTCCTGCGGCGAAGGGTGAGCCGGAAATCGGCGTCAAGGCACCGGTGGTCGCGTTGAGCGCGTACTCGCCGATGCTTCCTGCGGAATTGTTGGACACGAACGCAAAGGCGTCGGTGGGATCGATCGCGATCGATACGGGTCCGGCGCCGGCGCCGAACGGCGATCCGGAGACGCCGCTCAGCATGCCGTTTGCCTGGTCAATGAGAAATACCGAGATCGTATTGCCGTTGAAATTCGTCACGTAGAGAAAGTTGCCGTTCGGATCGATGGCGAGCGATGACGGCCCCGCACCCGCGTTGAACGGGGAATCGACGACCGGCGTCAAGTTGCCCCCGTTGATCACGTAAGCCGACACATTGTTGGAGGTGAGGTTGGCCACGTAGACAAAATGATCCGTGGGGTCAACCGTGACGGCGACCGGTCCGGCTCCGGCCGCAACCGCAGGTCCCGTCGGCGTCAACGCGCCGGTCGCGGCATCGATCGAATAGACGGAAACGGTGTTGGATGCATTGTTGGCGACGAACAGGAATTGACCGTCGGGGTCGACCGCCAGCCCTGCCGGGCCCGCGCCGTTCGCGGCAAACGGCGAACCGCTCAAGGGCACGAGCGTCCCGCTCGAGGGATCGATGGCAAACCCGGAGATGGTGTTGGACTGAACATTGGCCACGTAGGCAAATCGCCCGGTTTGCGTGCAGGCGACGATGATGTTGCCGATGCTCGCCTTGTTGATCGTGCCCGACCCATTGCGCACCGTGCAGTTCTGCGCCGGATTGGAAGGCTGCGTCATCACGGTAACCGAATAGGCGGCGCCGTTGTCGAGCCGCGTGCCGAAGGAAAAGCCGCCGTTGCTGTTGAAGGCCAGGTCGCCGCCGCCGTTGAGCTGCAGCACGAGACCGGATCCGCTCAGTCCGGTCAGGGTGCCCCCGACAGTGAATCGAGCGCCGCCCGTAATAGGGCAGCCCGACAGGGCGAATGCGGCGGCGCTTACCGCCGCGATGGCCAGGATCTTCACGAATGTTCTCCGGAAAATTTTACAAATCCACTGCGGCGACCGCATTTCTCTGGGATGCCACCGCGCTCCCTGCTGGGAGCCCGCCGCGGTTCTTGTAAGGACAGCCGCGCCGCGAAATGATGCGCTGCTTTTGCGAAAATTCGCGTGAAGAAATGTGTAGCTCCATGACACTGCGCCGATGCCTGGCCCAAATCATTGTAAGCTTCTTGAGGAGATTCGTATTTGCCATTTGAACTATCGGAGTGAGGCATGCGCTATCGCTTATTGGGCCAAACCGGATTGTACGTTTCGGAGCTGTGCCTTGGCACCATGACCTACGGCGGGAGTGGTGGTATCTGGGAGGCCATCGGAAAGTTGCAGCAGGACGCCGTCAACGAACAAGTGAAGTTCGCCGTTGATGCCGGCATCAATTTCATCGATACGGCCAATGTGTATGCGGTCGGCAAGTCGGAATCCCTGCTCGGACAAGCGCTCAAGACACTGGGTCTTCGGCGCGATCAACTGATCGTGGCCACCAAGGCCACGGGCAGCGTCGACGACTCGCCCAATGGCCGCGGGCAGTCGCGCCATCATTTGTTCAATCAGGTCGATGCCAGCCTCGAGCGCCTGCAACTCGAGTACATCGATTTGTACCAGCTGCATGGTTTCGATCCGCTGACTCCCTTCGAAGAATCCCTGTCCGCGTTGACTGACCTGGTCCGGTCCGGAAAGGTGCGCTACATCGGACTTTGCAACATGGCAGCCTGGCAAGTCATGAAATCGCTGTGCGTCTCGGAGCGCATGAATCTGGCCAAATTCGTGAGTGTGCAGGCGTACTACACCATCGCCGGACGCGACCTCGAGCGCGAACTCGTGCCCATGATTCAGGATCAGAGGCTGGGATTGATGGTGTGGAGTCCGTTGGCCGGCGGCCTGCTCAGCGGCAAGTTCAGCAGCGCCGAGGACAAGGGCCCGGCCGGCGCGCGCCGCGCCGCTTTCGATTTTCCGCTGGTGGACAAGCCCCGCGCGTTCAAGTGCCTCGACGCGATGCGCCCGATGGCCGCCGCGCGCAAAATCTCCGTGGCGCAAATCGCTCTGGCATGGCTTTTAGCCAAGCCATTCGTCACAAGTGTGATCATCGGCGCAAAATCAATGGATCAATTGCGCGACAATATCGACTCGACGCGGGTTCGACTCGAGGACGCGGAGATCAGGCAGCTGGACGAGATCAGCGCATTGCCGGCGGAATACCCGGGCTGGATGTTGGCTTATCAGGGACAAGCCCGGGTCAAGCCACCGGTGAAGGAGTGATGTCGCCGATACCCGACAAAAAAGGGTCCGGGTGAACCAAATGACCAAAGCGCCGCTCCAATGTCTGCAAAGGAAAGTCATGCCATCAATCCACTTCGACACTTGCAAACGCGCCGCGCTCGGGGCGCTGCTCATCGCTGCCCTGGGCCCCGGCATCGCCTCGGCGACCTTGGGCGAACCGGAAGTCAGCGTTCAGACCGATGTCGCGCGGGCACACGCATCGATCAAATCCTCGCAGGATCGCGCGGGCTATCGGGTGCACGAAATCCAATTGCCGTCGGGAACGGTGATGCGCGAGTTCATTGCGCCGAACGGCCAGGTATTCGCCGTGGCATGGCAAGGGCCGAGCCGGCCTGATTTACGGCAAGCGCTTGGGCAATACTTCGACGCCTACGCCTCGGCACCCCGATCGAAAATGGCGGATCGCCGGCATGTGCAGATTCAGCAGGGCGATCTGGTGGTACAGGCCGGCGGCCATATGCGTGCGCTGTCCGGAAGAGCGTACCTGCTGAGCGCCATCCCCAGCGGCGTCAATGTCGGAGATTTGCACTGATGGCCTCCATGCGCATGCTTCGGATGGGACTGTGTGCTGTGCTCTGCATGGCTGCGATTGCTTGCTCCGGTGGGGGCGGCGGCGGTGTCGGCGTCAGCAGCAGTGGCGGCAGCAGCAGTGGCGGCAGCAGCAGTGGCGGCAGCAGTAGCGGCGGCAGCAGCAGCGGTGGCAGTAGCGGCGGCACCGGCAACGTGGCCAACGTCATCATCGATCAGGGTCCTTCCAACGCCAGCGTCAACACGCTCTTCACGTCGGTGACGGTCTGCGTGCCCGGCAGCACGACCAGCTGCCAAACCATCGATCACATCCAGGTGGACACCGGATCCTACGGGTTGCGTATCTTGGCCCCGGTGCTGACCCTGACGCTGCCGGTGGAGACATTGACGGGCGGAAATTCCCTGGCGGAGTGCACCCAATTCGTGGATGGTTACAGCTGGGGACCCGTCGTCTCGGCGGACCTGCAAATCGCCGGCGAAACCGCGCATTCTGTGCCGGTGCAAGTGATCGGCGATTCCCGCTTCACCAATATCCCCGCAAATTGCTCGAGCACCGGCGGCACCCAAGAAGACACGGTCGCCAGCTTTGGCGCCAACGGAATTTTGGGGGTTGGTCCGTTCGAGCTGGATTGCGGAAATTGCGATACGGTCGCCGGGGGGCTCTACTACAGCTGCGCCACCACCTGCGCCGAAACGACCGTGCCGACCAACCTGCAGGTGGCGAATCCAGTCACGCGTTTCGCGACCGACAAAAACGGCGTCATTGTGGTGTTGCCGAGCGTCGCCGCCGGCGGGGCGGCCAACGTCAGCGGCTCGCTCATCTTCGGCATCGACACGCAAGCGAACAATCAGTCCGGAACCGAAACGGTCTTGACCGTCGATGGCAATGCGGAATTGCTGATGACGTTCAACGGCCAGAGCTTGGCGAACAGCTTCATCGACAGCGGCTCCAACGGCATCTTCTTCAACGACAGCAGCATTACGAAGTGCGTGGCGCCGCCCAGCGATCCTACGTCGCAAATCGTGAATTTCTACTGTCCCGCCACCACCCTCAGCCTCGGGCCGCTCAGCATCCAGGGGATGAATGGCGTCATGGCGAATAATTTGACGTTCAGCGTGGGCAATGCCCAGACGATGTTCAACAACAACACTTTCGATGCCTTCCCGCAGCTTGCGGGCACGAATCCGAACAGCGGCAGCTTTGACTACGGCCTGCCATTTTTCTACGGCAGGCGAGTCGCCGTCGCCGTGGAAGGCGCCACGACGTCGGCCGGCACGGGGCCCTACATCGCATTCTAGAGACCCGAGCGTCGGCGGCTACCGTCGTCCGGAGAGGCAGGATAGACTGCCTCTCAAATGAGCACCACCGCATCTTCCACCGCGGCCGGGACGGGCAGCGCGGCCGACACGGGCAGCGTGGCCGGGACGGGCAGTCTGCAACTCGAGTATTTGTCTTCGCATCAAGCGGCGTCCCAGCCCTCATCTTGGTGGCAGGGTGTCCTCGGCGTCGTCGGCTTCGACAAGCCACCGAACATCGATCGCGCCCGCATTCCGGTGGCGGCGAGCATGGTTCGCTCGCTGCGCGCGGACGATCTTTGCGAAGTATGGCGGGTCGCAAATCCCGATGTTCAGTTGTCCAGCGGTGCGGAGCAGGGAAAGATACGCTATCGCTATTCCGATGATTTGTTGTTCGGTTCGCTGTCGATCGCGGAGCGGGCCGTCGATGCGCGCAGCGAGGCGGAGGCGCTGCAGCGCGCCACCGAGATCGCCTATCAGGAAATCTTCGACTTGCTGGATGATACCGCACACCCGCACGTGCTCCGCATCTGGAATTATCTGCCGAACATCAATGCGCAGGCCGGCGGCGATGAGCGCTACCGGCATTTCAATTCAGCGCGGCAAACGGCATTTCGAAAATCGGGGCGGGCGACCATGGGGACCGTGCCCGCTGCCAGCGCGTTGGGCTCGCCGGCCGGCAGCCCGTTGTCCATTTATTTCCTGGCGGCACGGCGGCCGCCCAGGATGATCGAGAATCCGCGGCAGACGAGCGCCTATCACTATCCGCGGAAATTCGGCAGACATAGTCCGATATTTTCGCGCGCCTGCATCTGGGGCGACTCCGGCGGCCGACTGTTCGTTTCGGGGACCGCCAGCATAGTCGGTCACGAAACCATCCATCGCGGCGATGTGATCGCGCAAACTCGCGAGACCATCGTCAACATCGGCGCATTGCTGGAGCAGGCCAATCGCATCGTCGGCGCGAGCCGCTATTCCTTGGACAGCCTGAAGCTCAAGGTGTACCTGCGCAATCCGTCGGACCTGCCCGGCGTCGAGGCCGCGTTGGCCGGGCTGCTGCGCTCCGGGGCTTCCCTGCCGCATCCGGCGCCTTTCATCGTGTACTTGCAGGCGGATGTTTGCCGCGAGGATTTGCTCGTGGAAATCGAAGCCGTCGGTTAGGGCGCGATATCTTCAAGGCCTGTACGGAAAGGCCTTGTTCGGATAGGCGGGCGGCGCGGGCACGGGTCGCGGGTCGGTCCTGATCTCTTCCTTCAATAAATCCAAGGCCGCCTTGAGCTGTGCGTCCGCGCCTCCAAAGGTTTCGTGCGGAAGATTGTCGATCACGATGTCCGGCTCGACGCCGTGGCCCTCGATCAGCCACTGGCTTTCCGGTCCGTAGACCCCGAGTTCAGCGGCTGTGGCGATGCCGCCGTCGGCTTCGAAATTGTTGCCGCTCAGCCAGATCTCTCCTCCCCAGGTGCGCACGCCGATCGTCTTGCCCAGCTTGAAGCGGTGAAACCCTTCGGTGAACGCTTCGCCGTCCGACGCGGTCTCCTGGTCGCAGAGCACGACCATGTGGCCGCGGAAGGCGTATTGCATGTTCCACTCCGAATCCCCCACGCGCGGCTGCCAATAAAACCACGCCTGCCGCAGCAGCTTTTCCAGCAGCCAGGAGTCGATGTTGCCGCCGTGATTGTGGCGAACGTCGATGATGAGGCCCTGGCGCTTGTAGATCGGATAGTATTCGCGCGCCCACTGGTCGATGTCCTCGGGTCCCATGGCGCGCAAATGGACATAGCCGATTTGTTTCCCCGACTCCGCATCCACCTTGAGCCGGCGGGTGTACTCCCACTCCGAGTAGCGGAGGTTCGTCTCGTCGGCGGCCTTGATGGGCGTCGCCAGCACCTCGCGCGTTTCGCCGCCGGCGGAACGGACGCGCAGCAGCACCTGCGTGCCGGCCTTGCCGCGCAGCAGCGCCCGCTCGTCCGGTGCGCTCAAGGCGCTTTCCCCGTTGATGCTGACGACCACTTCCCCGTCTTTGACCCGCGACTCGGGACGATCCAGGGGCGAGGCGTTGTTCGGCAGGTCCGGATCGTGCCTGTACACGTGCTCCACCACGAAACCGCCGGCTCTTTCATCGCGCCTCAAGCGGGCGCCGAGCGCCGCCAGGTCGATTTGGTCGGAGGATTTGCGTATATCGCCGCCCCTCACGAAGATATGCAGCGCGGACAGCTCGCTGACCATCTGTGAGATCACATCGTTCAACTCTTCGCGGTCCGAGGCGCGGTCCACCAGGGGCAGATAACGCGCACGCATGGCGTTCCAATCCACCCCCTGCATGTTGCGATCGTAGAAATAATCGCGTTCCAGGCGCCACGCATCGAAGAAGATGCCGCGAAAATCCGCGCGCGGATTCGTGAAGAACACCAGTTGGACAGGTTGATCGTCGACTTCTCGAGCACCTTCTGGTCGGAGAAGGCAGCGGCCTTGATGTCGGAATCGACGATGTAGAAATTGCGGGCTTTCGCCACGAGCAACTTTTTTCGATCGAGCGAGATCTCAAAGCTCTTGATGTCGCTCGCGACGGTTTCCACCTCATCGCCCTTGTTGGCGATCTCCAGACATTTCAGTGCCAACTTGCGCGGCGCCTCGTCCGATCCGTCGAGCCAACAGAGCCGCTTGTCGGTGATCTGCAGTTGGTCATAGTTGCCGGGCGCGACGGGCACTTCCGCCAGCCGCGACGGCAGGTCGCCGAAGTCGATCCGCACCTCCTTGGGAATTTTCAGCCTTGCCACCATTGCGGCGCCCTTGCCGGCGGTTGCCTTGCCCTCGGCCGCGGACGTTTTCCCTTCGGCCGCGGACGTTTTCCCTTCGGCCACGGACGGCTTCCCGTCGGCGGCGGACGTCTTGCCTTCGGCGGCTTTTGCATCGGCTCTCTCGTCAGCCTTCGGCGGCGCATCCGGATGCAGTTCATCCGCCGGCAGAAAGGGAGAACGCAGGCCTGGGACCAGGGCGAGTTCGTAGATTTTGACCGGGCGATCGAAATGCGGCTCAGGCTGCCGTGCGCCCCAGGGAGACGCGACCGTGGTTTTGAGAGATCGGTCGGACAGGAAGTACAACCAATTCCCGTCGGCACTCCAAGCCGGGCTCACGCTGTTGTAGCGGTCCGAGGTGATGGACTGCAGGGCTCCTGACGCCACGTTGAACACGCTGATCTGTAGGAACTGATTCGCAGCCGTTTGCGTGAAGGCGAGCCAGCGGCTGTCGGGAGACCACGTGAGATTGTCGAAGTCGCCGAATCGTGATTGCGCAATGCGCTTGTCCTGCTTCGTGCCGGTGTCGTAAATCCAAAGCTGCTGATCCTTGTCCCGATGCGCCAGCCATTTGCCGTCCGGCGAGGCGATGCCGTCCCAGCGCAGCACCTTCGTATTTCGCGTCCATTGTTCCGCCGCGCTGACCCCATTGGCGGGGTACTTCCAGAATTCGGTTTCGCCGCTTTCCGTCGAGAGCGCAATGACGTGTTTGCCGTCCGGCAGGAAGCGCGCTTCCCGATAGCGCACGCCGGGATCGCCGGCCACCTGGATGATTCGGCCGCTCTTGACGGGCAGCGTAAAGACCTCGCCGCGCGCCGTGAAGATCGCGCGGCCGCCATCGGGAGAGATATGCACGCTGGTTAGAAAATTGAGCGGCGTCTTCACCCAATGATCGCGCAGCTGGTCGAAGTCCGACACCATGGAAATCGGAATGATCTCTTCTTTTCCGGTTTTCAAGTCGAGCGACCACAGATCCGCGCCGCAGGCATAGACTACGCGCCCGTCGGACAGGGATGCGCTGGCGATGTCGAAGCCGCGCTGGTGGCTTTCCTGCCTGACATCGCGGCCTTGAGTGTCCATGGAAAAGACGTTCATCACCCCGTCGCGGTCCGACAGAAAATAAACGCGCTCATTCCAGAACATGGGATTGCGGGAGGTACCCGTCCAATCCGCCGTCAAGGGCGTCGCCTCGCCGGCGCCGTCGAAGCGCCAAAGAGTTTCGTTGTAGCCGCCCTTGTAGCGCTTGGTGAAGCTCGGTTGTTTTCTCCAGCGGGTAAAGAAGAGTGTGCGGCCGTCCGAACCATAAGCCGCCTCCGAGCCTTCCGCCAACGGCACGATTTCCCGGCCGCCGTGAGTGTCGAGCAACACGAGCTCCGGGTCAGGCAGCGTGGAGAAGCGGTTGGTGCTCACCATCAGGCGGCCATCGGGCGCCCACGCCACCGGAACCGAGTCCCCGTTCCAGGTGCGTCGTTCCGGAATGCCGCCCGCGAGGGGCAGCGTGTAAACATCGCTGGGTCCTTCGTATTGGCCGACGAAGGCAACGCTCCGCCCGTCGGTCGAAATCCGCGCCATGGATTCGACGCCGGAGTCGGAGGTCAGGCGCCGCGCCGTGCCGCCGCGGACTCCCACGGACCAAAGATCGCCTTCGGAGGTGAACACGACGGTGTCGCCATGCACGGAAGGGTATCGATAGTAGCCGCTGCGTCCCGCGCCATCGCCTGTCGCCGGTGCGGCGGCAACGGCGCAACACGCTGCCAATATGGCTCCGGCACCCGGCAGGATTTGTGTGATTCTCATCTTAATCCTTCCCCCATGTCCTTCCGGCCAATAATTACATAGGATGGATGCTCGTGCTCGGCACGCCATCATTGGAATTGGAACCGACTCAAATGAACGACACAAAAGCCAGCGGCACAAAAGCGGGCGCTCAGCATTATCGGTGGACTGAGATACCGAGAGAGGCGATGAAGGGCGGCATCACCCGCCAGCTGATCACCTCTGAGCGCATGATGATTGCGCATGTGCGCCTCAAGAAGGGCGACGAGGTACCGACGCATTCTCACGAAAACGAACAGATCACCTACATTCTCGAGGGCGCCCTGCATTTTTGGCTGGGACCCAAAGGCGATCGCGAAGTGACAGTGCGTGCCGGAGAGGTGCTCGTCATCCCGTCGAATCTCGAGCACCGCGCCGTCGCGTTGGAGGAAACCCTCGACGTCGATGTCTTCAATCCGCCGCGGCAGGATTGGCTGAACGGAACGGACGCCTACCTGCGCCGCTGATGCCGGGCGTCCATGCGCGTCAGCCCGTCGATTGCGCTCAGTCGGTCAGGCGATACAGATAAGCCGCCAGCTGCGAACCCAATCCGCTGGCGACAAAAACCAGCTTGTTGTTCGAGGTCAGCTTGCGCAGCCAATCAAAAGCGCCCCCGTCGATGAGCGGCATGTGCTCGCCGCTGTGGGAGCGGGCGCTGATCATGAATCGTAATCCGTCGTAGTAGTCATGGGTAAGCGTCTCGAATAGGACCGCGGCTCCCGGCAGGCGGCCCGCGATGCGCTCCCCCAGCCTCTGGCGCTCCGGGGTCGCCAGAATCTTGATGATCCTGTCCGGGAAAGCGTAGCCATGCTGCTCGAGCAGATTCAATGCGCTGAGATGCGTTTGAATGTGCTCGGACAACGACTCGACCAGCAAATCCTGATCCTTGCGTTCATGGCCTGCGGTCGTGATGCAGAACATCCGAAAGTGTGCCGCGAAGCCGGGCAGGTTCGGCACGGCTTGCGCGCGAACGCAGCGATGATTCGTAGTGAGTCTGATCGTTTGCGCGGCATTCTGGCGCAACCGCCGCGCGCTTTCGAGAGCCAGCAGGTTGGTGGGATCCGAAACGACTTCCGTGCCGCGAACTGTCGATACAATCTTGTTTTGGCTTGCCAACGCAATGCTCGAGCAGGAACCGAGCGGAGCCAGCGGCGAGAGCTCCAAGGCTTCAAACGCCGATGCGGCCGCCAACAGATGGGCGTCCAGCTGGTTCAGCGTTCGCTGGTCGATATAAGCAGGGCAAACGAAGCGATCTCTTGCCCACTGCTGCTGAACTTGTGCGGCCGATCGCTCCGCGGCGCGCTGCTCGGCGACATCGAGGAGCAAGGACCAAAGCTCGGACGCGGCCAAGCCGCGTGCAAGCGCGGCGTAGGCCGACTCTTCGATGCCCGCGCGCGCCCAATTGCGTCCCATGCGAAAAGACCCTAAGGCTGGTCGGTATCAAATCATAAGATGCGGCGGTACGCGCGCATTGGCTGCACGTTCATAGGCTCGCGCGACTTGCAGCAGCAGCCCGTCCTGATTGCGGCGGGTCACCAGCGTGATGCCCACGGGCAGGCCGCTGGCCAACCCCGCGGGCACCGTGAGGCTGGGATAGCCGGCGATCGCCGCGGCACTCGCGATTTGCGATGATCCACCGCCGCGCCGATCACCCCATACCGGATCGATGAGATCGGCGGGTCCGTTGCTCGTGCCCACCAATACCTCGACTCCTTCCTGACCGAGCAGCGTTGCGAGCCCTTCCACGTCCGCCGTGCGTGTCAACGTGGCGCGGGCCTTTTGATAGGCCGGATCGCTCAAGGGTCCTTTTGCCTCCGCCATCTCGAAGAGCTCCTGGCCGAAGACGATCAATTCATCGTCTGCGTGAGATCGATTGAAGGAGATGAGGTCGGCCAGGCTCTTGCAGTCGACCTGCGCGGGGTCAAGCGTCGCCAAATAGGCATTGATGGCGTCCTTGAATTCAAACAACAGCGCTTCGAGCTGCGAATCGCCCATCTCGTCGAAGGCTTTGGCGGGCTTCAAGTCAACCGTCACCGCCCCCTCTTGCTCGAGCACGGCTCGCGCATCGGCGAACAGCCGGGTCGTGTCCGGATGCGCACCCTGCGGCACCGGCATGACACCGAGGCGCGTGCCACGCAGACGAAAGCCCTCGATGTCGGTGCCATGCGCGCCGAAGCCCAAGGGCCGTTCGGCGATCACGGCTGCGAGAATGGCGGCGTCTCCCACCGTGCGGCACATCGGGCCCGCCGTGTCCTGAAGCGGCGAGATGGGCACCACGCCTTTGCCGCTGACCACACCCGTTGTGGGCTTCAGTCCTACAAGTCCGTTGACCGACGACGGCGAGAGAATGGAGCCATTGGTCTCCGTGCCAATCGCCGCCGCACAAAAGCTTGCCGCCGCCGCAACCCCGGAGCCGGCGCTCGATCCGGACGGGTTTCGGGCGGGATCGTAGGCATTGCGGACCTGGCCTCCCACCCCGCTCCAGCCGCTGCAGGAGCGCGTCGAGCGAAAATTTGCCCACTCGCTCAAGTTCGCCTTGCCCAAGATGATGGCGCCGGCGGCTCGCAAACGCGCCGCCAACGGTGCATCGGCGGTACGAAAGGATTTCGCAAGCGCGTAGGAGCCTGCCGTGGTCGCCATCGGGTCGCGCGTCTCGATGTTGTCTTTAACGATAATCGGAATGCCATGCAGCGGGCCGCGCAGCTTTCCGGATTTGCGTTCCGAATCAAGCGCTCGTGCGACCTGGAGCGCATTGGGATTGAGCGCCAACACCGAGCGGTATTGCGGACCGTGGTGATCAAATCGGGCAATGCGCTTGAGGTACGCCGCCGTCAAGGCTTCCGAGGTCACCGCTCCCGCGGCCAGCGCGCGCAGGAGGGCGGCAATGGACTGCTCGGTCGGGTCAAAAGCGGCGGTCGCGGCGCGCGCCTCGCCAACGGCGGCGATCAGCGATAGCGCCCCGGCTGTTGTAATAAAACATCGGCGATCCATGAAATCTCCCCTCGCAACTTTGAATCGGGTTAACAGTGCCAGCCTCGCGTCCTCGGCGTGGACGGAACCTCAAAATATTTTCTTCCGAATTCTTTACAGGTTCCGGTGGATTTGTTACTTATTTCAATTCGGTTATGAGATATCTCATATACCGATTATGCCTTGAAGAATATAAACGCCGCAGGGGATTAATACCAATGACCACACGACTCGCTCGGTATCGAGTGTTGCGCGGACTACCCGCGTCTGCACTGCTTCTAGCATCAGGGATGACCGCGCATGCCCAGGTAACGCCGAAAGCCGCTGCTGCGGAAGACCAGGCCCTACAGGAAGTGGTAGTCACGGGTTCGCGCATCGCGCGTCCGGAATTCGACAACTTTCAACCGACAACCACTCTCGATTCCAAGACATTCGATCAACGCGGTTATCTCGACGTGGGTCAAGCGCTGAGCGAACTGCCGGGCTTCGGGGTCCAGCCGAGCAGCGCCTCGCAAACGCAATCCACCACGGGTATCGCGCAAAGCTTCGTTGACCTCTACGGCCTGGGTTCGCAGCGTACCCTGGTGCTGGTGAACGGTCGTCGCTTCGTCTCCTCGGCCACGGCGAGCTTGAATGGATCGGCCGGCAACAGCCCGGTGGGCGGTCCCGGCGACCAAGTGGATTTGAACGTCATCCCCACCAAGTTGATCGAACGGGTAGAGACGATCTCTGTAGGGGGTGCCCCGATCTACGGCGCTGACGCCATCGCCGGTACGGTGAACATCATCCTGAAAAAGGACTACGAGGGATTGGAAGTCGATGGGCAGGTCGGTGCCTCGGGTCAGGGCGACGCCTGGCAGTACCGTGCGCGCGTGTTGGGCGGCACTAATTTCATGGATGGTCGCGGCAATGTCACTGCCGTGGCGGAATTCACCAAGACCGACGGCCTTGTCGGTACCTCGCGCCCCGTTTACTCCTCGGACTTGGGTTTCAATGCACCGGCAACGAAGGGGCCTTTCAGCCAAGTGCTCACTTCGCCGTTGACCGTCCCTGGCGTCAGCTATGGCGGCGTTCCCTATGTGGACGACGGCGTATTCTTTTCGCCGGGCGCACAGAATGGCAAGGCGGTGGGCGTCACCAATGCCGCCGGCCAGACCCTGGGTTTTTTCAACGCCGGCGGCGGGTTGCAGCCTTACACCTTTCCGGCCTCGGGCAACCCGGTCTTCACCACGGGCGGCGATGGTCTGCGACTCTCGCAGGTCAGTAACCTGCTGTCGCCCACCGAACGGACGAACATCGATACCCTGGGCAATTTCAAATTCGGCGATCACTGGAGTGCCTTCTGGGAAGGATGGTTCTCACAGACCCACGCCACGAACCTGCTCGCGCAGCCGGCCTACACCACGTCACTATTCGGGGCCGCGGGCACGCCGAACGGCGACTTCATCATCAACGTCAACAATCCGTTCCTGTCGCCGGGCGATCGCGCCACCATCCAGAATGCGTTGAATGCCTATGCGGCGCAGGTCACCGGTAGCGGCGGATCGTTCAACTACCCGGGCTGGAACCCGAATCAGTTTTATCTCGGACGCGCCAACATCGATCTCGAGAACGGCGGCGCCACCGCTACGCAGACGCTGGCGCGCGGCGTCGCCGGTCTGCAGGGCGATTTCGCTGTCTTTGACCATAAGTACAACTGGGAAGTGGCTGCCAACTACGGTGAGTCGAGCAATACCGCCTCCACACCTTCATTTGTCTACCAGAACGTGGTCAATGCATTGAACGCGACCACCACACCCACGGGTCAGATCATCTGCGGCGGCACCCCCGTGAACGCGCCGACCAGCACCGCCTCCAGCATCTGCGCGCCGTTGAATGTGTTCGGGGTGGGCGCGCCCAGCCTCGCGGCACAGCAGTACGTCACGCACGTGGCGCAACAAACTTCCTACAACACGCAGCGTGACGTCTCCGCCAACATCAATGGCGATGTCTTGAAGCTGCCGGGCGGTGATTGGAAGGCCTCTCTTGGCTATGAGAATCGCCGTGAATCGGCGGACTACTTGCCGGATAGCTTCTACACGCTAGGGTTGGGCCAGAACACGCTGACGGGCGTAGAAGGCGCCTATCACACCAATGAAGGCTCGTTCGAAACCCGGATTCCGCTCTTCGGCGGAGATTTCACCTTTCCGGGTATGCAGCGCTTGGAATTGAACGGCGCCGCACGCTGGGTGGACAACTCCGTGGCAGGCGTCGCCTGGACGTATACGGAAGGCTTGGAATGGCAGCCGGTTGAAGACATTAAGTTTCGCGCCAACAAGACCAAGTCGATCCGCGCGCCTTCAATCACGGAATTGTTCTTACCGCCGGCGACCTCCTTCCAGTTTGCCAACGATCCTTGCGATCATAACTACATCGGCCAGGGCACCGCTCCGGCGACGCGCGCCGCCAATTGCGCGGCGGCCGGCATACCCGCCGGCTTCGTCTCGAACGTAGTCAATGCCACGGCTCAGGGCGTCAACTCAGGCAACCAGAGTCTCACCAGTGAAACCGCTCATTCGCTCAGCTACGGTTTCGTTCTGCGGCCGCACTGGGTACCGCACTTGAACTTGTCGGTGGACTACATCGACATCCGATTGACGAATGCCATTGAGAACTTGCAGCTGGGCGACATCCTCGATGCCTGCTATGACTCGAGCAGCTATCCCAACACGCCCTCGTGCCATCAGTTCACGCGCGGCCCGACCGGGCAGATCACCAGCTTCACCTCCGGCTACGTGAATGCCGGTCTGTTGGAGTTCGCCGGAATCCAAGCACAACTCGATTACAGCTTCGGTCTGCCTTGGAGCCTGGGTAACATGGAAGCCCGTGCGCAATACTTGGATACGCAGAAGCTGATGTCCCAAGTCGGCTCGGCGAGCCCGGAAAGCCTGGCAGGTGAACTGGCCGGGGTGGGTAACAGCAAGAGCAAAGGTACGATCGACCTCCTGTACTCGAACCACGGCTTCTCTTGGGACTGGCAGGGGATCTTCGTTGGTCGTACCAATTTCAACAACCAGAATCTGCCGACGACATTCAATATATTCGGCGTGGGCAACTGGTGGGTGATCAACAGCACCATTGAATACAACGTGAGCCCGACTTTCAGTGTGCAATTGATCGTGAACAATGTGTTCGACAAATTGCCGCCGTTCCCGGCGTTGGCGGGCGCGCAGGGCAACTTCACACCTGCGGTCTCACAATACTTCGAGGGCGTGATTGGCCGCTCACTGCTCTTGGGCGCGAGGTGGAAGGCTTTCTAAGAGGGGACTCCGCATCGATCGATGCAGACTCAGCAAAAGGCGCCACCGGGCGCCTTTTGCTTGCCTGCGGCCATGTTATGAAAAATTCATGCTACAGACATGCTGTTACGCCGCCTCGGTCGTCTTCGGCTCGTCGGCTGTGCTGGCCGACACGATTGAATCGTTCAATTTCACTTTCATCGATCCGAATGCGGGGAATCTGCACGCGACGGGTACCCTGAGCGTCGATGTCACGACCAGTCAGGCACTGTCTGGCTCCGGAACGATCAATAGCTCGCTTTTCGTCGGCAGCGATGGAATGTCGCCGCTCGGTAATTTGTCCATGTCATTGGCGACGTCCTCCAACATCGGACACAACGGTGTTGACGGCCTGGGTGGATTTCTCTGGCAGGACAGCGACGGTCTGCTCTTTGCAGTGGGCACGCCGAACGCTCAGGGTCGCTTCGCAAGCTTCAATTTCTGATTTCAAGGCGGCGTTCTATTCGGAGATTTTTTG
>Ga0210392_10000840_pt1 | contig 17152 bp, 14 predicted proteins | sample IncBWC30OmetaG_FD_161057 | JGI IMG/M metagenome (GOLD analysis project Ga0210392, IMG submission 161057) | Forest soil microbial communities from Barre Woods Harvard Forest LTER site, Petersham, Massachusetts, United States - Inc-BW-C-30-O ...
AGGAGATTTTTCTCCTGCGCGTGCCCGCGGCCCTGCCGTATTTTTTTACCGGCCTGCGCATCGCAGCCGTCCTCGCGCCCATCGGCGCACTCGTGGGCGATTACACCGCCGGCAGTTCGGCTGGCAATGGCGGCGGACTCGGGTTCCAAGCCATCATCTACAGCAGCCAGGCGAAATACCCCGCGCTCTTCGCCACCGCCGCGGTCACCTGCGTGCTCGGCTTCATCTTTGTCTCAGCCGTGCTTGGCCTGAGCTGGCTCGCACTACACAAGTGGCACGATTCATTCGAACGCACCGACAAATGAAATGACAACCACCGCGGATAAGATGAATTGTCATTCCGAGCCGTGCGAGGAATCTCACGTCTTCTTAATGACTAATCGAGATTCCTCGCACGGCTCGGAATGACATAAAAAACATCCGCGTTCATCCGCGCAATCTGCGGTAAATAAAATCATGAAAGTCTCCCCTATTTTCGCCATCCTGTCTTTGGTCATAATCTCCACCGTCGCCCGCGCCGAACCGGCCAAACTCTTCCCGCTCACCGTGCAGCTCGACTGGGTGGCCGAGCCCGAGCACGGCGGCTTTTATCAGGCCCAGGCCAAGGGCTTTTTCCGCCAGGAAGGCCTCGACGTCACCATCGTCCCCGGCGGTCCCAACGCGTTTGTCATGCCGAGAATCGCCACCGGGCAGGCGGATATCGGCCAGGCCGACAGCACCAACACCCTGCTGCAAATTGCCGAGGGCATACCCGTCATCCAAATCGGCGCCGTGTTTCAGGACGATCCGTCCGGCCTGCTCGTGCATCCCGCGAGTTCCGTGCACCGCTTCGAGGATTTGCAGGGCAAAACCATCATCGCTCGGCCCGAGTGGGCCTTTCTCGCGTTCCTGAAAAAGAAATACGGCGTGGATTTCAACATCGTCCCGCAGAATTTCTCGGTCGCGGCGTTTCTCGGCAACAAGGAGGCCATCCAGCAGGGCTACTACATCGCCGAGCCTTATCACATCGTGCATGCCGGCGGGAAGATGCCGCGCTTCCTTTCGACATGGGACGCCGGTTTCCGTGCCTACGCTGTTCTCATCACCAACCGCAAGTTTGCGCGCGACCATCCCGCCGAACTGCGCGCCTTCCTGCGCGCCTACATCCACGGCTGGCGCGACTACCTCGAAGGCGATCCCACGCCCGCGCACGAGGCGCTGAAACAGGCCAACCCCGCCAACACCGACGACTTCATGGCCTTCTCGCGCAAGATGATCATCGATGAAAAACTCGTCACCGGCCGCGATCCCGGCGCCGGCCCACAGCAAATTGGCCGCCTCGACCCCGCGCGCTTCGCCCAACAAATCCAGCAACTCGAAGATCTCGGCATCCTCGCCAAAGGCAAAGTCACCGTAGAGCAGGCGATGACAACCGGGTTTCTGCCATAAGTCCCAGCTGCCAAAGCTAGTGAACCGGCGAGTTGTCACTCGCCTTTGCAATCCCCAACAATATCTTTTTGGCCCAATGGAGTCGGAAACTATAACCCGGTGCGTTGGAATCCTGCGTTGCCCGATTACCGGAGCTTCCCTCTCGATCCTTTCCCCGGAAGAATTGGCCGAAAGCAACCGATACCTCGCCGCGCGCACCCTGCTGCACCGCGATGGCACGCCAGCTCGGACCCCGCTCACTTTCGCGCTCGGCACGCCGCAACGGAGCGAGATTTATCGCGTGGAGGATTCGATTGTCTGGCTGCTGACGGATTTGGCCCTGGTCGCCGCAAGCACCATCCAGTCAGGCACCATCGCCGCGGAAAGGAAGGTCGTGCAGTCGTTTTACGATGACTACGGCTGGTTGAAGGCGGAGACCGGGCTTTTTAATGACACGGCGGAGTTTCTTGCCACACGCGCATATACGCAAAGTTACCAGCAATATTGCAATGGGCGAATCGGCCGGGAGTTGTCCGGAGGCAAATATCTGGTCGATGTGGCTTCGGGCGCCATTCCGCACGCCGAGTACCTGGAGTTTTCGCGGCACTACGATGTTCGCATCTGCGTGGACTTCTCGATCCGGGCCCTCCGTGAAGCGCGGGCGAAGCTCGGCGATGCCGGGCTCTACCTGCTCGGTGACATTACCCGTCTCCCGCTGGCCTCCGGTGCGGTCGATGACGTGATCTCGCTCCACACCATTTACCATGTTCCGCAAACCGAGCAAACCGCTGCGGTCGATGAACTGGTGCGAGTGACAAAGCCGGGGGGACGCGTGGTCATCGTCTATGTTTGGGCTTCATCGGTCGCGATGAATTTTTCCTTCGCCCTGCGACGCAAATTAGGCCGCATCAAGCATGCCCTTCGTCCGAAGGGAGGCCCGGTGGCGTCGGCACCGCCTTCCGCCTCCGACATTCCACCGCTTTATTTTTCGCCGCAAAACCACAACTGGTTCGCGCGAGAAATTGCGAGTAGACATGGCGCAAAGCTAAGGGTCTGGAGTGCCGCGAGCCTGTTGTTTCAGCTTCATTTCTTCTCCGATCGCGGCTTTGGGCGGCTGACGCTGGCCCTGGTCAAAAAGCTCGAGGACTTTTTCCCGCGGCTCGCCGGCCGTTACGGGCAGTATCCGATGTTTGTGATCGATAAGCCGTCATCCTGAATGAAGGATGGGGTCTTTCTGCCATCGATTCTTCCTTACTCAGCAACCATGCCCGCCAACGCCCGCGAAAGATTCATCAGTTTGCTTCGTGCCGCCGCCGGCGACGGCACGCTGGTCAAGCTGACCTTGGGCAAACCGCGCACCGGCACCGCTGAGCCATCGCTTAAGAATCTCTTCGTGCGGCCCGTCACGCTCAACAGCGGCCCGCATCTCAGCTTCGTCTGGCGCCACGACACGCGTGACATCACGAAAAATTTTCCGCCGGCCAAAGCGCTCAGAGAACTCGAGCCACTCATCGGCGCCATGTTTCTCGATGCGCACCTGTTCACCCCCGTGCAGACCGCCCAGCTCGAAACCGGCGACGACGGCCACGGTCACCTGCGCGTGAAAAGCCTTTCTTCCGCGCCAGCGCCGGCGGCGGAAACTCACGACCGGGCCAAGGCCCACCTCATCCCGGCCGATGCGTCGTGGTTGCGCGCCCTGGGCGTGACCGACGAGCGCGGCCGCCCGCGCACCGGCATGGCCGACAAATTTCGCCAGATCGAAAAATTCGCCGAACTGCTAACCCATCTCCTGGCCGAGGCAAATTTGCCAGCCGACCGCGAACTGTCCGTCACCGACATGGGTAGCGGCAAAGGCTACCTCACCTTCGCCACGGCCGCGCTGCTCGGCCCGCGTGCCCGCGTCCGCGGCATCGAGTGCCGCAGCGAGCTGGTCGAGCTTTGCAACCGCGTCGCCCGCGAAGCGAATTTTTCCAACCTCGAGTTCATCACCGGCGACATCACCGGCGCGATGCTGCCCGGCCGCCTCGACGTGCTCATCGCGCTCCACGCCTGCGACACGGCAACGGATGACGCCCTCGCCCGCGGCATCGCCGCCGGGGCGGCGCTCCTCGTCGTCGCGCCCTGCTGCCAGAAGGAGCTTCGCCCGCAACTGACCGCGCCACCCGTCCTCGCGCCCGCCCTGCGGCACGGAATTTTCCAGGAGCGCCACGCCGAGTTCGCCACCGACGCCTTGCGCGCGTTGCTGCTCGAATGGACCGGCTACCGCACCAAGGTCTTCGAGTTCATCTCCACCGATCACACCGCAAAGAACGTGATGATCGTCGCGGAAAAATCCGCTGCACCCGGCGATGGCAACACCGCGAAGAAAATTCGCGCGTTCGCGCAATTTTACGGCATCCGCCAGCAACGCCTCGCCCAACATTTGGGTTTCGCGCTCACCGACATTTAATGCCAACAAAACTGGATTATAGGTGGAGCGCGTCGTCCCTGACGCGCTCTGAACGCGCCAGGACGGCGCGTTCCACCTCCCAAAGTCCCTTTTAAGAAATATTTCGTATAATCTTTTCCCATGACCCTGAAAAATCTCGATTGGCAGGCGCTCGACCGGTTGCGCGACGGTTTCCTCAACGGCACCGCCGCGAACGGCCCTTACTGGCAGTCGGCCAGCGACCTTGCCGCCTACGACCTGACTTTCGGCGAGCGCATCGGCTGGAAATGGGACGCCGTGCTGCACGAGCTGCGGCTGCGCGGCTGGACGCCTTCCGCCAATACTACCATTCTCGACTGGGGCTGCGGTAGCGGCGTCGCCGGACGGCGCGTGGCTGCTTTTTTCGGGGCGGAAAATTTTTCCGCCTTGCATCTGCACGATCACTCGCCGGAGGCGGTTGAATTCGCCGCCCGGGCCGCACGAGCAAAATTTCCCACGCTGGGTGTCCCGCGCTGGCGCCCGGACAGCGATCCCATCGGCCTGCTGGTGCTCAGCCACGTCCTGAATGAACTTTCGCCGGAAGCCCGCGCCGAGCTGCTCGTCCTGGTGCGGCGCGCCACCGCCGTTCTCTGGATCGAACCCGGCACGCACGCCGACAGCCGCGCGCTGCAACAAATTCGCGAGGAATTGCGCAATGAGTTTCACGTCGTCGCGCCCTGCACGCATCAAACCGCCTGCGGCCTGCTCGCACCCGGCCGCGAACACGACTGGTGCCACCATTTCGCGCCGCCGCCGCCGGAGGCCTTTACCGATGGGAACTGGGTGAAATTTGGCGCGCGCGCCGGCATCGACCTGCGCAGCGTGCCCTACAGTTTCCTGGCCCTGGACAAACGCGCCAACTCCGCCCCGCCAGCCGACGGCCTTTCGCGCATCATTGGCCGGCCCAAATACTTCAAAGGTTATGTGCGCTTTCTCAACTGCGACGCCACCGGCATCGCTGAGCTGATGTTGCAAAAACGCGACGACCCGGCGCTCTTCAAGCAACTCGATCGCGAACGCGGCCCCCTCGTCTATCGCTGGCGCCGCGAAGGCAACCGCGCCCTCAACGGGGAACACCTTGAACGCCCAACCCCCAACGCCGGCGGGCAAACTCCGAACGCCAAAGAGTAAACCTTTAACTTTTAACCAGGAACCCTGAACAGCCCGAAGGCCACCCCCATCATTGGAAAGTATCAAGTAGAAGGTAACAGGTAACAAGAAAGTCCGCGGCTACGCCGCCGCCAACGGGGTCTTTCTTGATACTTGGCACTTGGGTACCTGCTACTTTACTTGACTCTCGTCACCCAGCCCTGATTCTTAACGTTCTCTTTTCTTTCAATATGGGCCAACAATTCAATAAAGTCATCAAACGTAAACGTCGTGCCGCCTACCTCAAGCGCCGCAAGGCCCGTGAGCAGGCTGCCGCCAAGAAAAAGTAAGGTCGCGTCCGCGTCTTCGTTCCACGCCACCGCGGCCCGCGCCGCGGTTTTTTCGTCAATTAGAATTCAAACATATGAGGTAGGGCGCGACCGCCGGGCGCGCCGAGATTGCGGACGGCCCGGCGGCGACGAGTGCGATAGCCTCGGCGTTCCGTCCCTACCCGATTCAACATGATCAAGGTCAGTCTCATCTCCCTCGGCTGCGCGAAGAACCTCGTGGACAGCGAAATCATGGTCGGCCACCTGCACCAGGCCGGCATGAAGGTCGTGCCCGAGGCGGACCAGGCCGACGTGGTCATCGTCAACACCTGCTCGTTCATCGATTCATCCAAGGAAGAGTCGATCGGCCACATCTTCGAGGTGCACCAGAACCGCGGGCTGCGCAAACGCCGCAAGGAGCAGAAGCTGATCGTCGCCGGCTGCATGTCGCAGCGCTTCGCCAAGGACCTGCCCGGCGAAATGCCCGAGGTGGACGCCTTCATCGGCCTCGACCAGCTCACCAAGATCGCGCCCATCATCGAGGAAATCTACGCGAAGGAGCGCGGCAAAAAGGAAGCGCCCAAGTCTTTCATCGAGGGACGCTCCACCTACATCCCCGACTACGACACGCCGCGGTTCCGCCTCACGCCAAAACATTTCGCCTACGTGAAAATCGCCGAGGGCTGCAACCATCCGTGCACCTTCTGCATCATCCCGCAAATTCGCGGCCGGCACCGCAGCCGCACCGTCACTAGCGTCGTCGCCGAGGCGCGCCAGCTCGTCGCCGAGGGCGTGAAGGAACTAAACCTGATTTCGCAGGACACGACCTTCTTCGGCATGGACACCTGGGAGCAGCGGCCGAATCCGCGCACGCCCGTCGATTCCTCCCGCGGCGACGCACTCACCACCCTGCTGCGCGAGCTCAACGCCATCGATGGCGATTTCTGGATCCGCCTGCTTTACACGCATCCTGCGCACTGGAGCGACGAGCTCATCGCCACCATCGCCGAGTGCCCGAAGGTTGCGCGCTACGTCGACATGCCGCTGCAGCACATCAGCGACCACATGCTGACGACGATGCAGCGCGAAACGAGCGGCGACTACATTCGCGACCTGGTGCGGCGCATCCGCGCCGGCATCCCGGGCATCGCCCTGCGCACGACGTTCATCGCCGGCTTTCCCGGCGAGACCGAGGCTGACGTGGACGAGTTGTGCGATTTCATTCGCGAGGCGAAATTCGAGCGCCTCGGCGTTTTCCGCTACTCACAGGAAGACGGCACGCGCGCAGCCAAGATGGACGCACAAATTTCCGCCAAGGAAAAAGAGCACCGTTGGCACCGCCTGATGGCGTTGCAAAAAGACATCGCCGCCCAGGTCAGCGCGGGCCAGGTCGGCCGCGTCCTCAAGGTGCTGGTTGAAGAACCCGGCGTCGCCCGCGGTGAAGCGGATGCGCCGGACATCGACGGCCGCGTTTACGTGCCGCGCGAACTGCCGGTGGGCGAATTCGCCGAGGTGAAAATCACCGGTTACCACGATTACGACTTGCTCGCGCTGCCGGTGGGCGAACAGCCCGCGAAGTTCAAAATCGCAAAACAAGCACAGTGAGATTGCGTGGTAATTGGTATTTTGTAGTTGGTAGTTAGTATTTGATCACGTCCGCCTTTTTCCATCCGCGCTTATCCGCGTAATCTGCGGCAAAAGATCCTGGGGTCCTGGCTTCCTAATTCATCATGTCCCTCGCCTTCAAAGAATGGCACGTCATCGTTGAGGCGCTGGGCGCGGGCGACCAGATTTTGATCCTGCGCAAGGGTGGCATCGCCGAGGATGGTGGCGGCTTTGCCGTGAAAGCTGGAAAATTCTGGCTTTTCCCGACGCACTTTCACGAACAACTCGCCAAGACCAAACCGGCGGCCCAAAAGTTTTTCATCCACTCGCAGCCGAAAAACGGGCCAATCCATCTCCGCTACTTTGCCGAAGTCGTGTCGCAGGCCTTTTTGTCCGACTGGGCCGCGGTCGCGCGGCTCGACGCATTTCATCTCTGGTCGGAAGAAACGATTCGCGAGCGATTCAACTGGGCTCAGCCACCGGGACTGCACGCATTCTCCGTGCGCGTGCACCGGCTGGACCAACCTGTCCGGTGCGAGATCACCCCGGAAATGAGTGGGTGCAAATCGTGGATCGATGTACCGCTCGATTTCGCCGCGCACGCGAGCGAGCCGGTGCTCAGCGACGCGGCATTCGCTGAAAAGTTGGCTGCGTTAAAACTGCCTTAAGGTGGAGCGCGTCGTCCCGACGCGCTCTAAACTTAACAGGAACGGGCCAATCAATCCTTCACCACAAAGGCACCCTCCTTCGCTAAAGCGACGGTGGGCAGGCGAAGGACACAAAGCCAACCCCCTTTGAGTTCTTTGTGTCTTCGTGGTTAATCAATCCAAGCGCGTCGGGACGACGCGCTCCACCATTTAACCCTTCTTCAAAAGTAATCCGTGGTTAAGCTGCTTTCACCGCCGCGGTGAATCTTGGAATAATCCCGTCGAACGATCCGTTGGTGAAGAACACCACCACACGCGGGCGTTCCGATGATGCCAACGCATCAGACGAAAGTTTAGCCAGGAGCGCCTGGTTGTCAGCGAAGGCATGGGCGCGTACCTTCTGTGTCCCGAGCTGCCGGACCACGGCCTCGGTATCGAAGCGTTCGTCCGCGGCCAGTTTTTCCGCGCGGCTGACCGCGCCGAGGTAAACTTCGTCGGCCAGCGCGAGCGCGCTCGCGAAGCCCGCCTGCAGCGCCTTGGTGCGCGCCGTGTTGCTGCGCGGCTCGAAGACGGCCGTGAGCGTCGCGCCCGGAAAGCGCGCGCGAAACGAACGCAGCGTCTCGGCCAGTGCCGTGGGATGATGGCCGAAATCCTCGATAATGGTCAGCCGGGGCGTGGCCGCCAAAACTTCCTGGCGGCGTTTCACGCCGCGAAAACGCGCCAAAGCGTCGAGTCTGAGCACGGTGGGATTTTTTTCATCGAGCGCCAGTCCCGCGGCACAAGCCGCCATCGCCGCGTTGCGCGCGTTGAATAAACCGGGTTGCGACCAGCGCACTTCGCCCCACGGCGTGCCGCGCCACACGAGCCGGAATCTGGCCCCGGCCGACGCCGACGCTAACGCAGTCGTCGCCGTCTCGGTGAAATCGACGATCTGCAGGTCGTTCTCCCGGCCCGTGCCCACACTCACCACCCGCGTCCACGGCAGCGGACCGAGTGCGCGGAGATTTTCGTCGTCGCCGTTCATCACGATAAAACCATTGCGCGGCACGATGCGCGTGAGATGGCTGAACGTGCGCTGCACGTCGGCCAGGTCGCGAAAGATATCGGCGTGGTCGAACTCGAGGTTGTTGAGCACGGCGATGTGCGGCGCATAGTGGATGAACTTGCTGCGCTTGTCGAAAAACGCGCTGTCGTATTCATCGCCTTCGATGACGAACGGATCGGCCGCCGCACCGAGATGGCTGCCCGTCGGCGGGTCGTGCGGCACACCGCCGATGAGATAACCGGGATCGCGGCCGTTTTCGCGCAGTAAAAACGCCGCGAGCGACGTCGTGGTGGTTTTTCCGTGCGTGCCGCAAACGACGAGGTTGCGGCGGCTTTTCAAAACAAATTCGTACAACATCGCCGGCAGCGACGTGAACGGCTGCGCGCGGGTGTCGAGCAGCCATTCGATCTCGGGATGGCCGCGGCTCATGGCATTGCCGATGACGACGAGGTCGGGCGAGAGTTTTGCGAGGCGCGCGGGATCGTAGCCCTCGTGCACGGTGATGCCGGCCCCGGCCAGCACATGGCTCATCGGCGGATAGACGCCCGCGTCGGCGCCGAGCACCTCGTGGCCCGCGGCGCGCGCCAGCAACGCGGCGTTGCCCATCGCCGTGCCGCAGATGCCCATGAAGTAAATTTTCATTTTTTCAGTTGTAGCGGGAGCGATCCTTTTAAAACCGCTCATGAACGCTAATTGACGGTAACATATTTTGTCAGGCAATTACAGCCGCGCAGGTTTTCAGTTTGGCGGTCCGGCTGACGATTGCTGCAGTTTTTGCTCGGCCTGCAGGAGACCTGCACGCGCACCCGGATAACCGGGATCGAGCCGCAGGACCTGCTCATAGTGGCTTATCGCCTCGGCCGGACGCCCAGCCTGGAACAGATCGATGGCATAATAATAGTGCGCCATCGCATGGCTGGGATCGATACGCAGGGCCTCGGCAAAATACAGCATGGCCTCGGTGGTCCGGCCCTGGTGAAGCTGGCCCAACCCATTGCGAAATTGTTCCTCAGCGTAACGCTGGACGGTCATCAGCAGGCTGACCGTCACCGAAAAAAGGAGCGCTGCGATCCAGCCACAACGCACCACGACACGCCACCGTGGGTTTGCAGTCAGGGCGCGCTCCAAGCCAAAAACACCGCACGCCGCCAGCAGCACCAACACCGGCATAAAATCCACCTGGTAGCGCATGCATGCGCCCGGATAGAGACAAACGGTCAGGGCAGAAACGCCAAAAGACACCACCAAGGCTATGACAAACAAACGCAAAACGGAATGCTCGACCGCCGGCCGTTTTTGCCAGGCCAGCGGCACGGCCAGGGCCATCCACACGAGCGGGAGGCTGGTCAGAATACCAAAAGGGCCATCCACGCCCAACTGGCCCGTCGGAACGGGAGGCACCTTGATGCCTTTCACAAAAGGAAATGATCCACACCAGCGAATGGGCTGCAAAAAGTAGACCCGAAAATTAAACCAAGCGTAATCCAGGCTTAGCATGTGCGGCATCTTATACTGCTGATTTCCCGCCAATTGGTAATGCAGCCCAAATTCAAACGGATTATCGAAACGCCAACAGTTGTAGAGCATAAGTCCAACCCCGATGAGTGAGACGGGAACAACTGCTGCCGCCAGCATGCGACCAGAGAGAAGCCACCGTTGCCGGTCGGGTGCAGGTGCTGAGATCCAGGCGTGAATCACCGGCACCAGCAGGATAACCACGCCAAACAGCACGGTTGGCCGCGCACCCACAGCCAGTCCATAGGCAAGGCTCGCTGCCACCAGCCACCACCGCCGCCGAACCGGACTATGCAACGTGCGCCAGATTCCCCCCAGCGCCAGCATCACCATGGCATAGGCGCAACTGATCGGCACTTCCCAAACATCCGGGCGCTGCAACATCATCGGCACACTTGTCGTCATCCCCAAGGCAAGCGCACAGGCGGACACCACGACTTCACTGACTTCCGGGAAGTAACGCCGCCGAAGCGCGCACAGCAATGCGACGCTGGCCAGAAAACCCACCGCGCAAAAAATCGCCACGGCCTGCTTGTGAAACAGATAGTGGCCGGTCAGCACGGCATAGGGCCAGAAAAGCACCAGCGCGGGCGTGACTCCAAAATAGAGGTATAATTTACCTTTGTAGTAACTGACATCGTGCAACCGGTTCTCCTCCCGGTACGAAACATTGGCTGTCGGATCATAGGGATCGGCCAGCTTTGTCAGCCCCGGGGGAACATCTCTTTTCAGGTTGAGCTGGCCGTTGCGAAAGTCCTGCACCAACTGGTTGTAGTAGGCATCGGCTGGATCACTTATGCCGTACATTTGTCGCACCCCCGGTCTCGCGCTCCACGCATAAAAACCCAGCACAAGCACGCAAACTGCGCCCAACAGAACGCGGGGAAGAACCCGGCAGGCCCTGTTTCCCTGGGAATCAAAAGATGGCGGCATGCGTTTGGAGCAAGTCGCTCCAAACGATGGCGATCGTTCTGGTGGTTGCGACCTTTCTTTCGCCACTTTGGCCAAGGCCATGCAACGTGCGAAAGAAAACCTGCCTGGGGGTTTAAACCAGGTTCACCGGGTCAACATCGAGCACTTGGACCAGGTCGTCCGGCCAGGCGAACCCGGCGCGCAGTTTCGCGAGTTCGGGCATGAGTTTCGTCACGTGGCTGGTGAAATACCAGAGCTGGTAGCGGTACTCGTCCTTGATTTTTTCGATGGGCGACGGCGCGGGGCCGCGCAGCTCGACGCGGCCGGCAAAGGTTTTTTCCACCAGGCGCGCCCATTGCTCGGAAAAGAACTTCAGCTTCTCGGGATTCGGCCCACGGAAGATGTGGTGGATGAGGTGGCGGAACGGCGGATAGCCGAAATCGCGCCGCATCTTCAGCTCGGCCTCGGCGAAGCCATTGTAATCGGCCTGCCGCGAAAACTGGATGGCCTCGGCCTTCGGCGTGAAGGTTTGCACGACGACCTCGCCCGCGCGGTCGCCGCGGCCGGCGCGGCCCGCCACCTGGACAAGAAGCTGGAACGTGCGTTCGTTGGCGCGAAAATCCGGCACGTGCATCGAGAGGTCGGCATCGATCAGGCCGACGAGCGTGACATTGGGAAAATCGAGGCCCTTGCCAATCATCTGCGTGCCGACGAGCACGTCGATCTTGCCGAGGCGGAAATCACCGAGGATTTCGCGGAAACGGTTTTTCTTCGTCATGGTGTCGGCATCCATGCGCTCGACGCGCGCGCGCGGCAGCACGCGGCGCACGGTTTCCTCGACGCGCTGCGTGCCGAGGCCGCGCCAGCGGATGTCGGGCGCGCCGCATTCCGGGCAGCGCGCGGGCGCGGGCCGCTGGTCACCGCAGAGGTGGCAGCGCAGCGTTTCGTCCGCCCGGTGATAGGTCAGTGCGATGCTGCAGTGCGTGCATTCCTCGACGTGGCCGCATTTGCGGCAGAGCATGGACGACGAGTAGCCGCGGCGATTGAGAAACAGGATCGTCTGCTCGCGCCGCTCGAAGCGCGCCTGCATTTCCTCGATCAGCCGGCGGGAAATCACCGTCATCCCGCGCGAGCGCAGGACTTCGACGCGCATGTCCACCACGTCGATGGAGGGGAGCTTCTTGTCATCCACGCGTTTCAGCAGCGTGAGCAGGCGGTATTTGCCGGCCTGGACATTGGCGTAGCTTTCGAGCGAGGGCGTGGCCGAGCCGAGCAGGCACGACGCGCCGCAAAGTTTCGCGCGCATCACGGCGACGTCGCGGCCGTGGTAGCGCGGCGTCTCGTCCTGCTTGTAGGCCGGCTCATGTTCCTCGTCCACGACGATGAGCCGCAGGTTTTGCACGGGCGCAAAAACGGCCGAGCGGGCGCCCACCACCACCCTCGCCTCGCCCGTCGCCAGCGCGAGCCAGCCGTCGAGCCGTTCGCCTTCGCCCAGATGGCTGTGCCACACGACGGTCGCATGGCCGGGGGCGATGGCCGCGAGGCGGCTGCGCAGGCGCGCAACCGCCTGCGGCGTGAGGGCGACCTCGGGCACGAGAAAAATCACGCCACCGCCCGCCGCCAGTGCTTGCGCGACCGCCCGCAGGTAAACCTCGGTCTTGCCGGAGCCGGTAATGCCATGGAGCAGGTGCGTGCAAAATTTTTGCGCGGCCAGGCCCGCCTCGACCGCCGCGACCGCCGCGCTTTGCTCGGCGTTAAGCGCGTGCGGCTGCGCGGCCACGAGTTCGCCGCGGGCAAAGTCGTCAGCATAGGCCACGCGCTCGACGCGGCGCGCCTCCTCGCGCACTACGCCGCGTTTCACCAATGCCGCCACAACCGCCGCGGTGAGTTCGAGCTGGCTGAGCACAAGGGACTTTTTCTGCGGCCCGGCCTGCAGCCCGAGAAAATGATAAAGCCGCGCCTGCTGCGGGGCGCGTTTTTCGAGCTTGGCGAGCTCGTCCGCGGGCAGTTTTTGGGCGAGCACGAGGTATTTGTCGTGCTTGAGGCTCGCGCCGTTGCGCACGGCAGTGGGCAGCATCGCCTCTATGACCGCATCGAGCGGCGCGGCGTAGTAGGCGGCGATCCAGCGGGCGAGTTCAAGCAGGTCTGGCGGCAGCGCAGGAAAAGGATATACGGCCTGCGAGAGCGTTTTCAGCTTATCCAACGGGAAGTCTCGCGGCGCGCCGATTTCGCCGACAATGCCGAGGTGATGGCGATTGAGCAGCGGCACGCGCACGAGCGAGCCCACTCCGACGCCCGCGCGCAGCGCCTCAGGCACGCGGTAATGCAGCAGTTTGTCGAAACCCGCGAGGGGATGCACGCCGACGATCATCCCGTGGGTCATGGCGCGGTCGGGCCGCGCAGGCAAGCGCGACAGAACGAATTGACAGGCAGCACGGCCCTGCCGACATTTAGGGCGTGAGCATTAACGCGGCCCGCGAAAAGTTCAAAGTTTACCTCGCCAAAAGCGGCTTGCGCGTGACCAACCAGCGGTTGGCCATCTTCGACGCGGCTTTCGCCCAAAAGGACCACTTTACCGCGGAGAAGCTGCTCGACCACGCCCGCGCCATCGACGACTCGGTTTCGCGTGCCACCGTTTACCGCACCCTGCCCATCATGACGGAGAGCGCGTTGCTGCGCGAGGTGGACATCGGGGCGAGTGAAAAATACTACGTGCCCAACCGCGACAATTCCACGCAGCAGGCGCAGGTCATCTGCCTCGATTGCGATAAGATTTTTGAGATCAGCGCACCGTTCATGGAATGGTATGGCAGCACGGTGTCGTCGAAACTCGGTCTCACGCCCGTATCGCAACGCCTCCAGGTCAACGCGCATTGCAACACCCTCCGCGAAACCGGCGTGTGCAAAAACCGGGGCTGAAAAATTCCACCACATGTCAACGCCACGAAAATCCGACCCGGAGTTTGAGATCAGGTTTTTTGAGTCCGTCCACCGCCGCGACCCGCGCTACACGGACGTCGTCGAAATCCTCGGCGGCCTCTACACGAAGACCGGCCGCATCGCCGACGGCCTGCGCATGGACCGCAAGCTCGTGCGCCTGGAGCCGGCCAACGCCACGGCCCACTACAATCTCGCCTGCAGCCTGGCGCTGACCAAGCGCAAGGCCGCCGCGCTCCGCGAGCTCGAGCAGGCCATCGCCCTCGGCTACAACGACGCCGACTGGATGCAGCAGGACCCGGATTTGGAGGAGCTGAAAAAATCCCCGGCATTCAAGAAACTGCTCGGGCAGCTGAAGGCGTGACCGCGCGTTTCGCGCGGAATGACCGATGACTCATTGTCCAATGACCACTGGTAATCCGCAGAATGCTCCCGCCAGTTGCGCTCCATTGGCCATTGGGCATTAGTCATTGGTCATTTATAATCCACATGCCCGTCGTCCTCGACTACGAACCGCTGGTCCTGCCGCCCCACACCGGCGCGCCCGCGCCGCTCACGCCAATCCAGGAGGAAATCCTTGAGCTCAAGCGCGCGCGCAACGCCGTCATCCTCGCGCACAACTACCAGATCGAATCCATCCAGCGCGTGGCCGACTACGTGGGCGATTCGCTCGGCCTCTCCTATCAGGCCCAGGCGGCGAAGGCCGACGTGATCCTTTTCTGCGGCGTGCACTTCATGGCCGAGACCGCGAAGATCGTGAACCCCGGGCGCACCGTGCTCCTGCCCGACCTCAACGCCGGCTGTTCGCTCTCCGACTCCTGCCCGGCCGGGCGGCTCGCCGCCTACAAGGCGGCGCATCCCGAGGTTTACACCGTCGCCTACATCAACTGCTCCGCTGGCGTAAAAGCGCTCAGCGATGTCATCTGCACCAGCGGCAACGCCGTGAAGATCGTCAACCGCGTGCCGGCCGACCGTGAAATCCTCTTCGTGCCCGACCAGAACCTCGGCCAGTGGGTCGCACAAAAAACCGGACGCAAGATGCAGCTCTGGCCGGGCAGCTGCTACGCGCACGTACAATTCACCGTGCAAGCGCTGGAAAAAATCCGGCTGAAGTTTCCCGGCGCGCCCATCGTCGCTCACCCCGAGTGCGTGCAGGCCGTGCGCGACATCGCCGACGAGGTGTGCAGCACGGAAATGATGGTGAAATTCGCCCGCGGAAATCCCGCCCAACAAATCATCGTCGCGACGGAAAGCGGCATGCTCCACCGCCTGCGTCGCGAGGTGCCGGAAAAAACTTTCATCGCCGGGCCGACCGACACCTGCGCCTGCAACGACTGCCGGTTCATGAAAATGAACACCATCGAGAAAGTCCGCGATGCGTTGAAGAATCTTTCGCCCGAAGTCGACGTGCCCGAGCCGGTGCGCAGCCAGGCCCTCGTGCCAATCCAGCGCATGCTCGAGTGGAGCCGGTGAAAGTAACCGCGGATGAACGCAGATGGACGCGGATGAAGGGAGTTTTAAAAAACTGATGAGCAAACAAACCGATCCGAGGTTTCTGCTCTATCCGCGTCCATCTGCGTTCATCCGCGGTTAAAAAAAGCAGTCTTTCAAACGGAAACCGGATCGGATAATTTCTCCAAAATTTCCGCACCCACCGCATCGGCCAGCAGGCGCCCGCGCGAGGTCAACCGCAGCGAGTCGCCCGACCGCTCGGCCAGTCCTTCGGCGGCGAGCCGGTCCGCCAGCGCCTCGGCCGTGGCCCACGGCGCATTCGGCCAGCGCACGCGCAATGCGGCGAGATTCACGCCTTCGTTCATGCGCAGGCCAAAAATCAACGCATCCTCCGCCAGCAGCGCGGGCGTGAGCTGCACCCTCTGCTCCGTCATGCGTTCGCCCGCAGCGACCTGCGCGCTCCATTTTTCCAGGTCCGACACATTGGCGCCGCGCCAACCGGCATGTTGCGACGCCGCGCTCGGCCCGAGGCCGACCCACTCGTGCATGCGCCAGGTGTTGAGATTGTGCAGGCAGGCGTGGCCGGGACGGGCGAAGTTGGAAATTTCATACTGCGCGTAGCCGGCCGCAACGAGTTCAGCCCACGTCAGCTCGTAGAACTGCGCCTCGATGGCGATATCGCGCTTCACCTGTCCGCGCGAAAGTTTCACCCACAGGGCCGTGTCCTCCTCAAAAGTCAGGCAGTAGGTGGAGATATGGTCGGGCGCGAGCGCCACGGCCTCGCACAGGTCGGCGCGCCACGACGCCTCATCCTGGCCGGGCACGGCAAAAATCAGATCGAGGTTCACGCTCGCAAAGCCCGCCGCGCGCACGCGCGCATAGGCCCGCAACGCCTGCTCGCGCGTGTGGCGCCGCCCGAGCGCATCGAGCAAGGCCGGCTGGAAGCTTTGCACCCCGAGCGACACTCGGGTAACACCCGCTTCCCGCAACGCCGCCAGCCGCTCATCCGTCACCGAGGCCGGCGCCAGCTCAATCGACCACTCGCGCGGCGTGCCGCCCAGCCGCCCGCGCACGATTTCACCGAGTTTTAGCAGATCGCGCGGCGCGAGCAAACCGGGCGTGCCACCGCCCCAGAATACCGTCGTCACCGGCCGCTTCCACGCCGCCAAATCGGCCTCGAGCGCGACGGTGGAGAGGAACATGGCCACCGCTTCGGCGGTCGGTGAAGTCTGATAAAATGCGCAAAAATCGCAGGTTGAGGCACAAAACGGCACATGCACATAGAGCCCGAGCGGCGTCGCACTGGCGTCTTTTTCTTGCGCTAACGTAAGATCGCTCATTACAAACTGTTCTGTATACCATCTGGAATTCGCCCAAAAACCCAATGCATAAAAATCATTCCGCTCACGCGAGAAAATTCCTTACCTGGCTCGTCGCTGCGGTGGGCCTCATGTTGCTGGCTGGCTGCGACCTGAAAATCGTCAATCTCACGCCCACCACGCTGCGGGAGAACCCGTCGCAGATCTACACCATTTCCGCGCGCATCGAGAATACCGGCGGCAATGTCGTCGCCGGCAGCATCGTGCCTCACCTCATCATCGATGGCCAGGACTTGATCATGAAGCAGAGCCAGGGCGACGTCTACACGCTCGACTATCAACTACCGCCGGGACGCACCGATTTCATCTACTACATCCTAGTCAACTACAAGACTGAGACCAACGGCGGCGTCCCCACCGATCACGAG
>Ga0210392_10000842_pt1 | contig 17096 bp, 15 predicted proteins | sample IncBWC30OmetaG_FD_161057 | JGI IMG/M metagenome (GOLD analysis project Ga0210392, IMG submission 161057) | Forest soil microbial communities from Barre Woods Harvard Forest LTER site, Petersham, Massachusetts, United States - Inc-BW-C-30-O ...
ATCGGCGCTGACGCGCCATGTTTCCCGGGGCCGAAGCGGCCCCGTCCCGGAAGATGGTTAGTTAAGAGCCGGATCGGCGCTCACGCGCCGTATTTCCCGGGGCCGAAGCGGCCCCGTCCCGGAAGATGGTTAGTTAAGAGCCGGATCGGCGCTCACGCGCCATGTTTCCTGGGGCCGAAGCGGCCCCGTCCCGGTAAAATTTCAAGATAAGCGCACGATCGTCGACGATCGACGAAGATCGCGACAAATGCGATCTGTGTAAGTTTTTACAAAAAACTCCTAAGGGATTGATTCCCCTGAAGCCTGTGATCGCAGCGCGCCACGCTCTCCCAAAATGTGACCTAAGTCACTGTCGGCACGGGTTTTTTTTACCATAAGGCGTTGACAGTGCGCGCCTGCGCTCCCTATAGTGGAGCCCGGTGGGAAATTGTGGGAGAAAATGGGTTTTCGGACCCAACAAAGTATGTTCCGGGGTGCCAACAAACTAACGCTCGATGTGAAAGGCCGGCTGGTGATGCCCACTCGCTACCGGGACCGGTTACAAGAACGTTGTGGGGGCAATTTGGTCATTACGGTCGACAAGGATCAGTGCCTGCTGATCTATCCACTGCCGGACTGGGAAGACATTGAGCGCAAGCTCAACAAACTGCCCACCTTGAATCCCCAGGTGAGGCGCCTGCAACGCCTGATGATCGGTCACGCCACGGACCTGGAACTCGACTCGCACGGGCGCTTGCTGCTGCCCGCGAATTTGCGCGAGTTCGGTGGACTGACGCGCGATGCGATGTTGATCGGGCAGGGGATGCGATTCGAATTGTGGGACGAGGCGCGCTGGAACGAGCGACGCGACGAATGGCTGGCGAGTCCGGAGAACACCACCGACTTGCCGGCCGAACTTGACACGCTGTCGTTCTAGCGGCCGGCGGTGGAAGAGATTGCGGGGGTTCACACGGCGGTCCTGTTACCCCAGGTACTGACGGCGTTGAACATCAAGGCCGGTGGCACCTACATGGACGCCACTTATGGCCGAGGCGGACATGCAGGGGCGATCTTGGAGAAGCTTATCGCGAACGGCCGATTGATCTGCCTGGATCGTGATCCCGACGCCGTCGCGGCCGCCCGGGCCCGCTTCTCGAGTGATCCGCGCTTCTCGATCTTTCTCGCGCCCTTCTCGTCGCTCGAAGTCGTTGCCGACCGGGTGCAGCCGGGACTTCAATTCGACGGCATTCTCTTCGACCTCGGCGTCTCCTCGCCGCAGCTCGACGACGCGGCACGCGGCTTCAGCTTCATGCAGGACGGTCCGCTCGACATGCGCATGTCGGCCGGCGAGGGGGTCAGCGCCGCGGACGTGGTCAACGGCGCGCCGCTGCAGGAGCTGATCCGCATCTTTCGCGAATTCGGCGAGGAACGCCACGCGCCGCGCATCGCGCGCGCCATCGTCGCGGATCGGCAGAAAAAGCCGTTCGAGCGCACGCTCGAATTGGCGGAGATGATCGCGCGTGTTGCCCGCGGCACGGAGCGGCACAAGCATCCCGCCACGCGCGTATTCCAGGCTCTGCGCATATTCGTCAACGGCGAACTCAAGGAGCTCGAGACCGCGCTCGACGCGGCGCTCATGCGGCTGGCGCCAAGCGGTCGCCTCGCGGTGATCAGCTTTCATTCGCTCGAAGACCGCATGGTGAAGCAATTCATGCGCCGCCACTCGCTGGCCGATCCCATGTACGCCGGCCTGCCGGATATTCCGGTGCATGCGCGGCCCAAGCTTCGTCTCGTCGGCAAGGCCATGGAAGCCGACGAGCGCGAAATCTCCCTCAATCCGCGCTCGCGCAGCGCGCATCTGCGCGTCGCCGAACGCCTCGATACAGGACGTGCCGCATGAAATTTCGCCGCTGCCTGCCGCTCTTTCTGCCCTTGCTATGGTTGGCCGTCTTGGGTTCCGCCGTGCAGGTGATTTACGAACGCCACAAGGCGCGCGACATGTTCGTACGGCTGGAGAAACTCAACGCCGAACGCGACTCGCTCGAGATGGAGTGGGGGCGCTTGCAGCTCGAGCAAAGTTATTGGTCCTCGCACGCTTTCGTCGAGCGCGTCGCCAACGCCAAATTGCAGATGAACCTGCCACAGACCCGCGACGTGAGGATAGTCCGCCCGTGAAATTGCGCTCCGGCGAAAACGAGCGCTCAGCGAAATCCTACCGCTGGCGCTCCGCGGTGGTATTAGGCCTGGTGGTGCTGGGCGCGATCGGCCTGGCGGCGCGCGCGGTCGAGCTGCAGCTGCTCGATCATGGATTTCTCGCCAAGCAGGGCGACGAGCGCTCGATGCGCGTCGTGAAAATCGCGGCGCATCGCGGCGCGGTCACCGACCGCAACGGCGAACCCTTGGCGGTCAGCACACCCGTGGACAGCATCTGGGTCAATCCCCAGGAGATCGACGAAAACATCGATCAGTTGCCCAAGCTGGCGCGCGCACTCAAGGAAGATCAGCAGACTCTTGCCCGGCGCATCACCAGCAATCTGGATCGCGAATTTCTCTACCTGGTGCGCCATATGCCGCCGGAGCAAGCCGCGCGCATCAAGGCATTGGGCATTCCCGGCGTGTATCTGCTGCGCGAATACCGCCGCTACTACCCGGCCGGCGAGGTAGCGGCGCACGTGGTCGGTTTCACCACGGTGGACGACAAGGGCCAGGAGGGATTGGAACTCGGCTTCGATCAATTGCTGAACGGCGAGGATGGCGCGAAACGCGTCATTCAGGATTCCTTCGGCCGCTACGTCGAAAATGTCGAAAGCATCCGCGCACCGCGTCCTGGCCGCGATCTGATCACCAGCATCGATCTGCGCATCCAGTATCTGGCGTACCGGGAACTGAAAGCGGCGATGCAGGAATACCGCGCACGCGCCGGCTCGGTGATCGTCGTCAATGTCGATACGGGCGAAGTGCTGGCCATGGTGAATCAGCCTTCGTACAACCCGAATGACCGCGAGCAATTGAAAGCGGGGTTGTATCGCAACCGTGCGGCGACCGATATTTTCGAACCGGGCTCGAGCATCAAGCCCTTCATCATGGCCGCGGCCCTGGCCTCCGGCCAATATCGTCCCGACAGCGTGATCGATACCTCACCGGGATTCCTGAAGGTGGGAACCAAGGTGCTCGAGGATGAGCATAATTTGGGCGCGGTTGATCTGGCGACGATCCTGGCAAAGTCCAGCAACGTCGGTACGGCGAAGGTGGCGCTGTCGCTGCAGCCCGAGCAGATCTGGAGCTCGTTGACCGGATTGGGTTTGGGCCAGGTCACGGGCAGCAACTACCCGGGCGAGTCGGCGGGCATGCTGAGCAACTACGCGCACTGGCGGCCGATCGGCATCGCCACGCTGTCGCACGGCTATGGACTCTCGGTCACGCCGCTGCAGCTGGCGCATGCGTACGCGACGATCGGCGCCGGCGGCATCAAGCGGCCGATTTCGTTCGAAAAAGTCACGGGACCGGTGGCCGGCGAGCGCGTCATGGACCCCAAGGTCGCGCGCGAGCTCATTCAGTTGATGGAGCAGGTCGTGGAGAAGGGCGGCACGGGCACCCGCGCCTCCCTCATCGGCTACCGGGTTTCCGGCAAGACCGGCACAGCGTTCAAGTCGATTCCCGGCGGTTATTCGACCGACCGAATCATGGCGGTATTTGCCGGATTGGTGCCCGCATCGCATCCCAAGCTTGCCACGGTTGTGGTGATAGATGAACCAAGTCGGGACTTGCATGAGGTCACTACCTTGGCTCAGGGCGGATCTGTGGCGGCGCCGGTGTTTTCAAGCGTGATGTCGGGCGCGCTGCGCCTCATGGATATTGCACCCGATGATTTGCAAAACGTGCCGGCGGCAACGCTGGTACAGGCGAACGACGCACCATGAGCGCCGCACTCATGTGGCTGCTCGACGGCATCGCCAAAATTCCCGCCACCGAAGCGCATGTCTCGGACCTGACGCTCGACAGCCGGCAGGTGCGGACCGGCAGCTTGTTTTTCGCGCTGCCCGGACTCAAGGATCATGGCCTCAGGTTCGCGGCCGAGGCGTGCGCGCGCGGCGCAACCGCGGTGTTGTGGGAACCCGGCGCCGATGCGGCGCCCCCGGTTCTACCGCCCGGTGTATTCGGGGCCGCCATCCCCAACTTGAAAAGCCTGGTGGGGCGCATCGCGGACCGCTTTTTCAACTGGCCTTCTTCGCAATTGCGGATTGCCGGAATCACGGGCACCAACGGCAAGACCACGTGCGCGTACCTGCTGGCGCAATGCCTCGAGCGATTGGGTCTGGCCGCAGCGTACATGGGGACCATCGGCTGGGGACGGCCGGCAGCGCTCGCGGAACCCACGCACACCACACCCGACGCGATCACGGTGCATCGCACCTTGGCGCAATTGCGCGGCTCCGGGGTGCGCGAGCTGGCGATGGAGGTGTCCTCGCACGCACTGGACCAGCGCCGCGTGGACGGCGTGCGCTTTCACATCGCGGCCTTCACCAATCTGACGCGCGATCACCTCGATTATCACGGCAGCATGCAGAAGTATGGCGCGGCGAAAGCCAAGCTGTTCCAAGCGGCCGACCTGAAGCACATCGTGCTCAACATCGGCGATGAATTCGGCCGCGCTTTGGCCCGAGACTACGCGGGCGGCGCATCTTTGATCGCGGTTTGGGTGGGCGCCGGAGGCTCCGGATGGCTCGCTGATCGCGCGCTGCATGCCACTCAGGTCAAGACGGAAACGCGCGGCATTTCGATCGAGCTGGGCGGCAGCTTCGGCCAGGCCACCGTGAAGACGCAGCTCCTGGGCCGCTTCAATGCCGAGAACTCCCTGGTGGTCTTGGGCTGCCTGCTGTCGCTCGGCGTTTCCCTGGCCGACGCGGCCAAAGCGTTGGCCGAGTGCAAACCTGCGCCGGGCCGAATGGAAGTGGTCAAGACCGACGCCCCCAACAAGCCCACCGTGGTGGTGGACTACGCACACACGCCCGACGCCCTGGCGAAGGCATTGAGCGCGGCGCGGGAGCATTGCGAGGGCGCGCTGTGGTGCGTATTCGGCTGCGGCGGCGACCGTGATGCCGGCAAGCGCTCCGTCATGGGCGGGATCGCCGATGATTTGGCGGACCAGATCATCGTGACCGACGACAACCCTCGTTCCGAGGATCCGCAGGCCATTACGCGCGATATCCTGCAGGGCATCAAAACCCGCTCGGTGCGCGTGATACACGATCGCGGCGAAGCCATCGCCACCGCCCTGAACGAAGCACAGGCGGGCGATTTGGTCTTGATCGCGGGCAAGGGCCATGAGGACTACCAAATCTACGGCGAGACGCGCCGCGCCTTCAGCGACCGCAGCGAAGCCCAGCGCCTATTGGGAGCGGCAGCATGAAGCGAACGTTGCGCGAGGCGGCAAAAGTCGCCGGCGGCGAGCTCATCGGCGAGGACCGTCCCTACGGCTGCGTCTCTACCGACAGCCGTACCCTCAAGCCTGGCGCGCTGTTCGTGGCCTTGCGCGGCCCGAACTTCGACGGCGCCGCCTTTGTTCAGGCGGCAGCCGCGCAGGGCGCCATCGGCGCTCTGGTCGAACGCGCGATCCCCGGCGTGTTGCCGCAAGTGCGCGTTCCCGACACGCTGCGCGCGCTGCAGGAGCTGGCCAAGAGCTGGCGCGCCGATTTCACGTTGCCGGTGGTCGCAGTCGCCGGCAGCAACGGTAAAACCACGGCCAAGGAAATGACCTCCGCCATCTTGTCGCGCATGGGTCTGTGCATGGCTACGCACGGCAATCTCAACAATCACATCGGCGTGCCGGTGACGCTCATGCGCCTCGAGCCCTCGCATCGCAGCGCCGTGATTGAAATGGGCGCCAACGCGATCGGCGACGTCGCCGCGCTCATGCGAATCGCGCAGCCCACCGTGGGCTTGATCACCAACGCCGGCGCCGAGCATCTGGAAGGGTTCGGCAATTTGGACGGCGTGGCGCGGGGCGAAGGGGAAACGGTGTCCTGCCTCGCGCCCGAAGGCACGGCCATCATCAACGCGGATGACGCCTACGCCGGCTATTGGCGCGGCGTTTCCGGCGCGAAACGCATCGTCACCTTCGGCGTGCACGCCCACGCGGACTTCTCGGCGAAAAATGTATTTCAGGGCATCGAGCGCGGCGAGTTCGCCACGCGGTTCACGTTGCATTCACCCCTGGGCGAGCGCGCCATCATGCTCAAGGCGGGCGGCGCCCACAACGTCGGCAATGCCCTGGCCGCCGCCGCCGCGGCGAGCGCCGCCGGCGCCTCGCTCGAGGATATCGCGCTGGGACTGGCCGATTTCCGCGCCGTCGCGGGACGGCTGCAGCTCAAAGCCGGAACGCGCGGCAGTTGGATCATCGATGACTCCTACAACGCCAATCCGAGCTCGGTGCGCGCCGCCTTGGAGGTGATGCGATCCTTGAGCGGTGCGACCTGGCTGGTCTTGGGCGACATGGCCGAGCTCGGCGAGGTAAGCCATGACAGCCATGCGCACATCGGCTCCTACGCGCGCGACTGCGGCATCAAGCGCCTGTTTGCGCTGGGCCCGTTGAGCTCGAGAGCCGTGGAAACATTCGGCGCCGGCGGCGAGTGGTTTGCGGATGCCGATTCGCTCACCCGGCGGCTGCAGGCAGAGCTCGCGCCCGGCGTGACCGTGCTGATCAAGGGTTCACGCATCAATCGTCTGGAGCGCGTCGTGCAGGCACTCGTGGGCGGCGGCGCCGGATCCGGTCCCATGATGAGAGCGAGCTAGCGCATGCTGCTAATCCTTACCGAATACCTGGCGAAGTTCTACAGCGGCTTTCACGTCTTTCAGTACCTGACGCTGCGCGGGATTCTCGCCGCCATGACCGCGCTGCTGATGGCGTTGCTCATCGGGCCGCGCATGATTTCGCTCCTGAGCCACTACCAGATCGGCCAGGTGGTGCGCACCGACGGTCCGCAATCCCATTTGCAAAAAGCCGGCACGCCCACCATGGGCGGCGGTTTGATCTTGGTTGCCATGGGCATCGGGACGCTGCTGTGGGCCGACCTGTCCAGCCGCTTTGTCTGGGTGCTGCTCGGGACCACGCTGGCGTTCGGCCTGATCGGTTTTTACGACGACTATTTGAAACTCGTGGTGGGAAATGCCAAGGGTCTTTCCGCGCGCTACAAGTATCTGGCGCAATCGCTGGCGGCCCTCGCCATCGCGTTCTCCCTGCACGGCATGCATCAGTCGCCCGCCGAGACCTCGCTGTATGTGCCCTTTTTCAAGACGGTGGCGGTGCCGATGTCGACGGCGGGGTTCGTCGCCTTCGCCTACTTCGTCATCGTCGGCACCAGCAACGCCGTGAATCTGACCGACGGCCTCGACGGTCTCGCCATCATGCCGGCGGTGATGGTTGCCGTGGCGCTGGGCGTGTTCGCCTACGCCACCGGCAACGTGAACTTCGCGCGCTATCTGCAAATCCCCTTCATCAACGGTGTGGGCGAGGTGCTGATAGTCAGTGCGACGCTGGTGGGCGCGGGCCTGGGGTTCCTGTGGTTCAACTCTTATCCGGCGCAGGTCTTCATGGGCGATGTGGGCGCGTTGGCGATCGGCGCCTCGCTCGGCACGATGGCCGTCATCGTGCGCCAGGAGATCGTGCTGTTCGTGATGGGCGGCGTCTTCGTGCTCGAGACCGTGTCGGTGGTGCTGCAGGTCGCCTCCTTCAAGCTCACGGGCAAGCGAATATTTCGCATGGCGCCGATTCATCATCATTTCGAACTCAAAGGATGGGCCGAACCGAAAGTCATCGTGCGCTTCTGGATCATCAGCTTCGTGCTGGTGTTGGCGGGTCTTGCAACCTTGAAGATCCGATGAACAGCGTGGTGGTCGGCTTGGGCAAAACGGGCGCATCTTGCGTACGCTATCTCGCCAAGCGCGGCGACCGCGTGAGCGTCACCGACTCGCGGCGCTCGCCGCCAGGGTTGGCCGAGCTCGGCGAACTGGCAGCCGCGATTGATTTGCGCCTTGGCGGCTTCGACCTGTCGCTGCTCGAAGGCGCATCGCAGGTGCTGATGTCGCCGGGCGTCTCCCTCGAGGAGCCGATCGCGCGCTCCGCGCGTGCCCGCGGAATCGACGTGCTGGGCGACGTGGAGTTGTTCGCACGGGACGTGCAGGCCCCCGTGATCGGCATCACCGGCACCAATGGCAAGAGCACGGTCACCACCCTGGTGGCGCGGATGGCGGCCGCCGCGGGCCGGCGGGTCTTGGCCGGCGGCAATCTCGGCGAGCCCGCGCTCGATCTGCTCGAGCAGCCGAAGCCGGATTTGTACGTGCTCGAATTGTCGAGCTTTCAGCTGGAGACCACCTCCTCGTTGGTGCTCAAGGCCGCCGTGGTCTTGAACGTCAGCGCCGATCACTTGGACCGCTATCCGTCGGTCGAGGCCTACGCGCGCGCCAAGGGCAGAATTCTGGCCAAGGCGGCGACGGTGGTCTTGAACGCGGACGATCCCTGGGTGCTCGCGATGCGCGACAAGGACTACCGCAGCGACGCGGCGCGCACCGTGACCTTTTCGATCGAACGCAACGATGCGGATTATTCGCTGCTGCGTGACGGCGGCCGATTATTCCTCGCCTGCCGCGGCGAGAAACTGCTCGACATCGCGCGCATGAAAATCACCGGCCTGCACAATGCGGCCAACGCACTCGCGTCTTTGGCGTTGGGCGAGGCGCTGGGACTGCCGCGCGCGGGGATGCTGGAAGCGCTGGAATCCTTTCCGGGCCTGTCGCATCGCTCTGCGTGGGTCGCGGATGTCGGCGGCGTGCGCTACATCGACGACTCCAAGGGCACGAATGTCGGCGCCACGATCGCCGCCGTTGCCGGCACGACCGGGCCCTTGGTCATGATTGCCGGAGGCGAGGGCAAGGGCCAGGACTTCAAGCCCTTGGCGGAAGCCTTTCGCGGCAAGGTGCGCGAGGCCGTGCTCATCGGCAAGGACGGGCCGGCGATTGCCGCCGCGCTCAACGGCGTGTGCGATACGCGGGCCGCCGCGTCGATGGAGGCCGCGGTTGCCGAAGCGGCACGCGCGGCGCGCGCCGGCGACACCGTGCTGCTCTCGCCCGCATGCGCGAGTTTCGACATGTTCCGCGACTACGGGCATCGCGGCGATGTGTTCGCAGCCGCGGTGTTGAGGCTGAAAGGCGCATCGCCCGCGGGCGCAGCACCGCAAGGCCCGGCGCCGCAAGGCCCGGCGCCGCAAGGTCCAACGTCACAAGGTGCGGCGCAATGAGCACCGCCACGATGTCGTACGGCGTGCGCGCACGGGAACGGCTGCCCTTCGCCTGGGACACGGTCACCTTGGGGCTGGTCGCCGCGCTGTTGCTGGTGGGCCTCGTCATGGTGACCTCGGCGTCCATCACCATCGCGGCGCGCGACATGGGCGATCCGTTTTACTTTCTGGAACGGCAATTCGTCTTTACGGTGGCCGGTGTGATCTTTGCCTGGGTCATGACACGGGTGCCTGCGGAGTTGTGGGACAAGTACAGCCTCGCGCTCCTGCTCCTGGCGCTGCTGTTGCTGATCCTGGTGCTGATTCCCGGCCTGGGCGCGCGCGTCAACGGTGCGCGCCGCTGGCTGCGGATCGGCGTGCTCAATTTCCAGGTGTCCGAACTCGCCAAGGTGCTGGTGCTGACCTGGGTGTGCAGCTACTGCGTGCGCAAGCGCGACGAGCTCGAGGGCACGCTGCCGGGTTTGATGAAGCCCTTTGGACTCCTGTCCGTGACGGCGGTGCTGCTGCTGATCGAGCCGGACTTCGGCGCGGCGACGGTGCTGTTCGCCACCGGCTTTGCCGTGTTGTTCGTCGCGGGCGCGCGCCTGCGCTACGTGGCGCTGCTGGTGTCGGCCGCGGTGTTGGCCTTTGCGCTGTTGGCGCTGACTTCATCGTACCGCTTGAAGCGCCTGTTGATTTTCCTGCATCCCTTCGACGATCCGTTCAACGGCGGCTTTCAACTGACTCAGTCGTTGATTGCGATCGGGCGCGGATCGATATTCGGCGTCGGTCTGGGCAGCAGCGTGCAGAAGTTGTTCTATCTGCCCGAAGCACACACGGATTTCGTGTTCGCGGTGCTGGCCGAGGAGCTGGGCCTGGTCGGCGTCATCGGCGTGATCGCGCTGTTTGTCGGGCTGGTGTGGCGCGCGTTTCATATCTCGAACATGGCGGCCAAAGCGGGCTTGCGTTTCCAAGCCTACCTCGCGATGGCCTTCGGCATCTGGCTGGGACTGCAGGCCATCGTGAACATCGGCGTCAACATGGGCGTGCTGCCGACCAAAGGGCTGACCTTGCCGCTCTTGAGCTACGGCCGCAGCAGCCTGCTGGTGAGTCTGGCGTGGCTCGGCGTGCTGCTGCGCATCTATCACGAGGTCAAGTGCAGCTCGCGCTCCGCAGTGACCCGCGTTCCGGGAGGCAGCCGTTGAACGCGCGAGCCACGACCGGCGCCACGAGCGGCCCTGTGCTCATCATGGCCGGCGGCACCGGCGGCCATGTCTTTCCCGCGCTGGCCGTGGCGAAAGTGCTGCGCGAGCGCGGCGTTGCCGTGGTGTGGCTGGGCGTTCCCGGCAGCATGGAATCGCGTCTGGTGCCGGCTGAAGGATTTCCGATCGAGTGGGTGCGTGTCGCGGGCATTCGCGGCAAGGGCCTCAGACCCTGGCTGCTGGCGCCGCTGCGCATCGTCAATGCGGTGGCGCAAGCCATCGGGGTGCTCAGGCAGGTGAAGCCGCGCTCGGTGCTCGGTGCCGGTGGTTATGTCAGTGGTCCCGGCGGCATCGCCGCCTGGCTCATGCGCATCCCGTTGCTCATCCATGAGCAAAACGCGATTGCCGGCATGACCAATCGCTGGCTGGCGCGGCTGGCCACCCAGGTACTGGAGGCCTTTCCCGGAAGCTTCGGAGCGGGGGTGCATGTCAGCACCATCGGCAATCCGGTGCGCGAGGACATTGCGGCGCTCGCCGCGCCGGCGCTGCGGTTCGCGGGGCGCGAATCGCGCGCGCGGCTGCTGATTTTCGGCGGCAGCCAGGGCGCGCAGCGGCTCAACATGGTGCTGCCGCAGGCGCTCGCCCGGCTTGCACCGCGGGATCGCCCTCAGGTGCTGCATCAGAGCGGCGAGCGCGGGCTCGAAGCGACTCGCGCGGCCTATTTCGAGGCCAAGGTCGAGGCGGAAGTGGTCCCTTTCATCGACGACATGGCCAAGACCTACGCGTGGGCGGACCTGGCGGTATGCCGGGCGGGCGCCATGACCGTTGCGGAACTGCAAGCCGCGGGCTTGGGCGCGATCTTCGTGCCGCTTCCCATCGCCACCGATGATCACCAGACCAAAAATGCCGCTGTGATGGTCGGCGTCGGCGCCGCGCGCCTCATTCAGGAACGCGATCTGACGCCGGACACCTTGAGCACCATCATCGCCGGGCTCATCGCTGACCGGGCGGCGTTGCTCAAGATGGCGGAAGCCGCACGCGCCGTGCGCATCACCGATGCCGCGTCGCGCCTGGCGGACCTGTGCATGGCCGCGGGAGCGCACGCATGACCGGCACAACGGCTCCCAGAACGGTGCGCACGCGCTTGGAAGACCGGATGCGCCGCATTCAGCGTATTCACCTCGTGGGCATCGGCGGCAGCGGCATGGGCGGGATCGCCGAAGTGCTGCTGAACCTGGGCTACGAGGTTCAAGGCTCGGATCAGAAGGCCAACGCCGTGACCGAGCGGCTGGCGCGCCTCGGCGCCAAGATTTTCATCGGCCACGACGCCGAATACCTGGGCGACTCCGACGTGGTGGTGGTGTCGAGCGCGGTGAACCGCGCCAACCCCGAAGTGGCGGCCGCACTGGCGAAGCGCATTCCGGTGGTGCCTCGCGCGGAAATGCTGGGCGAGCTGATGCGCTTTCGCTACTCCATAGCGGTGGCGGGCACGCATGGAAAAACCACCACGACCAGCCTGGTGGCAAGCATGCTGGCGGAAGCGGGACTCGATCCCACCTTCGTGATCGGCGGCCGCTTGAAGAGCGCCGACAGCAACGCGCGCTTGGGTGCGGGGCGGTATCTGGTTGCCGAGGCTGACGAAAGCGACGCCTCCTTCATGCACTTGCAGCCGATGATCGCCATCGTCACCAATATCGACAACGATCATCTGGCGACGCATGACGGTGATTTTGCGCGCCTCAAACAGAGCTTCGTCGATTTCCTGCACAACCTGCCGTTCTACGGTCTCGCCGTGCTGTGCGCGGATGATGAGCACGTGCGGAGCATCTTGGAAGCCGTGGCGCGGCCGTTCGTGACTTATGGTTTCGGCGAGGGCGCGGATATCCGCGCCGTCAATGTGCAGCGCCTCGGACTGCAATCGCACTACGAGGTAGTGCGCGAAGGCCGCGCGCCGTTGAGCGTGACGCTCAACCTGCCGGGCCGCCACAATGTCTTGAATTCCCTCGCCGTGGTGGCGGTCGCCACGGAGCTGGAGATTGCCGACGAGGCGGTTCAGCGGGCGCTCGCCAATTTCCAGGGCATCGATCGGCGTCTGCAGCAGCTCGGCGAGATTCAATGGCCCGGCGGGCGGGCGCTGATCGTCGATGACTATGGCCATCACCCGACGGAGGTGGCCGCGACGCTCGAGGCGGCGCGCCAGGGGTGGCCGGAACGGCGCCTGGTGCTGGTGTTCCAGCCGCATCGCTATACCAGAACGCGCGATCTGCTGGACGACTTCGGCCGTACGTTGAGCGAGTGCGACGTGCTCCTGGTGACGGAAGTCTACGCGGCGGGCGAGGCGCCCATCGCGGGCGCGGACGGCCGCGCCATCTGCCGTGCGGTGCGCAGCCGCGGCGTCATCGAACCGGTGTTCGTCGAGAGCGTCGAGACCCTCGCCGATTCGCTGCGCGCCGTGCTGCACGACGGCGATGTGGTGTTGACCATGGGGGCCGGCAATCTTGGGCAGGTGGCGCAGGATTTGAAGCGGCGCTTCGCCGCGGGAGCGCACGCATGAACGCGCAACACTCTTTTGAACTGGCGCCGGAATTCAGTGCCCGGGTGCTGCTCGATGTCTCGATGGCCAAGCACACCTCCTGGCACGCCGGCGGCACCGCTGATTTCTTCTTTACGCCGCGCGACATCATGGATCTCGCCTCGTTCGTCCGCCAACTGCCCCAGGAAGTGCCGCTGCTCTGGATCGGGCTGGGCAGCAACCTGCTGGTGCGCGACGGCGGCGTGCGCGGCGCGGTGGTGGCCACGCACGGGGCCTTGGGGGCGCTCGAGCGCCACAGCGCGACCCGGATCCGCGCGGAGGCGGGCGTGCCCTGTGCGCGCATCGCTCGGCAGTGCGTCAAATGGGGCCTGGGTCCCGCGGAATTTTTCGCCGGTATTCCCGGCACGCTGGGCGGTGCGCTGGCGATGAACGCCGGTGCCTGGGGCAAGGAAACCTGGCCGCACGTGGTCGAGGTGGAAGTGCTCGATCGCAAGGGTGTGCGCCACACGCGCACGCCGGCCGAATACGAGATCGGCTACCGGCATGTGAAGGGACCCGGCAACGAGTGGTTCATCGGCGCGCGCCTGGAATTCGAACGCAAGCCCGGGGTGAGCACCGAGGCCATCAAGGAACTCCTCGACAAGCGGCGCGAGACACAGCCGATCGGCGAGTGGAGCTGCGGCTCGGTGTTCACCAACCCGCCCGGGGATCACGCCGCGCGGCTGATCGAGACCGCGGGCCTGAAAGGTTTTCGCATCGGCGATGCCTCGGTGTCGCAGAAGCACGCCAATTTCATCATCAATCACGGGTCTGCGCGCGCCGCCGACATCGAAGCCTTGATCTTGCATGTGCAGAAAACCGTCGCTTCGGTCCACGGCGTGGAGCTTCACACCGAAGTGCGCATCGTCGGAGAACCGGCATGAGCCTGCTAAAACAAAGCGCCATGCGGCGCGCGGCGTCCGCGAAGGAATTCGGCAAGACGGCGGTGCTGTTGGGCGGGGATTCGAGCGAGCGCGAGATTTCCCTGTTGAGCGGCAATGCGGTGCTCGCGGCCTTGAAGCGCCGCGGCGTGGATGCGCACGCGTTCGATCCTTTGGATCGTCCCATCCAGGCGCTGCGTGGCGAGGGTTTCGACCGGGTGTGGATTGCCCTGCATGGTCCGGGCGGCGAGGACGGCGCCATGCAGGGCGCGCTCGATTGGATCGGGGTGCCCTACACCGGCAGCGGCGTGCTCGCTTCCGCTCTCACGATGGATAAGCTCAAGACCAAGCGGGTCGTGGTCGGCGCCGGTTACGCCGCGCCGGACTATGCCGTGTTGTCGAGCGAGGCCGACTTGGACGCGGCCTTGCGGCGCATCGGCCTGCCCATGATGGTCAAGCCCGCGAGCCAGGGATCGAGCGTCGGCATGACCAAGGTCAAGGCCGCCGCGGAACTTGCGGTCGCGTTCGCCGAAGCGCATGCCATCGACCCGGTGGTGTTCGCGGAAACCTTTGTCAGCGGCGACGAATACACCGTGTCGATCTTGCAGGGCGAGGCGTTGCCCTCGATCCGCATCCTGCCCGCAACCGAGTTCTACGACTATCAAGCCAAGTATTTCCGCGAGGACACGCAGTACTTCTGTCCCAGCGGACTGAGCGCAACGGACGAGGGCGAACTCAAGGCCGCGGCGCTGGCGGCGTTCAAGGTCACCGATTGCTACGGCTGGGGCCGCGTCGACTTCATGCGTGATCGCGCCAGCAAGAAATTTTATTTCATCGAGATCAACACCACGCCCGGCATGACGAGTCACAGCCTGGTGCCGATGGCCGCGCGTCAGGCCGGCATGGATTTCGAGGAGCTGGTGTGGCGGGTGCTCGAAACCAGCTTCTCGCGGGAGCGCAAATGACCACACGGCGGTTCAGATGATCGGCGTAATGAGTCGCAATCGCTTCAAGCCGAAGGCGGACAAGAAGCAGTGGCAGTGGCCGGCCTTCTTTGGCGACTGGCGCGTGTACCTGCGCCGTGGCGGATTGATGCTGGCATTGGTGGGGGGCTTGAGCGCGCTGACCTGGGCGCTCGATCGCCCGGTGCGCGTGATTTCCATCGACGGCAGCTTTCAGCGCGTGTCGCCCGGCCAGATCGAAAAGGCGGTGGCGCCGTTCGCGCATGAAGGCTTCATGTCCGCGAACCTGGCCGACATTCAACGCGCCGTCGAGACGCTGCCCTGGGTGGACCACGCGCGCATCGCGCGGCGCTGGCCCAACAGCCTGCGCGTCACGGTGATCGAGCAAACCGCGGCGGCCCGTTGGGGCGAATCGGGCCTGCTCAACACCCGCGGCGAATTGTTCGTCAGGGCCGCGGCGCACGTGCCTGCCGAGCTGCCGCGCTTGAGCGGCCCCGAGGGCACGCAATCGCAAGTGGCGCAGCGCTATCTGTCGGTGCAGGGCCGCATGCTCGAAGCGGGCATGCGCATCGCCGCATTGCGGCTCGATGAGCGCGGCGCCTGGGAGATGGACTTGGACAGCGGCGTGACCGTGCGTTTGGGCAGGCGCGATGTCGAGGCGCGCATCGATCGCTTCATCCACACCGCTTCGCAGGTCATCGCTCACCGCTTGACGGAAGTGAACTACGTGGACATGCGCTATTCCAATGGCTTCGCCATCGGCTGGCGCAACCAGGGCACCCCCGCTTCCGGGCCAAGCAAACATCCTGACGATGCCGACGCCTAGAGGAAATTTTCAAAGACATGGCAAAGCGCTCTGATCGCAATTTATTGGTGGGCCTCGACATCGGCACCAGCAAGGTCGTCGCCATCGTCGGCGAAATCAAGACCGACGGCGCGCTGGAGATCATCGGCATCGGCAGCCACCCCTCGCGCGGCCTGAAGAAGGGCGTGGTGGTGAACATCGAATCGACGGTCCAGTCCATCCAGCGCGCGGTCGAAGAAGCGGAGCTCATGGCGGGCTGCGAAATCCACTCGGTGTACGCGGGCATCGCCGGCAGCCATGTGCGCAGTTTGAACTCGCACGGCATCGTGGCCATCAAGGACAAAGAAGTGCTGCAGGGCGATGTGGAGCGGGTGATCGACGCCGCCAAGGCTGTCGCCATCCCCGCCGACCAGAAGATCCTGCACGTGCTGCCGCAGGAATACATCATCGACTCGCAGGAAGGCATCCGCGATCCGATCGGCATGTCCGGCGTGCGCCTGGAGGCCAAAGTCCACATCGTCACGGGTGCCGACAGCGCCGCGCAGAACATCGTCAAGTGCGTGCAGCGCTGCGGCCTGGCGGTCGACGACATCGTGCTCGAGCAGCTGGCCTCGAGCTACGCCGTGCTCACCGAGGATGAGAAGGATCTCGGCGTGTGCGTGGTGGACATCGGCGGCGGCACCACCGACATCGCGGTGTTCGGCGGCGGCGCGATCCGCCACACCGCGGTGATTCCGATCGCCGGCGACCAGATCACGAATGACATCGCCGTGTCCATGCGCACGCCCACGCAATACGCCGAGGACATCAAGATCAAGTACGCCTGCGCGCTATCGCAACTCGCGAACCCCGATGAAACCATCGAAGTTCCGAGCGTGGGGGATCGTCCGCCGCGCCGCCTGGCGCGCCAGACCCTCGCCGAGATCGTCGAACCCCGCTACGAGGAACTGTTCGGGCTCATCCGCGATGAACTGCGCCGCGCCGGACTCGAGGAGCAGGTGGCCACGGGCATCGTGCTCACCGGCGGCAGCGCCAAGATGGAAGGTGCGATCGAACTCGCGGAAGAGGTGTTTCACATGCCGGTGCGCCTGGGCGTGCCGCAATACGTCACCGGTTTATCGGAGGTGGTGAGCAATCCGATCCATGCCACGGGCGTGGGTCTCTTGCTCTACGCCAAAAGCGCGATGGATGCGCAGCGCACGGAAGCGCCGCTGCTCGCGGGCGGCATGAAGAACTTGCTGGAGCGAATGAAAGCTTGGTTTCAGGGCAATTTTTAACTGGGTTAATGATAACTAACGTAGGAGAACTGGAATGTTCGAACTGATGGATACTTATAGCCAAAGCGCCGTCATCAAGGTGCTGGGCGTGGGCGGCGGCGGCGGCAACGCTGTGTCGCACATGGTCCAGGCCGGACTCGAGGGCG
>Ga0210392_10000843_pt1 | contig 17092 bp, 25 predicted proteins | sample IncBWC30OmetaG_FD_161057 | JGI IMG/M metagenome (GOLD analysis project Ga0210392, IMG submission 161057) | Forest soil microbial communities from Barre Woods Harvard Forest LTER site, Petersham, Massachusetts, United States - Inc-BW-C-30-O ...
CGACCGTCGTGCCGTTGCTGACGCCGGGACGCAAAGCCGGTCTGACCAAGCGCGCCAACGGCACCGCGAGCGCGTCGGCGTGCCAAGCTCACGCGACGCGGCGGCTACGGCTCGCCGCTTGATCCGCGAGCCAGGAGACCAAAAAGGGGGGCGCCGGAGCGATCCGGCGCCCTTTCTGCGTCTGGACCCGGCAAACGGCCCCGCCGTCAGGCTACGGCCGGGGTAGCGCGGCGCCGGCGGACCGGCCGCGCTTACCGGAGCGGCGTCGGCTCGGCGCCGTCTAGGCCCCTCCGGCGGCTCAATCGCAAGCCGGGTGGCTCCGAAGCTCGGCGGGCGAAGCCGTCTCACACCAGTCCGGACGCGGCGGCTTGCTCGCGGCGAGCTGCGCGGCCGGCGGCACGGCCGCGTCTTGCTGGCGCCGGACCACGGCGGGATCGACGGCGGCGATCGGCGCCGCGACCGCTCGATCCGCCGCGCAGGGGTGACCGGTCCGAGCCATCGCGGCGCGGACGCCGCTATCGTCACACATCAACTCGATCGCGACGTCGCGCTCGCCGATATTCGACAGCAGCGCCGCCGCGTTGCGGCGTTCACACGAATGATCTTCGTACCCAATTCCCAGCGTGATTCCTATGCCGGGACCGGCGCCCCCGCCCGATATGCCAACGAGACAAGGGTTGCCGCCGCTAATATTCGGCGCGACGATCTCCGGCGTATTCCGGAGCGTCGTGGTCCCGCCGATGTTCTCGGTCAGCGGATTGCCGGCGCTGCCGAGTGCCGCCGGCGGATCGGTCGAATTCGCGCCATTCGTGCCATTGGCGCCAGGGGCACCAGCCGGATCGACCGCGTTCGCGCCGTTCGTGCCATTGGTGCCGCCGCCGCTGCCATAGCCGGGCGTGACGTTCACCACGCGGACGGACTGCGAGCTTGTCTGACCGCCGACGCGGACGCGCGACGAACCGGACTGAGCGCTCGACGTCGATCCCGAGGTCGATGTCGACGCCGCGCCGGACCTCGAGGTGATCGGCGCGTTAACCTGGGTGCCGGCGATCGCGCCGGTCGCCGACTGATTGCCGACATTCGAAAGGGTGTTTGTGTTGCGATTGTTGGCAGCGGCGCCGGCGGTCGAATTGCTCGCGCTGCCGGAGCTATCGGTCACGGTAGTCTGCGCGTTCGCCGAGACGGCGATCAGGAGCAGCAGCAACGCGGCGATCGGACCATATGCCGGTCCATAGGGGCGGAAGACATTGCGCATTGAAACCCCCGAAAAGAGAACGGGCGGGAGACGCTCGCCGCTCCCGCCCAGGTTGTGGATCGCTCTACTTGTGGAAGTGGTGGGCGGTCGCGGTGCCGGAATCCGTTCCGGTGCTCGTGCCGGTCTGCGTCGCGAGACCGAAGTCAAAGCCCGAGCCTTTGGAGAACGAAGTCCCGACAACTTGGCCCTGGTCGCCGCCGTTCGTGTTCGTCTTGTCCGTGGCGCCGACGATCGAAGCGAACGAATTATCGAAAGCCATATTCGTCGAGGTCACGCTCGCGCCGGCCATATTCGAGCCGGTGCCCAGGTTGCCGGAATTGCTGCTTTCCGAAGCGGTTGTCGCGCTTGTCTCATTCGACGTCGAGCCGTCAGAGTTGACGGTCAGCGCGAAAGCCGGCGCGGCGAGGATCGAGACCGCGAGCGCAGCACTCGTGAGCAGGGAACACTTGTTCATTTTGTAACTCCTGAGAGACGCCACGAGAGGCCCGCCGTGGCGACGGGTGGCCGGCCGGCCGGCCGGTCATATGCCACAGATCGTCTCGATCAGGAACAGGAAAGATTGCCCATAGGTTGCGGCTAGCGAAACAGCCGACCAAGCCCTTCCCAGAACGCGCGCGATGCTTCGTCGAGCGATAGCCCAGGCGGAATATCGACCGCGCCGGTCCCCATATTGATCCGCAAGCCGCAGGGAAACGATAGCCACTGCGGCGAGGGTTGCGTAAAGCCGACCGTATCGGCCGCGCGCATCGTCAGATCGTCCGGCGTGAGCTTCGGTTTATCGTCCATCGCATTGTTCCTGCTGTTGATCGCGCGCCGCGTCTCGCTCGGTAGCTCGCCGAACTGCTCGCGGTAGTATCTCGCGAATACACTCAGATTCCAGAATCCGAATTCGACGGCTGCGTGGGTAACGGTATCGCCGGCGAGCAACCGCTCGCGCGCTTTCATCAAGCGCTGCCGTCGCATAAATTTGGCGGGAGACATTCCGACGTGCCGATTGACGTAGGCGCTTAGTGTGCGGACCGAGACACTCAAAAGCACCGAGACCTGCGCCAGCGGAATTTGCTGATCGCAGGTCCCGGCCAAGTCGATGAAACGCTTTAGCGCTTCGGCGTTGGCTTTAGCTTGCCGAAGTCGGCGCCGATCTCGAATACAAAGCACCAGCCCACCGCTTCTGGATCGCTATCACGACAGACTGCGTGCCTCGGATCGATCTCGACAGGGATCCAATGACCGGGCGGCGAGCCGGGAGGCGCCGGGACTTTCGTCTCCGGCAGATCGCCGGCTCCCTGCAACCAGCCGATCGCTTTCGGCGCAGACTTGCTCGCATAGACCACGACAAGGCAACCCGGCTGGTGCGGTGCGCCGGTCGGCACTTCCATGCCTTCCTCGATCGGTAGCGCTTGCACGACCGGGATCTCCGGACGCGGCAGCGGATGACCCGGACGCGCCGGCAGGACCGGACGCTCGGGAATGATCGGACCGCCGCCGATGCCGGGGAGATTTTCGTCGATGCCATAGTCCGGATCGACCGGCCGACCGGGCCAAGGCAGACCGTGGCCAGGACGCTCGGGGAAGCCTGGAAAGCTCGGCGGCAGTCCGTGACCGGGCCGGCCGGGGAAGATCGGAAGCTGACCGCCTTCGAGATCGCCGCCGCCGAGATCGCCTTCATCGATGCCCCAGTCGGGATCGACCGGTCGATCCGGACGATCTCGCCGTCCGCGCACGAACATGAGACCGCGAATCAATACGCGTTGCAATGGCATAGCTATTTCCTTTCGATTGAGGGGTTGCGGTCGAAAGCACGAGCCTTATGCACCCGTCTTGCACAGACCGCAATCTAAGCGCACGCCGTTGTCATCAGATCGTCTTTGATTCGGTATCCCGATGCTCGCCGCCATTGGCAACGATAACGTGGAACGCGTCGCCGTCATTCGCCGCATTGCCGCTACCGCCGCGATAGCGGATCGTGCGCTGGTGCACCGGCTGGCCGACCCATTGATCCCATACGAGCAAGCCGTCCTCGTGGCGTGCGATCAGGATAGCGGCGTGCGATCTGCCGTCTGTGTGATTGCCATAGCGCCGGTCCGTGTCGAACGTCGCGATCGCGACGCCCTTAATCTTGTCGTCACGCGGTATAAAGCGCGCCTGCGGTCCGCGCCGCCATTCGGACGTATGCGGCGCGCCAGCCGCCTCGCGGACGAACGCGACACAATGACCGTTGCCGACAACGCGGCCGGCGTAGCTCTCGGGCTGCTTGGCAATCCACATCGTTGCCTCCTGTTTAGAATACCAGCAAGTCGCGATCGGTATAGATATATCCGCCGCCGTCTTTCTCGCTGGCGATCGAGACTCCGAGCGCGATGATCGTCGCGATCGCGCAGTCGATTTTTTTCTGAATGTCTTCGCGGCGCGGATAGATATTGCTGCGCGCGTCATAGTGCCCGACGACATTGCCGATACACCACGCGAGGACCGGATCGCCGGTATGGACGATCCGCCGCTCGCGCATCAACGCGTCGAGTAGCTTCGTCGGCTCGGAAAAGTTTAGCGTGCTCGATCGGTATTCCTTCGCCGGGAAGCCGTCATTGCGAAGCCGCTGGCCGAACTGCATACACGCGTAAGGATCGTAACCGACGTCCCGCAGATCGAACCGCGCGCCGATATCGCGTATCCATTCCTCGATTGCTTCGAAGTCGGTTGTCTCGCCGGGAGTAACCGCGAGCGAGCCGGTCGCGGCCCATTGGACATAAAGCGGATTGCGCTCGGCATCGACGCCGCCCTCGGGCAACCATGCTTGCGAAAATATCGCGTAGCTGGTCAGTCCGGTCTCGGCGTCAAAGCGCGGAAAGATTACCGTGCCGGCGGCTAGATCGGTCCGCGTCGCCATATCGATCGCGGCAAAGCACGGCTCGCCGGCGAAGCTATCGAGCGTCATTCCCGGATCGGCGCACGCGGACCAGGCGCCCATGTCGAACACCGCATTATTCGCGCTGACCCAGACGTTCAGGTGCCGCGTCTTGAATGCCGCCTGGAGTGCCGGCGACGCCAGAGCTTGACGCGCGAGCGAGCGCAACGCGTCCGGTTGCACGAGAGTGCCCCACCCCGGATTGGCCTTTCGCCACGTCGCTTCGGCGAAGGGGTTATCGTTGTCGTCGATGGCATAGATCACGCCAAAGAACCGCTCATCCTTGAGCACGCCGCCGAGCACTTGCTCGGTATAATTCCAGACCTGCCGACCGACGCCGGTTGCGTTGTCGGTCGCCGTCGAGATCGAGATCAGCAAGGGTTCCTCGCGCTTGCCGGTCGCGGTTATCAGCACGTCATAGATACCGGACGTCTTATGCGAGCCGATCTCATCGAGCACGGCGAAATGGACATTGAGACCGTCGAGCGCTTTCGCGTGCGACGAAAGCGCCTTGAATGTCGAGCCGGTGCCGGCCTGCGAGATCGAGTGAGCGTTGACCTTGACGCGGAATTGTTGGCGGAAGCCCTGCGTCTTTTCCGCCATCGCTTTCGCCATATCGAACGCGATCGTCGCTTGCGTCCGCGAGACCGCCGCCGAGTAGCCTTCGGCGCCGCCTTCGCCTTCGGTGAATGTGACGCTCAGACCGAGGATCGCCGCAAGCGTCGTCTTGCCGTTGCCCTTGGGAACCCAGATCGAGGCCTGCCGGAATCTACGCTTGCCCGTCTTGCGCTCGACGAAGCCGAACAGGTTCGCCAGCAGCCACTTCTGATAGGGTATGAGCTTGATCGGCTCGCCGGCGCCGGCGCCTTTGACGTTGGTTATTAGCTCGGCGAAGGCGATCGGAAATTCCGCTTTATTGTGGTCGAATTTCCAAGGGCAGTCCGGATCGCGCGTCGCCTCCAGATCGTCGATAAAGCGCTTGCACGCCGCGCGTGCCCATCGGCCGGCTCGGATGCGACCGGAGACAACTGACTTCGCATAGCTGATCGCCGCGCGGATATGCGGCGAGGTTGCTTTGCTCAATCGACGGCGCCGATCAAACGGATTTGCGTGCGTGATATCTGTTCCGCGACCATGATGCGTCGATAGTCCTCGACGATACTCGGCATCATCTCGGCGACGTAGGACCGCACCATCTTAGACGGCAGATCGCGATACGCGGCGAGCAGGTCAGGATAGCGCCGCATAACCGTATCGAGCACCGCAGCCTGTTGCACCTGCGTCGGCTGCGGTCCGGTCATTCCCAGTCGTCACCGTCGAGGCACCGCCGCATCCGGCTCCAGCCGATCTGCACCAGCAATAAGCCCAGCCCTATGAACGCGACGCGGATCATCGGAAGCCGCCGAACAGCAGGACAAGGATCAGGATCAACAGGACGATACCGATGCCACCGAGACCGCCGCCGCCGTAGTAGCCGGATCGGTAGCCGTAGAAGCCGCCGCCGCCGCCGAACAGCACCAAGACGATGATAACGATAAGCAGCAGGTTCATTTCTTCCCCCCGTCGATAATGCGGAGCTTGCGCAGGCTATCCCAACCGGTGCCGGTTTCTTCGCCGGGATCGTCCTCGCCGGCCATAACGGAGAACCGAGCGCGAGCCGCCGGCGTAAAGCCCATCTCGCTTTGCAACCGCGCCATCAGCAGCACGCAATGGTTGATCGCGCGAAGATACGGCGAGAGCACCGCGAAGCCGTTCGGACCCTTTACGAGATAGGGCATCGCCTGACCGCGATTTAGTTGCTGCTGCGCCTGGATAAGCTGGGCGTGGCGATCGAGGACCTCGATGTAGTTGGCGAACACCGCCCAATCGATCCGCCGCAGGAGCGAGCGCGGCGCGTCGAGCAGGACCTCGGTCCATAGCTCGCGCTGCGACGGCGTGAGCCAGGATGGCGCCGGCTTCTGACCGAGATCGCCGTCCGCGACCGGCTCGCGGCCGGCGCGCCGCTCGTGCCGGCTCGGCTGAAAGGTTCCTTCGAGCTTGTGGAGCGCGATCGGCTTCGGCGGACGTCCGGCGCCGCCGATCCGGTTGATCCGTGGTGGCGACGAATTCGACGGCGGTCGCTTGGGCATTGGCGCGGTTGCTCGGCGGTTGCGGGTTCGATCACGGCGGATCAGGGGCCGATTACGCAGCCACCGAAATTCGCCGAATTTTGCACGCGAAAAAGTCCGTCTTGCCGAGCCGGTGTTCCCGCAGCTTCGAAATTTCCTGCATACCCCCCCCTTTAAGACGAAGTGCGGGCATGGCGCGGTCTCTCGCGTTGCGTCTTGCTCGCGTGGTGACGCCAGCAGAGCGATTGAAGGTTGCTCGGATCGAGCCGGCGATGCGGCGCGACGCGGACCGTCTCGATGTGATCGACCATCGCGGCGCGCGTCTCTTTCCCTAGCTGGGCGCAGCGCCGGCAGAACGGCTCGGCGAGCAAGTGCGCGGCGCGAAGCTCGCGCCAGTCGTCATCGTAACCGCGTAGCCGAGACGGCGGTCGCGGATTGAAGCGACCCTGCTCCTGACGGAAGGCGACAAGCTGTTGATCCCTACTCGGCACCCAGGTGGGCCGGAAGACAGGCACCCGCGCGTTGCGGCTCATGGCTCGACGCGTTGCTCGCCGTTCGGTCGCGCGTGCGGCGCGAGACGCGGCTGGATCGCGTTGCCGATCTGCTCACGCATCGCGCGCATCAACGGATCGGCGATCTCCCACGGCGCCTTGGCGATCATCTGTAGGATCACATTCCAGTCTTTGAACTTCAATACGATCGGAAGCGGCTCATTGACATCGATCTCGACCTGCTGGGCTTGTCCGTTGCTATTGCTCATCGTGATAGTCCTCCTATGGGGCGAGCTAGCGCCGATCCTTCGATAGCGTCGAGCCGCGCGGCGATCTCTTTGACCGCATTGACCAGCGCCAGGGTCAGCGGCATCGGGTTGAGTGAACGCAAGTCATCGACCGCGACGCCATCAACATAGCCTTTGCTCCTAACTATCATCTCGGGGATGATTGCTTCGATGTCTTGAGCGATTAGACTGACGTGCTCACGCTCAAGGTCACGAAATGGTGGAGCGTCCGCTGCCATGCCGGTTATTTCGGAAGGTGTCGTATCGTTTCCCTTGAAACGGAACGTGATAGGCGTCAACGCCAGCACTTCGGTTAAGCCTCGCGTATAATCGCCGGTAACATCTTTGATCCGCGCATCGGACGGATTGCCGGTGTTAACGTCGTTGCCATTAACAAAGAAATGCACCAAGGTTCCGTCCCAGGACATCGCGAAATGATTCGCATCTTGGATGTATTGTATTCCGATGGCTCCGCTAACCTGCATATCACCGTTGAGGTTTAAGTAACCTGCGTTGCTTAGAGTCATCAACGCAGTGCCAAAGGTGTTATTCCAACTACGCAATCCAGTTTGGTCATAAAATACATCAACGGCATTGCCAGTCCATCGCCATTGGCGGAAAGCATCAACTCCTGGCGTTCCTCCATAAGAAATCGACATATCCGTGCCGGCGAAGGTAGTAATGCCGAATAGCTGTGCATTACCGCCAGGATCAATAACTAGTCCGTTTGTTACCGGGCCTCCTGCCTGGAAGCCTAGGAACATAGAACCGGCCGCATTAGTCGAGAGCACCCAATGATTGGTGGGGGCGGCTCCAAAGAATATATTGGAGTCAGAATAGATGCCGGTCGCCGAATAGGCCGAGACATTCACCGCCTGAACGGTCGAAAATAAAGCCTGCGTGCCGACGAGCGGCCCCGTCATCGTATCGCCGGTAATGCGGACGAACGGTCCGAGTCCGCCGCCGTTCCGGATCGCCTGCCAGAGTTGCGTCATGTCGTTCGGATTGAGCGGCAGACCGGACAGCTCGATCGCGTTGGCGATTTCCTCCTGCGCGTTATCGAACCATAGCGCTTCGAGTTGCGTCGATGCCGTGCCGAGACCCGGATCGCCGTCGCGGAATCCATCCTTGCCCGGTCCGAATTTGTCCTGAAACCGGGTCGCCGTGCTGATGCGTTGCATTGCTATGGGTCCTAATCCTTGTCGGGTGGTGGTGGCGTATTCCTGCCGGCGAGCAGGAGCGCCAGAATCGCGGTTATCATCTCGCTCCACAGTTCACGCAACTGATCGCCGACGTCTTTACACGCGCCGATCGGCTGGCTCTGGACGATCGCAATAAGCCAGATGCAACCGCTTTCCGCCGCGAGAATGACAAGCATCGCGACGCCCATCGCGGCGGCGAGTAGCAGGAAAGCGGCGCGCAGCAGATCGAACGGAGGACGCGGCATGTCATGGCGGGATAACGAAAGTCGGGACGCCGGTATGGGCGATGAATTGCAACTCGCGCAACGCTTGCTCCAGCAACCGGATGCGCGCCTCAAGGCTGGCGATATACACGGGATCGGCGAGCACAACGGTCGCGCCGGAGATACCGACATAGAGCCGGGGCGCGCCGGGCGTCATATCGACCGCCGGCTCGGCGTCCGAGAGCACGCCCGCTCCTGGCGTGCCGGTGCCTTTGCGTAGGCGGACGGTTCCCATCGCTAGTAGGTGCCGCCGTCCACCAGGGCGACCGTCAGCGCTGTGGTTATCCCGTCGCCGACGATCGACACGTTATCGACGATGATCGCCGTCGCGCCCAACTGGAGATGAATATAGGCGGGTCCATTATCGACGATCAGCCAATCGCCCGGCGCGTAATTGCCGGCCGGCGGTAGCGGTCCCGGCACGCCAGCCGCCGGACTGGACGCGATCAGATACCAGCCGGTCATCGCGCCGGTCGCCGGGATAAGCGGTCCGGCCGGAAACGGACTGCCGGTGCTCGGCGTCGTGGCGTTGCCTGCGACGTCATACACACCGCCGAAGCGGAGATTGCCGGCGAGCGAATCGACGGCGATTTTTAGCTCATTGATCGCCGGGATGATCGTCGGCGCAGTCGTTTGCAAGCCGGATAGCGGCAGGCCCAACTGACCGCGCAGACCAAGCGGCGTAATCGGGAGGATATTGTCGGCGCCGGTCTCGATCGCCGGAGCATTGGCGACGCCCATGCCGAGCGCGCCGGCGGTTAGCGTCAAAGCGCTGCCAGCGGGCACCGTGATCCCGCCAAGCTGCGCCGCCGTCGCCACGCCGAGCGATAGCGCGCCGGCTGCGGACAGGATCAGGCCCGAGGTAACCGTCTCGACGGTAATGCCGCCGAGCACTGCCGCCGTCGCCGGCAGGAGCGTCAGCGCGCCGGCCGGCGCGGTAAACGAACCGCCGACCGGGATCGAGACGCCGCCGATAACCGTGCCGGTTGCGGGATCGAGATCGACCGTAGTGCCGGTCAGCGTCAGACCGATACCGAATGTCAAGCTCACGCCGCCGGCCGGCGCGTCCACCCAGGCGAGCACGCCGCCGACGCCGGTCGTGGATAGCAATTGTCCCGACGTGCCGCCGAGCAGGAGCAAGCTCGCGAGTGAGAACGTCTTGGCGCCGGAGACCGTCTGCGCGCCGACTAGCTCGACTTGCCGCTGCGGCGAGACCAGCGGCGCGTATGCGGCGCCGTCGAATATCGCGAGATCGTTCGTCCCGACGATGTGCGCCGGCAGATTGGTAAAGCCACCCTGCGACCAGAACGGTTCGGCGCGCGTAGCGACGCCAGGAACCGGCAACGCGACCGCTGCGCCACCCGGCGACTTGCGGAGTAGGATAGTTGCCATTGTTACTGTTTCCCCTTGGTGCCGGCGTTACGGGATAGTGCCGCCATCGACGATCTGATCCGGCGCGAGCACGATCGGTCCGGTCATCGTGCCGCCGGCTCGATCGAGCTTGCCATCCTGCAATTCCTCGATGTCCTCGACCGCCGCCGCGAAATTCTGGCGCACCGAGAGCGTTGTCGGCGTGCCTTGCTGCGGGAAAATCGGATTGATGCGTGACGTCATTGCGCTTCGTCCGCGTCGCGTGGATACGGCAGACCGTCCCATAGGCTGTTGCCGTCATCCCAGATCGAGCCGCCGATAAGCCTGTCCCAGTAGTAAGGCGGTATCGGCGTGCCGCCATAGGCCCAGATGATCTCGGTATGCGCCGGCTTGATCCGTTCGAACAGGCATTCGAGATCGCCGGCGGTCCACTCGCGAAGAAACGCCGAGCATCCCGAGTTGCACGTCATGAAGTAAACCACCGGCGCGTTATTGAGGACGTTCACCATCCAGCAATGCGGCCAGCCAGCGCTTTCGGTATTGAGGTAGGAGTCGCACGTCGAATAGACGCGGAACGGTCGGAATTCGACAATCTCGATGTCATAACCGAGCACGGCGGCGAGCGCGATGAAGTCCATCGGCGTAGTCGTGCCGCCTTCCAGGCGACGCGCGACGATCGCCGCTCGGCGCGCCTCGATCGACGTCGGCGGATCGGCGATGCACGGATCGGGCAGACCGCAATCGATCTCCCACATCCGGACCGTCTCATAGCAGGTGCGCGGATCGGCTTCCTTGAGCAGATCGCCGACGCGGCGCCACGCGCGCCAATGCACGCCGGTTAGACCGCGCACGGTCCGCGAGAGCGCGCCGGTCGGATCGCGCGGCCAGACCGGACCGGTCGGCAGCAGCGCCATCGCGCCGGCGTGCGCGTCGTCATACGATAGATCGAGCGCGCCAGGATCGTGCGCGACGTCGCTCATCGGCTGACCGTGAAACTGAGCACGCCGAGAATGCCAAGCGCACCGGTCGGCAGTTGGATACTATCGACCGCCGGCTCATCGATGACGTGATGCCGCTCGCCGGCGGCGATCGACACCGCCTCCCAGAACCACGAACGATAGACGCTCGCACCCGGCTCGCCCTCGCGCAGCAGCATGTCGAGAATCTCATCCTGAACCGCCTGCCGCACGGCCGGCGTATCCGGAAACAGATCGCGGACGGTCACATCGATCGGGAACGCTACCGGCGCAGAGACAAACACCTCTGCCGTAACCGGTCGCCGCGCGTCGAGATATTGCGTCATGCGCGCGACCTCGGCCGCCGGCGGAAGCCCATCCGGATAGCTGGCGTCCATCGCGAATCGGCACACTACCGTGCCGATACCTTGCTCTTTCGGATTGACCCAGGCACGCGTGCAACCCGGATAGGCGCGCATCCAGTTCGTATAGTCATACTCGGCGCCACCCTGCGGCGGCTGCTGGATACGATCGAGAATGCGCCGGCGATATGCCTCCTGGCCTTCCTCCGGATTGCCACCGGCGAAGCCTGGAGCGGTCACCACGGCGCCGGTTACGCCGACGATGGGATTGACGGTATCGAGCACGGTGCCGAGCGGAAGATTGCCGGCCGGACCGGTCAGTAGCGCGGTCGCCGGAATATCGACCGTGCCGCCGGCAACCGACGCGCCGGCTTGCGTGGTCCGCACCTGATAGCGCGTCGCGGTCTGGAATAGCGAGCCGCTCGGGACCGTCGTGTTGGGCGCGACGGTGACCGTTATCTCGCCGGTCGCTATCGTCGCATCTTTGTAGAAAATGCCCCATTCGCTACCGTGGCGACGCAGCCAGACGCCGGTCGCGGTCGTGACGTGAATCTGTTTCGAGTAATAGTCGATGCCCTCTAGCTGCTCATCGGCCATACCGGCGGACATTGCCGCGAGCGCGTCGAGATTGCTTTGCGGCAGACGCGCATCCGCACCGGGGAGATTGGCCTCGATGTCGGCCTGCGCGCGCTCGATAAGCTGCGGCAAGGTATCGCGTTCGAAGCCGTTCGCCGAACTGCTGCCGCTCATGTGCCGCCGGCTCCCCATTGCGCCCAGGCTAGCGGATAGCGCCAGATGCGACGCTCGCCGGCGGGCGCGGTGATCTCGATCGTTAATTCGAGCAGGCCGCGCGCGATCCAGGCGGCGGAGGTTGTAGCAGTCTTGGCGACGCCGGCTTGCACCATCCATTGCAACGCTTCGCGAGAGTATTCCTCCGCTCGCCGGCGCGTCGTCTCGGTCTGCTTTTCGCGCCATAGCAGCCACAGCCGCGAGCCGAGCGGATACGTCCGGAACGTATCGGCCCACCATCCGCGTATCGTGCCCTTGTCGGGAATGACGTCACCCGGCAGCGCCGTGCGGTCGGTGAACAGGCTCAGCAGGACCGCCGTCTCCAGATCGGCGCCGTCCGCGAGCGAGCCGCGCGCATCGAGCGACCAATCGCCGCGCCACAATTCGTTGCTCCAGGCGAGCGCGATATCGACCATCAGGGGATCGGCGTCCCGCGCACGGTCACCAGCGGCGCGTCGAGCGCGATCTCCTGGCCGGCCGATAGCGCGATCCGCTCGCCGGCGGTGACCTCGATCGTCTCATCGGCCTCGATGATGATCCGCCGCGCGCGGATGCGGAGATCGCCCTCGCGATCGAGCAGCACTGACACGTTCTGATCGTTGTAAAGCTCGGTCTCGCCGAGACTGCGGCCGCGCGGACGCGAGCCGCGATCATTGACGGCGAGCACAACGCCGTGGTCGCGGTTGCCCTGGACGAAGGCGACCAGCACATCGCCGCCGGCCGGCGGCACGGACGATAGCCCGTAGCTCTGGAACCGCTCGACGCGATCGGCGACCTCGCCGGCGAGCAAGCCGACCTGCATCGTCTGGATGCCGCCGCTATCGACGGTCGCGCGCAAGACGCCGCGCGCCAGCATCATGTCGAGCCGGCGGATCAGCTGCGCGGCTCGGCGATCGTCCGCGCTCACGGCGCCACCCGGATCAGCCGGCCGCGCCGGGGCCGGCGCCAGACCACCGAGACCGCCGGCAAGCTCGGCGCCGCGACCGGTGCCGGTCCGGTCGCGTCCCAGAACCGGAGACCGGTGATCGTCATCGGCACGAAAGCCGCCGGCGATCCCGGTATCGGGGCCCAGACCGGACTATCGGCGAAAACACCCGGCGCGCCGGTCGCCGGCTTGCGCGCCACGCCAGGACGCGGCCGAGCCGCTAGGGTAACGCCGCCGGCGGCGGACCGGGCCGTAGCGCCGTCTATGGCGCCGGAAACGGGTGGGGTCACTGCTTGGCTTCCTTCCGCCGCGCTTCGCCGGCTCGGCGATCGGCCGCGACCTGCTCCCAAAAGGATCCGCCGCCGCCGCCGGCGCCGTCCGGCTTGGCCTTCGGCGTCGTCTCGACGTCCGGCGGGGCCGGGGTAAGCGCCTCGGGCGGCGCGAGCGTCAGGATCGTCCGCAAGCCGCCGGCGCCGGCCTCGAGGACCGAGCCGGTGATCGCGAGCCGCCGATCGAGACCGAGCCAGTCATCGACCACATCGCAGAGCCGGTTGATCGGCCAGAGCGAGCCGTCCGGCCGCAGCCAGCCGGTGACCGTGATCGTCGCGGTCCGCGCCTTGCCCCAGCGGTTCTGCATTTCCCACTTGGCGCGATCGAGCGCGGTGCCGTTGTCGGTATCCGCGCTCTGCACGAGCAGCATCGGCCGGAACCGGCGGACCGATGGATCGGCGATCTCGCCGACGCTCTGCGCCGCCTGCTCCGGACTGGTATCTCCTGTGCCGGGTTGCTGGCCCTTGACGACATAGAGCGAAAAGCGGTCCCGATCGTCGAGCGTGCCGGTCGCCGCATAGATATTGTCCCCTTGCACGAGAGCCGGCTCGCAGACTTCCTCCGAGCCGCGCGTAATCAGGAGCGAGCCGTCCGGCTGGTCATAGGCGAGCACTTGGCGCAGCCGGCAGATACGATCGATCGCCTCCCACCCGGCTTCGCCTTGCTGGATGGTGAAGTCGAATGGCTCGCCGAGATCGACATCGAAGGTGACCGGAATATCGAACTGCGCGACGATCGCGCGGATCACTTCGGCCGGGTCGCTGTTCTTCCACTGCCAGGGCGGACCGAGATAGGAGCAATCGACCAGATCGCAGACCAGACCGCGCCCGCTGATCTCGATCGCGTGCGCGTCGCCGGAATAGCTCGGGCTGACGAGATCGATCCAGCCGGTGCACACGATCTCATCATTGACGCGGACCTCGACGCGATCTCCCGGCTCGATCCACCACTGTTCTTCGGCACCCGGCCAGGAGCGCGTCGCGATCACGCCGAACTGCGTGCAAGCATTGTCGATCGAGCGCTCGACGCGGACGCGCAGCCAGCCGCCGAAGCGGCGACCGCCGACATCGAGATAGAGCTTGGGATCGAGATCGAGCGTCGCGTCTAAGGCCACGGCGGAAGGGTCAGCCTGGGCGGCATGAAGTTGGGATGCGCGGTCAGATTGGCGCGCCGGATACGCGGCGCCTGCCGCGCCTCGCGATACGCGAGATGCGCGCACACGAGAGACGGTAGCTCGCCGGCGAGCACGAGCAGGCCGGCGTCGCGCGTCGGGCGGCGGCGGTCGATGAGTTGCCACGTCGCCGCCTGTATCTGCCGGAGTGTCCGGCTCGTGCCGTCATTGCGCGCCGATGCTTCATCGATAACGGCATCGAACATCGATGTCGCCGCGTCGCGGACCGCCAAGCTCAGCGGCAGGGCGTCGAGCGCGACCGATGGCAAGCGCTCGGCGAAGGCGAGCGCAGCGGCGCGGTGCACCAGCGCTTCGAACGCCTGCCGGTTGCTCAATTGCCGCTGCCGCGTCGGCGTATAGACCGGACCGCTCGGCGTCATCCGCGCGACGTGCACCGGCGGCAGCGCCGCGCGCCAGGACGATTCATCGACCAGGGCGGACAGCGCCAGGGCATCGTCGAGCATCACGAACAGTCCGACCTGCCGCACCAGGTTCGTGATCCCGCGCGCAACCGTCGCCGGCGGCTGGTGAATCCAATCGACCGGCGAGAGATTGCCGAACACCTTGGCATAGGCGTCGGCATACGCGGCTTGATTGGCGACGCCCTGGCGGATGATCTCGGCTTGATACGCGACCAGCAACGCGACCATCGCGAGCGCGTCATCGACCACGAAATTCGGCACCCGCTCGATCGACCAACTCATCCGGAAAATGCGCCTTCCATTACGCCGTAGCCGCTGGAGACCTGACCGAGCAACGCATAGCCGGGGTCAATGCCATAAGACGGCGTTTCGAAGCTACCGGACTCGACAAAGGCAAGCTGAAATGCCGCATAGCGCCGACCGCTCGCGCGGCTTTCCGAGACAACGCACGACTCGCACATAACCACTTGCTCGCCGTGGAACGGATGGACCAGCAAGCCGGGACCGTCTTCCTCGCAGGCATTCAGCAACGCGTCGCGGTAGGCTTCCCAACCGGGACCGAGCGTATAGGCGGTAAAATTGAACCGCCGCGCGCGCCGACCGAGATCCTCGGCGTTGGGCACGTTCCGCAACGGATACTCGTGCACATCGAGCCGCCGGCCGATCGTGGTCTCATAGCTATCGAGCCGGAACGGCGCGCCGCGAAAGCTGCCGCTCGCGTTGATGAGACCGATACCGGGGAAGAATAGCGGCGTGGCCCAATCGAAAAAGTCGGGCATCAGTAAGCCTCCGCAAGCGCGCCGCGCCGGCCGGCATAGGTGGTGTTCAGATTGACGTCAGTGTTCCCGGTGCTGTTGGTCTCGCGGACGCGCGCGCCCTCCGGCATGTTCTCGAATGAGACCGTCACCTCGCTCTTGCTGGTAGTCTGCGCCGCCGCGCCGAGCGCGGCCGGTCCTTCGGCGACGCCGCCATACATCGAGGCGGCGGACCGTTCGGCGCCGGTCGCGCTGCCGCCGTATATCTGCGCGGCGGACCGCTCGATGCCAGTCGAGCCGCCGCCATATAGCTGCGCGGCGGTCGCCGGTCCTTCGCCGGCTGCGGCCATCGTCGCCGAGCGACCGCTCCAGAAATTCCAAATGCCGGTAAGCCATCCGACCAGTTTCTCCCACGCTGCCATAATGCTAGCGATTGGCGCGGTGACCGCACCGATAACCGCGTCGGCGACCGCGCCGAAGCCGGTGGAGATCGCCGCGCCGGCGTCGCGCATCAATTGCCCCCAATCGATCGCGGTCCAGCTAGCCTTGATGTCGGTCCAGACTTCGCTGAACGTCTGCACGAGCCGCGTGCCGGTCGCCCTTGTCGCGGTAACCGCATCGCTCCACGCTTCGGCGAATTTGTCGGTGATATCGCTCCAGCGGAGACCCTCAATATTCGCCTTGGTTTCTGATAGCGTCCGAGCGAGCGCGTCGCCGGTCTGCTCGGTCTGCCGCGTGATGTTCGTCCAGTCTTTGTAAATCTGATATGCGGCGAAGCCGACAAGCGCGGCGAGCGCGATCACTGCGGCCGCAATCGGATTGGCGGCGAGCGCGATACCGAGACCGATGAACGCCTTGCCGATCCCGAGGATCGCGCCGATCACGCCGGGTGCGACTACGGCGGTAAACGCGAGCAGCAACGTATTGCCTTCGCCGAGCACGGCGACCACGCCATCCCATATCGGCCGGAGACGCTTGATCGCCGGTATGATGTCGTCGCGGACGATCGCGGCGAACGCCGTGCCCATCTCGACCAGATCGCGGATAACGCCGACAACGCTATTCGTGATCCACTCTTTATTGGCCTTAATCCATTCCTTCATACCGGTTGCCGAGCCGCTCATCGACGGCAGCAATTCTTTCAGCACCGAATAGGCCAAGCCCTTAACCTGATGCGTGACCACGGTCATGATGTCGCCGAATTCTTTAGCCGCGAGCGCGGTCTGTAGGTCCATAACCGCGCCGGTTTCCTCAAGCTCGCGACCAAGCTCGGCGATCGTGCCGGCGCCTTCGGATAGCAGCGCGAGCAATTCCGCGCCGCTCTTGCCGAACAGCTTCATCGCCGACTCGGCTTGGTGGATCGGATCGCTCATGTTCGAGATCGCGGTCGCCGCGCGCAGGAATATCTGCTCGGTGTTTAGCGTCTTCAATTCCTGCGCGCTAATGCCGAGCGCGGTAAACACCTGAACGGTTTCTTTGTTGCCCTTGCGACCGGCGGCT
>Ga0210392_10000845_pt1 | contig 17071 bp, 11 predicted proteins | sample IncBWC30OmetaG_FD_161057 | JGI IMG/M metagenome (GOLD analysis project Ga0210392, IMG submission 161057) | Forest soil microbial communities from Barre Woods Harvard Forest LTER site, Petersham, Massachusetts, United States - Inc-BW-C-30-O ...
CCAAGGGCCTAACCAAGGTGGTTGACGGCGAAAAATCCGATTTACTCCTTGGCTATCAACTCGCTATCGATCAGGAGAAGCAAATAAACGGCCTCGCGAACGGCTGGGGCGGCCGGGGCCCATGGGGCGGAGGCCTCGATTCATTCTCGGCGACTACTTCAACTATCAACATCGGGACTTTCGTCCTTGGCATGTATGACCCTGCTGCAAAGAAGCTCATCTGGATAGGTGCTGCCCAACATACGATTGAACCCAGCAAAAAACGGGAGAAAAACCAGGAAAGGCTCAACAAGGGAGCACAAAAACTGCTGAAGAACTTCCCTCCTGTACCAGGGAAGTAAACACCTCCGATCCGGAACGCTCGCGGTGAACGTGCTTAATCGGGGAGCGTGGAGACGCCAGCAAGACCATCGACCTCAAGAAAGACCCGGATAAGAATTCCGCGAACCTGCAAAAGGCTATGGCCAAACTTTTTAGGAATTATCCGACTCATCCTAATAAGTAGAGCGCCAGGGCCGCACGATTCACCCTGTTCCGCCAGAAAACCGGGGGCTTGCCAGCAAGGAGCTTGGGGAGGCTGGAATAAGACTCTGCGACGAAAAAACCCGAGCAGATTGTTAGGTGCCTGAAAAGGACCGAAACGTAGTCTAGCCAGTTCTTTTAGGTCGAACCAGGATAACAATGGATCGCGGGCTCACTTGATATGTCGACTGCTGTAATGGCAAACCGAACTCTGAGAAATCGTCGGGAGCCGGCAAAGCCGTGTCCACAATTCTCACCCAATCCTGGGGCACACCTTCTTGGATTTGGAACTGCAACTCTTGCCAATATGCATTGATCATCACATAGATATCGTCATCGTCCTGTGAAGCGCCGTGCAGACAAAACGCCAGGCTCCGTGAATCTGGCGACAGATCAACCGAGGGGCCAATGCCGTACCAGGAAATGTCGTCGCGCCAGAATCTGCTGCGACAGAGAGAAGGATGCGATTTTCGGAAGGCAATCATACTTCTGAAGAAACGAAAAATGTCTGGATTCGCCCGGAGCTGGCTCCAGTCGAGCCAGCCGATTTCGTTGTCCTGGTTATAGGGATTGTTGTTTCCGAATTGCGTGTTCAGGAACTCATCGCCGGCCCGGAACATCGGGATGCCATTCGACAGCAGAAGCAGGCAGCAAAAGTTCTTTACCTGCTTGCGGCGAAGTGCCAAAAGCGCCGCTGGTGCCCCTTCTTCTCCTTCGTGACCGCAGTTCCAACTGAAATTCTCTTCCATACCGTCCTGATTGTTATGACCGTTGTTCCAGTTGTTTTTCTGGTTGTAAGAAACCAGATCGTGCAGCGTAAAACCGTCGTGGGAATCGATATAGTTCACGGTCTGGTAGGGGTGATAGGCATGGGCGAGGCTGTCCGGGAACAAATCGTCGCTGCCATAAATGCGACGCATGAGGTCCGGGATCATACCGGCATCGCCCCTGACAAAACGGCGGACATCATCACGAAACCGCGCGTTCCATTGAAGCCAGGTTAGCCCTGGAAATCCGCGTCCGAGTTGATACGCGCCGGTGTCCCAAGGTTCAGCGATCAACTTCAATATGCTCAACTCCGGATCGGCGGCAATTTCACTGAAAATTGGAGCATCTCCCCAATTGAGCGATCCATCGGCATTACGGCTAAACACGGATGCCAGGTCGAAGCGGAACCCATCAATGTGCATCTCGTTCTTCCAATAGCGCAGGCTGTCCATGACCAGTTTGCGCACGTGCGGCTGGCTGAAGTTCAGCGTATTACCCGTGCCCGAATAATTCGCGTACGGGTTACCGGGTTCGAAGGATGGCATGTAATAACCTGCGCCATCAAAACCTTTGAAACTGTAGGTGGGGCCACGATGGTCGCCCTCACACGTATGGTTATAAACAACGTCAAGAACCACGGCAATTCCTGCTTGGTGGAAAGCCTTGACCATGTTTCTGAATTCCAGATGCTGCCCATCGTCGTCGCGAGTGGAGGCATACTGCGCATGGGGTGAAAAGAAATTCAAAGGCATGTAGCCCCAATAGTCGCGCTCGTGAGGGTCGCGCTGAAATATGGGCATCAGTTCGACGACCGTGATCCCGAGTTCGTTCAAATATGGGATCTTTTCCACCAGTCCGGAGTAGGTGCCGGCACGCGAAGGATGTACGCCAGAGTTCGGGTTTTTCGTGAAGCCCTTTACATGTAGTTCGTAAATGATTGCGTCCGACTCAGGGCGAGGTGCAACATCTCCGGACCAATCGAACTCGACAGTATGCCCGGTCAGCACTCCCAGCGGCGCTTTTCCGGCATTGGGGCCGGGCACTGTAGCCAGCTTGCGGTCAAACTCTGGCGGAAAGAAAACACAATTAGCATAGGGATCGAGCAAAACCTTCTCGGGACCGAAGGTGTGAAGCTCGGAAGCGACTTGTCCTGAGACCGAGTAGGCATAATAGCGAGCACCACGGATTTGATTGAGCGGGAGCCTGCAATGCCAGATTCGCCCTGACTTGTTGCGGACGAAATCGAATGGGAATGTGAGGATCGGATTTGCCAGTTCCTCGGCGCAATAGAGCAACAGAGTGACGCTCCCCGCGTGCTCTGCATACACCGCAAAATTAAACGCCTGCTCCTCTTCGATCCAGGTTGCGCCGAGTGGCAACGGAGATCCTTCGGATTGTGTCCACCGGCGTTTTTGCGGCGAGACTCTCGACCGCGCTTCACCGAATGCACTGTCCTTGTCAGCAGTTTTGTGAATCGGGTTGCTCACGTGTAATGACCTGGTCTTGTGCGTTGAGTTGAGCTGATCGTTCTCATAATCCGGCGCCTTCTGCATTCACCGACTGAGCATTTGAACCCACGTTCGAGCGACGCTTCGACCTCTCCGTCAATTCACGCAGCCATTCGAAAGCGGCTGTCGACAGCATCTCCTCCGTGACGCTCCAACGCCAGTTTCCACCCGCACGACCAGGTACGTTCATTCGGCTTCCAACGCCGAGGCCTAAAACATCCTGCAACGGCGCAACGCGAAGACCATGCCAGCTCGACCAGCGCCGGTGCTGCTTCGGCACTATTTTTGAGCTGGCGCTTGAGGTAGCTCGATAAAGTTTCCTTTTGGGAATCGGGCAACTGTTCGTACCATTCCCGCGTTGGTGGATTGTCATGCGTGCCCGTATACGCGACCGTGTTGCTGACAAAATTGTGCGGAAGATAAGGATTATCGGCGTGGCCATCGAACGCGAACTGTAAAACTCTCGTTCCTGGTACTTGAAATTGATCGCGCAACAATGCGACATCCGCGGTGATGATCCCCAGATCCTCGGCGATGAAGGGCAAGCACCCGAGTTCTTTCTGGATCGCTTGAAGGAAGCTGGCTCCTGGGCCCGGCACCCACTCGCCGGACCGTGCTGTCTTGGCGCCGGCTGCCACATGCCACGCAGCCGCGAAACCACGGAAATGATCCAGGCGAATCACGTCTACGTGACCCAACAGAGTGCGAATCCTGTCGATCCGCGATCGATAACCGGTCGAACGAAGCGCATCCCAGTTATAGACCGGATTACCCCATAGCTGCCCTGCGGCGCTGAAGTAGTCGGGAGGAACTCCAGCGATGAAGCGCGGCCTCCGCCGTTCATCCAACAACTCCGGGTTCGCCCAAACATCGCTGGAATCCGGTGAAACAAAGAACGGCAGGTCACCAATCAGCCTCACGCCCTTAGCATGGGCGTATTCCTTCACCTGATCTGCTTGGCGCAGCAGCAGAAATTGTTCGAAGCGAAAGCGATCGATTTCCCTGGCCAACTCTGACCGCGCCTTGGCTAAGGCAGCAGGCTTTCGCTGGATCAAATCCTCGGGCCACTCGAGGTAATAGGAACCGTTAAACTTGTTCTTTAGCGCCCGAAAAAGCGCATAGTCTTCCAGCCAAGTTTCCTGTGTTGCGCAGAATTCCTCATAAGCAGGAAGAAGATCACTGCGTTCGCCGGACGTGAATCTCTTCCATGCCTTTTCGAGCAGCCTCTCTTTGAAAGGAATAACGGAATCATAGTCGACCAGATCGGAAGGAAATTGTGATGCGCAGTCACTCATGTTGAGCAAGCCGTCTGAAGTCAAGGCCTCGGGGCTGATGAGCAGACCATTGCCTGCAAACGAAGACACTGACTGGTACGGCGAATTTCCATAACCGGTGGGCCCAAGCGGCAAGGCCTGCCACCACCCTTGTCCAGAGTGGTGGAGGCGGTCGACCCAGGAAAACGCGGATGGCCCGAGGTCGCCGATGCCATGCGGCGATGGCAGAGACGTAACATGCAGGAGCATGCCGGAACTGCGGTATTCAGACGGAAACGGCGGGAGCGTTCCCGCCTCGCAACTGGCGCTCATTGGCGACCCGCTGCCCGACGAACGCAATGCGTTCTTCACTACGGTATTGGGCATGGTTCTACCTTCCAGATGTCGCGAGCATATTCGGCAATGGTGCGGTCGCTCGAGAATTTTCCAGAGCTGGCTACATTCAGGATGGCTTTGCGTGCCCACTCACTCGGATTTGCATATAGCGCTCCGGCGGCTTCTTGTACCCGGCAATACGAGGTGAGGTCCGCCAAGTGCATGTAGTAATCGCCGTTCAGAAGTGTGTCGCGTAACGGACTGAAAATTCCCGGTTCATTGCGGCTGAAATAATCGGAGAAAATGAGATCCAGCGCTGCTCGTGTCTCCGGCTCATTGTCGTAGTGCCAATGTGGGTTGTACCACCCGCGGCTGTTCTCCACTTGCTCTGCGGTGAGGCCGAACAGGAAGAAATTCTCTTCACCGGCTTCCTCGGCCATCTCGATCGTCGCGCCATCGCGGGTCCCCACCGTCAGGGCTCCATTCATCATGAACTTCATATTGCTGGTCCCGCTCGCTTCAAATCCGGCCGTTGAGATTTGGTTCGAAATATCGCTCGCGGGAATCAACTGTTCGGCGAGCGAGACATTGTACTCGGACAGAAAAACGACTTTGATCCTGCCGCGCACAGCGGGGTCGCCATCGATTGTTTCAGCGAGATTATTGATGAACTTGATGATCAGTTTTGCGAGCCGATAGGCTGGCGCAGCCTTCCCCGCAAAGAAAAACGTGCGCGGCACAATCTCGATGTTTGGATTCGCTCGCAGCCGGTTATAGACGACTATGATCCTCAACGCGTTCAGCAGTTGTCGCTTGTACTCATGGATGCGCTTGATCTGGCAGTCGAAAACCGTATCTGGGTCGATGTCCTGTCCTGACGCGGACTTCAGCCAATTGGCAAACTGCACTTTCGCTTCGCGCTTTGACGCGAAAAACACGTCGCGAAAGCTAACGTCCTCGGCAAGTGGTCTCAACGCTTTTAGCTCGCTCAGGTTGGTAATCCATGCTTCGCCGATGGCATCCGAGATCATGCTGGCTAGTTTTGGATTGGCTTGCAGCAGCCACCGCCTTGGCGTCACCCCGTTGGTCTTGCTGTTGAAGCGCTCCGGGTACATCTCCGCCAGATCCTTAACGGTGGTCGTGCGCAAGAGTTTGGAGTGGATTGCAGCGACGCCATTCGTGCTATGCGAGCCGACAATTGCCAGATGAGCCATGCGGATTCTGCGTTGGCCGCCCTCTTCGACAAGGCTGATGCGAGCCGTGCGATCGTCATCGCCGGGGAAGCGAAGTCGCGCCTCGTCGAGAAGACGCCGGTTGATCTCGTAGATGATCTCCAAATGGCGGGGAATAAACATCTCGAACAACTCGACAGGCCACTTCTCAAGCGCTTCAGGCAATAGCGTGTGATTTGTGTAAGCGAGGGTCTTTTTCGTCAAATCCCACGCCTGGTCCCATCCCAGGTGGGCGTCGTCCAGCAAAAGTCGCATCAGCTCGGCGACGGCCAAAGACGGATGTGTGTCATTGAGCTGGATTGCCGCCTTCTCGGGCAGTTGCTCCCAATCTTTATTGAACCGTTGGAACCGCCGTACGATGTCCGCGAGTGAGCAGGCCACCAAAAAATATTCCTGGACGAATCGCAGTCCCTGCCCCGGAGTTGTTGAATCGTTGGGATAGAGCACACGTGTGAGCGACTCCGCCCCGAGACTTTCGGCCAGCGCGCCGACGAAATCACCGGCCCCAAATTCCTGAATATCGAAGTAGTCCGGTGCCGCCGCAGCCCACAGCCGTAGGGTATTAATGGTCTTTCCGCCGTAGCCTACTACTGGTCGATCGAACGGTATGCCGAACCACGTTGACGGTCGAGCGGGGATCAGTTGAAAGCTGCCCCCGATCAGCTTAAATGAGCAACCCAACTTCACTTCCACCATCTCGACAGGTCGCGCGACCTCCCAGGGATCGCCCCAGCGGATCCAATTGTCGGGATTTTCTTTTTGCCATCCAGCAACAATGGATTGCTTAAACATGCCGTACTCATAGCGTAGACCGTATCCCGTGGCCGGCAGGTGCATCGTTGCCATTGAATCCAAGAAACATACGGCGAGGCGGCCGAGACCTCCGTTACCGAGGCCCGCATCGGGTTCTTGCTCAATCAGTTCAAGCCAATCGAGTCCTTTCTCCTTTACCGCGTGTTGAACCAGAGGACTAAGCAGGAGGTTGGTTATGTTGTTCGTCAGCGAGCGGCCGATCAGAAATTCCATAGAGAGGTAGCAAACGCGTTTGGCGTTTGTCTTCTCATATGTGCCCCTGGTCAGCGCCCAACGCTGGGCGAGGACGTCTCGAATCGAATGTGAGAACGCCTCGAAACGCTCTCGCGCAGTCGCGACCTGCGGGTCAATGACGCGGTCGAAAACCAAGTGCCGGTCATAAAACGCGGATTCCGAACCGACAAATGCAATCGGGCCGCACCCGTACTGATTGAGAAGTTCCGAAACGCGCCATTCTTCTGGCGTTCTAGGGGAGACCCGAACGCCTTCCGCGGTTTTAACAACTTTTGTGCTCATTGGAGGTCCTTTTGATCTGAGTTATCTGAAATCGGTACTATCCAACATCCAAACCCTCAATTTCTCGCCGAACGATTGGGGCGACTCACGCGGCCACGTGACGATCGTCATTCCAAAGCCGGATCACCGGCTGGGAAAGCTTGTGCTCATAGCCGAGCGCGCTCAGGCTCGCCGTAGTCAAGAGAAAATACCTGCCCGCTGGTTCCGGACCGAGCGCCAGCCAGCGGGCGGCAAGAACTCGAATGAAATGTCCGCTGGAGAAGAGCAGTACGTTTCCCGGAACTGTGCGGACACGCTGGACCACACGGTCCGCCCGCTCGCCTACTTCTGCTGGCGATTCGCCTCTTGGACAGCCGTCTCGGAACAGTTGCCAGTCTGGGCGTTCCGCAAATATCTCGGCCGAGCGCCGCCCTTCATATTGACCGTAGTTCCATTCCACCAGGTCAGGATCAGTTTCGGCCACGGCGCCAAACCCGGCCAGTTCACAGGTTCGGGCCGCGCGCTGCAATGGGCTGGCAAACACCCTGGCAAATGTCATGCCCTTGAGGCGATCTCCGAGCCGCCGGGCGTTGCGCTCGCCATTTGGAATCAGAGGTAGGTCGGTAAGGCCCGTATGCTGTCCCGAGAGACTCCATGCTGTTTCGCCGTGACGTGCCACATACAACGCTGGAAGTACTTCGCCCATGCTGGTTCTATCCTTTTTCTGAATTAATTCATGCCCAATTCGCTTGCCGCTCTCCCGCCTTGTCGAAGGGACTCTTTCTGGGCAACACTCGCGGTTGTTGTCCCCGCTCGTGTGCCTGCGCCAGCTTCCAACATTCTTTAGCGATAGCCCAATCTTCCTCAGCCCGAATCACCAGGACGCGCACACTTGAATCTGCCGTAGAGATTTCCTGATCGAGAGAAGGTCGTGCGTTCGTTTTACTCTCGAGTCTGAGGCCCAGAAATTCCAATCCGCTGCAAGCCGCGGCTCGCACCTCGGGGGAGTTCTCGCCCACCCCGGCGGTAAACACCAGGGCATCAATTCCTCCCAACACGGCGGCCATACCACCTATCGCTGCTCGTAAACGGTGCACATAAATGTCGAATGCCAACTTCGCTCGCTCGTGACCTTGTCGGATGCCGGCGAGGATGTCGCGCATGTCGCTCGAAAGACCCGAGATACCGAGTAAGCCCGATTTTTGGTTCAGCACCTTGTCGATGTCCTGGCCATCCAACTGGCCCTGGCGCATCAGGAAAGTCAGAATTCCGGGATCCACCGACCCGGAGCGTGTCCCCATCATCAGACCCTCCAACGGTGTAAAGCCCATTGTCGTATCAATGCTCTGGCCGTCGCGGATCGCGGTGACTGAACAACCGTTCCCAAGGTGGCAACTCACAATTCTTAGAGCCTTCACATCCGCTCCGAGCATCTGCGCCGCCCGCTCGGCACAGTACTGATGATTGATCCCGTGGAATCCGTAGCGGCGAATCCCGCTCTCAAACCACTCATAAGGACCAGGATAGATCGCCGCGAATGGTGGTATTTGGCAGTGAAACGCGGTATCGAAGACGGCCACTTGGGTAACTGCGCCGAAAAGCTCTTCGACTATCTTCATGCTTTCCACTTCGGCGCGAATGTGCAGTGGCGCGAAAGCCGAGAGGCTCTCAATGGCCGCTCGCACTTTGTCCGTGATTACTACGGGGTTCTTAAAATGCGCGCCGCCATGGACCACACGGTGTCCTACCGCGTCGATTTCCAAAGTCGAGGCGATGGCACGCGCGTTCCCATCACGCGCGGTGCGCAGCAGGTGCCGGATAACTTGCTCACGCGAGCAAACCGGCAATTCTTCTTTGAAGGTGACACCCTGCGAGTTTTTTACAAGGATCGCCGCGGTGTCGACACCCCACTCGATTTTCCCCTGCCACAAGGGGATGGGCGGATGATGCGGGACCGTCTCGCCAATTTCGTACAGGCAGGCTTTTTGGCTGCTGGAACCCGAGTTGAGTACGAGAATTTTCATATGTTGATAGGCCAGTTCAGTTTTTTTGTTCTGCCGCTGGCGTCCTTACTCCCCAGTAAGTGGGATGGCTCGCTTCTGCGGCTATGGCGCTTCAGATCAGCGAGGCGCGCCACTCGTGAGTTGAGTACGGTCGGGACCATTTCTCACGCCACTGTTTGGGTCACCTTGGAGAGCGCGTAGTCTTCCAGGTGGCGGGCGTCGCTGTTGAACTTGCGGATGCCCTCGGCAAGTTTTTCCGTCGCCATGGCGTCCTCGTTGTGCATCCAGCGGAAGGTCTTCTCGTCCAGATGAATGCGTTCTTTCTTGCTCGCCTGCGCTTTTGCTGGGTCGAGTTTACGCTCCAAAGTGCCCTCGGCCTGCTCCAAGTGGTCAAGAACGTCTGGACTGATGGTGAGCAAATCAGATCCGGCCAGGCGGACGATCTGATTCACATTCCGGAAACTTGCCCCCATCACCTGGGTCTTATAACCGAATTTCTTGTAGTAATTGTAGATGCGAGTGACGGACGCAACCCCGGGATCTTGGTCCGCTGGAATCTCCGCCACGCCGCGCTCTTTCTTGTACCAGTCGTAAATGCGGCCAACGAAGGGCGAAATCAAGGTTACTCCAGCTTCGGCACACGCGACCGCTTGAGCAAAACTGAACAGAAGTGTGAGATTGCAGTGGATGCCTTCCTTCTCAAGAAGTTCGGCTGCCCGGATGCCCTCCCACGTGCTGGCGATCTTGATCAGGATGCGTTCGCGCGCCACGCCATTTTTCTCATACAGCGAGATTAGCTTTCGCGCCTTGGCGATCGTCGCCGTGGTATCGAAGCTCAAGCTCGCGGCGACCTCCGTGGAGACACGGCCGGGCACCACTTTGAGAATTTCACATCCGAACAAGACAAAAAGACGATCAATGAACTCTTCCGCCATCTCTTCATGGCGGCCGCCGCTCTTGAGGGCAAGCTCGGCAGCCTCTTCCACCAAGTGCCTGTAGACCGGCATCTGGGCGGCCTGAAAGAGAAGCGAAGGATTGGTGGTAGCGTCCTGCGGCCGGTGCCGGGCAATGGCCTCAATATCACCGGTATCCGCTACAACGGTCGTGTATTTCTTCAGGGATCCTAACAATGTCATTGTGCTCTCCTATCGTTCAGATCTGAAACTTTGGATTTACCTGCCATCGCGTGATGCGGCCATCTTGCTAGCTTCAAACTGAGTGACCTTGGCCAGCCGGCGACGATGCCGATCGGCACCGCCGAACCTGGCGTCGAGGAAATTTTTCGTGCAGTCCCACGCGACTGCGATACCCATGGTGCGGCCTCCTAAGCAGAGGATATTCAGGTCATCATCCTCTACCCCCTGGCGCGCCGAAAAGTCATCGTGACAGAGCGGCGCGCGTGCGCCAGTCACTTTATTGGCGGCTACCGACGCGCCCACGCCGCTGCCGCACACCAGAATGCCGCGCTCCACTTCTTGACTGGCCACAGCCCGAGCGAGGGGGAGCGCAAAGTCCGGGTAGTCATCGTCGTTGTTATAGACTTTGTTGCCGAAATCGACGACCTCGTGGCCTTCTTTGCCAAGCAACTTGGCGAGTTGCTGCTTCATTTCGAATCCGCCGTGATCTGCGCCTATGCCCACTTTCATGCGGTGCTCCTGTTCAGCTCTGAGCTCGCTGTTGAGCAATCTGGCTCTTCGCCGCAGCTATAATTCTTTCCGCGCTAAAACCGAACTTCTTCAACAACTGCTTAAGAGGTGCCGAGGCTCCAAAGCTTTCGATACAGACGTTGTGCCCCTCGGAGCCGGTGTATTTGCTCCAGCCAAAATCGGATGCCTCCTCCACTGACACCCGTGCCTTCACGTGTGGGGGCAGAACAGATTCCCGGTAATTCCTGTCCTGATCGTCAAACAATTCCCACGACGGCATACTGACCAGGCGTGCCCGCACGCCCTCCTTGCTTAATTGCTCGTAGGCTTCCAGGCAGAGAGCCACCTCGCTGCCGGTGGCGATGAGGATGACCTCAGGGTTGCCGTCCGGGGCATCCGCGAGAATGTAGGCCCCGCGGGCCAGGCCCGAGGCCGGGGCGTACTTCCTCCGGTCGATTGTCGGAACGGCTTGGCGAGTGAGCACCAACACCGCCGGCTGGTGGTGCAGTTGTAGAATGACCTTCCAAGCCTCTCTCACCTCGTTCGCGTCCGCCGGCCGGATCACAATCAGGCCACGCATGGACCGCATATGGGCAAGCTGTTCGATGGGCTGGTGCGTGGGGCCGTCCTCGCCAACTCCAATGGAGTCGTGAGTGAACACATAAATCACGGGGAGCTCCATCAAGGCGCTCAAGCGCATGGAGCCCCGCATGTAATCGACGAAAATGAAAAATCCCGAGCCGAAGGGCCTGACTTTCACCAGGCTCAGTCCATTTAGTATGGCGCCCATGGCGTGTTCGCGGATTCCGAAGTGAAAATTGCGTCCGGCATGGTTCTCCGCCGAGAAATCGCCGGCGCTCTCCTGCGTGATACGAGTCTTGGTGGAGGGCGCGAGATCTGCGGATCCTCCGATCAACCAGGAAATGTTCTTGGCGGCCGCGTTCAGCACTTTAGCCGAGGACTCGCGAGTCGCCAGTCCTTTCGGGTCCGCAGGAAATTCGGGCAATTCGCGGTCCCAACCCTCCGGGAGTTGGCGGTGCTGCATGCGGAATAGTTCTTCGGCGAGCTCGGGATACTGCTTGCGATACTCCCCGATTCGCGCGAACCACGCATCGCGTAACTGCTTGCCGCGCTTTCCGATGCCTTGACGGAAATGGTCGTAGACGCCTTCCGGCACAAAGAATTTCTTGTCTTCCGGCCAGCCGTAGTTTCGCTTCGCGAGCCGGACTTCGTCCTCGCCGAGGGGTTCACCGTGAGCACCACTAGTATCTTGCTTATGGGGCGCGCCGTATCCGATGTGGCTGTCCACGATGATGAGTGTGGGGCGATCCTTGGTGTTATGAAAAGTGCGGAACGCACGGGCCAACATGTCGAGGTCGTTTGCGTCTCCAACCCGCGTCACGTTCCAGCCGTAACCGATAAAACGCGTGGCCACGTCTTCCGTAAACGTCAGGGAAGTGTTGCCTTCGATCGTGATGTGGTTGTTGTCGTAGATCCAGCAGAGATTCGAAAGCCGCAGGTGTCCAGCAAGAGAGGCAGCTTCGCTTGAGATGCCTTCCATCATGCATCCATCTCCGCAAAGCGCGTAAACGTTGAAGTCGAAAAGATCCTCGAAGCCTGGGCGGTTGTAACGCGCGGCCAGCCATTGCCTGGCTATCGCAATGCCCACGCTGGTGGCGACGCCTTGGCCGAGCGGCCCTGTGGTGGTCTCCACACCCGATGTCCAGCGGTACTCCGGATGTCCCGGGCAGCGGCTATCCAATTGCCGAAACGCTTTGATGGCATCCAGTGGAACTGATACTTCACCGAGAGTTTCGTAGTCTTTGCTCACAGCGCGGACTTCGGTCAAGTGCAGCAGAGAATAGAGCAACATGGACGCGTGCCCGATCGACAGCACGAAGCGGTCACGGTTCGGCCACACGGGATCTTGCGGATCGAAGCGAAGGAACTGCTGCCAGAGACAGTAAGCCACCGGCGCCAAGGCCATGGGAGTCCCGGGATGCCCCGAATTAGCGGCCTGGACCCCATCCATGGAGAGTGTACGAATGGTGTTGACACAGGTCAGATCCATTGTTTGCAGCAGGGGAGAACTGGGGGAAACCGTTGCTATACTCATTGAGAATCAGAATCCTTTCGCTGCCTCTCTTCGGCGGTCCACTCTGTACCAAACAAATCCAAGGCGGGGGTTCACTCGTGCGCAGCTATCCCTTCGATTCGATCCGGGCTGACTGTTGGGGCCAGCGCCATCCGGTAATCTCGGGGCTGTCGATGCCATGCTTGTAGGCGTAGGCCCGGCAAGCGATCTGGGCGTTGCGAAAGTTCTCCTTGGCATGGCCACCGATGTTCTGCAACCGCGGGACGCGGTCGATGGCGTCGATGGCCAGGCTGAAGCGATCGGTCTCGTTGTTAATAGCCAGCTCCATTGGTGTGTTGATGTTGCCCTTCTCCTTGTACCCGCGCACGTGTATAGCCTTGTTCTTACGCCCGTAAGTGAGGCGATGGATCAGCCATGGATAACCGTGAAAATTGAAAATGATCGGTTTATCGCAGGTGAAAAGAGAGTTGAAGTCCGCGTCGGACAAACCGTGCGGATGCTCGGTGCTTGGTTGCAGCTTGAAAAGATCGACAACGTTAATGAAACGGATCTTGATATCAGGAAATTCCTGCCGCAGCAACACCGCTGCAGCCAAGGTTTCCTGCGTCGGAATATCTCCGGCGGAAGCCATGACCAGGTCCGGCTCGCCACCCTGGTCGTTACTGGCCCAGTCCCAGATGCCGATGCCCTTGGTGCAGTGCTCGATCGCAGCATTCATGTTCAGGTACTGAAGATGCAGCTGCTTGTCGGAAACGATCACGTTGATGTAGTTCTCGCTCCGCAGACAGTGATTGGCCACCGACAACAAACAGTTGACGTCCGGCGGAAGGTAAATGCGCGTGACCGCGGCGCTCTTGTTCAGCACCACGTCCAGGAACCCGGGATCCTGGTGCGTGAAACCATTGTGGTCCTGCCGCCAAACCGTCGAAGTGATCAGCAGGTTCAGCGAGGCGATCTTCTGACGCCAGGACAGATGGTTGCAAATGGACAGCCACTTGGCGTGCTGGTTGAACATGGAATCGATGACGTGGACAAAGGCTTCGTAGGAGGAGAAGAAGCCATTGCGCCCGGTGAGCAGATAGCCCTCGAGCATGCCTTCCATAGTGTGCTCGCTGAGCATCTCGATGACCCGTCCGTCCGTCGCCAGTTCGCCGCCATCCTGGTCTTCGGGGAAGTATTCGGCGATCCAGAATTTCTTGGCGGCCTGGTAAACTGCTTGCAGTTTGTTCGAGGTGGTTTCGTCCGGACCGAACACGCGGAAGTTCGTCATGTTCGTCTTCATCACGTCGCGCAGGAAGTTCCCCAGGGGTGGCACGTTCTCGGCTTCGATGCTTCCCGGCCGGTCCACCTTCAGGGCGTAATCACAGAAATCAGGCAAACGCAGCGTCTTCCTGAGGACGCCGCCATTGGTATGCGGGTTGGCGCTCATGCGGCGGTTCCCCGTGGGCGCGAGTTCCTTGAGCTCCGGAATCAGCTTGCCATTCTGGTCAAACAACTCCTCGGGCTTTTGGTCGCGCATCCACTTCTCGAGGATTCGCAGTTGTTCGGGATTTTTCTTGACGTCGGTCAAGGGCACCTGGTGGGCCCGCCAAAAGCCTTCGAGCCGGTGACCGCCTACTTCTCGTGGTGCGCCCCAGCCTTTCGGAGAGCGCAACACGATCATCGGCCAGCGCGGCCGCTTGGCCACGCCGCTCGTGCGGCATTCCTGCTGATGCGCCTGGATCTCCCGGACGCAATGTTCCACCGTAGCCGCCATGGCCTGGTGCATGCTGTCGGGATCCGAGCCTTCGACGAAGTAGGGCGTCCAGCCGTACCCGCGCAGGAGGTTCTCTAACTCTTCGTGGCTGATGCGCGCCAGAAGAGTGGGATTGTTAATCTTGTATCCGTTCAAATGCAGGATGGGCAGCACCGCACCATCGCGAATGGGATTCAGGAATTTGCTGATGTGCCACGAAGTGGCCAGCGGTCCGGTTTCGGCCTCGCCGTCGCCAACCACCGCCGCGACGATCAACTCTGGATTGTCGAACGCTGCGCCGCAGGCATGCGAAAGCACGTATCCCAGTTCGCCTCCTTCATGAATCGAACCGGGAGTTTCTGGCGTGCAGTGGCTCCCAATGCCGCCGGGGAAGGAAAACTGCTTAACGAACTCGAGCAGACCAACTTCGTCCTCGCTCTTTTCCGGATATATTTCGGAGTATGTACCCTCCAGATACCCCGGCCCTAGAACCCCTGGCGCCCCGTGTCCAGGGCCAGCCATGAAGATCACGTCGAGATCGCGCTTCTTGATGAGGCGGTTTAAATGGATGTACGTGAAAGCAAGGCCGGGGCTGGATCCCCAATGTCCGAGCAGGCGGTTCTTGATGTGCTCGGGCTTCAACGGCTCTTTTAACAACGGATTCGCTTGGAGATAGATCATCCCGAGCGCCAAATAATTGCACGCCTGCCAGTATGCGTGGGTCTTCCTCAGTTCCTCAGAGGTCAACGGTGTTCCTTGCACCGTGGAGCGCGCTTTCCCATATGCACTCAGCGACCGCGGTGCGGGTTCTTCAATTAGTACTCTCGACGTCATTTTTGGGGCTCCTTACATTTCACTCTGCGTGAGGCAGATCGCGATTCTTCCGAAAGCACCCTCACGGTCGGTTTGGAACATAGGCCGTGCGGATCGTGCTCAGTAGTATTTACCGCAAGCGGGGTGCCATTCGCGAACAACGAGAAAAGAGGAGCTTCCTGCACTTGTGCGGGTATTCGAGTGCCCGCATGCAGGCAGCATGCCCGGAATCTGGCTCTCTCGTGATGCGAAAGGATCTGCTGAGTCCTCCTTATGTTTCTCGCGGAGATGCACTTGAGCGAACAGACCGAGCCGGGGATCCGATGGCCACTCGAATGCATTTCCGGCAGGAGCATTGCCGATTAGAAAGGAATTGCGATCAGACGCTCGATTCTTGTCCTCGGAAAACCGTTTTGGCTGGCCCTGGCAGTACTGCTTTGCAGCTTTGCCGGCTGGTCTCAACAGGCTCCGCTAGACCAAAGAGCGACGAGTGCACTCGCTGACCCTCAGGACACACCGGCTTCCGCCGGTGGGCAGCAATACACTCAGCAACCAACGGGAAGCATAAGCGGCAAAGTGATTGATCAATCCGGAACCGACATTGCCGGAGCCGTAGTGACACTTAAGCGTGAAGGCCAATCTTCGGAGCTCGAGGCAACTTCGAATGGGGATGGGCTGTTCGCGTTTACCGATGTCCCTCCAGGCGTATTCCAGCTCACCGTTTCATCCGAGGGTCTCGCGCCGCAAGAGTTCTCCGGGACTCTGCAATCTGGGGAGCCTTTCGTCACGCCGCTGATCATGTTGGTCATTCCCACGCAGGTAACCGAGGTGGTCGTTAGGCTAACGCAGCAAGAGCTGGCAGATGTGCAAATCAAGGAGCAAGAGAAACAGCGAGTGCTCGGGATCGTCCCGAATTTCTATGTCAGCTACGAGCGAAATGCAGTTCCTCTTTCGGCGAAGCAAAAATTCGAACTTGCTTGGAAATCGGCTAGCGACCCGGTCGCGCTTGCGGGAGTTGGGTTTATGGCCGGGATTGACCAGGCCGCAGATCGTTGGGGAGCGTACGGACAGGGAGCGGAAGGATACGCAAAGCGCTATGGCGCCACTTATGCCAATGTTTTCACTTCTACATTTATCGGTGGCGCGGTAATGCCTTCGCTTCTCAAACAGGATCCACGGTACTTCTAGAAAGGAACCGGCAGTACGAAATCGAGGATTCTCTACGCTCTGGCGAGTTCGGTGATGTGCAAAGGGGACAATGGACGCTGGCAGCCGAACTACTCGAATGTGATTGGAAGTTTTGCTGGCGCAGGAATGCAGGCTCTCTACCTTCCCGCGAACGATCGCCGCGGATCCGGGTTTGTCGTTTCATCGGCGCTGATTAGGCTTGGTGAAACGTCTCTCACGGGTGTCCTTCAAGAGTTCGTTTTTTCGAAATTGACGCCGAACCGTCCGAGGCGGTCGACATGGCAGCCCTGAGTAACCTGTAGAACAGATCGTAAAGAATCGGGAGCGCAGCTTCGATAGCCGGAACCGATACTCGATTTCGGTTCATCAAATCTCCCACGATGACACTTCGTCGCAGTTCACGACTTAATGGCCAGCAAGGTTCTCGTCGTTGTGCTTTCCTTGGTCTGCGTCTTGGTCTCGCCTAAGACGCTTGGAACGGAATTGAAAGCAGCTACTGCGCGGGCTTTCCAGCAATATGTGGATCTCACGGAGGCGCGGATTCGGGGCGAGATTGCGCGTCCGAGTAGGTTCCTGCAAATCGATGCGCTCCCCGAGACTCAAGAGCCCGAGGTACGTTCTCGGTTGCTGAAGGGCGAGATATTCATTCAATCCATGGCGACCA
>Ga0210392_10000848_pt1 | contig 17039 bp, 13 predicted proteins | sample IncBWC30OmetaG_FD_161057 | JGI IMG/M metagenome (GOLD analysis project Ga0210392, IMG submission 161057) | Forest soil microbial communities from Barre Woods Harvard Forest LTER site, Petersham, Massachusetts, United States - Inc-BW-C-30-O ...
TCTCGTGGATCTGCGTGTGCAGCGCCAGGTCCATCAGGCCGAAGGAAAGCTGGCGGCGATAGAACATGCCTTGTGTCGCCAACCGCGAGGCCTTCAACTGTGCGAGGATGTCCGCCGGGACCTTTTTCTTCGGGTCGCGATAGTCGGCCGCGAAGCTGTCCAGAACCGTCTTGTCCCACGCCCAGTTCTCGAGCATCTGCGACGGCGCCTCCACAAAGTCCTGCGGCACGCTGGTGCCGGAGAAGCGCGAGTATTTGGCGCGCGTTAAAATCGTGTGCATCGCATGGCCGAACTCGTGGAAGACCGTCTCCACCTCGTCGTGCGACATGAGCGAAGGCTTGCCCGGCTGCGGCGGCGGGAAATTGCAGACCAGCGAGCAGACCGGACGCTGATATCTCCCGTCCGGCAGCAGTTTGCCCTCGATGATGCCGAACTGCGCGAAGTGGTTATACTTTCCGTCGCGCGGAAACATGTCGAGATAGAACAGGCCCATCGGTTCGCCGGTCTTGGCGTCGCTCACGCTGTACAGTTGCAGGTCGCCGATCCATTTGTACGGTGCCTCGACGCGCTCAAATTTCAGCCCGAAGATGCGCTGGTAAATCGCGAACATCCCTTCCAGCACGCGGTCGTAGGGAAAATAAACGCGCAGCTGCTCCGCATCCACGTTGTACTTGGTTTTCCGCAGCTGGTTTGCAAAATACCGCCAGTCCCAGACATGGATGGTCGCGTTGGCATCGCCGGTTTCCTTGATTTTTAATTGGCGGAATTCCTCCAGTTCCGCGTCAAACTTCGGTTGCAGGCCGGTCTTGAGCTTTTCCTCGAAGGCGATCGCCGTGGCGGCATTCTTGACCATGCGCACCTCGGTTGCCATGTCTGCGTAGCTCACGTAGCCGAGGCGATGTGCAATGTTGTCGCGGTGGACGAGGATTTTCTGCAGCAAAGGGATGTTAACATCCCGCGCGAGGTTGCACTGGGCGGTGATCATCTTCTTCCGCGTCGCTTCGGACTTGGCGTTGTCCTCCACCATGATGTAGTGGAACGTGATGTTGGCCATCAACGTGTATTCGTCATCGCCCGTCTTGATGCCCTGCTGGGCGAGAAAATCCTCCGGCACGCCCTCGAGTTCCGCCTTGGTGAATTTCAACGGCTGCTTCGCCTTGGTGACATTGTTCTCAAAATCCGTTTCCAACGCCGTCAGTTCCTTGCGCAACTTTTCCACTTCATCGCGCTGGTCCTTCGGCAAGTCCAAACCGGCCCGGCGGTAGTCGCGCAACGTTTCGTCGAAAAGCTTTTTATCTTCGCCTTCCAGTTGCGGTTGGGTCTTGGCGTAGGCCTTCACCGACGCATAGACATCCTCGCGATAATCCGTCCCGACCGACCAGTCGGAGAGCTTCTTGATGGCATCAGTGGCCGCGTCGCGCACGGCGGCGTTGGTGCTGGTCTGTTCGATGAGCGAGAAACGGTTGGCCACCAGGCCCTGTTCGTAACCCATGTCATCCAGCGCCCGGATGGTGTTCACGAAATTCACTTCGCCGGGCTGGAGCCGCCCAATGTTGTCCAGCGCGGTGTTGCCATCTTTGATGGTCTTGTCCGTCGTCGCCTGCACGGCCTCGGGCGTGGTCTCAAACGTCGGCAACTCGACCACTTCGTTGAATTTTGCCGCGCGTTCCTGAAACTTTTCCAGCGAACCGGTCGGAATGGGTTTGGGTTTCGGCAAACTGGAGCAGGCGGTCAAAGTCGCGACCATGGTTATTACAGGAATGGTGTGCCAACGCATATCCCGCGAGCCTAAACGCCCCGACGCCACATTCAAGCCGATAGTGACGGTTGCGCCATTTTCCATTCGCCATCCGCCGCGTGACATTTCACACTTCCCAAAATGCAGTTGCTCGAAATCAAGAACCTGCAGATGGACTTCGGCACCGGCGCCGGCGCCTTGCGGGCCGTGGACGGCGTGTCCCTCACCATTGGTGCGGGTGAAACCGTCTGCCTCGTCGGCGAGAGTGGCTGCGGCAAGAGCATCACCGCCCAGTCCATCGCCCGCCTTGTTCCCGCGCCGCCGGCGAATTACGTCGGCGGGGAGATTTTGCTGAACGGCAAGGATACGCTGAAGATGACCAATCGCGAACTGCAGCAGATTCGCGGCGGCGTGGTCGGCTATGTCTTCCAGGAACCGGGCGCGTCGCTAAATCCCGTTTTCCGTATCGGCGCGCAGATCAAGGAATCGCTCAAGCTGCACCAGCCGGCGAAGGCGAATGACGCCGAGGTCATCCGCCTGCTGAAACTCGTCGGCATCCCCGCGCCAGAATCGCGTATCAAAAATTATCCCTTCGAGATGTCCGGCGGCATGCAGCAGCGCGTGATGATTGCCATGGCGCTCGCCAGTGAGCCCAAGCTGCTCGTCGCCGACGAACCCACGACCGCGCTCGATGTCACCATCCAGGCGCAAATTTTGGACCTGTTGCGCGACCTCAAACAGCGCCTCGGCATGGCCATCCTGCTCATCACGCACAACCTCGGCATCGTCGGCGACATGGCCGACCGCGTGGCTGTGATGTATGCCGGCCAGATAGTGGAACTGGCGCCCGCCCGCGAACTCCTGCGCCGCCCGCTGCATCCCTACACCCGTGCGCTGATGAATTCCGTGCCGAAGTTGGGTGCCGCCGCCGACCGCCTCTCCGCCATTCCCGGCAACGTCCCGCGTCTCGGCAATTTTCCACATGGTTGCCGCTTCGCTCCGCGGTGTCCCATCGCCAAGCCGGAATGTTCTGAGAAAATTCCTGAACTGCTCGAAGTTGAACCCGGCTGGTGGGTGCGGTGTCCGTTTTGGACGATTGAATAAATGGCTGTTGAATATGAACGAGTACCACAGATTGACTTTAAAGGAAAAATTGCTGCTCGTGTTGCTGTTTGTCTTTTGTTTCGTGGACGGCAAGGCGGCTTCAGCAGCAGTTGGAACGGTCACTTTTGATTTTAATACCACTGTCCGCGATGGCTCCCCGTACGTATTCGGAGGTTGCAAGTTTCCCATGAAGGCACAGCAAGATGATTTTTATCCGAAACTCAAGGATGCAGGCATCACTTTTCTGCGAGCGGATTTTTATTTTGAAGTTATTATTCCAGCAAGCAAATGCGCCAGTCTGGAGGATTACAAAAAGAACGTGAACGGCATCCAGAACCCGGACAAATGGGATTACAGTCACCTTTATTGGATCGACAATTCCCGGAAGTATGGATTCAAGACCTTCATCAGTGCGACCTATACTCCGACCTGGCTTTCCTGTAGCGGCACGTATAAGGGAGTTCCCAAGGACTGGAATGTTTGGGAGGATATCGTCAGGAAGGTTTACACCCGGTACAAAGGGCGCGTGGATTGGATTGAGACTTGGAATGAAGTTGAGTATTGGGGGGATTTGACCGGAAGTCCCTATACCAGCAAGGAAGATTATCTTGCAGATAATTTTTATCACACCGTGAAGGCTATCAGAGAAGCGGGTGGAACCATCCCCACGGGTGGCTTTGCCTTCGCATGGGACCATCCAGATATGCTCCAGAATGTTTTGAAGCGGCTTGTGGAAAAGTACGGCAAGGCCTGGACGGAGGCGAATTTCAATTTCTATTCAGCTCACCACTATGGAGGAGACGTTGGAAGCGTTAATTTGCGCGATATATATTCGGCTTTCCAAGGTGCTGGGTTGAATCCCAACAAGGGTGTTTTTATTGATGAATGGAATTACACTACGGATTGGGGGCGGCGATCGGGTGAATTGTACAATGCCAAAGCAATCGGTTACACCGGCAAAACTTTGGCGAATTTTATCAAGAACGGCGTGAACGCCGCTTATTTCAGCTTGTATCCCAGCGAAGCACAGCTATCCGATACGATCTATGAGGACGGTGGTACTACCATGCTCGCTTTTTATACAACGAACGGAAGCAGCGGCACACCACTGCCGCAGTCATATCCATTCAAGATTCTCTCGAACCGGCTCGGATTGGGTCAGGGGGTCTATAGTGTGAAAGCGGTGGCGGACCAAACAGTCATTGATGCCTGCTGCGCTGTGAATTCCAAAGGGCAGAAAGTCGCTTTCATCGCCAATTATTATGATTCATCCAACAAGGTAAAAATCACGTTTAAGGGTTTGCCGGGCAATCGGGTCTACATAACAGATTATTATGCGAACACGTGGGATCCATCTTGCGCGGCATACCATGTGACGCCAATGGATGTAACAAACGGGCAGGCCAGCCACTTAATAGATATGCCTGCCAATACTTGCGTTGGGTTTGTCTTGGCATCTTCAAATGATTCCGATCCAAATACCAAATAGAAGCGAGGCGTTAAATCTCGCCCTGAAATCCCTGCTGGCGGAGGGCTTCAAAGAGGACCAAGGCTGCGCAGTTGGATAAATTCAAAGAACGCGATTCAGCGTTGAACATCGGTATTCGCAGCCAGTTTTCGGTGTGCTGTTCCAGCAGTTGCTTTGGCAGGCCCGCTGTCTCGCGTCCGAACACCAGATAGTCGCCCGCTCCAAATTTGACCTCGCTGTAATTCTTTCCGCCGCCGGATTCGATGAACCACAGCCGCGCATCCGCTGGCAGCTTTTCCATGAACGCCGTCCAGCTTTTCCAGCGATGCCACGTGACCTGTTGCCAATAATCCATGCCCGCTCGTTTGAGTTGCGAGTCATCCAGCTTGAACCCGAACGGCTCAATCAAATGCAGCGTGGACTTCGTGGCCGCACACAGCCGCGCCACGTTGCCCGTGTTCGGCGGGATTTCCGGTTGAACGAGGACGATGTTCATGCGGTATCAATCAGGATTCAGAATCCATCGCTTTCTCGGGCTTTGCCTTCTGAATTCGGGATTCCGGCTTTTTGCTCCTGTCATAAAACACTTTCCACAACACCAGACCATGCGCCGGCGCGCTCATGCCGGCGGCGCGGCGGTCCGTCTTGGCCAGCATGGTCTTGATGTCGCCGGGTGAAAACCTGCCATATCCAACCTGCACGATCGTCCCGACAATGCCGCGGCACATCCGGTAGAGAAACCCATCGCCCTCGATGATAAAAGTCAAGTTCGCTCCGGACCGTTTCACATCGCAGCGCGTCAGCGTGCGCACGGTGCTGTCCATCTCGTACGGATGATTCACGGCGAAGGATTTAAAGTCATGCTTGCCCACGAACAATTTCGCCGCCGCCCGCACCTTGGCGAAATCAATCTTCCGCGGAACATGCCATGCCCGACCGCGGAGCAGGGGATTCAGCGCGTGATGATTCCAGACAAAGTAGCGGTATTGCTTACCCGTGGCATGGAAGCGTGCATGAAAATCTTTGGACGTACGCGCCGCCGCCAGCACCCGGATGTCATCCGGCAAAAAGGCGTTGAGCGCGATGGCCAGGCGTTTGACCGTAAACTTCAGCTCCGCCTTGGGAATCTCAAAATGCGCCACCATGCCGAGTGCGTGAACCCCGGTATCCGTGCGGCTGGAGCTATGCAGGCGCGGTTTGCTGGGGAAATAACGCGCCAACACCGTTTCCACCTTTTCTTGTACGCCGGTGCCAATCTTCTGCACCTGCCAGCCCTGGTAGGCCGTGCCGTCGTAGGCGATGACGAGTTTGAATTTGAGGATGTCCACGGTTTCTGATGCCATCATTGGCCCATGTCCAGATAGCTCTGCAACAGGATCGCCGCCGCCATCTTGTCCACGTTCTCCTTGCGTTTGTCGCGGCGCACATTGGCCTGGATCATGACGCGGTTGGCCATCGTGGAGGTCAGCCGTTCATCCCACATCTTGATGGGCACCGTGATGGCGCCTTTCAGGACAGCAACGAACGTCTCGACCTTCTGCGCCGCCGGTCCATAGCTGCCGTCCATGTTGCGCGGCTGCCCGATGAGGATGAGGTCCACCTCTTTCTCGCGGAGCAGCAGCTTGAGGCGTTCCAGGAAATCCGCGAACGGCTCGGCGGGAATGTATTCCAGCGGCAGCGCGATGGTTTTGGTCTCATCGCTCACCGCCACGCCGATGCGTTTGGTTCCATGATCAAGGGCGAGAATGCGCATTGCGCCCGCAGTCTGGCAACAAACCCGGCAAAACTCAATGACGCGAATTCAAGGTCTTTAAATCCCATAAAATTCGCCACCATTTTTTTAGCGCTTTCGTGAAATTCATGGTTAAATTTTCCCCGCGATGATTGAGTATCACAATTTACTGCGGCACGTTCTTGAAAACGGCAAGTTCAAAGGCGACCGCACGGGCACCGGCACCTATTCTGTCTTTGGTGCGCAGACGCGTTTCGATTTGCGGGACGGCTTTCCCGTGCTGACCACCAAGAAGCTGCATCTCAAGTCCATCATCTATGAACTGCTTTGGTTTCTCCGCGGCGAAACGAATGTCAATTGGCTGCGAGAACGGGGTGTGACAATTTGGGACGAATGGGCGGATAAAGAAACCGGGGAACTTGGTCCGGTTTATGGCAAACAATGGCGTCATTGGGTTAAACGAAGCCGGCCGCGAAAACCAGCCGATTTTGAAAACAGCGGACCTACGCTTTTTGATTTGAATGAATTTGAAGCCGAACCCGTTGCGGCAATATCAACAGGCGCACGCGTTCGCACCGGGGAGTGGGGCATTGACCAAGTTCAAGAAGTCATAAACCAAATAAAAAAAAATCCGAATAGCCGCCGGCTCATCGTTAGCGCGTGGAACGTCGCAGATATTGATAGCATGGCATTACCACCATGCCATTGCCTGTTTCAATTCTTCGTGCAGGACGGTGAACTGAGCTGCCAACTGTACCAGCGCAGCGCGGATCTTTTCCTTGGCGTGCCGTTCAACATCGCCAGCTATGCGCTGCTCACGCGCATGGTCGCCCAGGTCTGTGACCTGAAACCGGGCGATTTCGTCCACACCTTCGGGGACCTGCACCTGTACTCCAACCATCTGGAGCAGGCGAAACTGCAACTCACGCGCGAACCGCGTCCGCTGCCGCAGATGAAGATCAATCCGGCGGTGAAGAATATCCACGATTTCAAGTTCGAGGATTTTGAGTTGGTGAACTACGACCCGCATCCGTCCATCAAGGCGCCGATCGCAGTTTAGTCTTATGAAACGATACACCCGTCATTTTCGCCGGCTGGCGATCATCACATTGTTGCTCGCGGCGTTGGTTGCCGCGCTGTCCATTTGGGCGGGCCGTGCCTGCAAGAAAGCATCCGCCGGGCGCATCTACACCCAGATCGAGGCGGTGCCCGCCAACGATGTCGGGCTGGTTTTGGGCACTTCCCGGCTGGTGAAAAATGGCAAGCCTAACCTGCATTTCAATCAGCGCATTGCGGCCGCCGCAGCGTTGTATCATGCCGGAAAAGTCAGGCATCTGCTGGTGAGCGGTGATAATCACGTGGCGAGCTACGATGAGCCGGACGACATGCGCGCCGCCTTGGTTGCCGCCGGGGTTCCGACCAATGCAATCACTTGCGATTACGCCGGGTTTCGCACTTTGGATTCGGTTGTCCGTGCCAAGGAGATTTTTGGCCTGTCGCCCTGCATGATCATTTCGGAGGAATTTCACTGCCCACGTGCGCTGTGGATCGCCCGGGAACACGGACTGGACGCCATCGCCTTCGCGGCGCCGGATGTCGGCTTGAAAAGCTGGTCATTGCGTGCCGATGTCCGGGAACAATTTGCCCGGGACTGGTGCGCGGTTGATTTGTACCTGTTGCACCGTGGTCCGAAATTTCTGGGGCCGAAGGAACCGATCGTTTTATCTGCCGTCATGCCATGAAGCACTTCAAGGCCATCGCGGCGATGTCGCTGAACCGGGTGATCGGTTCCGGCAACAAGATTCCCTGGTACCTGCCGGAGGACTTTAAGTGGTTCAAGCAGGCCACCATGGGTAATGTCGTTGTGATGGGGCGCAAGACGTTCGAGAGCCTCGGCAAACCGTTGCCAAACCGCAAGAACCTCATCCTGACCCGGCATCCGCAGAGCCTCATCAAGAAGCATCCGCAGATCTTCGGCCAATATCACGAATGGCGCGGGGGACAGCACCTCAAGCGCGCCTACCAGTTCCATTTCTCCAAGCTCGGCGAGAAGGTCGAGACGGAGATATTCATCTTTAAGACCTTGGACAAGCTTGACCCCAAGGAGTTTCCGAACGACATCTTCATCTGCGGTGGCGCCCAGATCTATGAACAGGCCCTGCCGCTCTGTTCCGACCTTTACCTGACCTTGGTGAAGCGCGAAATCGAGGGGGGCGATGCCTTTTTCCCGCCGTTTGAGGACAAATTTGACCTCGTCACGACCTTGCGTGACGAACCGGAGTTCAAAATCTTACATTATCGTCACCGGTCCCTGTTCAAGCTTGAGTAGAGCATTGCTTCAAACGCTCTAGGAATCAAAACAGGACAGTTTGGACACTTTCCGCGGTGGTGAAACCAAAAATCCGTTGGCATTCGTTATGCTTGGCAGTTCAGTGGAGCAAATACGTTATGAATGCGACCAATCCGTTTCAAATCCCGACCTGTCTGCAACGCGCCACCCTTCAGCAGCGCCGCCAAGACCGCATCAAAAAGATCGTCATCGGCTCGGTGGCCGCCACGACCGTCCTGCTGGTCTTCCTTTTGGTGGAAGGCTGCATGAGCGAACACGCCAAATCAGCCGCCGCTGGCACGGAAACCGTTGCGGCCGCTTCAGAAGCGGTGCCCGCCCCGGAAGTCCCGGCGGTTACACCAAAGCCCGCCGTAATCGCACAGCCAAAACCGGTTACGCCGCCGGCTGTCGCCGCCTCCCCGTTGCGCGACGCCAAGTCGCGGGTGCTCAGCGGTTCGGAAACCTTCTACGTGGTCAAATCGGGTGATACGCTGGCCCGCATCGCCAAGCAGCATCGGTTGGCGGTCAAGACCCTCATGGCGATGAATAACCTTAACGATGACAAGCTGGTGGTGGGGACGAAGCTCAAGCTTCCCACGGCCTAAACGCGTGTAGGGTTTCACCCTCTGTCTAAAAACTCGCCCGTCCACTCTGTCTCATTTTTTACCAAGGAGCATTTCCTCAAACGCGCTTTGTGGAAACCATCAGTTGGATGTGAGCCAGACACGTGGCAGAGAGGGGAACCCCCTCATCCTAGCCTTCTCCCCCAAGGGGGCGAAGGAATCTACGCTGGAAAGTTGTGAGCGCCAAGCAATGACCAGCATCTCGTTCTTTTGATCATTTCGTCAGGTTTAAGAAAGGTTTCTACAGAACACGCTCACCAATAAAAAAACGGCGGACTGTTTCCAGTCCGCCGTTTTGAATTCTATCGCTCGGCTTATTCCGAGACCTTGACGTCGTCCAGCGCGTCGAAGGCGTGTTGCAGGGCGACCAGGTCTTCGCCGGGCTTGAGCGCGTCGAGGATCTTCTGCTCTTCCTTGATCTGCTCGTCCGTGTAGGACGCCGCCTTGATGGACAGACCGATCCGGCGCTCGTTCTTGTCGATTTTCACGACGCGCGCGCTCACGTCCTGACCGGCCTTGAGCACGTTCTTGATCTTTTCCACGCGCTCTTCGCTGATCTGGGAGATATGCACCAGACCGTCGATGTCGTGTTGCAAACCCACGAACGCACCAAAGCTCGCGAGCTTCGTGACCTTGCCGGTGACGAGGTCGCCGACCTTGTAGAGCTTCTCGATGTTCGACCACGGATCGACCTCGAGCTGCTTCATGCCGAGCGCGATGCGCTGGCTGCCCTTGTCGACTTCCAGCACCGTGGCTTCGATCTCGTCGCCCTTCTTGAGCATCTCGGACGGATGATTGATCTTGCGGGTCCAGGACATGTCGGAAACGTGCACCATGCCGTCGATGCCTTCTTCGAGTTCCACGAACGCACCATAGCTGGTGAGGTTGCGGACCTTGCCCTTGACGCGTTCGCCGACCTTGTACTTGTCAGCTGCGTTATCCCACGGATTGGATTCCAATTGCCGCACGCCGAGGGAAATCTTCTGTTCGTCGCGGTTGATGCCGAGGACGACCGCTTCGATTTCCTGATCCTGCTTGAGGACGTCGCTCGGTTTGGCCACGCGCTTGGTCCAGGAAAGTTCCGTGACGTGCACGAGACCTTCCACGCCGGGTTCCAGCTGCACAAACGCGCCGTACGGCACGAGGCTGACCACCTTGCCCTTGACCTTGGTGCCGATCGGGAACTTCGCTTCGATATTGTCCCACGGATTGGCCATCTTCTGCTTCAGGCCGAGGCTGACGCGTTCCTTTTCCTTGTTCACGTCCAGCACGACCACGTCGAGTTCCTGGCCGACCTTGAGCACTTCCGACGGATGGCCGAGGCGACCCCAGCTCATGTCCGTGATGTGCAGCAAACCGTCCAGACCGTTGAGGTCGATGAACGCGCCGAAATCCGTGATGTTCTTGACCGTACCCTTGCGGATGTCGCCCGGGGTCATCTCGGCCAGCAACTTGCCGCGCTTCTCATTGCGCTCGGCCTCGATCAATTCGCGGCGGCTCAGAACGATGTTCTGGCGCTCCTGGTTGATCTTGACCACCTTGAATTCGTAGCTGTTGCCCACGAACGACTGGAGATTCTTCGGCGTCACCACGTCCAGCTGGCTCGACGGCAAGAACGCCTCGACACCCACGTTGACGATGAGACCGCCCTTGACCACCGCCTTGACCTTGCCGATCACGCGGCCGCCTTCATTGCAGATCGAGAGGATGCGTTCCCAGTTCTTCTTGAACTCCGCCTTCTCGTGCGAGAGGACCACCGTGCCCTCCTTGTTTTCGAGCTTCTCGATCAACACATCGATTTCGCTGCCGACCTTGATCGCGTCGAACTCGATAAATTCATTGCCGGGAATCACGCCCTCGCTCTTGTAGCCGATGTCCACCAGGACTTCTTTGCCGCGGAGTTCGATGACCGTGCCTTTGACGATTTCGCCTGCAACAAAGCGCGTCGCGCTCTGCTTCATGGCCTGTTCCATTGTAAGCATAACTGTATTCGGTGACTGACGGGGGAGGCTTTTACATTTCCCTGGATGGGAAACTTTGAAGACTCCATTGCCTAACTAACAAACGCTGCCGGGGCAACGGAGGTTAAGGGTTAGGTTGATTGTTAACGGTTTTTTCTCAGCCTCTATGAACCATCCGCACACGCGGCGTTCAGGCAGGGTTAAGCATACGCAAACCCCCTCCCAAGGCAAGCCCAAATGAACCGGGAATCCGACCCTTCGCCCCCTGGGGTCTGGTGTTTGGCGTCTGGGGTCTGGGTGGAGGTCCGAAAGCCAAAGTCTAAAGGCTTCTGGCTCCCGGCTTCCCGCGCCTGCCAGCACCCCTGGAGCGCCGGCCTCCGGCCCGGCGTGTGCCCAGACCCAAGAAGCCAGACGCCAGACCCCGCTCTGGCCCGCACCTTAATTTGGTTTAATTTTGTCAAAATCATTGGCCTTTTTTGAAATTTCAAGTTGGACTGGATCAGACACAGAGGCACCCGAACCACCCACGACTCCGTACCCTTTCTCCTCGACGAGGAGAGAGCCGGAGAGAGGAGGCCTTATTTTCGACATTCGTCATTATGGTTTAGTCATTCCGCGCATGCGGCGGCCCATGCGTCCCGCACCTGTTAAGCACTGTTTTTTGCAGCCCCGCGCCTGGAGCGCCGAACTCCGATTCGGCAAGTAGCCGGAGCGCCGGCATCCTGCCGGCTCGGCAAGTTGGAGTTTTTTTCGACATTCGTCATTTGGTGGCCGTACGCTAGTACTTTAGTCATTCCGCGTACGCGGCGGTTTAATTTGGTTTAATTCACCTTAATTTTTGCGTTTTCATTGGCCTTTTTCTTCATTCCGCACTCCGCACTCCCCATTCCGCATTGGTTCCCCGATTGCCCGTGCGGCTCGGACCCTGCACCGCAGGCACTTTTTTGTATCCAAAAAAGCTGGGAATGGATGGGAAACGATGGGAATTGATGGTTGCTGGCCCGTCCGCCAGTACCCCGGAGCGCGGGTTTGTAACCCGTCCCGCCACTGCGGGATTGCCCGCACGAAGCCGTTCGGACAATCGACCGTCATCGTTCGCGCCATGCGTTCGTAAATCGTCATTCGTAAATTCATAAGGGGTTTAGTCCGATTTGGTACGATTTGGTCATATTTTTGCGTTTTCATTGGCCTTTTCGCAGATTGGCAATCCTCCATCCTCCATGTTCTATCCTCGCGGCCGTACGCAAGTACTTTGCCCCGCCCCCGGAACGCCGAGCACCGGCTCGGCAAGGTAGGGCGTCGTCTGCCAGTCCGGCTCGGACCTCCGCGCGCGCCGTTGGCATCCCCCCAATGGCCCGCCTGTCGCGCCGCCGTAGCTGTTTGGCGAAGGCGGATGCGACCTTGTCTGCGCGCGCAGCGGGCACGGTCCTGATCCCGCCCAGACCCGAGAAGCCAGACGCCAGCCAAAATCCTTGGAGTTTATGTTCTTCATATGTTAGTTTATTTACCATCGCCGACACCACATATACTAACAACGTTAGATTAAGTCAACCAAAAACCAAACCCTGGTGGGGCGAGCGTCCCCGCGAGCCGTCCTTCATCCCGCCCCGTTTCCGTTTTTTCGCTTTTCGACTTCCGCTTTTGCCCGCCCGCTTCCCCTCCGCCTTTAGCCTTTGGCCTTTAGACTTCCCTCCCAAACCGCCCCCGTCCCTGCATCGGACTTTGAAATCTGAAATCTCCAATCTCAAATTCCCATAAAATACGCGCCCCAGAACCCAGAACCGAGAACCGAGACCCCAAGCCATCGTTTTTTGATTTGCTCAAACGATGGCTTCCCCTACGCTTTCCCCAATCTGCATGGCTAAGGGAAATAATGAGTCTCAACCGGCAACGCGACCGATCAATATTGGCCACGAAAATAGGAATTGAAGATGTCTGACGCCTTTTTCGCCAAGCCCATCCTCAATTCTCCGTATGAATGCCCCACGCGGCATTGGGAACTGGACGCCCACGGCCAGCCCACGCAAAAAATCATTGAGCGCCGCCGTCGTGCTGAGTTCATCACCCCAATTCCCAAGCCGCGCAAACGCAAATCCCCGGCACCCGACCAGGGCCAGATCATTTTTGATGAAGGCAAGGGACTTTCCACCAAGGAACAGCAGTACGACCCTACGTCCATCATAAATCAGTTGCGGCAACAGGTGGACCAATGGCGCAGCCTGCCCAGTCCCAACAGTTGGCAGGTTACGCCTGAAACCGCCCGGCTGTTACAGCATTGGCGCAGTCACAAGTTTGCCGGTATCCGCCCCTTTTTCTGTCAGATCGAAGCCGTCGAAACCGCCATCTGGCTGACCGAAGTCGCCCTTCATGCCGGCAAATCCGGCCAGGCCATTCTCGACCACCTCAAAAACGCCAATAACGACGCCAACCCGGAACTCATGCGGCTCGCGTTAAAGCTGGCCACCGGTGCGGGTAAAACCACCGTCATGGCCATGCTCATCGCATGGCAGACCATCAATGCCGTTCGCCGCCCGCAGAGCCATAAATTTACCCGTGGCTTTCTGATCGTCGCCCCCGGCCTGACCATCAAGGACCGCCTGCGCGTCCTCCAACCCAACGACCCCGACAGCTATTACGGCAGTCGCGAACTCGTTCCCAGCGATCTGCTGGAAGACGTCAACCGCGCCAAAATCGTCATCACCAACTTTCACGCCTTTAAATTGCGCGAACGCATTGACCTGTCCAAAGGCGGGCGTTCCCTCTTGCAAGGTCGCGGCGAGGAATTGAACACGCTTGAAACCGAAGGCCAGATGCTTCAGCGCGTGATGCCCGATTTGATGGGCCTAAAAAACATTTTGGTGCTGAACGACGAGGCGCACCATTGCTACCGCGAAAAGCCCGGTGCTAAGGAAGAATTGGATGAGTTGAAGGGCGATGAAAAGAAGGAGGCCGAGAAAAACACCGAGGCTGCCCGCATGTGGATTAACGGTCTTGAAGCCGTGAATCGCAAACTTGGCGTGGCCCGCGTTCTGGATTTGTCCGCCACGCCGTTTTTCCTGAGCGGTTCCGGCTATGTCGAAGGTACGTTGTTTCCATGGACGATGAGTGACTTTTCGCTCATGGACGCCATTGAATGCGGCATCGTCAAACTCCCGCGCGTTCCCGTCGCCGATAACATCCCCGGCGAGGAAATGCCCATGTTCCGCAACCTGTGGGAACACATCAGCAAGAAGATGCCCAAGAAAGGACGCGGCCAGGGCAACGTCCTTGATCCTCTGAGCCTCCCGCCGCAGCTTCAAACCGCGCTGGAAGCCCTCTACGGCCATTACGAAAAAACTTTCGCCCTTTGGCAAAAATCCGGCATCCGCGTGCCGCCTTGCTTTATCGTGGTTTGCCAGAACACGGCCATTTCCAAACTGGTCTATGATTTCATTTCCGGTTTTCAACGGCAGAACGCCGAAGGCACCACGACCCTTGAAAACGGACGCCTCCCCCTGTTCCGCAACTTTGATGAAAACGGCAATTCCTTGGCCCGCCCCAACACGCTCCTGATTGACAGCGAACAACTGGAATCCGGCGAAGCCCTTGATGACAATTTCCGCAATATGGCTGGCGACGAGATCGAACGTTTCCGCCGTGAAGTCATGGAGCGCGGCGGCAAACTCGCCAACGAACTTCAGTCGGGCAAAGAACTCGACGACGTCACGATTTTGCGCGAGGTGATGAATACCGTTGGCAAGTACGGCCAGCTTGGCGGTTCCATCCGCTGCGTTGTGTCCGTCTCCATGCTCACCGAGGGTTGGGATGCCAACACCGTCACGCACGTTCTTGGTGTCCGCGCTTTCGGCACGCAGTTATTGTGCGAGCAGGTCATTGGCCGTGCCTTGCGCCGCCAGTCCTACGACCTGAACGTAGATGGGAAATTTAATGTTGAATATGCGGACGTGCTCGGCATCCCGTTCGATTTCACCGCCAAGCCCGTCATTGCGCCGCCGCAACCGCCGCGTGAAACCATCCAGGTCAAAGCCCTCCGGCCTGAACGTGATGCGCTCGAAATCCGTTTCCCCCGTGTGGTCGGCTATCGCGTTGAACTGCCCGAGGAACAACTTGAAGCGCAGTTCAATGAAGATTCCGTGATGGAACTGACGCCCGATCTGGTCGGTGCGACGGAAACGCAAAACTCCGGCATCATCGGCGAAAAGGCCGACCTGAATCTTGTCCACACCAGCAATGTCCGCATGACGCAAGTGGTTTACGAACTGACCTCGCATCTGGTGCTGACTAAATGGCGTGACCCGGGCGAAGACCCCAAGCTCCATCTGTTCGGCCAGCTCAAGCGCATCACCCGCGAATGGCTGGATAAATATCTCGTCTGCAAAGGCAAAACCTATCCCGCGCAACTGAAATACAAAATGCTCGCGGATCTCGCCTGCGAGAAAATCACCGCCGGCATCGTTCGCCAGTTCGTCGGCCAGCGCCCGATTGTCGCCGTGCTGGACCCGTACAATCCCACCGGCTCCACGCGCTACGTCAGCTTTAACACCTCCAAAACCGACCGCTGGGAAACCATCGGTCCGCCGCCCAAATGCCAGATCAATTGGGTCATTCTGGATAGCGATTGGGAAGGTGAATTCTGCCGTGTCGCCGAGAAACACCCGCGCGTGCGGGCGTATGTAAAGAATCACAACCTCGGTTTCGAGGTGCCTTACCGTTTCGGTTCAGAAATGCGGATTTACCGCCCGGACTTCATCGTGCTCGTGGACGACGGCCATGGCGACGACGACCTGTTACACTTGGTGGTTGAGATCAAAGGCTACCGGCGCGAGGATGCCAAGGAGAAGAAATCCACCATGGATACGTATTGGGTGCCGGGAGTCAACCACACCAAACAATATGGCCGCTGGGCCTTCGCCGAGTTCACCGAAGTCTATACGATTGAATCCGACTTCGCGGCCCGGATTCAGGGTGAATTTGATAAATTGCTTGCCTTTGTCACCGCACCAACTAAATCCAGGTAAAATTATGCAATCCGACGTTATCCAAACGCTGACCAGCACCTTTGAAGCTAACGCCCAGCAGACCGAGGGCGGTGTTGAATATTGGCTCGCCCGCGACCTGCAACACCTGCTTGGCTACGAGGAATGGCGGAATTTTACCACCGTTGTTTCCAAGGCTAAGACCGCCTGTGAGGTGTCCGGGCACGCCATCAAGGACCATTTTGTTGACGTCAACAAAATGGTCGATCTCGGCTCCGGTAGCCAGCGTGAGGTGGATGACCTCATGCTCACCCGCTACGCCTGCTATCTTGTCGCCCAGAACGGCGACCCCCGGAAACAGGAAATCGCTTTTGCCCAGACCTACTTTGCGATGCAGACCCGCCGGGCGGAACTGATTGAGCAGCGCCTGTTGGAGGCTGAACGCGTTTCGGCCCGCCATAAGCTCACCACCACTGAAAAGGAACTGTCACAGGTCATTTACCAGCAGACCGGCGGCAATGACGACTTTGCCCTCATTCGCAGCAAGGGCGATCAGGCCTTGTTTGGCAAATCCACCCAGGCCATGAAAGCCCAATGGAAAGTGCCGGATAATCGCCCCCTCGCGGATTTCGCGCCGACCATCATTCTCAAGGCGAAGGACTTCGCCACGGAAATCACGATTTTTAACGCGCGGCAAAATACCCTCACCAGCGAGCGCGCCATTTCCCGCGAACACATCACCAATAACGATGCTGTGCGGCGTACCCTGCTGGAACGCGGCATTCGCCCGGAAACCCTGCCGCCGGCCGAAGACGTGAAAAAAGTCGAGCGCCGTCTCGTCTCCGATGAAAAGAAATCGCTCAAAAATCCCGACTCGCTCGACACCTGATTTCCATGGCCAAAAAACCTTCCACCCCTAAATCCGTCGAAGCCCTCAAGCACGGCGAGGCCAAGCGCAAAAACATCCCCACGGCGGAGTATCAATCCGTGCTGCAGAAGGCCGATGAGAACCCCGTCCGCGTCGCCTACGAACGCCGTAACCGCGACCTAGACCCGCAACTCGTCTGGCGCGGTAAGGATGAAAAAGACTGGTCCGACCTCGTCGTCC